>Ga0307515_10000591_pt1 | contig 84816 bp, 71 predicted proteins | sample 17_EM_MG_FD_194513 | JGI IMG/M metagenome (GOLD analysis project Ga0307515, IMG submission 194513) | Populus trichocarpa ectomycorrhiza microbial communities from riparian zone in the Pacific Northwest, United States - 17_EM | ecosystem: Host-associated > Plants > Roots > Unclassified | place... | reverse complement strand
ACATTCCGGGCCGGAATGGAGAGGAACACAGCGACCGAGGTCAGCTCGGCGTATCCGCGCAAGAAAAGGCACGGAATCTGCGGAGAATCAGGTGCGAAGACATGCGGGCGTGACCGGTGTCAAGGATACGTGCCAGCGGCGAAGAGCATCGCTTTCAGCACGCCCCGGCCGGACGACATCACCGACACCGAAAGGCTGTCGTGAACATATCCCACCGTGATGTCCACGACGGCTCGCGAATACCCCGCCCTGCCCAACAGGTCGCCCCCTCATCGGCATGTCCGTGTGCGGACGGTGCCCGGCTTGCGGTGACCCTACGTAGCACGCGGATCGCGGGAGATCCCCGATAACGGCTGGCGCGGGCCCCAGTTCGCGAGTCATTGTTGCCCCGTGATCACAATCCAGCGGGTGCGGGTGCGGTGGAGCGCGGCAGCACGCGGCGCCCAGCACGCCAACATCCGCCGTGGCCTGAACCGCCCGGTGCTTCTGCCTGTGTCACTACCGATGGGCGACGTGGCCGTTCACGAGGTGCTTTTCGACGAGGCAACCGGTTACGCGCGACACCACGAGGTGGTCGGTGGCGAGCGGGCTCGGGAGGTCGGGTTGTGGGTTACGCTCGATGGCCCTGCGGCGATCGTGGAACGGCTGCCGGGCCGGGCGGCATACCCCCGCGACCGGGGCTCGGCCCGCCTGTTCACACTCGCTCCGGGGCAGGTGGGCCGCTATCGGGCCAACTTCCGATTCACCTTCACGGAGTGTGCCTGCAACCCCAGCTGGTTCTACGAGGAATGGGTGGTGCATGTCAGCAACGGCCTTGTAGAGCCCGACAGGTTCATCCGCAGCGAGCCGGTCCATGATGTCGACAACCGCGTCCATCTCTACGGCGGAACGATCAGGCCGGCGGAAGGCAGCCATCACCGGTAGGTCCGGTGGGAGCGCTGCCGACGGCGACATGACATAAGTGCTGATGAAGCCGACGTTCTCGGTTGCGGCTCATAAGATCGAGCGTTCACTCGATGCGGGCGGCGGGTCTCATGCGGAAAGGAGCTTTGCATCGGATCGATACAATCCGAGCCATGGCTGCGGGTGCGATTTTCAATGCCGTTACGATCGTGATTTCTATAGTCTCGCTTGCCGTCTCCGGCACTCTTGCGATACGCCAGATGCGGACCGCGAAAGACGGTTACGCCCTCCCCGTTGTGTTGGATGTCTTCAGTACGTTCAGGACCGAGTCCTACGTCGACGCCGAGCGGTATGTCCTGCACCAGCTGGAGAACGACTTTCCGATCTCAATCCCGTACTCTGACCTGCCCATGTCGGCTCGGTCTCAGCTATGGAGAGTAGCCGGTCTCTACGATGACCTTGCCAGTTGGTCGCCCATGGCATCGTCAGCGAGGCGCTAGTGATTGGATCGCGGGGTAACACGGTGATCCGTGTATGGGAAGTTCTCCGGCCCTTCGCGGAGCAAGATCGGCAGCAGCGCGGATCGAACGCATTCGTCTATCTCGAAGATCTTGCTGCCCGTGCCTCCCGTACGCCTGCAGTCGAGGTGAGGGTGGCGGCGAAATCACGACCCCGCAGCGGGTAGGGCAGACCGAGAGAAGCGGCAGGGCCGATTAGGCCGCCGTTTGCGACGAGGACCAGCCACCCTAAGTGATGACCCCGCCGTGGATGGACTCGGTCGACTCGACGAACGTCGACCATTCGCCCAGCAGCTGCCTGAATTCGGGTGTGTCGAGGGTCTGGCGGTATTCGTCGATGCTGGTGATCTCGAGGACCTCCAGGTAGTGGTACGCAGGCGGGCCGCCTTCGAGTGTCGCATCGAGTCTGGTGACCTCGTAGCGTTCGATGGACGGGAATCCGCGGGCTATCGGATAGTCGGTCTGCCGGACCCACTGCTCGTATGCGGCCGGGTCGACGCCCTCGCGGAGCTTGTTGAGAAAGAAGACGCGGTGTGCCATGGGAACACCCTCCTCAGAGTCTGGTCAGTATACGCGCGGCGGGCTCAGGGCCAGTGCCTGCTGGCCCAGCGGGTCAGCTCCTGACGGTTGGACAGCTGCAGCTTGCGCAGCACGGACGCGGCGTGGGTCTCCACCGTGCGGGCGGAGATCGACAGCTTCGCGCCGACCTCCTTGTAGGTGAAGCCGGCGGCCACGAGCCGCAGCACCTCGCGTTCCCGGCGGGTCAGCTGGTCGAGCTCCGGGTCCAGCCCCAGGTCTTCGGCGGGCACGCGGCGGAAGGCGTCGAGCACGAAGCCGGCCAGCCGCGGCGAGAAGTAGGCGTCGCCGGCGTGCACCCGCCGGACCGCCTCGCACAGGTCCGGGCCGGAGATCGCCTTGGTGACGTAGCCGCGGGCGCCGCCGCGGATGACCGCGATGACGTCCTCGGCCGCGTCGGACACCGACAGCGCCAGGAACCGGGTCTGCGGCAGCTCGGCGGCGACAGCATTGAGGACTGCCCGGCCGCCACCGCCCGGCAGGTGCACGTCGAGCAGCACGACCTCCGGCCGCAGCCGGCGGATGCCGTCGACGGCGCCGGCCACGTCGGCCGCCTCGCCGATGACTTCGGCGGTGCCGGCCAGCTCCGCGCGCACCCCGGAGCGGACCACCGCGTGGTCGTCGACGACGAACACCCTCACCGTGCCACCCGCAGCTCCACCTCGACGCCCGCGCCGGCCGCCGAGCGCACCTGCGCGGTTCCGCCGTGCTGGCGGATCCGCGCCTCGATCGAGTCGGCGATGCCGCGCCGGTCGGCCGGGACCAGGCCGGGGTCGAAGCCGCGGCCCCGGTCCCGTACGAGCGCCAGCAGCTCGCCGTCGGCCGCTTCCACGAACGCCGAGACCTGGCGCACGCCCGCGTGCTTGCCCGCGTTGGTGAGCGCCTCGCGGACGGCGCCGACCACCGCCAGCGCCGGCTCGTCCAGCGGGCAGGTGCCGACGGCCACCAGCTCGACGGCGACGTCGAAGCGGTCCTCGATCTCCTCGCAGACGGCGCGGACGGCGGCGGCGAGGTCTTCCCCGGCCGCGGACGGCGCCGCGCCGTAGAGCCAGACGCGCAGCTCCCGTTCGGTGCTGCGGGCCAGCTGCCGCACCGAGCGCGAGTCGTCCGCCCGCTTCTGGATCAGCGTGAGCGCCTGGAGCACCGAGTCGTGCAGGTGCGCGGCGACCTCGGCGCGTTCCTCGGCGCGGACGCGGGCCGAACGCTCCCGTGCCACGGTGCGGGCGAGCAGGACCAATCCCGGCGTCAGCACGCCGCCGACGAGCGCGATGACGCCCGCCGCGGCCATCGACATCATCCCGAGCGCGAGTGCGACCATCGAGTCGTCCTGGCCGAACATCCGCAGCGCCAGCATGCCGAGCACCGGTCCGGCCACCGCGAAGATCGCCACGAACACGACGACCCGGGACATCAGCCGCTCGCCCTCGCGCACCCGGACGAGCTGCCGGCCGACGATCACCAGCCACGGCACGATCGCGAGCCCGATCACCGCGATGAGGTCGGCCAGCAACACCGGCCAAGGCGGCGGTTCGTACCGGACGGCCCAGACCAGCCAGCCGACGAGCCCGATCCCGACGGCAGCCATCGCCAGGTGCCAGCGCGTCCTGACGTACATGTGACGATCCTATTCTGTGGTGACGGCCCGCAGGACGTCCACGCGGCCGGCCAGGCGGGCCGGCACGGCCGCCGAGAGCAGCCCGGCGACCGCCACCAGCGGCACGCAGGCGGCCAGCGTGCCGACCGGCAGCGTGAACGCGGTCGGCATGGAGGAGTTCGCGAGCACGCGCGTCGCGGCCCAGCCGAACGCGACGCCGACGGCCAGGCCGAACGCCGCGCCGACCAGCGCGACGATCACGCCTTCGACGCGGATCATCGAGCGGACCTGCCGCCGCTGCATGCCGACCGCCCGCAGCATGCCCAGCTCGCGCCGGCGCTCCACAATTGACAGTGCGAGCGTGGTGGCCACGCCGAAGAGCCCGACCAGCGTCGCCAGCCCGGTGAGCGTGCGGTACACCGCCCGTGCGGACCGTAGCTGTGCCAGGTCCCGCTCGTGCAGCTCGGACCGGTCGTGCACCTCGACCGCCGGGAGCCCGGACACCGCCGCCACCACCGCCGGCCGCGCATCACCCGGCGCCACGCCCGGCGCCACCCGCGCCAACGCCGCGACCGGATACGGCTCGCCGCCCACTCGCGCGAGGTCGGCCGGCTGCATCAGGTAGTCATCGAAGCTCCCCGTCCGGCGGTAGACCGCCCGCACGGTGAGCTCTGCGCCGCCGACGCGCACCCGGGAGCCGACGGGCTGTCCGCGATGCTCGCTCACCCCGACCCCGCCGGCCGTCACGGCCGCGAGGCTGCCCCGCACGACGTCGAGATCCAGCACGTACGGGAATTGGCTCGGATCGGCTGCGCACACCTGCCCGGCATTGTCCACGCAGTCGATCGTGACGACCGCCGACAGCTGCGGCAGCGCGCGCAGCCGGCGGACCATCGCGGGATCGCTCGGCGTGGCCCGACCGGAGTCGTCCCCCGCCGTCCAGACCTGGAAGTCGGCGTGGTCGCGCCTGCCGTTGTCCAGCATCGGTCGCTCGGCCGAGGCGAACAGCACGTTCACCAGCGTGAGCAGGGCCAGCCCGAGCATCAGCGCGGACGCGACGGCGGCGGTGCGCTCGGGGCTGCGGGCCGCGTTGCGCCGCCCGAGCCCGCCGACGATGCCGCGGAACGGCGCCCCGACGGCGCCCGCGAGCCGGCCGGCGACGAACGGGCCGACCAGCCGTACCCCGACCAGGGTGAGCGCCGCGGCCGGGAAGAGCAACGGGCCCTGGGCGGTGGCCACCGCGACGGGCAGCGCGCCGAGGCCGCCGATCAGCAACAGCAGACCGGCCGCGACCCGCCACGCACGCGACCGGCCCCGAGACGGTGCCGCATCGCGCAGCGCCGCCACCGGCGCGATCCGCCCCGCCCGCCGCGCGGGTGCGAGCGCGGACAGGACCGTCGCCAGGCAGCCGACCGCGAACGCGGCGAGGACCGTGCGTACCGACAGCATAAACCCGTGGCCGGGCAGGTGCCCCGGCAGCGGCCCGCTGTTGATCAGCGCGCGCAGCACCGCCGCGACGCCGTAGCCCGCCGCCAGGCCGGCCAGCGCGGCGAGCACCCCGATGATCAGCGCCTCCAGTAGCACCGAGCGGCGTACCTGGCGGTTGTCGGCGCCGATGCAGCGCAGCAGGGCCAGCTCCCGGGTACGTTGCGCGACATTGACCGACATCGTGAGGTTGACGATGAACGCGCCGACGAGCACCGCCACGCCGCCGGCCACCAGCATGATCTGCCGTACGAGGTCGAGCTCCTCGGTCGAACCGACCCGGTCGGCGGTGTCGCCGACCATCAGCGTCCCGGCCACCACCGCCACCCCGACGACCGCGGCCAGGCCGGTCAGCGCCGCGCGCCAACCCCGGGCCAGCAGCCCGAGCAGGGTCACCCGGATCATGCGGCGGCCTTCGGGACCCGCGGCGCGCGGACCCGGTCGAGCACCTGCTCGACCGTCGGCTGCCAGAGATCGTCCACCACGCGGCCGTCCGCGAAGAACAGTGCCCGGTCGGCGTACCCGGCGGCGACCGCGTCGTGCGTGACCATGACAACGGTCTGCCCGAGCTCATCGACGCAGCGCCGCAGCAACGCGAGCACGTCCGCGCCGGCCGCCGAGTCGAGGTTGCCGGTCGGCTCGTCCGCGAACACCACCGCCGGCCTCGTCACCAGCGCCCGCGCCACGGCGAGCCGCTGCTGCTGGCCGCCGGAGAGCTCCGACGGCCGGTGGCGCAGCCGGTCGGCCATGCCGACCGCGTCGATCACGCGGTCGATGCACTCCTTCTCGGGAGCCCTTTCCGGGGTACGGCCGGCAAGGCGCAACGGCAGCACGAGGTTCTCCGCCGCGGTCAGCGTCGGCAGCAGGTTGAAAGCCTGGAACACGAAGCCGATCCGGTCGCGCCGCAGCCGGGTGAGCCGCCGTTCGTCCAGCGATCGCAGGTTCTGCTCGCCCAGGAACACCGCGCCGGCGTCCACAGTGTCCAGTCCGGCCAGGCAATGCAGAAGCGTCGACTTGCCCGAGCCGGAAGGGCCGAGAATGGCGGTGAACCGGCCCGTCCCGATCGCCACCGACACGTCGTCGAGCGCCGTCACTCCGGAATACCGCTTGCTGATGCCGACCGCACGCACGGCCACGGTTTCAATCATGAACGCATCGTCGGCCCGGGCCCGCGACCGGCACATCCGTAGCAGGTCCGCGACAATCCCGTAGCCGCGTCGGCCGCCCCCTAGGTGATCGCCGACGGGTCAACGATTTCCACTGTACGGACACCGTCGATCGCAACCGCAACGGCGGCCTCGACGTGGATCCGGGTGGTCGGGAAGACCGGCACGGCACTGTCCGCCGCCGTCACCAGCATCTCGATCTCGGTACAGCCGAGCACGATGCCCTGCGCGCCCGCTGCCACGAGCCGCCCGATCGCGCCGCGGTAGAACTCACGGGACTCGTCCCGCACCATGCCGAGGCACAGTTCGTCGTAGATGATGCGGTGCACCTCGGCGCGGTCCTCGGCGTCCGGCACGATCACGTCCAACCCGTGCGTGGCCAGGCGCCGCCGGTAGAAGTCCTGCTCCATCGTGAACGCGGTGCCGAGCAGCCCCACGGTGCGCAAGCCGGAACGCAACACGGCCGCGGCGGTGGCATCCGCGAGATGGAGCAGCGGGATGCCGATCCGCGCCTGCACCTCGTCGGCGACCTTGTGCATCGTGTTCGTGCAGAGCACCACAAGATCGGCTCCAGCGGCCTCAAGCGCCGCGGCGGCCTCGCCGAGAAGGTGGCCGGCCCGCTCCCACTCACCGGCGGCCTGCATCGCCTCGACATCGGCGAAGTCGACGGAGTACAGGACGCACCGGGCCGAATGCAGGCCGCCCAATCGACGGCGCACGAGTTCGTTCGCCAACCGGTAATACATCGCGCTCGACTCCCAGCTCATGCCGCCGAGCATCCCGATCGTCAGCACCCGGCGTGCCCGTCGAGGCAGCTCGACGACGAGTGACAAGCAATCTCAAAGCGCATGTCGCCATGATCGAATGCCCGGTCGGGCAAGGTCAACAGCCACTCCCCCGACCGTGGCTCCCACCGCCCTGCCGGCGGGCTGGGCGATCCGTGGCCGCGGCGCCGCGTCAGTCGATATCGCGAGGCAAGCGGCATGCGGCCAAAGGACGCGAGCCGATCGATGACCAGGTAGACCTCTTCCCGCTCATCGATGCCGAGGAACCATGGCGCTCAGCGCTGTTCGACGGGTTTGCGTTCCGCTTCCCGGCTGCGGATGTAGGCCTCGATCTCCTCCTCGGTCGGCGCCCGAAAGTAGTCGTAGGGTGCGACCGAGACGCCCTCGCAGATGCGGCGTGGGTCATCCTCAGGCGCATCCGGATCCAGATCGCGCGCCCAGCGTGACCCCATCGAGAAGATGGCGAAGCCCGGTTCGAAGCGGTAGCCGATATCGATCGGCTCGTACCGGTGACCCCGGGCCGCGAGGTCGGCCACAACGTCATCCATGAACCGGAAGGTCGGCTGAACGCCGTCGAAGAACACCTCCTCGTCACCGTCGCCGGAATAGGCGATCTCCACGACCTCGACCGTGTCGTCATCGGTGTAGGACACCACCAGCATGGGGGTGGTCGCGTACACCGCTTTGCTGTCCCGCCCGGGGTGCACGGGTGGGCCGAGCCGGCCCTCCACGACGTCGCGGTTCTCGCCGACCTTCGCCGTTGCCACGCCCTCACCGGCCAGAATCTCCATGCGCGCATGATCCCACCGCCGGCCACGAGCACAAATGAGCTGGATTGGATTCTACGTAAATCGCCCACCGCCGCGGTATCAGGTGCGGCGCAGCGTCGACGTGCTGAGCGCAGCCCTCGCACGCGCGGCGGACGCCGCCGCGAGTGGACCGGGCCGGCCTGTTCGACGCGGTGTGTTTGGGCACGGTCGGGGCGCGGATCCTGGACCACATTGCCCCCGAGGTCGCCGAGCAACGCAAGGCTGATCTGCTGGCCCGGGAGGAAGCTCAGGCACACCACAAGCGGGGGTTCACCCTCAGCCCGCTCGGTAACGGTCAGGTCCGGCTGTCCGGCTACCTCGACACCTCCGGTGCCGCCACCGTCACCGCCGCCCTGGACCCGTTGTGTCATCCCCGGCACCCGCACACCCACACCAGCACCGGCCCGCACGGCCAGGCCGGTGTCGGAAGCGGGGTGGGTTGGCTGGATATCGGTGCCCCGATCAGCGCCGCCGAGGTCCGACGCTACGCCTGCGACGCCCAGATCCTGCCCGCTGCCCTCGGCGGCGACAGCCAGGTCCTTGACCTGGGCCGGGCCCGGCGATTGTTCACCGGCCCGCTGCGCCGGGCCCTGATCCTGCGCGACGGCGGTTGTGCCTTCGCGCACTGTGACCGGCCTGCCCGTTGGAGGGGCGGGCACCATATGAACATTGGGCCGACGTCTGCGGGACCGAGCTGGGAAACTTGGTTGTCCGCAGGACATTCCCGGCAGACCCTCGACGAGGACTTTCCGCGCCCTCGCCGTCCTCGTAGAAACCGGCATCAGCCGTTCCGGGCCGGTGATGGCGAGTCGAGACGCTGAACGCGAAGGTGCCGCACCGAACCACCAGCCTGGCCGCCGTCTGAAGTTGGTTGCGGCCGACGCCCTGAAGAAGGTGCTCGATCGGCTGCCGCGCTTCCACCAGCACAAGAGCCGTCTACGCGCGGCCACTTCGAATATTCCGGTCGTAGCTGCGAGTGACGTCATGTGTTCTCATGGAGTTCCGTCGTTGCGCGGAAGGTAGTGCCAACGGTGATCGATGAGTTGACCGACACCCGGCGGCAGTCCATGGCGCCGTTCGTGGCAGGACGGGTGCGTGACATTCTCGACTGCATCCCCCTCACCCGCCAGCGTCGTGAGGCGGCCGAGGAGAGCATTCGGCGGTGCTACGAGGCAGCCGGCCTGCCCTGGCCCGGCACGGTCGTGTGGGTGTCATCCCCACTGGTCGGCGACGCGGCCACGCGCTCGGCGGCTGCGTCCATCCGCCAACGGCGAATCGACGAGGCCGCGCGGGCCCGGCCGCGCCTGGTACGCGCATGTGCCGCCGTCAACGCCGTCGCGGACGCCGCTGGCCGGGTGCTGGTGTGGGCTGCGAACGTGCTGGCGTTCACGTTCGGCGGCGCGGTCGTCGCGGGCGGCGTCGCGGGCTGCACCGGCATCGGCATGGAGGACGTCGGCTGGGCCGCCGTGGTGCCCATCACGCTCGTCGGTGCGGCCATCGGCGCGTTCGTCGGTGCCTGGATCGGCATCCTGCACCGGCGGACGGTCCGGATCGAAGCCGTGAACGAGGCTCGGAAGGTGCTGCTCAACGCGGCCGTCGCGGAAGTCGACCAGACCGGCCGCCGGATCCGCGCCGCCTGCGTCGACGCCGTCGAGACGCTGCTGGTCGCCGAGGTACGCCCGCAGACCGACGCCGCCGTACGCAAGGCCGTGCAGGGACCGGTCGACGACGCCGTCACACCGGTGTGGACGGCGATCGACGCCGGCGTGCGGCAAGGCGGCAACCGGGGCGAGCCGGCGCCACTCGATCACACCACACGGGCCGTCCGGACCGCGGTCGGGCCGCACGGACCGCTGCTTCTGGCGCTCGACCCGCCCTCCGGGCTCGATGACCTCATCGCGGCACGCGACAGCGGGCAATTGGCCCGGCTCACATGGTGGCGCCGGCACGGCGGCCTGAACGTCGAGGGCTGGGACCGGTTCGACGCCTTCGCCGACGCCTGCCGGCTCTGGTGGTGGCCGCATCCCGACTTCGTGGTGGTCAGCCAGCCACCGGTCGAACTGTACGTCGAACGGTCGGCCTCCGGCGCATACCGGATGCACCGCCCCGACGGGCCGGCAGTGGTGTGGCGGCATGGGTTCCGCCTCTGGTTCTGGCACGGCGTCAACGTGCCGGCGGACCTCATCGAACACGGCTGGGACGTGGACCGGATCCACCGGCACGACAACAGCGAGATCCGCCGCGCCGCCATCGAGCACATGGGCTGGCTGACCTACATCGAGCGGGCCCACCTGAGCCTGCTGGCGTCGGCGCCCGACCCCGGCAACGCCCCGCACGACCTGCTACGCAGCCCACCCTGCCCGTGACGCGGCCCGCTCCACCGGGACCGGCCGACCCAGGAAGAAGCGCTGCCCGAACGGCACGCCGCAGGCCACCAGCGCATCGCGCTGCTTCTCCGATGCGATTTCCTCGTCGACGACGGTGCAGCCGTGCTCCCGGGCGAATCCCGAACGCCGCCCCCAACGCAACATCTACCACCGCCGCCAATAGACCCACCCAGCCATGATCACGAACGGCGGCTGCCGTACTGGGCCTGGGCGGCAAGCCGTGGAGACCCACGTGCGGACCGTCTTCACGAAGCCGTGCCTGGAGCAGAACCTGGCTGACCCATCGACGCGTACTCGTCGTGCTCGCCTGTCTCGAACGCGGACGGCGCACGACGTGGATGACCGGCCCGCCGGGTGAAGCGCTCAGCGCCGTCACAGCCGTGCTGCCGCAAGATGCTGCGCATGCGAGCGGTCATGTTCAAGGCATACGGCCCACCCGAGGTTCTCAGCCTGGTCGATCTGCCGGCGCCGGTGCCCCGGGGCGACCAGGTGCTGATCCGGGTGCACGCCACCACGGTCACCTCCGCCGAGTGCGGGATGCGCCGGGGTGAGCCCCGGTGGGGACGGCTCATCCTCGGACAGCGCCGCCCTCGTGCGGGCGTCCGCGTGCTCGGGCTGGAGTTCGCCGGGGATGTCGCGGCGGTCGGGCCGGCCGCCCGCCGGTTCCGGGTCGGCGACCGGGTTTTCGGGTTCACCGGGTTCGCCGCCGGGGCGAACGCGGAGTACAAGTGCCTGTCCGAGCGGGCGTCGCTCACCACGATGCCGCCGAACGTCGGCTACGCGGAGGCCGCCGCCAGCGTCGACGGGTTCACCACCGCCTGGTATTTCCTCCGCAGGCTGGCCCGGGTCCGGCCCGGGCAGCGGGTGCTGGTCATCGGCGGTTCCGGCAGCATCGGTACGTTCGCCGTCCAGCTCGCCGGGCAGGCCGGCGCCACGGTGCACGCCGTGTGCAGCGGCCGGAACGCGAAGCTCGTTGAGTCGCTCGGCGCGGAACGGGTCTTCGACTACACCGTCGAGGACTTCGCCACCAGCGGCGAACGGTACGACGCCGTCTTCGACACCGTGGGCCGCAGCTCTTTCGCCCGCTGCCGGCGGGTGCTGGCGCCGGGCGGCTGCTACCTGCCGACGACGGGCCTGGTCAACAACGTCCACGCGCTCCGCACCGCGGTCGCCCGCGGCCCGCGGGTCCGGACCGGGATGTCGGTGCGCAAGCACGCGGCACTGGCCGAGCTGCGCGACCTGATCGAGCAGAACCGGCTCCGGATCGTCATCGACCGCAGCTACCCGCTGGCCGAGATCGTCGAGGCGCACCGGTACGTCGACGGCGGGCACAAGGTCGGCAACGTCGCGATCACCGTCGTGGCCGACTGATCAGCCGACCCGGGCACGGGTCGGCGCTATCGCCGGCCGGGCACGACGAGGCCGGTCTCGTACGCCGTGATCACGGCCTGGACCCGATCGCGCAGGCCGAGTTTGGTGAGCACGTTGCTGACGTGGGTCTTCGCGGTGTGCGTGCTGACCACCATGGCGGCGGCGATCTCCGGGTTGGACATGCCCTCGGCGAGCATCCGGAGCGTCTCGCGCTCGCGGGCCGTCAGCACGGTCAGCCGCTCCGCCGGCAGCGGGCGCGCCATCTTGCCCGCGGTGAACTGCTCGACCAGGCGCCGGGTCACCGAGGGCGCGAGCAGCGACTCGCCCGCGGCGACCACCCGTACGGCGTGCACGAGGTCGTCGCGGCGCACGTCCTTGAGCAGGAATCCGCTCGCGCCCGCCCGCAGCGCGTCGAAGACGTGGTCGTCCTGGTCGAACGTGGTCAGGATGACGACCCGGCAGTCGGTTTCGGCGCACACGATCCGGGCGGCCTCGATCCCGTCCATGCCGGGCATCCGGATGTCGAGCAGCACCACATCCGGTCGGTGCTCCCGGACGGCGGCGACCGCCTGGAATCCGTCGCCCGCCTCGGCGACGACCTCGATGTCGGGCTGGGCGTCCAGGATCATCGCGAACCCGGCGCGTACCAGTTCCTGGTCGTCGGCGACCACCACCCGGGTCACAGCGGCAGCCGCGCCCGTACCGTGAAACCGCGGGCCTCCGGTCCGGCCGATGCGGTCCCGCCGCACGCGGCGGCGCGCTCCCGGATGCCGATCAGCCCGTTGCCGCCGGACGGCGGCCCCGGCGCGGCGCCGCGGCCGTCGTCCCGGATCTCGATCACCAGGCTCTCCTCCTGCCAGCTCAGTCGCACGTCGGCGCGGGACGCGCCGGCGTGCTTGACGACGTTCGTCAGCGCCTCCTGGGTGATCCGGTAGGCGGCCACCCCGCAGTCGGGCGGCAGCTGCCGGGGCTCGCCCGCCACCTCGTAGCCGACCTCCAGGCCGGCGCCCGCCACCTGCCTGACCAGCCCGGGCAGGTCGTCAACGGTCAGCCGCGGGGTGCGCGGTTCCTCCTTGAGGATGTCGAGCATCCGGCGGAGCTGGTCCATCGCGTCCCGGCCGGCGCCGGCGATGAAGTCGAACGTGGCGATGGCCCGTTCCGGGTCGCGGCGCACCACCACCGGGCCGGCTTCCGCCTGCACGATCATGAGGCTGACGGCGTGCCCGAGGATGTCGTGCATGTCGCGGGCGATGCGGGCGCGTTCCCGCTCGGCGGCCCGTTCGGCATCCAAGGTGCGCTCGTGCTCGAGCCGCACGGCGCGCTCCTCCAGGACGGCGGCGTGCGCACGGCTGCCGGCGGCCCCGCGGCCGAGCGCGTACGCGGTCACGTTCAGGACGATGCCGCGCATCGCGGTGTCGGCCGAGCCGACCGTCAGGAGCCCGCCGCCGATGATGGCGGCCAGCGCGGCCCACCGCACGCGGGGACCGGCCCGGTCGGACACCGTGTAGAGGGCGATGAGCGGGCCGTACCAGAGCGGCTGCGACGCGACCGCGTCCACGAGGTCGTACAGGGCGCTGAAGGCGACGCAGACCAGCAGGGCGGGCAACGGCAAGCGCCGCCGGGCCACCAGCGGCACGGCGGAGCCGACCGCGGCGACGTAGCCCCACCAGTGCCACTGGCCGTCCCTGGTCAGCAGCGGCCAGAGCTGCGCGACGGCGGCGAGGACCGCGAGCGCGACATCCGACCACGGGGACCGCGCCCAGCGGCGGAGCGGCGCGGATGCCGGTAGCGAGGACACGATGCGCCATGCTGTCATGCGTACGCCGGGCGCCGGCGGGCAAGGGGCGCCAGCGCGGCGAGCATCAGCAGGCCACCGAGCGGCAGCAGGTCCAGCCCGGCCAGCGTGACCCCGATGCCGAGGACCAGGAACACCGGCGTCCACACCGGCGCGGCGCGGACGACGGCGAGGTGCACGGCCAGCGCGATCAGCCCGAGGTAGAGCAGCGCGGGCCCCGGTCCGTAGACGACGACCGCGACCCCGGGCACGTCCTGGACGTCGCCGAACATCCGCACCATCGCGGCCCGGTCGGCGGCGACGATCCCGACGACGATGTCGATGCCGATCTGCACGAGGGAGCAGCACACGCCGGCCACGCCGGCGACGCCGGCCGCTGTGGCGACCGCACCGCCGCCGGCCATCCGGCGCGCGGCCAGCAGGATCGTGACGAAGAGGATCAGCGCGGCGAAGAAGGCCAGGTGCCCGACGGTCCACAGGAGGCCGGGGCCGTGTGCGCCGTCGAGCCCGTCCAGCAGCCGGACCAGGCCGTAGACCACGGTGAGGGCGGGGGCGGCGAGGAACGCCAGGCGGGTTGTCTGCATGCCGTCGATCCTCTTGCGCGCGGGGCGCCGGGACATCGCCGACGTCGGCGATCTTCGGCCTCCCCCGGCCGGCCCGGTGGCGAATGCGGTGGGCGGTTCGCCGGCGATCCGCTACGGTCGGCCGGTGCGACCGTTCACGGGCGTTCTGCCCCCTCCCCGCTCCTGACGGAGCGATGAGCTGACAGCCGACCACCGCCAAGCCGTGGTCGGCCTACCTTTCATGCCTGCGCTCCGCTGACGCTGCCCTCAATCAGCTCACCATTCGGAGCGCGTACATGTCTCGATCTTTCCTGCCGTCAACCGCCGCGCAGCGCGGCGTCCTCGCCATCGCCGGCGCCGGGTTTCTCTGGGGTACGACCGGCGTGGTCGTGCAACTGGTCCGTGCATCGACCGGCTTGAGCCCGGTCAGCATCGGGTTCTGCCGCTTGGCCATCGCCGCGCTCGCCCTGCTGTTCTTCCTGGCGCGGCGGCTGCGACCGGTGGTCTCGGCGCTGCGTGCGCAGCCGGGACTGCTCGCCCTGATCGGCGCCGGCCTCGGCGCCTACCAGGCGCTGTACTTCCTCGCGGTCGCCTGGGGCGGGGTCGCGATGGCCACCGTCGTCAGCCTCGGTCTCGCACCCGTCCTGATCGCCGGCGGGGAGGCCGCCCGCTCCCGGCGGATGCCGGCCCGCGCCACGCTGCTCAGCGTGACCACGGCGGTCCTGGGCCTGGCCCTGATCACCGGCTTCGAGGCAACGCCGACCGAGGCCGCACCGCGACCGCTGGTCGGTCTGCTCGCGGCGGTCGGCTCCGGCATCGGGTACGCGGGCAGCACAGTCCTGAGCCGCCGGGTGAGCCGGCAGACGCAGCCGCTCGTCCTCACCACGGTCTCCACCGCCATCGGCGCCCTGGCGCTCCTGCCGCTAGCGCTGTTGGGCGGCGACTTCGTGCTCCCGGCCACGCCCGCCGCCGCGGCGATGCTGGCCTATCTCGGCGTCGCCGCGACCGCGGTGGCGTACGGGCTGTTCTATGCGGGCCTGCGCAGCACCGCGGCCGGGGTCGCCGTCGTCCTGACGTTGCTCGAACCGTTGACGGCCGCGCTGCTCGCCGTCGTCGTCCTCGGCGAGCGGCTCACCGTACCGATCACCGTCGGCGGCCTGCTCCTCCTCGGCGCGGTCGTGACCGCCTCCCGTGCCGACCGGCAGGCGCCGGGCCGCCGGGAAGCCCGGCGACCCGGCGGTCGGCGTCGGCAGCGCCTTCACCCCGTGGCTTCCCAGCCTCCCGGCCAGTGAACTCAGAGGCACCGCAGGACCGCGAGGACGCGGCGGTTGTCGGAGGAGTCCTGGGGCAGCCCCAGCTTGTCGAAGATGCTCGCCACGTGCTTTTCCACGGTTCCGCCGGTCACCACGAGCGCGCCGGCGATGCCGGCGTTCGACCGCCCCTCCGCCATCAGCGCGAGCACGTGGCGCTCCCGGGCGGTGAGCGCCGCCAGGCCGTCGGCGCGGCGGCTGGCGCGCAGCAGCTGGCCGACGACCTCGGGATCGAGCGCCGTGCCGCCCGCGGCGACCCGCTCCAGCGCGTCGACGAACTCGGCCACGTCGGCCACCCGCTCCTTCAGCAGGTACCCCGCGCCCGCCGCGTTGCTTTCCAGCAGCCGGGCCGTGTATTTGGTCTCGATGTACTGCGACAGCACCAGCACCCCGGTGCGGGGGTGCCGGCGGCGGATCTCGAGCGCGGCGCGCAGCCCCTCGTCGGTGTGCGTCGGCGGCATCCGGATGTCGGCCACCACGACGTCGGGCTGATGCTCGGCCACCGCGGCCAGCAGCGCGTCGGCGTCGCCCACGGCAGCGCACACCCGGTGGCCGTGGTCCTCGATCAGCCGGACGAGCCCCGCACGGAACAGGGCCGCGTCCTCGGCGATCACGACCCGCGCGTTCATGCGCGCAACGGTAACTCGATGGTGATCTTGGTCGGGCCGCCGGGCGGGCTCGCGATCGTGAGCCGGCCGTCCACCACGGCGACCCGCTGCGTGAGCCCGGACAGGCCGGTGCCCCGGGCCGGGTCGGCACCGCCCGTGCCGTCGTCGGCGACGCTGAGCAGCAGCACGTCCCGCGTTCCGGCGGCCCGGATGGCGATCTCGTTCGCGAAGCTGTGCCTGACCGCGTTGGCCAGCAGCTCGGCGGTGCAGAAGTACGCGATGCTCTCGATCGCGGGGGTGGGCCGGACCGGGATGCCGACCTCCAGCTCGACCGGGATGGCGCTGTCGGCGGCCAGCGAGGCGAGGGCGTCCGCCAGCCCGTTGTCGAGCACCGGCGGGTGGATACCGCGGACCAGGCCGCGCAGCTCGCCGAGCGCGTCCTTGGCGCCCCGGAGCGCGGCGTCGACCAACTCGCGGGCGGCCGCGGCGTCCGGAACCTCGCCGCCGTCGCCGAGCTTCTCCCGGGCCATGCCGAGGTTCAGGGCCAGCGTGGCCAGCCGGATCTGCGCGCCGTCGTGCAGATTCCGCTCGAGCCGCCGCAGCAGGGCGGCGGAGTCGTCCACGGCCAGCGCCCGGCTCAGCTCCAGGTCGTGGACCCGCTGCGCCAGCCGCCCGGGCCCGAGCAGGCCTCGGATCAGCCAGGCGTCGACGGATGTGACGGCCCTGATGACCCACGGGGCGGCCACCAGCATCGCCGCTCCCGCCGCGGCGGCGGCGAACGTGCCGGGGAGGGTTGCGACGTGGAAGGTGCCCTCGCCGAACAACCCGAACGGCGTGAACACCGGCACCGGGCTCAGCCGGGCCCCCGGCGGGTGGTTGCGGAACGCACCCCACAAGAGCGGGTAGCTCAGGTTGACCAGCCCGCCGATCCAGAGGAACACGGCGTACAGCTCGATCAGGCCGACCGGCAGCTTGGCCAGCAGGTAGGCCACGACCCGCCAGCCGGCCCCGTCGCGCGGGCCCGGGCCGGGCCAGGCCCGGCCGCCGGGGCTCCGCCGCACCGGCGGCGGCGCACCGACCCGCACCCCGAGCAGCCGGGCCGCGAGCAGGCGCTGCAGCGAGCCGAGCCGCCGGGCCGCCGTCGTCGACACCAGCAGCACGAGCAGCAGTCCCAGGCAGACACCGGCGACGGCCACGTCGGCGGCGGACGGGTTACCCCGCCCGCCGCCGGCCACCAACCAGATCAGGTCCACCGCGAGAACGAAGAACACCACCGGGTTGACCGCGACGAACGGCAGCCCGGCCAGGCAGAACAACAGCCCGCGACCCGCACGCCGGGTGAACGGCGCGACCACCGCCGCGCGGACGACCGCCCACGGGCCTGCGGTCGGCGTGGTCACCGGTAGGCCCATGCCACCATCCTCCTCCCTGCCCGCCCGGCCTTACGCGTCCCGCTTGGCCAGCAGCCATCCGCCGGCCGCCAGCGCGATCACGGCGTACAGGGACAGCACGCCGAGCCCGGCCCACGCGGACAGGAAATCCGGGCAGGACGACCCGTCGGTGCCGCAGGTCACCGGCTTGGTCGTGCTCAGCGAGTTCTCCAGGATCAGGATCGGCATGTACGCTGCCGCGCTGTGCGCGATGAAGCCGATGACCTGCACGACCACGTACACGCCGGCTACCAGCACCCCGACCGCGGCCGCGCTGTGCCGGATGATCGCGCCCAGGCCCAGGCCGAGCAGCCCGATCAGGCAGAAGGCGGCCCCGGTCAGCACGACCGCCCGGAGCACGCCGGGCTGGCCCAGCGTGGGTGCCGCGATGCCGCGGCGCAGCGTGGCCGATGCGGCGAAGAACGCGATGAAGGACGCGGCCTCCCCGACGATCAGGGTCACGGCCCCGAACACCGCTGCCTTCGCGATGAGGATCAGGGGGCGCCGCGGTACGGCGGCCAGCGTGGCCCGGATGGTGCCCGAGGAGTATTCGCTGGTCATGGTCAGGACGCCGAGCACACCCGCCAGCAGCAGGCCGGGGACCACGCCGGCCAGCGCGTTGTTGGTCAGGTCCGCGGCGGCGTCCCTGCTGTGCAGGCCCACAGCGGCCCCGATACCGACGGTTCCGGCGACCGTCACGGCCAGGGTCCACCAGGTGGAGCGCAGGCTGCGCAGCTTGATCCATTCCATCCGGGCGGCCTGCGCCAGCCCGTAACGACCGCTCGGCATGGTCATGACGTTGCCCCTCGATATTCGGCTTCTTCGCTGGTGAGCCGGAAGAACGCCGCCTCCAGCGACGTCGACCCGGCCGACAGCTCGGCGACGGTCGTGTCCGCGAGCAGCCGCCCCCGGCCGATCACCACCAGCCGCTCGGCGGTCAGCGCCATCTCGCTGATCAGGTGGCTGGACACGAACACCGTGCGGCCCTGCGCGGCCAGCGATTTCAGCAGGTCGCGGATCCAGCGGACCCCCTCCGGATCCAGCCCGTTCACCGGCTCGTCCAGCAGCAGCACCGCCGGGTCACCCAGCAGCGCCGCGGCGACCCCCAGGCGCTGCCCCATCCCGAGGGAGAACTTCCCGGCCCGCCGCCCGGCCGCGCTGGTCAGGCCGACCATGTCGAGCACCTCGTCGACCCTGGCCCGCGGAATCGCGTTGCCGGCGGCCAAAGCGGCCAGGTGACTGCGGGCGCTGCGGCCCGGATGGAACGCCCTGGCCTCCAGCAGCGCGCCGACCTCGCGCAGCGGCCAGCGCAGCTCCCGGTAGCGGCGGCCGCCGAGGAGCGCCTGACCGGCGTCGGGCCGGTCCAGCCCCAGGATCAGCCGCATCGTGGTGGACTTGCCCGACCCGTTGGGGCCGAGGAAGCCGGTGACGCTGCCCGGCCGCACGTCGAAGCTGAGCGCGTCGACGGCGACCATCGGTCCGTATCGCCTGGTGAGATTCCGGGCCTCGATCACCCGAACTCCTTCCGTAGGTGGTGTCTACGGAAGATCACGCTAGGCAGGCGGCCGCCCGGGCGGGACCCGGCTGACGGCCGTCTTCGGCTGGGGGATTTCCCCCAGGCGGGCCCCGCTGAAGGTCACGCGGGCTGGGGCTCCGCGCGCCGGGCCGCCGCGCGCGTGATGAGCAGTCCGAACGCGGTGGCGGTGAGGAACATGAGCAGGCTGTACACCGCCGCGGGCACCGCCATCTCGGCGTTGTCCAGCAGCTGCGGGCTGAGCGCCACGGTGATCGCCAGCGTGCTGTTGTGGATGCCGATCTCCATCGAGCAGGCGATGGCCTGGGTGCGCTCGACCCGCAGCAACCGGGGCGCCGCGTAGCCCAGGCCGAGGCTGCACACGCTGAACAGCAGCGCCACAACGCCGACGGCGGCGAGGTAGTCGGCGATGTGCGAGCGCTCGGCCAGCACGGCGCCGGCGATGACGGCGGCCAGCACGACCGCGGAGAAGATCTTCACGGGGCGTTCCGCCGCGACAGCCACCCGGGGCAGCCGGTTGCGCAGCCACATGCCGATCGCGACCGGCACGAGCACGATGGCGAAGACCTGCGCCACCTTGTCGAACTGCAGGCCGATGACGCGGACGTCGCCGGTGAAGTAGGCGATGGCGAAGTTCACCACCAGGGGCAGGGTCACCACCGCGACGACGGAGTTCACCGCCGTCAGGGTGACGTTCAGCGCGACGTCACCGCGGAACAGGTAGCTGAACAGGCTGGCTGTCGTCCCACCCGGCGACGCGGCCAGCAGCATCATGCCGACCGCCAGGCCGGGCCGCAGGTCGAAGGCCAGCACCAGGCCGAAGCAGACGCCGGGCAGCACGATCACCTGGCACACCAGGGCGACCAGCACCGCACGCGGATAGCGAAGGACCCGCGAGAAGTCCGCCACCGTGAGGCTCAGCCCGAGGCCCAGCATGACGATGCCCAGCGCGAGCGGCAGCAGCACCAGCGTCAGGAACGAACTTTCGGCCATGCCCACAGGCTGGTGGACCACGATCATCGTGATCGGTACGGCACTGACAAAACCTGGCCGGGAGTTGTCATGACGGTAACAACCAGGGGGCGGACCGACAGGTTTGCCAGGATTTCGGACCAGCCGGCCGAGCGGGCGGGCTGGCGTCGGCGCCATCCTCATCGCGATCATCGGCTGACGGCCGGCGACATGCGCCGGGTCGCCGGGAAGTCCGGCGGCCCGGCGCACGTCGGGTCAGACGGTGAGCGTCCAGGTGTTGAGGTAGCCGGTGTCCTCCTCGTAGACGTCCTGCACGCGCAGGGCCCAGGCGCCCGCGGCCGCCTCGCTGGAGAGGTTCACCGTGTACGTCGCCTGCACGTTCGCGGCGCTGTCGGATGAACTGGAACTCTTGAGTGCGTACGTCGAGCCGTCCGGTGCGACCAGGGTGACCACGAGGTCACCGCGGTAGGTGTGGACGATGTCCACGTACACCGTTGAGCTCGCCGAGGCCGAGCGTGCGCAGCTCGCGATGGTGATCGTGCTGGTCACCGCGGTGCCGGCGTCCGGGATGTCGACGTCGGTGCCGTTGGTGGCGGTGCACGCGGTCGGTGTGGCCGTCGCCGTGGCCGTAGCCGTGGCGGTGGCGGTAGGTGTCGTGCCCAGCACCGTGTCGACCGTGACGGTCACGTTGGTGCACGCGGCCGCGTAGGAGGTGAGGGCGGACTTCTCCGTGCTGTCGACGGTGAGGCCCCAGCGGGTCTTCACCGCCGCCCACTCCTCGATGTAGCGGCAGTAGACGCTGGTGAGCGGCGGCATCCATTCCGCGGGATCCTGGTCGCTCTTGGACTGGTTCTCGTTGTCGGTCACCGCGGCCAGCGAGCGGGCGTCGCCCAGGTCGTTGGCGAAGGACTCGCGCTGGGCCGAGGTCCAGTCGCGGGCCCCGGAGTCCCACGCCTCGGCGAGCGGGACGAAGTGGTCGATGTCGAGGTCGGCCGGGAGGGTCCAGTACAGACCGTCGTAGTAGGAGTACCACCGGCCGCCGGTGAGGGTGCAGGAGGAACCCACCGTCGGGGCGGTGACCGCCTCGGCGATCAGCACCTCGTAGCGGGTGTTGCAGCCGTCGCCGTCGGCGTCGATCCAGTGGTTGAACAGGTCGCGGTCGTAACCCGTGCGGACCTCGGTGGCCACCGGGAGGTTGGCGACCATGGTGCGCAGCGGCAGCGACACCGTCGCCGCGTTCGCCGGCGAGGACACCACCACAAGGGACAGGGCTGCCGCGATGGCGGCTGCCACGACGGCGATCAGGGATAGTCTTCGGTGGGACACGGACATGTGCGCTCCCTTGCCGGAGGGCGTCTGGCGGGATCGCCTAGACGGTCAGCGTCCAGGTGTTGATGGTTCCGGTGTCGGCCGAGTAGACGTCCTGCACCCGCAGCTGCCAGGTGCCGTCGGCGGCCTCGCTCGAGAGGTTGACCGAGTAGGTGGCGATCACGTTGTCGGCGCTGTCGCTGCTGCTGCTGCTCTTGAGCGCGTAGGTGGAACCGTCCGGCGCGACGAGCGTGACGACCAGGTCGCCGCGGTAGGTGTGCACGATGTTGACGTCCACGGTGGAGGTCGACGAGGCCGCCCGGCCGCAGCCGGAGATGGTGATCGAGCTGGTCACGGCCGCGCCGGCGTCCGGGATCGCGACGTCGGTGCCGTTGGTGGCGGTGCAGCCGGCGGGCTCCTCGCCGCCGTCGTCGGAGTTGACGACCTGCAGCAGCAGGTTCGGCGAGCTGGTGCCCGGGCTGGTCACCTTGCCGCTGACGGCGTTGCTGGTCAGGTACGACGCCACCTGCGCCGGCGTGTATGACGGGTTGGCCTGCAGCACCAGCGCGGCGACGCCGACGACGTGCGGGGTGGCCATCGAGGTGCCGCTGATCGTGTTGGTCGCCGTGGTGCTGCTGTACCAGGCCGAGGTGATTGACGAGCCGGGCGCGAAGATGTCCAGGCAGCTGCCGTAGTTGGAGTACGAGGCGCGGGCGTCGGCGCTGGTGGTGGCGCCCACGGTGATCGCCGTGGCGACCCGGGCCGGCGAGTAGTTGCAGGCGTCGGCGCTGTCGTTGCCGCCCGCGATGCCGTAGGTGATGCCGGCGGCGATCGAGTTGCTGACCGCGGTGTCCAGCGTGGTGCTGGTGCCACCGCCGAGGCTCATGTTCGCCACGGCGGGCTTGATCGCGTTGCTGGTCACCCAGTTGATGCCGGAGATGACCCCGGCGGTGGTGCCGCTGCCCTCGCAGTCGAGCACCCGCACGCCGACGAGTTGCACCGCCTTGGCCACGCCGTACGTGGAGCCGCCGACGGTGCCGGCGACGTGGGTGCCGTGGCCGTTGCAGTCGGTGGCGTTGCTGTCGCTGTCGACGAAGTCGTAGCCGCTGACGGCCCGGCCGCCGAACTGGCTGTGGGTGGTCAGGATGCCGGTGTCGATGATGTAGGCGTGCACGCTCGACGCCGTGTTCGGGTAGGTGTACGTGGTGCTCAGCGGCAGGCTGGCCTGGTCGATCCGGTCCAGGCCCCAGGTGGCGCCGGTCTGGGTGTCCGCGAGCGAGATGACCTGGTTCTGCTCCACGTACGCGACGGCCGGGTCGGCCGCGAGGCGCTGGGCGGCCCGCTCGGACATGGTCGTGGCGAAGCCGCGCACCACCTTCGAGTAGACCTCGTTCACCGCGCCGTCGTACTTGTTCGCCAGCCCGGTGGCCTTGTCGCGGACCGTGGTGGCCGTACCGTCCTTCAGGACGACGATGTAGCTGCCGGGCACGGCGGTCGCCGAGCCGGCCTGCCGGATGTCGCCGGTGGCCGGCGCGGCCACCGCGGGTGTGCCGATGCCGACGATCGCGCTCAGCGCGACGGCGACTGAGCCCACCAGCCCACGTGCTCCGATTCGGTGGATTCCCACTCTGTTCTCCTCTACGGGTGCCGGATTGCGCCGCCCCCGACGGCCCAGAACAGCGACGATCACCACTGTCTGATGGGGGGACATTACTGGCCGGTACATCGCCCGCGATAGATATCAGAGAGACAATCTGAAAAACGTTATGCCCACCCGCGATGACCTGCTGATTCAAGGAAAAAGGCGTCCGGACATGACAAAAGCGCGCACCGCCGGGAAACCCGGCGGAACGCGTAACAGAAACGTATTACCGGGGCGATATAAGGCCACGGCAAATATGCTGTATTGACAATGGATGGCACCCCGGGGATGGGCTGTGCGGACCCATCCCCGGGGTGCCTGACCGACTACCCTTGCTGGGTGGGGCCAGCGGGACCGGACGAGGCGCGGGGGAACGCACTCGGCCTGTCGCTGGGGTAACCGGACTGCTCGCCGGGGCGAGTGCTGGGCTGACCGCTCGGGCGGTCACCGTCGGGGAAGGCGCTGCCGCTCGGGCGGGGGATCGGGCTCCCGGAGGGCTTGAGCCGGGCGCAGAACTTCTCCACCCGGTCGTGGTCCTTCTTGCCGGCCTGGCGGACCAGCTCACCGAAGCGCTGCTCTTCCAGCGCCTTGGTGCGGTGTTCCCGGTCGCCCCGGCCGTCGAAATCGCGGCACAGCGCGGCGAGATCCAGCGCGGTCGCGGCCGAACCGCTGGGCCGCGGCAGCGCGGAGCCGGACGGGATCGGGCGCGGCTGGGCGGAGCCGGACAGCTTCGGGTGCGGCTGCGCGGACTTGCTGCTGTGCGCTCCGGGCAGGTGCGAGCTGATCGGCTCGGGCAACACGCCGGCGTTGGCGGCCAGTGCGACACCCCCGACACTCGCGCAGGCGACGCCGGCGATGGCGGCGACCTTGATGGTCAGGATCTTGGCAATGGCGAGCTGAATCATTGAGGGTCTCCGGGCTGGGGATGGTGGCGAGTGACGAGCCGCGGTGAAGGCCGCCATCGCCGCCGACTCGCCGGCCAGCTCGGCCGGGTGGGCCGAGGCACTCGCCGCCGCCAGAAGCTCGGCGAGGCGGGGGTGGCCGGCGTTCAGCGTGGCCCGGTCACCCTGCAGAAACTGCTCCGCGGTGGTCCGGTCCATACGATCACGCCTCTCGTTGCTGCTCATCTCACCTCCTTAAGCGCCGGTGTCGTTGAAGGTGTCACACCTGTCCAATGGTTGGGTTTCAACGGCGGGCTGGAGCCGGCCGACTCCAGGCGCCGGGCGAGCTGGCGCAGGCCCCGGTAGGCGGCGGTACGGACCGCCCCGGCACGCTTGCCGAGAATTTTGCCGGCGGCCTGGGCGTCCAGGCCGAGAACGACCCGGAGCATCACCGCCTCCGCCTGATCACGCGGGAGCGACGCGATCAGCGCCACGGCGGCATCCGTGGCGACGAGTTCGAGCGCCCGGTCCGCGGTCTCCTCCGGCGCGATCAGGTCGAGGAAGTGCTCGACCGACGCGCTGGACTGGGGCCGCCGCCGCATGGCGCGCAGGCTGTCCATCGCACGGTGCCGCGCGACCGTCGCCGTCCAGCCGCGAAAGCCGGCCCAGTCGCCGGCGAACGTGCCCAGGTCACGGCTGATCTGCAGCCACGCCTCGGAGGCGATGTCCTCGGCATCCTCGCCGACCAGGACCCGCAGATACCGCAGCAGCGCCGGCTGCTGGGTGCGATACAACAGCCGGAATGCGTCCTCGTCGCCGGACTGCGCTGCCCGCACCACGGCATCGAGGTCCTCCGGTGCCACCATCCAACAACCTCCGCGCGGTAGGTCTTCCGGGGCAAGGTTCGATGCCCCCGTCCCTACAGCGCCGTAAGGCGAGAAAGTGTCACAGTGCCCCGGGATCTTCGCAAGACCTGCCCGCGGTGACTACGTGGTCGCGCGGTCGAGCCAGCCGGAAAGCCAGTCGAAGGCCGGTGCCTCCATCGCCTGCCAGGTCTGGTCGTTGTGGCCCCCGCCGCTGGTGTAGGCCGTGGTGACCGACAGCGGCGGACGGGCCAGCCGGGCCAGGGTACGGGTACCCCGAAACGCGCTGCGGTCGGTGCGGGCACAGGCGAGATAGAGCGCCGCGGCGGGAATCGGCAGATGCTCCAGGCGCCACGCGTCGTTGTTGGTGGTGTGTTCGCTGCCGTCGCCCACGGCGATGCCGGGGTCGGCGTAGCCGGAGAGGCTGGCCGCCGCGGCGTACCGGGTGGGATGGCGCAGCAGCAGGTTGGTGGCGCAGAAGCCGCCGGCCGAGTAGCCGATCAGCCCCCAGGCGCCCCGGTCCGTGCGGATCCGGAAGTGGGCCGCGGCCGCGGCGGGCACGTCGACGGTGAGGAACGTCTCGGCCCGCACCCCGCCGGCGAGGTCGGTGCACTCGGTGTCCAGCAACGGGTTCGGCGTCTGATAGGGGAACAGCACGACCGTCGGCGCCATCCGCCCGGCGCCGATCTCGCCGTTCAGGTGGCGGGCGACGGCGAGCCGGTGCAGCCAGGAGACCGGCGAGCCGGGATAGCCGTGCAGCGCCTCGACGACCGGGAACCGGGCCGCCGGTTCCGCGGCGTAGGCCGCCGGCAGGTAGACGTACATCGGCAGGACGAGCCCGCTGGCCTTGCCGTGCACGGTCAGCGCGACGATGCGGCCCTGGCCCGCCCCACCCGCGTTGTCGTCGGGGGCGTAGCTGCCGGTGCTGCCGCCGGTGCCGAACAGGGCCGGCCAGCTGGTGTAGGTCTCGACCTGCCGGTTGACCCAGATCCCGGCGGCGGCCGCGGCGGTCACCAGGCACAGCGCGAAGGCCGCCACGCGGACCGGGATCCGCCGGCGGCCGGGCGCCGCGTCCCAGGTGAGCGCGAACAGCACGGCCGCGACGGTCGCCGCGGCGACCGCCAGCAGCTCAACGGCGCGGCTGTCCGGTGCCATGACCACCTCCGGTCGGTGCGGCGCCGGGCCGGCGTCCGGGTGTCTTCTGGTACGGGTTCAGCACCGCGGGAGCCGCCAGCGGCGCCGGGATCCGCTGGTCCGCCCAGCGCAGTGCCGCCCACGTCGCGGTGCCCGGTGCCGCGTGGATGACGCTCGCGTCCGTACCCATGGGCATTTCCGGCCGCGCCGGACGACGGCCCGCGGCCAGCAGGGCCACCGCGCGGTAGCGGGCAGGATCGGCGCGCAGGACCGCCCGGTCGAGGGCGGCCTGGGCGGCCGGGGTCACCAGCGCCCAGCTGTGCGCGGTCACGCGGAGGTCTCCGGCGAGCGCCTCGGGCAGCCGCGTCGCCAGGGTGCCGGCGTCCTGGGCTCCGGCGGTGCGCAGATACACCAGGACCGCGTGCTCGTCGGCCGGCTGGCCGGCCTGGTCCTCGATCACCATGGCCGGGTAGCGCCAGCCGGGATGCCGCAGGTATCCGGCCGGCACCACGACGACCGGCGGCGCGGCCAGGTGCCACTGCCGCCAGCCGTCCGGTTGCCAGGTGATGGTGACGGCGGCCCCGTCGTCCGCTCCTGCCTGCTGCCGCAGCAGGGGGTCGAGGCGGCCCGGGACGGTCGGCCCGGCCGTGGCCTGGTCGTGGTGCGGGGCCAGCGCCGCCCACGAGGGATAGAAGCCCTCCGCGGCGTTCACGGCCAGCCCCGCGACGAGCAGGACCAGCGTCTCGGTCAGCAGCACCCCGGCCGGGCGGATCAGGAACCGTTCCCGGCCGGTGCGCCGCCAGCCGTAGCCGGTGCCCACGACGGCGCCGAGCAACGCACCGGCCGCCAGGACGAGCAGGGGAACACCGGTCAAGGACACCTGGGCTTCCCCGCTCAGCCGTGGGGCAGGACGGCGTACGCGGCCCGCGCGATCAGGTCGTGGCCCCGCGCGCTGGGATGGTCACCGTCGCCGGCGAGCAGGTCCGTGGGATCGATGGAACCGTCCGCGCCCTTGAAGGCCGGGTAGGTGGGCACGTACAGCGCGGTCGCGCGGCGGGCGGCGGCCTGCAGCGCGCCGTTCGCGTAGCGGGTGGCGGCCTCCGCGGCGGCCAGCCCGTCCCGGTCGTAGTCGGACCTGCCCACCGCCCCGTCCTCGACCACGTTCCAGTATCCGAACACGAGCACGTCGGCCGGCCGCGGGCCGGAGTGGATCGCCTGGATGCGCCGGACCGTCGCGGTCACGTCGTCGTCGATCCGGGCGGCGACCGCCACATAGGAGGCGGTGTCGCGGGAACCCGTGAAGACCCCGGCCATGTCGTTCGCCCCCACCATGATCAGCACCACGGTCGCGGCGGCGAGCGGCGCCCGCAGGCTCGCCGCGCCGACCTGCCGACGGACGTCCGCCGACGTGTAGCCGTTGTGGGCGAGGTTCACCGCTTGGGCGCCGACGAGTCCGGCGTACAGGTCGGGAAAGGGGGTGCAGTGACAGGCCGTCCCGGCCGGCACCGAATCGCCGAGGGCGACCACCGTGGTGACCCCTGGTGGCGGATACGGCGGTGCCGGCGTACCCCCGGGCAGTGCCAGCAGGCCTGCCCCCACGATGATCCAGACGGCGGCGGCCGCCGCCCGCCGGCCCCGGTGGGCGGTCATCGTCAGCTCGCCGAGGGGGCGGCCACGCGCGGAGAACTGGGGGCCGGGGCGCCGCCGCGGGCGGCACCGGCCGGCAGGAAGGCCTCGGCGCGCAGCGCGGCGAGCGCGATCCGGGGCAGGTCCCGGGCGGTCGGGAAGCACAGGTAGCGGGGCTGCCAGGCGGGCAGATACTTGGCGTTGGCCCGGTAGAGCGACTCGATCTGCCAGAAGCGCGACGCGGCCCGCAGCAGCCGGTGCCACAGCCGCAGCACCGGGCCCGCCCCGAGCTCCTCGGCGCGGGCGAAGACCGACCGCAGCACGGCGAAGTTCAGCGAGATGCGCCGGATGCCGGCCCGCGCGGCCGCCTCGATGGTGCTGACGATCATGAACTCGGTCAGGCCGTTCTCGGCCCGGCGGTCGCCGCGCATCAGGTCCAGCGACAGCCCGTCCGGCCCCCACGGCACGAATTGCAGCACGCCGCGGATCCGCGACTCGCCGTCCCGGCAGATCACGAGCAGGCAGGCGCCGTCGCGGGGGTCACCGATCCGCGACAACGCCATGGAGAAGCCGCGTTCGACCGTACCGTCGCGGAACTCGGCCGCGGCCCGGATCACCGCGCCGAGCTCGGCGGGTGCCACGTCGCGCTGCCGGACCACCTGGCAGGTGTATCCGGCGCGGCCGATCCGGGCGACGGCCTGCCGGACCGAGCGCATCGGCCGGCCCTGCAGGGAGAAGGCGGCGACGTCCAGCACGGCCTCGTCGCCGAGCTCCACCACGTCGAGGCCGCAGCGCCGGTACGCCGTGCCGCCGGCGTTGCCGCAGCCGAGCACGGCCGGGGTCCAGCCGTGCCGGGCGCTCTCGTTGAGCCAGGCGTTGATCGCCTCGGGCCAGGCCGACCGCGCCCCGATCGGGTCGCCCGTCGCGAGGCTCACCCCGTTGATCACCCGGTAGGCGACCGCGGCATGCTGCGCGGGCGTCCACGCCAGCAGCTTGTCCTGGCGCAACGCGAAGTAGCCGAGCGAGTCCTCCGCGCCGTGGCGGGCCAGCAACTCGCGGACCCGGACGTCGTCCTCCGCCGTGCGCCGGGCGGCCGGCACCCCGGGCCGCAGCAGCAGGACCGTCGCGGCGGCGATCGCGAGCAGCCCGAACGTGCCGGTGGTCAGGCTGACGGCCTCCTCGCCCAGCGGACGCTGGAACTGCACCGGCCCGGCGACGCCGATCAGGCCGAGCAGGGACTCCTTGGCCCAGCTGATCCAGCCCGGCCGGCCGACCAGGTGATTGACCCGCACCGCGATCTCGACGAACCCCAGCAGGAAGCCCACCGCCGCGAACCCGGCCAGGGCCACCGGCGCCCGCCACCGGTTCCGGGGATCGGCGACGGTGTGGAACCCGCCGCGGGTCGCGATCAACATCGCCAGCAGCAGCGCCGAGACCACGGCCGCGCCGATGTCGAGCCCCCTGGCGACGTGCAGAATCACGCTCGCACCCGCGAGGACGACCGCGAGCTGCCACGCGCGGTGCTTGCCGCGGCGCAGCCCCGCGCCCAGATAGATCAGCAGCGCGCCGGCCGCGGCCGTCCCGGCCCGCGCCGACAGGACGCCGACCACCGGCACGAACTCCAGCAGCATCGACATCCGGCCGTGCCGGGGCGGAAGCACCGCGGTGAGCACGTCGAAGAGCCCGGCCAACTGCACCAGTCTCGCCACGGCACTGCGCGAGAGCGACGACCGCGACGGCCACGGCAGGGCGGCCGGAGCCGGCTCACGGGAGCTTCTCATGCCCGTCATAGTTTGCCCACAGGCTTGACGAAACCGGAGTGGCAGCTGTGAATCGACTGCGTTGAGGGAATATGAGCATGAATCCGGAATTCAGTGCATAACATCGGAGGTCCGGGCCGGTCGAGGGAGTTGCGGACATGTCGAACACACCACCGGCACCGTCGACGCGTCGCCGGTCGTGGCGGGATCTACCGGTCGGTGTGAAGATCACCGCCGCCGTCCTGGTGACGCTGCTGGTCGCCACGCTGGCCACGCTGGCGGCGCTGAGCCGCACCGGCGACGTGCGCTCCGCGGGCAAGGCGATCTACACCAGCAACGTCAAGCCGCTGGTGGTCGCGTCGAACCTGCGCGACGCCTTCCGGCTGCTGCGCCTGGACCTGAACGCGATGACCATCCTCAAGCCCGGCTCCGAGGCGATGACCAAGAAGGCCGCCCTGGTCGAGCAGGACATGGCGGCGCTGGAGACGTTGACCGAGGAATACCGCGGCCAGGCCGCCGACGCCGGCGTCGTCGCGAACTTCACCGAGCAGCAGAACACCTACTTCGATCTCGTACGCAAGCAGATGCTGCCGGCGGCGCTGAGCGGCGACGTCGCGACGTACGTCAGCGTCAAGGACGGCGCGGCCGACGCACCGTACGAGGCGTGCAAGGCCCTGCTGATCGACATGGCGACCGCGGAGTCCGCGGAGGCGGCCACCCGGGTGACCGAGCTGGACGCCAAATACCGCGAGGCGGTGGCGTTCTCCCTCGCCGGCGTCGCCATCGCGGTGGTCATCGGCCTGTTCCTCGCGTTCACGGTGTCCCGGGGGATCAGCCGGCCGCTGCGGCAGATCTCCACCGCCCTGGGCCGGGTCGCGGAGGGCGACCTGACCACCGAGGTCCCGGACCCCGGCACCCGCGACGAGGTCGGCGCGATGGCCCGGGCCCTGCGCCAGACCCTCGCGGCGATGCGCAGCAGCGTCGCCCGGGTCCTCGGCCAGGCCGGCCAGCTCGCCACGGCGGCCGGCGCCCTGACCGACGTGGCGAACCGGATCGCGTCCGGCGCCACCATCACGGCGGAACGCTCGGCGACCGCCTCGGCCAGCGCGAACGAGGTGACCGCGAGCGTGAGCACCGTGGCGGCGGCCAGCGAGCAGATGAACGCGGCCATCGCCGAGATCGCCCGCAGCGCGGCCAGCGCCGTGGAGGTCGCCCAGCAGGCGCTGAACACCGCCGTCCGGACCAACGGCTCGGTGGCGGCGCTCGGCACGGCCAGCGTCGAGGTCGGCGACGTGGTCAAGGTGATCAACGGCATCGCCGGGCAGACCAACCTGCTAGCTCTCAACGCGACCATCGAGGCGGCCCGCGCGGGCGAGGCGGGCAAGGGCTTCGCGGTGGTCGCCACGGAGGTCAAGGACCTCGCCCAGGAGACCGCCAGCGCCACCGGCGAGATCACCAGCAAGATCAATGCCATTCAGGCCAGCAGCGCGGAGGCGGCGCAGGCCCTGGCGGAGATCAGCGAGATCGTCGAGCAGATCAACCAGCACCAGACGACGGTGGCCTCGGCGGTGGAGGAGCAGACCGCCACCACCAACGAGATCAGCCGCAGCGTTGGCGAGGCGGCCGCCGGCATGGAGCACATCGCACACAGCATCGCCGACCTCTCCGGCAACGCGGACGAATCCAACGCCGGCGCCGCCATGGCCGCCGACGCCGCCCGCGAACTCGTCCTCCTCGCCCGCGAGCTCAACGACTCCGTAACCCATTTCCGCGTCTGAGCCAACTGCTCCTTTCCGGCTGTCCGGGCGTAACTTGTTGAAGAGCAGGTCGTCCCTCCAGCATCCAGCGGCGAGGAGTCATCGATGAACCAGCTGATCAACGACCCGGCGAACGTGGTGACGGACGCACTCCGCGGCATCGCCGCGGCCCACCCCGAGCTTCGCGTCGACCACGAAAACCGCATCGTCTACCGCGGCGACGCCCCGGTCCAGGGCAAGGTCGGCCTGGTCTCCGGCGGCGGATCCGGGCACGAACCGCTGCACGCCGGGTTCGTCGGCCCCGGCATGCTGGACGCGGCCTGTCCCGGAGAGATCTTCACCTCGCCGGTGCCGGACCAGATCATGACGGCGACCAAGGCCGTCGACGGCGGCGCCGGGGTGCTGCACATCGTCAAGAACTACACCGGCGACGTGCTGAACTTCGAGATGGCGGCCGAGATCGCCGCCGCGGAGGCCGGCGTCACCGTCGCCGCCGTGGTGACCGACGACGACGTGGCGGTGCAGGACAGCCTGTACACCGCCGGCCGCCGCGGGGTCGGGGTGACCGTGCTGGTGGAGAAGATCGCCGGCGCCGCCGCCGACCAGGGCCGGTCGCTGCCCGAGGTCGCCGACGTCGCCCGCAAGGTCAACGCGAACGGCCGCAGCATGGGCGTGGCGCTCAGCTCGTGCACGGTCCCGACCGCCGGAAAGCCCACCTTCGACCTGCCGGAAGGCCAGATGGAGGTCGGCATCGGGATCCACGGCGAGCCCGGCCGCCGCCGCGTGCCGCTGGCCCCGGCCGCCGAGATCGCCGAGATGCTGGTCAGCCCGATCCTCGGCGACCTCGACTTCACCGGCGGCGACGGCGTGATCGCCTTCGTCAACGGGATGGGTGCCAGCCCGCTGATCGAGCTGTACATCGTGTACAACGAGGTCGCGACGATCCTCGCCAAGGCGGGAATCACGATCGCCCGGTCCCTGGTCGGCCCGTACATCACCAGCCTCGACATGGCCGGCTGCTCGATCACCCTGCTCAAGGCCGACGACGAGATCCTGCGGCTGTGGGACGCTCCGGTGCGGACCCCGGCGCTGCGGTGGGGCGCATGACCGCCTGCACCGAGCGGCACCCAGCCGCACCTGCGGACGGCCCCGCAGGCGAGGGCCCAGCGTGACCGCCTGCACCGGCCCCGCAGGCGAGGGCCAGAAGGGCATGCGAGAGGAGGGCCCAGCATGACCGGCTCGGTGGACACGGCGGCGCTGACCGCGTGGGTGCGGGAGTTCGGCCGGCTGATCGCGTCCGACAAGGACAGGCTGACCGAGCTCGACGCCGCGATCGGCGACGCCGACCACGGCGTCAACATGGACCGCGGCATGACCGCGGTCCTCGCGATGCTCGACGCGGAGGCGCCCGGCACCCCGGCAGACCTGCTCAAACGTACGGGTATGACGCTGGTCGGCAAGGTCGGCGGCGCCAGCGGCCCGCTCTACGGTACGGCGTTCCTGCGCATGGCGGCGGCGGCCGGCGGCGCCGACGTGCTCGACGCGCAGGGCTTCGCCAAGGTGCTGCGGGCCGGCCTCGACGGCGTGGTCACCCGGGGCAAGGCCGCGGCCGGCGACAAGACGATGATCGACGCGCTGGCCCCGGCGGTCGACGCCCTCGACGGCGCACTCGGCGACGGCCGCCCGCTCGACGAGGCGGTGCGGGCGGCGGTCCGGGCCGCCGAGCAGGGCCGCGACGCGACGATTCCGCTGGTGGCCCGCAAGGGCCGCGCCAGCTACCTGGGCGACCGCAGCGCCGGCCACCAGGATCCGGGCGCGACCTCGGTGACACTGCTGCTCACCGCCGCCGCGACCGCGCTGAGCGGACCCTGAGGCCGATGGTCGGCCTGGTGGTGGTGAGCCACAGCCATGCCCTGGCCCGGGCGGCGGCGGCCCTCGCGGCCGAGATGGTGCCGGAGCGGCAGGTCCCGATCTTCCTCGCCGCCGGCCTGGACGAGACGACGTTCGGCACCGACGCCGTCGCCATCACCGAGGCCATGGCCGCGGCGGACCAGGGCGACGGCGTGGTCGTGCTGATGGACCTGGGCAGCGCCGTCCTGTCGGCCGAACTCGCGCTCGACCTGGTGACGGACGATCTGCGCGCCCGGGTCGTGCTCTGCCCGGCGCCGCTCGTCGAGGGGCTGGTCGCGGCCGTGGTGGCTGCGGCCGGCGGCGCGGGCCGCGACGAGGTCGCCGCCGAGGCTGTCGCCGGCCTGGCCGGAAAACAGTCCCACCTCGACCCGCCACCCACCGCCACCACGCCACCCGCCACCACCGCCGCCGCCACACCGCCCGCCGCGACCGCCGGTGCGCCGGCCGCCAGCGATGGGCCCTCCGCCACGGTCACCGTGACCAATCGGCACGGGTTGCACGCGCGGCCGGCCGCCCGGCTGGTGGCGCAGGCTCGGGCGTTCGACGCGCGGGTGGAGATCCGCAACGCCGGCACGGGATCGCCGTGGGTGCCGGCGTCCAGCCTGTCGAGGGTGGCGACCCTGGGCGTGCTCAACGGCCATCAGATCGAGGTGCGCGCATCCGGCTCGCAGGCACAGGAGGCCGTTGACCAGATCGTGGCGCTGGCCGGTCGCGAGTTCGACGAGCTCGACGGCGCTGCGCTCGTACCGGAAAGGTCTGCGACCGGCGCGACCGGCGCGACCGGCGCGACCGGCGCGAACGGCCCGACCGGCGCGACCGGCGCGACCGGCGCGACCGGCGCGACCGGCGCGAACGGCCCGACCGGCGCGACCGGCGCGAGCGGTGGGGTCGGGGGGTGGCCGGCGTCGTCGGGGATTGCTATCGGGCCGGCGTGGCATCCGGCCGCGGCGCCGCTTGCCGTTCCCGACGTTCCCGCCGGCGCACCGGCGGTGGAGTGGCAGCGGATCGACGACGCGCTCGCGGCCGTCCGGCGCGACCTGGAGCGGCTCCGTGCCGGGACGGCCCGCGACGCCGGTGACGCCGCCGCGGCGATCTTCGATGCGCACCTGCTGTTGCTCGACGACGGCGACCTGCTCGCCGAGGTGCGCTCGCGGATCGACGCCGGCGAGACCGCACCGCGGGCCTGGTCGGCCGCCACGGCCCGGGTCGCCGGGGAGTTCGAGGCGCTGGCCGACCCGTATCTGAAGGCCCGGGCGGCCGACGTCCGTGCGGTCGCCGATCAGATGCTGCGGGTCCTGCTCGGGGCGCCCTGGGCCGTGGTACCGGGCTCCGGCGTGCTGATCGCCGCCGATCTCACCCCGGCCGAGGCGGCCGGGCTCGACCCCACCCGGGTCGCCGGTGTCCTGCTGGCCTTCGGCAGCGCGACCGCGCACAGCGCGATCCTGCTGCGGACCCGTGACATCCCGGCGGTCGTCGGCGCCGGGCCGGCGGTGCTCGACATTCCGGACGGTACGCCGGTCGGTCTGGACGGCGGCACCGGTGAGGTGCTGGTCGCGCCGCCGGAGCAGGTGCTGGCGGCGCTGCGCGAACGAGCCGCCGGGCAGGCGTCGCGCCGGGCCCGGGCGGCCGGCCGGGCCTCGGCACCGGCCGTGACCCGCGACGGGGTGCCCATCGCCGTCGGCGCGAACGTGGGATCGCTCCCGGACGCCCGCGCCGCCGCGGACAGCGGCGCCGACCTGGTCGGGCTGATTCGCACCGAATTCCTGTTCCTGGACCGCGGCGCGGCGCCGGACGTCGACGAGCAGGAGGCCATGCTGCGGGCGATCGCGGACGCGCTCGGCGGCCGGCGGCTCACCGTGCGCACGCTCGACGTCGGCGGCGACAAGCCGTTGCGGTACCTGCCGGCGCCGGCCGAGCAGAACCCGTTCCTGGGCGTCCGCGGCCTGCGCTACGCGCTCCGGCAGCCGAGGCTGCTCGCCGACCAGCTGCTGGCCGTGGCCCGGGTGGCCCGCGACGTGCCGATCAGCCTCATGTTCCCGATGATCAGCATCGTGGACGAGGTGGTGCAGGCCCGCCGGATGCTCGACGACGCCATCGCGCGGGCGGGCGGGGGCGAGCCCGCCGGCCTGCAGGTCGGGATCATGGTGGAGGTGCCGGCCGCCGCGCTCAAGGCCGCCGCGTTCGCGCCCTACGTCGACTTCTTCAGCATCGGGACGAACGACCTGACCCAGTACGCGCTGGCGGCCGAGCGCGGCAACGCGGCGCTGGCCGGGCTGGCCGACGGCCTGGACCCGGGCGTGCTGCGGCTGATCGACGCGGTCTGCCGGGGCGCCGGGGAGCGGATCTCCGTCGCGGTCTGCGGCGAACTGGCCGGCGACGAGGCCGCCGCTCCCCTGCTGGCCGGGCTGGGCGTGCGCGAGCTGAGTGTGGCACCGCGGACCGTACCGGCGATCAAGGAGGCCGTCCGCGCCACCCACCTGGCCGGTGCCGCGGCGGCCGCGAGGGCCGCCCTCGATCTACCGGACGCCGCCGCCGTCCGTGCCCTGCTCGCCGCCGGGACGGTCGGCCGGCGCCAACGAGGCAGCGCCTAGCCCGGCTCGCTTCCGGACAGCCACATTGTCAGCAGCTTCGTCCACGTCTTCTGGCCCACGATGCCGTCCACGGTCAGGGTGCCGAACTCGAATCCCTGGAAGGTTTTGACGCCCTGCTCAGTTTTGGGTCCGAACACGCAGTCTTCCTCCAGCGGCTCGACATCTGAGCCCTCTTCGCCGTGACCGATGAAGACGTTCAGCATCTGCTGGAGGCGGCGCACCGTTCCGGACTCGTCGCCTTTGCGCAGAGTAGGCAGGCTGACAGTGACTTGACTGTTCATCCGTGATCCTCCTGTCGATGGGCGCAGGGCGCGATGCGGTGAGCGTCATCCTCCTGCCGCGTGGTGTCAATCAATCTCCCGCCAACGTCGAGATCCCGACAGGTTTGCGAGCGCCGGCGAGCCGGCGTCCGGCCACGCTCGGGAAACGACGTTGCGGCTAGCCTCGGCGCGCCACGACGAGGTGTACCTCGATCGGCGCCGCGATGGCACCGGCGGCGTCCACGAACGGCGCCAGCGCGGTGTGGCAGTCCTCGACGATCCGGTCGCGGACTTCCCGGTCCAGCCGATCGGCGAGGGGCAGCAACTCGACGGCCAGGAAGGTGTCGACCGAGTCCAGCCGGGTCGCGCCGAGCCAGGTCTCGAACACCTCGACCCGCAGCCCGGCCGCGTCGACCAGGTGGGTGAGCACCTCCGGCTCGCCGACCGCGAAGTAGGCGCCGAGCAGGTCCAGGGCCTCTCGCCCGGCGTGCCGGGCAACGACCTCCGCCAGGGCACGGTAGCCGGGGCTGGCGGCCAGCCGGCCGGGCACCTGCACCGCGACCCGGCCGCGTACGCCCGCGACCCGGCCCATCTCTCGCAGCGCCGCCACCCGGCCGCCGAAGAACATCAGCCCGGCCTGCGACAGCACCAAGTCGAACGAGGCATCGCCGAACGGCAGCGCGCAGGCGTCGCCGTGCTGCCAGCGCAGGTCGGGCCGGATCCGGCGGGCCACCGCGAGCATCGCCTCGTTCAGGTCCACGCCGACCACCGCACCGGCTCCGGCCAGGCCTGCCGCGGTGCGGGCCACCACGCCCGTGCCGCACGCGACGTCCAGGACCGGCTGGCCCGGCGTCACGTCCACGGTGTCGACCAGGCGCCGCGCCCACGCGGCGAACAGCGCGGGCACGAACGTGGACTCGTAGAACTCGGCCGCCTCCGCCGACAGCTGATACCTCACCTCGGCCACTGACCTCTCCCCCTCGACACGGCGCTCGGCGCTCGTTCAGCTCAGGCAAGCAGCCGACGGCCGGCCGTGAAAGTTCGAAAAGCGAACTTCCCCTGGGCCGCAGGGAGGCGGATGGTGGGGGGATGCGGGGTTACGGGCAGTACTGTCCCATCGCGCTGGCCGCCGAGATCTTCGCCGAACGATGGACGCCGATCATCATCCGGAACCTGTACCTGGGCTGCGGCCACTTCAACGAGATCCTGGACGGCGCGCCGGGCCTGCCCCGGAGCGTGCTGGCCCAGCGGCTGCGCTCGCTGCACCACGCCGGCGTGGTCGAGCGCCACCAGGCCGGCCGGTCCACGGCATACGCGCTGAGCCCCAGCGGCGCCGAGCTCGCGCAGGTCTGCCTGGCGCTCGGCGCGTGGGGCGCCCGCTGGCGTACGGTCCGCCCCGAGGACCAGGATCCCTACCTGGCGCTGTGGATGCTTTCCCGGATGATCGCCCCGGAGACGCTGCCGCGCCCCCGGATCGTCGTGCTCTTCCACCTCACCGGCCGGCCGCTGCCCAACCGCTTCTGGCTCGTGCTGTCGACCGCTGGCAACGAGGTGTGTGCCCAGGCACCGGGCTTCGCCGAGGACGGCCAGGTCACCACCGACACGGCCGGCCTGATCCGCTGGTATGCCGGCGAGACCAGCCTCGCCGTGGCCCAGCGCGCGGGCGGGATGTCGGTGACCGCGCCGGCCTGGCTGGTCCGGTTGCTGGCCGGGTGGGGGCGGCTGAATCCGTACGCCGTTGATTCATCGGTCGGGGAACCATAGGTTCGGGGTATGGGTCCGGGCTTCCGGCTCGACGAGGCGGTCGCCGACGTCTATGGCGACCTCCGGCTGGCCCCCGTGCTGCGGCGCCTGCTGCGGCACACCGGCCGGCTGACCGGGTCCGTGGCGGGCAGCGTTTCGCTGATCGACGCCGATCGCGGCTGCTACGTCAAGGCCGCCGAATACGGCGTCTCCTGCCGGCTCGGCCAGTCGTTTCCGCTGGACGAGGGTGCCACCGGCCGCGCGTTCGGCAGCCGCCGGCCGGTGGTGATCCCGGACTACGGCCGGCTGCGGGCCGGTCATCTGGCCGCGGCGCATCCGGCGCGGCGGGGCCCGGCGACGGCGGTGCCGATCTGGTGGCGCGGCGATGTGATCGCGGTCAGCGTCTCGTTCGGGCCGGCGGCCGGCGCCCTCTCGCCCCGCGGCGTCGACGAGTTGGAGGCGCTGGCCCAGTCCGCCGCCGCGGCGATCGTCGAGGCGGGCCGGCGCGATCCATCGCTGGTCGAGCGGCAGTTCACCGACGACGGCCGGCGCGATCCGTCGCTGGTCGAGCGGCAGTTCACCGACGAGGGCCGGCGCGATCCATCGCTCGCCGCGCTGATCGAGCGGCGTTTCACCGGTGCGGAGGCCCCTCCCGTGGTCACCGAGGCCGGCGTGGTGCGCCCGGTCTCCAAGGAGGTCGCCCGGGTGGCCGCCGACCTGGTGGTCGACGCGGGCCGGGCGGCGGCGCGGCGCCGGCCGGATCCCCGGCTGCATGTCGCGATCGTCTACCGCCCGCAGGGGCTGCGGGTGCTGGTGCAGGACGAGACGACCGGCGCGGTGGCGGCGGCCGGGGCGGATCCGCTCGGCATGGGCACCGGGACGTGGGACGAGCTGCTGCGCCTGGCCGGCGGCGGTGTCACCGTCGAGCAGGTGGTCGGTTGGGGTGTGCTGGTGCGCGCCGATGTGCCGTATTCGGTGGGTGCGTCCGGGCCTGCGCCGTTCACGCCGCGCGAGGCCGAGGTGCTTGAGCTGCTGCGGCAGGGCCTGACCTACCGTGAGATGGCGCGCCGGCTCGGCCTGTCGGCCAAAACCGTAGAAAAACACGTCGGCGCGATCATGCGCAAGACCGGGGCTTCCAACCGTACGGCCGCGGTGGTCACCGCCCTGGACAACGACTGGGTGGGGAATCTCCCCCATACCGCCGCCCGCCCCCGGGGGTCTTGACTGGCACTGTGCCCGTCGTCTCCCTGAAGGACCTCCTCGACCGCGCCCTGGCCGCGCGGTACGGGGTGGCCGCCTTCAACATCGTCAACGACCTGACCATCGAGGCCGTGCTGGCCGCCGCCGTGGCCGAACAGGCGCCGGTCATCCTGCAGACGTCGGTGAAGACCGTCCGCATGTACGGCCGGCGCCAGCTGCACGACATCTTCCAGGCGCTCGCGCGCGACGTGGCCGTACCGGTGGCCCTGCACCTGGACCACTGCCCGGACCGGGCGGTGATCTCCGATTGCCTGCGGGGCGGCTGGAATTCGGTGCTGTTCGACGCGCACGAGCTCACCGTGGCGGAGAACCTGCGGCAGACCACCGAGGTGGTGGCCGAGGCCCGCCGCACCGGCGCGCACGTCGAGGGGGAGATCGAGGGCATCCAGGGCGTCGAGGACGACCTCGGCTCCGACGATGCCACGGTGGTGCAGAGCCTGGAGGTCGCGGCCGACTTCATCAAGCGCACCGGCGTGGACTGCTTCGCACCGGCCATCGGCAACGCGCACGGCCAGTACAAGCGGGCCCCGGTGCTGAACGCCCAGCGGGTCAGCGACCTGGTCGCGGCCACCGGCATCCCGATGGCCCTGCACGGCGGCACCGGGCTGTCCGACGAGCAGTTCACCGACCTGATCGCCCGGGGCTGCGCGAAGGTCAACATCTCCACGGCGCTCAAGGAGACGTACCTGAAGTCCGGCCTGGAGGCCCTGCGGGAGGCCGCCGAGCGCGACAAGTGGGACCCGCCGTCGCTGTTCAGGCACCAGCGGGCCGCGGTCGTGGACATGGCGCGGCGGCACATCCGGCTGTTCGGCGGGTCGGGACGCGCGTGGTGACCGCCCTCGTCTTCGACTGCGACGGTGTGCTCGCCCACACCGAGCGGCACGGCCACCTGCCCGCCTTCAACGCCACCTTCGAGCAGTTCGGGCTGCCCGCCCGGTGGAGCGAGGACGACTACGCCGGGAAGCTGCGGATCGGCGGCGGCAAGGAACGGATGGCGTCGCTGTTCGCCGAGCCGGCGTTCGCCGCCGCGGTGGGCGACGCCGACCGGACCGAACTGCTGCTCACCTGGCACCGGGCCAAGACCGCGACCTTCCAGCGGTTGGTCGCCGGGGGCCGGATCCCGACCCGGCCGGGCATCGCCCGGATCATCAACGGCGCGCTCGAGGCCGGCTGGACGGTCGCGGTGGCATCGACGTCGGCCGAGGATTCCGTACGGGCGGTGCTCGCGAACGCCGTGGGCGGACCGGCCGCCCAGCGGATCCCGGTGTTCGCCGGCGACATCGTGCCGGCCAAGAAGCCTGACCCGGCGATCTACCGGCTGACCGTCGACCGGCTCGGCCTGGACCGCGCGGACACGCTGGTCGTCGAGGACTCCCGCAACGGGCTGCTCGCCGCGACCGGCGCCGGACTGCGCTGCCTGGTGACGGTCAACAGGTATACCCGCGACGAGGACTTCGGCGAGGCGGTGCTGGTGGTCTCGGAGCTGGGCGACCCGGGCCGGCCCCCGGTCGAGGTGCTGGCGAACCGGGGCGAGGCGCACCCGGGTGCCTACCTCACACTCGCCGACCTGCGCGCCTGCCTGGAGGGATCGTCATGAGCGAGCTTGTCGAGCTCATCATTTGGCGCAGTGTGTCCGCGAATGCCGGCACGCAGCGAAGCGGAGTGCCGTCATGAGTGGCAATGCGTTGCCGGGCGCCGAGCTGGTGGTCCGCACGATCGCCGAGACCGCGGTCGAGAACGAGAAGTACTTCGGCGACCTCGACGCCGTCGTCGGCGACGGCGACCTCGGCTACTCGCTGGCCCGCGGGTTCGAGAAGGTCCTCGACGGCTGGGACGGCATCGACCGCACCGATGCCGGGACGTTCCTGAAGCGCAGCGGGATGATCATCGCCTCCCGGATCGGCGGCACGTCCGGGCCGCTCTGGGGCACCGCCTTCCTGCGCGCGGGTGCCGCCGCCGGATCGGCGGAGGACCTCTCCGGCGCGCAGGTGGTGGCGATGCTGCGCGCGGCCATCGAGGGGATCAAGGCGCGCGGGCAGTCGGACGTCGGCGACAAGACGCTGCTGGACGTCCTGGTGCCGATGACCGACCGCCTCGAGCACGACTTCGCCCACGGCATCGGCGCCGAGGAGGCCCTGCGGGTGGCCGCGGTCACCAGCCGGGAGGCGGCCGAGGCGACCAAGGAGATGGTCGCCAAGCGCGGGCGCGCGGCGTACACCGGCGAGCGCAGCAGAGGTTCGGTCGATGCGGGCGCCACCGCGGTCGCGGTCATCGTCGAGCGGATCAACCAGAACTGGCAGAAGCGAGGAGGGGCGTCATGAAGAAGTTCGTCAACGACCCGAAGAACTACGTGGCCGAGATGCTCGAAGGCGTCGCCCTGGCCAATCCGGGCACGCTGCGGTACATCCCGGCCTACAACCTGATCATGCGTACGGACGCACCCCGCGACGACAAGGTGTCCATCGTCCAGGGCTCGGGGTCCGGCCACGAACCGGCGCACGTCATGGTGGTCGGCCGCGGCATGCTCGACGCGGCCTGCCCGGGCGACGTCTTCGCCGCCCCGCCGATGGACTACGTGTACGAGACCGCGAAGCTGCTCGCCTCCCCGAAGGGGGTGCTGCTGCTGGTGAACAACTACACCGGCGACCGGATGGCGTTCGACATGGGCAAGGAGATGGCCGAGGCGGAGGGCGTACGCGCGGAGATCCTGACCGTCAACGACGACGTGGCCGTGCAGGACTCCACGTACACGGTCGGCCGGCGCGGCGTCGCCGGCAACTTCTTCGTGATCAAGGCCGTCGGCGCCGCCGCCGAGCGGGGCGCAGACCTGGACGAGGTGCTGCGGATCGGGCGCAAGGTCAACGACGTCACCCGGACGATGGGCGTCGCGCTGACCGCCTGCACGCCGCCGGCGAAGGGCTCGCCGCTGTTCGAGCTGGGCGGCGACGAGATCGAGTTCGGGGTCGGCATCCACGGCGAGCCCGGTCGCGAGCGGCGCACCATCGCCGGCGCGGACGCCATCGTCGACGACATGCTGGCGGCCGTGGTCGGCGATCTGCCGTACGCCGCCGGGGACCGGGTCGCGCTGATGATCAACGGGCTGGGTGGCACGCCGATCAGCGAGCTGTACATCCTCTACCGGCACGCGCATCAGCAACTGGCCGACCGGGGCATCACCGTCGGGCGCAGCTACGTCAACGAGTACTGCACGTCGCTCGACATGGCCGGCGCCTCGCTGACGCTGGTGCGGCTGGACGACGAGATCGACACCCTGCTGGCGGCGCCCGCCGAGGCGGCCGTACGGGTCTTCTGAGCGACCCCCGCCGGTCCCGGAGCAGCCCCGTGGCTGCTCCGGGACCGCAGGCGTCAGGCCTTGATGTGGCTGGCCACGTCCACAGCGATCGCCAGCGCCTGCGCGCTCGTCAGCGGCGTGGCCTGCCGGGCCGCGCCATCCCCGCCGGCTCCGAAGGTGTTGTTCACGGTGATCCGCAGCGCTCGGCCGTCCGGCAAGGCGACCTCGGCGGTATACACCCGCCCCTGGTCGAAGGCCATGCTCAGCACGATCGTCGGCGCCCCGTTGGGTGCGGTTCCCGCCTTGCACTCGCGCCCCGAGGGCGGGCACGTGCCGGCCTTGCGCTGCGGCGTGCCGTCCTCACCGAGACCGTCGATGGCATTGACGCCCAGGTGCAGGCTGCCCTTGCGGCCTTCGTTCAGCACACCGCTGTCGCCGCTGAACAGTTCCTGGGACTTCTTCGAGGCCCCGTCCACCACCTTGTACGACAGTTTCGGCGGCTGGCCGTCGGGCCCGGCCTGACCCGGGACCTCGGGATCGGAGATCCACCTGGCGCCGGGCGCCTCCTTCCGGAACGCCGCGTCGAGGGCCGCGCCCAGCCGCTTCGCCGACGCCGCGGCCGACTCCTCGTTGTACGCGACGAGGGCGAACCGGGTGTCCGGCGTGGTGCCGGCCGGGGACGAACCACCGGCCGCCGTCGGCGGGGATGAGGTGCCGGTGCTGCTGGTCATGCTCAGGCCGATCGCGGTGGTCACCGACAGTGCCACCACCGCCGTGGCCACACCCGTGATCCACCGGATCGCGCTCCGGCGCTTCTCCCGCCGTACGATGGCGGTCACGTCCACCGATGAGGGCGGAACGTCGCCGATCAGCTGGTCGAACAGTTGGGTGCCCATTGCTGCCTCCGTCTCAATTGCCGGGCGACGCGGTGGCCGCACGCAGCGTTTCCAGCCCGCGGGCTGACTGACTCTTCACGGTCCCGGCCGCGATGCCCAGGATGTCGGCGGTCTCCTCGACGGAATAGTCGAGGTAGAAGCGCAGTACCAGAACGGCGCGCTGCTTCGGACCGAGCGCCTTCAGCAGCCGGGCCAGCGACTCCCGGTCGACGATCCGGTCCGGCGCCGACCAGCCGACCTCGACCGGTTCCGGTTGGGTCCACTCGCGGCGCGAGGACCGCCGGGACTCATCCAGCCAGGATCGACTGAGCACCCGCTGGGCGTACGCGTCCCGGTTGTCCGCCGTACGAACCTTGCGCCAGTTTCGGAACAGCTTGGTTACGGTGATCGACACCAGGTCGTCCGCGGTGTGCCAGTCCTGACACAGCAGATATGCGGTACGCCGCCACCGGTCCAGCCGTTGCGACACGTACGCGTGGAAGTCGTCCTCATCGGCTCGCTCCACATGCCCTCCTCATCGCAGTCGTTCGACGGCGGTACGACGACAGCGCGTGCGTCCGAGGTTGCATGGCGGGAGAAATCCGCGCATGAAGTCTGATCATTGGTCGCCGGGGCGCGCGGAGAGCGCGTCCCGCAGGCCGGCCCTGGTCGTGACCTTGAGCTTGGGGAAGATCTGGTACAGGTGCGTGGACACGGTCCGCGGCGAGAGACTGAGTTCCTTGGCGATCTCCTTGTTCGTGAGCCCGCGCGCGGCGAGACTCGCGATCCTGGCCTGCTGCGGGGTGAGCAGATCGGCGCTGGTGCCGGTGGGGCCGCCCGGTTCGCGCAGGCCGGTCGAGCGCAGCTCCTCGCCGGCGCGCGCGGACCACGGCTCGGCGCCGAGTTCCGCGAAGGCCTGCCGGGCGGCGAGCAGTTCGGCTCGCGCGTCGGCGATCCGGCCCCGCCGGTGGAGTTCCTCGCCGTGCAGCAACCTGACCCGGGCGGTGTCGAAGGGCCAGGTGTCGACGTCGTCCGCGCTCAGCGCCGCGCGGAAGGAGGCGAGCGGGTCGCCCACGCCCGCGACCGCCTCCGCCGCTGTCACCAGCAGGTTCATCCGGGACGAGAGCGCGGCGACGCCGGCCTGCCGCGCGGCCCGCACGTGTGCTCGGGCATCCGCGGTCCGGCCGGTGCGCATGGCTGCCTCGACCAGGTCCAGGACCACCCAGAGCGCGTGCGGGACGTAGGGCTGCAGCTCTCCCGCGCGGCTGATCGACGATGCGTGCACGAAGGCCACCTCGAAGTCGCCGCGGCCGGCCGCCGCGAGCGCGTCGGCCTGGGCGGCGTAGCGGGCGAACGCCAGGGCGCCGCGTGGTGCCGCCCACCGCCGCAGGCTGGTGGTCAGGTCTTCCACCCGGTCGTACCGGCCTCTCCCGGCGGCGACCAGGGCCCGCAGCCAGTCGCCGGTGCCGCGCAGCAGCGCGATGCCGGTCTGCGCCGCCCAGTCGAGCCCTTCCGTGACGAGCCGTTCGGTTTCGTCCCAGCGTCCGGTGAGGAAGCAGTCGATGGCGAGCAGCAGGATCGCGTCGATGGCCGGCGGCAGCGCTCCGCCGTTGCGGGCCGCGGTCACGACGAGATTGAGGGCGGGCCGGCAGGCCGGCAGCCGCTCCGCGTAGGAACCCGCCACGGCGACGCGGGTGATGCGGCGCGGGTCGGACACGGCGGCGAGTTCCGCGATCGCCTCGTCCAGGGCGCCGATCGCGCCCGCGCCGGTGCGGGCCGGGTCGCGGAGCTGCATCGCCTGCAGGTGCAGCGGCGCCGGTGGGTGCGGCATCCGGGCGAGCTGGCGGTCGAAGTCGTGCCACAAGCCGGCCCGGTTGCCGAAGTAGCAGACCCGCACCCAGGTGTAGAACGCTTCGAGCAGCGTTTCGTCCGTGGCGGAGAACTCGCCCGGGGTCATCTCGAGCGCGGTGCGGAGGAACTTGTGCGCGGTGTCGATGCTGCCCGTCGCGGAGAGCAGGTGATAGGAGGCGGCGACCGCGGCGACCAGCGGAGCGCCGGTCTCCGGCGTGGGTGTGTGCAGCATCGGCGGCACGTCGCTGAGGTCGCCCAGCAGGCTGGCGCTGAGGTAGGCCGCGGACGCCATCCGGCGCCGCCGCTCGTCGGGCTGCGGGCTGAGGTCCGCCGCGCGGATCATCGCGGCGATGGCGCCGTGGACGTCGCCCCGGCCGGAACTCGTGCGGGAGGCGCTCTCCAGGAGGGCGGCGACGGCCTCGTCGGCGCCGATCGCGGCGTGGGCGAGGTGCCACGCCTGGCCGGGTGATCCGGCCGGGGTGATCTCGGCGAGCCGGAGATGCGCCATCCGCCGGTCGCTCGCGGTCGAGGCCCCGACGACCGCCGCCCGGGTCAGCGGATGCTGGAACCGCACCGGCGTGCCCCGCGGCTCGATGCTGACGATCCGCAGGGTCTCCGCGGGCGCGAGGGTGCGGAGCGCGTCGTCGACAGGCCCGATCCGCTGCAGCTCCCGCAGCGATATCGACGGCTCCAGGGCGCACAGCAGCAGCAGGGCCCGGGCGGCCGGCGACAGGCCGTCCAGCCGCCGGGCGAACACCGCCTGCAGCCGGCGGGTGAGCGGCAGCGCGTCGCTGGACAGGCTGTGGGTGACGTCGGCGCCGGCGACGGGCAACTCGATGAGGGCGAGCGGGTTCCCGGCCGCTTGTTCGAGTATTCGTGCCTGCGCGCGCCCGGCAAGGCCGGGGAACCGGTGCGCCAGCAGCGCCGCGGCGGACGCCGCCGGCAGCGGCTGCACGCGAAGCGCACGGATCCCGGCACCCTCGAAGAGTGGCGCGTCGTCGCTGCGCGCGGCCCCGATCAGGGTCACCGTCGAGCGGGCCAGCCGCCGGGCGACGTAGCTCAGCACGACGGCGCTGGAGACGTCGAGCGCCTGCAGATCGTCGATGATCATGAGTAGCTTCGCGTCGCCCGCGGCGGCGGTCAACGCCGCGAGGATCGCCTCGCCGAGCAGGCGCGCGTCGGGTGTCCGCGCCTCCCGGACGCCGAGCGCGACCTCCAGCGCCACCGCGAACCGCGGCTCGACCGCCGCGATCGTGTCTGTCCCCAGGTGATGGACGACCGCGGTCAGCGCGGCGAAGCCCATCCCGGACTCGGCCTCGGCGCCGGCGGTGCGGACGACCGTGCAGCCACCAGCGGCCGCCGCGGCGGCGGCCGCGTCGAGCAGGGCGGACTTGCCGACTCCGGCGTCGCCGCTGAGGATGAGCGCGCCGGTGTCGGAGGGGGACTCCCGGCCCAGGAACGCCGTGATCGACGCGATCTCGGTCTCCCGCCCGAAGAGGGGTTGCGGCATCGACATGGTGTCCATACTTCACCGCGCCTCACCGCATGAGGAACTCGGTCACGACGCGGCTGAAGGTCTCCGGTTGTTCGACGTGCGGCATATGCGCGCTATCAGCGAACTCCACCAGCCGGGAACCGGGGAGGCTCACCTCCAGCGCGCGTGACCAGCGCGGGCCGATGATGGGATCCCACGCACCGGCGATGACCAGCGTGGGTGTCCGGACCTCGGCCAGCCGGTCGCGGAAGTCCGTGCGCTCGAAGCCACCGCGGTTCGACGGCTCCGCCCATGCGGCGATGCCGGAGCGCAGCCCGAAGAAGCTCGCGTGCGAGCCGCTGTCCCAGTAGTCGCGGAAGTACGCGGGAAACAGGCGTCGCAGGGCGTGCGTCAGCGTGTGGTCATCCGTGGCGGTCAGCACATCCAGATACGCCGCCGCCACGTCGGTGGCCTCGCCCTGGTGAGCGTGCAGCTCGGCGTACCGGGAAAGGTTGTCCTCCGTCTCCCGGATCAGCTCCTCGTTCCCCACCGGGGTCGAGCACACCAGCACGAGGGCGCGAACGCTGTCGGGATAGGTGGTGACGTATTGCTGCAGCACCGACCCGCCGTGCGCGTGCCCGAGCAGGGCCGTGCCCCGCCCGCCGACCGCCGCGACGATCGCCCGCAGGTGCGCGGCGTATCGGGCCAGCGTGTACCGCTCCGGCTCCGGCAACCGCCCGGACCCGCCGGTGCCGATCGGCTCGACGTAGACCATGGTGTTCGTGCTTTCCAGGCCCCGCAGCCGCAGGTGGTCCCAGCTCACGCCCGGGCCGCCGGGATGCACGACGCAGACCGGTCCGGCGCCGTGCACGTGGTAACGCTGCACGACGCCGTCCACGGTGAGGGCATGAGTGCCAGGTGTCAGCGCTGCACGCATCGACACTCCCCGCCGAGGTCAGAGCCCCGCGGCGGCGTCCTTGATGATCGCGGCGACGGCCTCGGGCCGGGACACGTAGATCGCGTGGCTGCCGGGGACCTCGGTCACCTTCGCGCCGCCGCGCTCGGCCATCGTCCGCTGCGCGACCGGGGGGATCATCCGGTCGTCCGTCGCGACGAGATACCAGCTCGGCTTGGACCGCCACGCCGGCTGCGTCACGGGCCCGCCCAGCGCCTCCAGCCCCCACGGCACCTGCGAGTCCGCCAGGAACGCCGCCGCGTCGGCCGGCACGTCCCCGGCGAACGACTCGGGGAACCGCTCCTTGTCCAGGAACAGGAAGCCGTCCCGGGGCGGCAGGATCGGCGGCTGGGGTCCGTCGGCCGGGAAGCCGCTGATCAGCGTGTTCACCGACTCGCCCGCGTCCGGGACGAAGGCGGCGACGTACACCAGCGCGGCGACCTTGTCGTGCGTGCCCGCCTCGCTGATGACCGCGCCGCCGTAGGAGTGTCCGACGAGGATCACCGGCTCGGTCTGCTCGTCGAGGATCTGCCGGGTGGCCGCGTTGTCGCCGGCCAGCGACAGCGTCGGGTTCTGAACGATGGAGACGTCGAAGCCGTCTGCTTTGAGGATGTCGTAGACGCCCCGCCAGCCGGCGCCGTCGACGAATCCGCCGTGGACGAGGACCACGGACTTTCCTGCTGAACCCATGATGGTGGCTTCCTTTCCGCCCGCTTGGGCTGACAACCACCACGCTAGGGACAGCGACCCCGCCGCCGATTCCGTCATTTGACGTAGTTCGGCGCCGGGCCCGCCGTCCGTCAACCGGCCTGGCCCCGGCGCCGCCCGGCCGACACGAACGCCGGCGGGCGGACCATCAGGTAGCAGAGCACGGCGGCGACGACCAGCAGGACGGGCACCAGCCAGACCCACACGCTGGAGTCTTCCGGCGGCGGCGCCGCCTCATCCCGTACGGGCGCCGACGGGCCGGCCGCGGCGGCGAGCAACTCGGCCTTCGGCTGGTCGGCGGGCGCCTGCCAGCCGGCCGGCGCGGGGGTGACGGCGCCGGTGTAGGTGAACCGGAACTCGCCCTTGACCTGGTCGCCGTCGGAGGCCACGGTGTGATACGCCACCACGTAGGTGCCCGGCGCCGGCCAGTGGGTCACGGCGACCTTGACCGGGAAGCCGGTGGGGTAGAGCTGCGGCTGCCACGTGCCGTCGACGAGCTGGTATTCGCTGACCGGTTTGGCGAGCCGGACCGGCTCGGCGTTGGACCAACCGCTGTCGACCCGGGCCCCGGTGGGTGCTGTGACGGTGAAGAACGCGAACGGCGCGGGCTTCTCGGTGAACGTCAGCGAGACAGCCTCGACCGGGTCGGCCACCGCGCCGCCGTTCGCGGGGACGGTGACCACCAGCCCGCCGTGGGCGAGCGCGGGCGACGGTGCCGCCGCCGCCCCGCCGAACAGTCCCACCAGCAGGACAGCGACCCAGCGACGCGCAGCGGTACGGCCCATCGACGAAGGTTAACTTCTTTCGCTCACGATGGACATACTTTTGACACCGGAGACAGAAGTCCCGGATCTCAGCCGCATCCCTCGAGCCGTGGTGTCAGCCGAGGACGGCCTTGGCGTTCGGGTCGTCGCCGGCGAGCAGCACGGTGGTCGGCCGTCCGTCGGCCGTCCGTCGACTGTGCCGGTGGCCGTGCCGGCGGTTCAGAGGCGCGCCCATTGCTGATTTGCCGCACCCGAGCAACTCCACAGGATGAGCGGGGTGTTGTTGGCGGTGGCGGCCTGGTTCACGTCGATGCATTTGCCGGATTGGACTCCGCGGATGGTGCCGTCGGCCTGCATCGTCCATTGCTGGTTTGTGCCGATGCCGCAGCTCCAGATGATCACCTTGGTGCCGTCTGTGCTGCCGCTGTTCTCGGCGTCGAGGCATTTACCGCCGATGCGCAGTTGACCGGACGCAGCGGTGATGATCTGGGTGATGCCACCGTTGCAGTCCCAGATGACCGCCTGGGCGCCGTCGTTCGGAGCGCCGCCGAGCACGTCCAGGCAGCGACCGGATCCGGCGCCGCGGAGGCTGAAGGTGTCGGTCGGAGTTGTGGAGCCGGTCCGGACCCGGTACATGACCACGCCGTGCGGCGGGACGGTCGCGCTGATGGTGCCGCTGGTGTTCCTGGCCGCTTTGGTCCAGACGTCGAACAGTTGGTAGCCGCCGGCCGTGGGCATGCCGGCCTCGGTGGCGCTGGTGGTCACCGTCGCGGTGCTGCCGGAGCGGTTCAGCAACGCTACCGCGGCCGAGCCGTCGCTGAGCGTCTTGGCCCATACCTCGGTCTCGCCGAAGTCACGGACCCGCTGGGCCTGCCGGCCCGCGCTGTCCTGGTTGATGGCCAGGACGTCCTGGTTCGTCAGCACCGTTCGTACGTCGGCGGGCATCGAGGTGATGTCGTTGCCGGCGATCAGCGGGGCGGCCATGATGGCCCACATGCTGAAGTGCGCCCGGTTCTCGGTGGGCGTGAACGTGCCGCGTACGCCCACTTCGAGCATGTCGGGGTCGTTCCAGTGCTGCGGTCCGGCCCAGGAGTGCAGCGGGGCCTGCACGTCGAGGATCTCGGCGATGCCCATGAAGCAGTCGGCGCTGCAGCCGGTGCTCCACCGGTCGGTGATGTCCTCGGTGGTTCGCCACGTGTCCGCCACCGCGCCCCAGTTGTAGGACGGGCCGGTGTTGGCGTGGACGCTGTTGGAGTTGATCGAGTAGACGATCGGCCGGCCGGTGGCCCGCAGCGCGTCGCGCATCTTCGAGAAGCCGGCGACCTGGTCGTTCAGGGTGCCCCACGGCGAGCACCAGTCGTATTTGAGGAAGTCGACACCCCACGAGGCGAACGTGTTCGCGTCCTGCTGCTCGTGGCCGAGTGCGCCGGTGGCACCGCCGACGGCGTTGAAGTACTGGGCGCAGGTCTCCTCGCGGGGCGCTTGGTAGATGCCGAACTTCAGCGCCTTGCCGTGGATGTAGTCGCCCAGCGCTTTCATGCCGGACGGGAAACGCACCGGGTCCGAGCGGAGTTTGCCGGCGCCGTCGCGCGTGGTTGCCTGCCAGCAGTCGTCGACGACGACGTACTCGTAACCGGCCGCGCGCATCCCGGAGCTGACCATGGCGTCTGCCGCCGCGCGGATCTTGACCTCATCGATGTCGCACCCGAAGGTGTTCCAGCTGTTCCAGCCCAACGGCGGCCGGACGGCCGGGCTGCCGGGCGCGGCTGAGACGGGTGAAACGGCGGCGAGAGCCGCGCCCGCCACGGTGGTGGCAACGATGGCGAGGACGGCCACCAGCGGCCGGACAGAGAGTTTCATGAGGACCTGCTTCGAGGATGTTGGGGAAAACACTGTCGTCCGGACCGGCGGGAGGGCGATGGGTACGGATGGTGAGGGGGAGAAACACGACAGATGCGGCCTGCGGGAAGCCCGCGGGAGTGGCGCCCATTGAACGTTCCATGGGAGTTTCCTCGCAGCGGCCGTAGCAGTCAAGAAGTGGCTGCAGCTGCTGCTACAGTCAGTGACGTCGGCGTTCACCCGGGAGGACCATGTCGAGCCCGCCCCCGTCATCCCGCGTGCACGGTCAAGGCCGCCGGGCGAGCATCGTCGACGTGGCAACCACCGCCGGCGTCAGCCGGCAGACGGTCTCCAACGTGCTCAACGGACGCCGGGAGTACTACTCCCAGGACACCCACGACCGCGTGCTGGACGCCATGGCCAGCCTGGGCTACCAGCCGAACAGGGCAGCGCAGAGCCTGCGCTCGCGCCGGTCGATGCAGATCGGCTACCACATGTTCGGCCAGCAACTCGACTCCGTGAACGGATTCTTCCTGCACTTCCTGCAGGCCCTGGTCAAGCAGGCCGCCCAGGACGACTATCAGGTGCTCGTCTTCACCCACCACGACGACGACCCGATGCGGGTGTTCAAGGAGCTGATCGCGCGGCGCAGCGTGGACGCGTTCATCCTCACCGACTCGGCGGTGGACGACCCCCGGGCCCGGCTGCTGGCCGCCGACGGCATCCCCTTCGCCTCGATGGGTCGCCTGGCGCCGGACCTACCGCAGCAGTGGGTCGACGTCGACAACGTGGTCGGCATGCTGCCGCTGGTGGACCACCTCGTCGCGGCCGGGCACCGCAGCTTCGCCTACGTTGGCGCCCCGGGCAGCGACTACTGGACCCTGGAGCGCTTCGACGGGCTCGTCAAGGGCCTGGCCGCACACGACCTGTCGATCCCGGCCGCGAACGTGCACTACGGCGACGACGCCAGCAACCGCGCCTTCATCCGTCGCCTCCTGCGCCGCAAACAGCCACCGCGCGCCGTGGTGTGCAGCAGCGACGCCGTGGCAGCCGTGGTCGTGAACATGGCCCACGCGCTCGGACTGGTCGTCGGGCGTGACCTCGCCGTCACCGGCTTCGACGGCGGCGCCATCGGGATGCTCACCGAGCCCACGCTCACCAGCGTACGGATCCCGGTGGAGCAGATCGCGCGCGAACTCGTCCACCGCTGCCGCCGGGAAATCGAAACAGGCCCCACCGGCGACCCCGGGCTCGTGGTGCCGACACAGGTGCTGCTCGGCGGAAGCGCCTGAGAATACGGCCGCAGGCAGGGACGGTGGTCCCGGATCTCGGCCGTGCGATGATCACGTCGTGAGGCATCCCGCTGCCGGCCCGCTCGCGGACCTGACGGAACGCTGGTTCGTCCGCCAGGGCGTCCCGTCGATGATCGAGGGGTACGGCTTCGTCAGCCACGTGCTGCCCCGGATGCTGCCGTCGCTGGCCTTCGTGGCGCTGGCCAGCCTGGGCTTCCTCGTCCCGCTGCGGGCCGCCGGCTCCTGGCGCTGGATCGTGCTCGCCGGCGTGATCCTGGTGACCGTCGTCGTGCGGTTCGTCGTCGCCCTGTTCGTCCGCCGGCTGCCGCACTTCTCCCGGGCGACCACGATCGCGATCCTCGCCGGGTACGCCGCCATGCCGGTCGCCGTGCCGCTGCTGCAGCTGGCCGTCGACGGCGCCATCACCCCGCCCGGCGGCCACGTCGTCGGCGTGCTGGGGTTCGTCATCTTCTTCGCGATCGCGTTCGTCGCCACGCTGCTCGCGACCACCTACGGTCTCGGCACGCTGGTGCGCCGGGCGGTCCAGCACGCGGTCTACGACCTGCGCAACAGCGTGCGCCTGCTCGGCCGGGCGCTGCCCGTGCTGCTCTTCGTCACCCTCTTCCTGTTCTTCACCGGCGAGCTGTGGCAGGCCATGAACCGGCTCGCCTGGTGGCGGCTCGGCCTGGTCGTCGCCCTGTTCGCCGCCGTCACCGTGCTGGCCGCCGCCGCCCGGCTGCGCGACGAGATCGGCCGGGTCGAGCAGGACCTCAGCGCGCCCCGGCTCGAGGCGGCGAACCGGGACACGCCGCTGGCCGTCATCGCCGTCGCGGACATCGCACCCGACGGGCTGCTGCCCGCCGTGCCGCTCAACGGGCGCCAGGAACGCAACCTGCTGGTGATGCTCGCGACCCGCCAGCTCGTGCAGGCCGTGGTCGTCGGTACCGCGCTGTTCACCTTCTTCCTCATCCTGGGCATCATCGTGGTCACGCCCGAGACCGCGGAACAGTGGATCGGCGGCCCGCCGGCCCGGTCCGGCCTGCTGCCCGGGGTGCCGGTCGCCCTGCTGCGCAACGCCACGCTGCTGGCCGGCTTCGGCAGCATGTACTTCGCGGTCACGTCGATGAGCGACGCGGACCACCGGCGGCAGTTCTTCGCCCCGATCATCGACGAGATCGAGCGCATCCTCGCGGTCCACGCCAGCTACCTCGCGGTGCGCGAGGTAGATCGGCCGTGATGTGCGTCCATTCATCCTCCCGACACTGAGCGTTGTCGCGAGGCACACCTGAGTAGGCCAACGTGAGACCTGTGATGGGTTTTGTCGTGGGCGTTCTCTCGGTAGGTGTCGGAATACTTCTTGCCGCCCTCGACAGAGGGCCTGATGTCGCACCGGGGCAGCGGCTCACGGCGCCGCCGGAGCGGCCTCGGGACCAGGATTGCGCCGGATGCGCAGCCCGGTCAGGCTTCCGGCCAGCAGCGTGACGCCCGCGACCAGCATCACGCCGCTGGCGCCGAGCGAGCCGTCGGTCACGTCGTACAGGAATTCCGGCACCACCAGGGTCGCGCCGACGACCCCGCCGGCCAGCACGACCCAGTCGCGGGTCCCCGCGTAGGCCGCGAAGCAGACTCCGGCCACCAGCGCCGTCAGGGCGTACCCGAGAAGGTTTTCGCCCTGGCTGTCGCCGAGCGCGAGCGTCTGCGCGCCGATCAGTCCGAAGGTCACCGCGATCGCGAGCGCGAACCGGCGCTCCGCGACCAGCCGCCGCCAGGCCAGCACCGCCCAGACCGCGCCCAGTGCCAGCGTGCCGGCGCCGAGGGCATCCACGTCGTCGACCTCCAGCAGGTCCAGCAGCGTGGCGTATGCCGCGAACGCCGCCGCGGCCATCCCGAGCTGACCCACCGCGGTGCGGGCCAGCAGGTATCCGACGATCACCACGGCGAGCGCCGTGACCGAGGCGACGAACCCCGCGTTGTCCGCCACCAGCTGACCGTCGGCCTGGGCGGTGCGCTCGAGGCTCACGTAGGCCGCGAAGCCGGCGGCAGCGGCGGCGCCGGTCAGCAGGGTGCTCGCCAGCCGGCGGCTGACGTTGTCCACCGGCCGATGGCGCCACCAGGCGGGGCCGTGCGGCGCCGCCCGCCAGCGGATCGCCAGCGCACTGCCGCCGAGGAGCACGGCCATCGCGGCGAGGATCCAGAACCGCCCCGCCCGGCCGAGAGCCTCCCAATCCTCGCCGAGGAACAGGATGGTCGCCCCCACCACGAACGAGGCGCCGAGGTATCCGGCGATCTCGCCGAAGAACCGCCCCAGGCCTGGTGGCAGCGCCGGTTGCGGCGGCACGGCGAGCTCCGCTAACACCTCGCCGGCCTGCGAGCGGTCGAGCACTCCCCGCTCGACCAGCCGATCGAGGGCGGCATTCACCTGCCCGGCCGGCGGCGCGGACGGGTCACTGAGCTGTTCCACCTTGGGCCTCCTTGAGATACCGCTGAACACCCACAGACTTCACCGCGGCGGCCGGGCCGACCAGAGCCCAGGTACTCATGCGCCACCCCGAAAAGGGCCGGGGATACGGTCGAAAGCCGGCGATCCGCCACGTGTAGCCTCACGCATCCGATCTTGCGATGTGGAGCGAATGTGGACAGTGGCACGACGGACGACCACACCGGCCCGGCGGTGGCACGCGGGAGTGAGTCGGCCGCCGCGTTCGCGGGCGAGCGGGCGACCTCGCTGCGGGCGATGTTTCCGGCCGGCACCCGGGGCCTCAACCGGACGACGGCCCCCTCGCCTGCGCCCGCAGCGGCAGCGCCGCCGGAGCACACCGCCGCGCCGGCGCGCCCCCGCCGGCGGCGCAGGATCACCGCGATCGTCGGCGGGCTGGTGCTGAGCGCCGCGGCCGGCATCGTCGCCGTCCAGTCGACGGGCCGCCAGGTCGAAGCACCCGGCCAACCGGTAGCCGAGCCGCCCGGCCCCGCCATCGCCGCGGCCCCGGCCCTGGCCCCGGCCACCACCGGCGCTCCCGCGGCCTCCACAAAATCCGCCGGCTCCATCTCGCGACCCGCTTCCGCTTCCGTGTCCAGGACGGCGAAACGCCCCGCACCGGTACGGAGCAGGACCACGGTCCCGGCTACTACCGCTGGAGCAGCCACCTTGGCCGGCCCGATCAGCCGCTACACCGCGTGTACCAACGCCAGCGCCGCCCTGTTCACCGTGACCTTCACGGAGCCGTTCAACTGGCACCACGTCTTCATCAACTCCGATGCGAACGCCGCCACCGGCTACCGCGTGCCCGGGGTCCGCGGCGGCCTCGGCGCCGACCTCATGGTCGAGAACGACACGCTCTACCGGTCGACCGGCAGGGGCTGGGAATGGGCCCCCGTCGACGGGGAGAGCCCTCTGCTGTCGCACGCCCGCGGCACCTACCGCTGGCGGGTGCCGCTGGCCGTGGTCGGCATGAGGGACGCGGCGCTGCCGGTGGTCTTCAACGCATCGGGCACCAGCGACGAGGCGAGCAGCCCCGTGCTCACCTCCGGGCGATGCTGACCGCGGGAGCGCCGTAGCCGTACTCACGCCTGTGCGCATCCACCGCCGCCGGCTTGTCAGCCGGCTATGTAGATCCCCGGCGCCCCGCACACGAGTCTTTCGGCACGCGCCCGTATTCCCCACGGGCCGCGGGATGGGAGGACTCATGAGGTGGAGATCGGCGGTCCGGATGCTCGGCGCGCTCTGCGTGGGCGCGGCCGGCGTGACGGTGGCCCCGGCCGCGGCGGCGGGCGCGACCTGCGCCGCGCCGGAAAGCGCCGTCTACACCCCGCCGGCTTCGGTCGGCGGCGCGGCCGGGACGGTGCTGGCCTGCCGGGCCACGACCCTGCCCGAGGTGCCCGGTGGGATAGCGATGAAGGCCTGGCAGGTGCAGTACGTGTCGACGGACGTCGGCGGCGACCCGGTCGCCGTCTCCGGCACGGTCGCGGTGCCGACGGCCGCCTGGACCGGCCCTGGCGCCCGGCCCGTCGTCTCGTTCCACTTCGGCACCCTGGGCCTCGGCCCGCAGTGCGCGTTCTCCCGGCAACTGGCCGGCGCCTACCAGGACGAGTACGAGGGCGACCAGATCGCGGCGATCCTGAAGGCCGGCTGGGCGGTGGCGGCCACCGACGACGTCGGCTACCTGACCGGCCGCACGCCCACCTACATGGTCGGCCGCAACGCCGGTCACGCCATGCTCGACGCGGTCCGGGCGGCGTTCCGGCTGCCCGGTTCCGGGCTGAGCAGCGGTGCCAGGGTCGGCGTCTGGGGCTACTCGCAGGGCGGGGCGGCGTCCCTGTGGTCGGCGCAGCTCGCTGCCGCGTACGCGCCCGAGCTCAACCTGGCCGGGGCCGCGGCCGGCGGCATACCCGCCGACCTGCGGGCGGTCTCGCATGCCACCAACGGCGGCGCGTTCGCCGGGCTCACCGTGGACGCCACCATCGGCCTGCACGCGGCGCACCCGAAGCTGCCGCTGGAGTCGGTGATGAACGACCGGGGTCGGCAACTGGCGGACGATCTCCGGACGCTGTGCCTGGTCGGCACGGTCGCCCGGGGCGCCGGCGCCAAGGTCGAGGACCTCACCGTCGGCGGTCTCGGCTACGACCAGCTGTTCCGGCTGGCCGGCCCGGACGGCGTGACCTGGGGCGAGGTGGTGGACGCGCAGAAGCTCGGCGTGGGCGTCGGCCCGGCCTCCTCCGGTGCCCGGTACCGGATCGGCTTCCCGGTGCTGCAGTATCACGGCCTGCTCGACGAGGTCATCCCGACCGCCGTCGAGGACGCCGTGCGTACGGCGTACTGCCGGGCCGGGATCACCACCCGGCAGCAGACCTACCTGGCCGACCACCTGCTGGCCGACGGCCAGGCCATCGGGGATGTCGTCTCCTGGTTCGCCGACCGCTTCGCCGGCCGGCCCGCGTCGGGAAACTGCTGATGGCGCGGGCACACAGGTACGCCAGGCACCTGCTGGCCGTCCTGCTCGCGACGGGAACGGCGCTGGCCGGGGCGCAGGCGGCCCGCGCCGACGCCACGGTGGTGTCCGAGCGGTGGCTCGACCCCCGCACGGTCGACGTCACCGTCCACTCCCCCGCCAACGGCCGGGACCTCCCGGTGCGCCTCGTGGTGCCGGCGGGCTGGTCGCGCACCGCGACGCGCACCTGGCCGGTGCTGTATCTCCTGCACGGCGGCAACGACGACTACACTTCCTGGACCCGGGAGACCGACATCGAGCAGCTGAGCGCCGACGCGCAGGTGCTGATCGTGATGCCGGAGGCGGGACGGGACGCCACCTACACCGACTGGTACCGGCCGGACGGCGGCCCCAACGCCGGGCTGTGGGAGACCTTCCATCTCACCGAACTGTGGCAGCTGCTGCGCTCCGGCTACCGGGCCGGCGACACTCGCGGCGTGGCGGGCATCTCGTCGGGCGGGACCGGCGCCATGACGTACGCGGGACGGCATCCGGGCACGTTCCGGGCGGCGGCCTCGTACAGCGCGCCGCTGAACCTCTTCGATCCGCTGCTGCGGGTCGCGCTGCTGCGGACGGCCGAGGACAACGGGGACGACCCGACGGCCATGTGGGGCTCCCCGATCTTGCAGGTCGCCAACTGGCGGGCGCACAACCCGCTGGACCTGGCCGCGGATCTGCGGGGCACCAGCCTCTATCTCTCCAGCGGCACGACCGGCCTGCCCGGCCCGCTCGATCCGAACGGATCCTGGAGCCCGGTGCAGTTCGGTGAGATCCCGGTCGGCGCGAGCACGTCCGCGATGGCCCGGCGGCTGTCAGCCGCGGGCGTCCCGGTCACCGTCAACAAATATCTCAACGGCACCCACTCCTGGCCGTACTGGCAGCGGGAACTCCACGCTTCCTGGCCGCAGCTGATGGGCGCGCTCGGCGTCGCCGCCGGGTGACCCCGGATCGCTCCCGGCGCCCGGACCCGGCAGGGTCCGGGCGCCGATGAGCACGCCGAGCCAGACCAGCCCGGCGGCGACGCACAGGCCCAGCCGGTATCCGCCGGCGAGCTCGCCGTGCGCCGCCACCACCACGCCGACGCCGGCGATGCCGAGCACGCCGGAGGCCTCCCGGGCGACGGCGAAGACCCCACCCGCGACCCCCGCCTGCCCGGGCGGCGCGGCGGCCAGCACCACGGCGGCCAACGGCACGGTCAGCGCCGAACCGAACCCGATCACGGCGAACGCCGCCAGCAGCACCGGGGTGTCGGCGCTGGCGAAGGCGACCGCACCGATGCCGGCGCCGACCAGGAACAGACCCAGGGCGACCGTACGCCGGGCGCCGTACCGCAGCACCAGCCGCGGGCCGAACGGCGCGCCCAGCGCGACCGCCGCGGCCACCGGCAGGAAGGCCAGGCCGGCGGCGGCCGGCGGGAAGCCGCGGACCTGCTGCAGATACACCGCGGTGTAGAAGTACACGCCGTTGACGCCCAGGCCCCACAGCACCTGCACGGCCACCCCGCCGCGGTACGCGGGCCGCGCGAACAGCCGCGGGTCGAGCACCGGGACGCGGCTGCGGCGCTCCGCGACCCGGAAGGCGGCCGCCGCGACGACCGCCACCAGCACCGCGACCGGCACCGCCGGCGTGGCCCAGCCGTGCGCGGTGCCGCTGGTCAGCGCGAAGGTGACCGCGGTCAGCGCGATCGTGGCGGCGCACACCCGGGCCAGGCCCAGGGCGGCCGGGCGGTGCCGCGGCGGTTCGCGCACCGCGTACCCGGCAATGAGCAGCGCGGCCAGCCCGACCGGCACGTTGAGCAGGAAGATCCACGACCAGTGCAGGTGCTCGCTCACCGCGCCGCCGACGACCGGGCCGGCGGCGAGGGCGACGGCGCCCGAGACGGTCCAGGCCGCCGCGCCACGCAGGCGCTCCCGCTCGCCTTCCGCCGCCACGGCCGCGAGGGTCGCCGGCACCAGCAGCGCGGCACCGGCGCCCTGCGCGGCACGGGCCACCAGGAGCGGGACCAGATGCCCGGCCAGGCCGGCGGCCAGCGACGCGGCGGTGAACAGCGCGAGCCCGGCCAGCAGCACCCGGCGGATGCCGTACCGGTCGGTGAGCCGCCCGCCGGCCAGCAGCAGGCCCGCGTACGGCAGCATGTAGCCGGTCGCCACCCACTCCAGCGCCGGCAGTCCGACCCCGAGGTCGCGGGCGATCGAGGACGCGGCGACGGTCACCACCGTGTTGTCCAGCATGGTGAGGAACGCGGTGGCCACGACGACGGCGAGGACCGCCCGGCTCCGACGCCCGCCGGGCATCAGCCTCACCCGATGGGGGCCGGCACGAGCGCGCCGGCCTCGCGGAACAGCCGCAGCCGGCCCTCGCCGATCTCCGCCCGGCGCACCGGATCGGAGACCCCCAGCCCCGCCTTCGGCGCCAGGCAGAGCACGCCCACCTTGCCGAGATGCTCGTTGCGCTGCACCGTCCGCGTCGCCTCGCCGACCTGGTCGAGCGGGTACACCCGGGACAGGGTGGGCGTCAGCCGGCCGAGCCGCAGCAGCCGGTTGACCTCCCACGCCTCCTGGTAGTTGGCGCCGTGACTGCCGATGATCCGCTTGAGCCGCATCCACAGGTACCGGTTGTCGTACTGGTGCTCGTAACCGCTGCTGGAGCCGCACGTCACCACGGTCCCCGCGGTGCGGGCCAGGTAGACCGAGGCGCCGAAGGTCTCCGCGCCGGTGTACTCGAAGACGATGTGCGGATCCTCGCCGGCCATCGCCCGGATCCGCTGGCCCAGCGCCCGCCAGGTCGCCGGGTCCCGCATCCCGGCCGGGACCGCCGGCAGCGTGGTCCGGTCGATGACGTGGCGGCAGCCGAGCCGTTCCAGCAGCTCGGCCTTGGCCGTCGAGCCGACCACGGCCACCGGGATGCCGCCGCCGGCCAGCACCAGCTGGACGGCGTACCCGCCCAGGCCGCCGGCGGCGCCCCAGACCAGAACCACGTCGCCCTGCTTCATCAGGGCGCCGCGCGGGCTCACCAGCATCCGGTACGCGGTCGCGGCGCAGAGCGTGTTGGCGGCGGCCTCCTCCCAGCTCAGGTGCTCCGGCTTGGCCAGCAGCTGGCTCGCCTTGACGACGGCGAAATCGGCCAGCCCGCCGAAGTTCGTCTCGAACCCCCAGGCCCGTTGGTCCCCGGTCATCGCGTCCTGATGGGTGACCGGATCCTCGCTGTCCACATAGGCCGGTGCGACCACCACCCGCTCGCCGACCGACCAGCGCCGCACGCCGGACCCCACCCGCACCACCACGCCGGCCGCGTCCGAGCCGATGACGTGGTACGGCTGGTCGTGCCGCGCACCCCACGGATCTTGGCGGCCCAGCCGGGCGAGGAAGGCGAAGGTGGGCACCGGCAGGAAGGTCGCCGACCAGACCGTGTTGAAGTTGATGCCGGAGGCCAGCACCGCGATCAGCACCTCATCCGGGGCGAGCCGCGGCATCGGCACCTCGCCGACGTGCAGGGAGCGACGGACGTCCGGGTCGTCGTCACCGGTGAAAAGGCCGACGTCCTCCCGTCGCAGGTGCGCGGCGCGGATCCGCGCGGGCACCGGACAGGCGAGCAGTTCCGCCGCTGACGCATCGGCCAGCACGGCTTCGGCGAGTTCGGACATGGGCGACTCCTTGCTCGGATGCGGAACGCCGGTCACAGCAGCCGGCGCAGGTCCGCCGCGATCGTGTCCACCGCGGGCGGGTCGAGGAGGTTGAGGTGGTGCCCGGTGACCGGCACGATCCGCAGGTCGGCGCAGCAGCGATCCCAGCCGCGGGCGGCGTCGGCGTGCTCGTACCGCGGATCCCGGACCGCCCACGGCGTCGGCTGGGTGCAGCGGTACAGCGTCACCGGCCCGCGATACGGCCCGGGCAGGTAGTCGTCGAGCGCCCGGGTGTCCCAGTGCGAATCGATCTGATGGCGCAGCACGGCCGGCGGCAGGCGCCCGGTCAGGCCCACCCGGCCCATCTCCGCCAGGACGACCCCGAACTGCTCGTCGCCGGGCAACCCGCGCAGCCGATCCGGTGCCACCTCGACAGGCACCCGGTAGGTCTCCCCCAGGTAGCGCAGGAAGCCGAGGAAACGCTCGGTGAGCAGCTGCGCGGCCCGCTCGACGGACACCGGCGCCGGCAGCCCGGCATCGATGAGAACCAGCGCATCCACCTGCGCCCCGGCGGCGACGAGCAAGCGCGCCGTCTCGTAGGCGAGCACGCCGCCGAACGACCAGCCACCCAACCGGTACGGGCCAGCCGGGAACATCTCGCGGATCAGGCCGGCGTAACGGGCGGCGCGCTCGGGCACCGGTCCCGCATCGCCGAGCCGCTCCAGCCCGTACACCGGCTGGTCCGGGCCGAGCAGCTCGGCCAGTTGCCGGTAGACGAAGGTGCTGCCGCCGGCGGGATGGGCCAGGAAGAGCGGTGGGCTGCCGCCGGCGGCGCGCAGGGGGCGGACCGGGCCGCTCGTCGCGATCTCGGCATGCTCGGCCGCGCGCAGCGGCACGGCCAAGGCGCGCGGGGTGGGGTCGGCGAGCAGTTCCGCGAGGTGCACGTGGGCGCCGTAGCCGGTCCGGGCGGCCTCGGCGATCCGGGCCAGCTCTTCCGGGGGTACGGCGGCCCGCCAGCCGATGCCCGGCACGGGGTGGCCGAGGACGGTCTCGAAGAGAAGGATCGCCGCCCGTTCCGCGGCGTCCCGGGCGCCGACCCCGGCCGCGCTTGTCGCGGCCGGGGTCGAGCCCGCCTCGGGCAGGGCGTCCTCGGCCGAGCGCGCGGACGGGGGTGCCGGGCGCTCGGCCGGGGTGATCCCGAAGGTGGTGGTCAGGGCGGTCGTCAGGTCGGCCAGGGTGGCGCCACGGACCAGGGCCGCGGTGGGCAGCGCGGTGCCGAGGTCCAGCTCGACCAGGCTCTTGATCCGGATCGCGGCGAGCGAGTCCAGGCCGGCGTCCACCAGCGGCGCGTCCGGCGGGGGCGCCTGCGGCATGCCGAGCACGGCCGCGACGTGGTGGGCGAGCCGGTCGCCGATGACGCGCACCGCCTCGGCCGGTGGGAGGGCGCGGATCCGCTCGGCGCCGGGCCACCCCGGCTTCGTAGCAGGCGGCCAGGTGCCGCCGGGCGCCGGCGCCGCGGTCAACGCGCCCGCCGCCAGCTCGGGTGCCGCGGTCAGCGCGCCTGCCGCCCGCAACTCGGCTGTCGCGGATGGCGCGGCTGCCGCCCTTAGCGCGCCTGCCGCGGTCAGTTCGGCGAAGAACGGCAAGCGGCCGGCCTCCGGGAAGACGGCCAGCGCCGCGGCCGGGTCGAAGTGCAGGGCCCCGACGGTGCACGGGTTGCGGGAGAGCAGCCCCGCCAGGGCCGCGATGCCCTCGTCCGGCTCGATCGGGTCCAGCCCGGGCAGGCGCACGCCCGCCGCGCCGCCGAGCCCCGACCAGGTACCCCAGTTGATCGAGGTGGCGGGCACGCCGTGCGCCCGCTGCCACCGGGCGAAGGCGTCCAGCCAGGCGTTCGCGGTCGCGTAGGCCACCTGGCCGGGCGAGCCGAGCAGGGCCGCCGCCGAGGAGAACGTCACCCACCAGTCCAGCTCGGCGCCCGCCGCCACGACGGCGGTGTGCAACCGCCAGGCGCCGCGGACCTTCGGCGCCCAGACCTCGGCGAGGTCCCCCGGGTCCAGCTGGGACACCAGGCCGTCGCGCAGCACCCCCGCCGCGTGCACGACGCCGGTCAGCTCGGCGCCGGCCGCCGCGACCAGCCGGGTGGCCATCTCGTCATCGGCGAGGTCGCCGAGCAGCACTCGCACGTCGACGCCGGAGCGGCGCAACGCGTCGATGGTCTGTTCCGCGTGCACGGCCGGGCCGGATCGACCGGTCAGCACCAGCCGGCCCGCGCCGGCCGCCGCCAGCCACTGCGCGACGCGCAGCCCGAGACCGCCGTAGCCGCCGGTGATCAGGTACGCCGCGCCCGCCCGTACCGGTGGCCGGGAGCGCCGGGCCGGCGCCGGAACGCGGGTCAGCCGGGCCGCCCAGCGCTGACCGGTCCGCCACGCGACCTCGTCGTCCCCGCCGGTGGCGGCGAGCTCGGACCGCAGCCGTGCCGCCTGGGTGGCCGGTTCCTCGGCCGGGTCGAGGTCCAGCCAGGTGGTGCGCGTCAGCGGTTGCTCGAAGGCGAGCGTGCGGACCAGCCCGCGAACCCAGGCCAGGTCCGGCGCCCCCGGCTCGGCCGCCCCGACGGACGCGCCGCCCCGGGTGACCAGCCACAGCCGCGGGGCGCCGGTGGCGGCCGCGCGCACGGCCCAGCCGGCGAACCGCAGTGCGGCCGCCGGGTCGGGCAGCGCGCCGGCGGGCGGGGCGATCAGGACCAGGTCCCGATCCGGCGGAGGCTCATCCAGCGCCGCACGCCGCACGCCGATCGGCGCCGCCGGGTCATCCAGGCCAGCCGACACCACCGGGCCACCCACGCCAGGCGACACCACCGGGCCACCCACGCCAGGCGACACCACCGGGCCACCCACGCCAGCCGACACCACCGGGTTCGTGAGGATGGCATCGACCAGCGGGTCGCCGTCCTCGCCGAGCAGCGTGACCGGCCCGGCCTCGCCGGCCGGGGGCGCCGGCTGCTCCCGCCACGCCACGCCGAGCAACTCGCCCAGCAGGGCCGGTCCCGCAGCGTTGGGCGGAGCATCGGGTATGGCCGGCACCTCCTCGATCCAGTGCCGCTCGCCCCGCCACGGCGGCGTCGGCAGGTCGAGGATCGTGGCCGGCGTGGCCGGTACCCGGTGTCCGTTCGCGCAGAGCGTCGCCAGGCTGCGGCCGAAGGCGTCCGGATCGTCGCGGCGCAGCGTCCCCGTCACCAGCGGATCGGCGGAGCCCGCCGCGGCCAGCGTCTGGCCGATCGGGCGGAGCAGCACCGGATGCGGCGAGATCTCCAGGAAGAAGCCGAAGCCGGCGTGGGCCGCGCGCCGCACCGCGTCGGCCAGCCGCACCGGCTGCCGCAGGTTCGCCAGCCAGTAGCCCGCGTCCAGCGCCGGCGTCCCGGCCCTGACCGTGGAGTAGAAGGGCACCTTCGGCTCGCGCGGCCGCAACCCGCGCAGCGCGTCGTGCAGCTCCGGCAGCAGCGCGTCCACCGCGGGCGAGTGCCCGGCGCCCTCCGTGGTCACCGTGTGCACCGCGCGGTCGTGCGCCGCCGCCCGCGCGGTCAGTGCGGCCACCGCGTCCGGCGGGCCGGTGACCACGAGCTGGCGGGGCGCGGCCAGCACGGCCACGGACACCTGCGGCAGGTCGCCGACCAGCTCGCCGAGTTCCTCCTCGGACAGCTCCATGACGGCCATCGCGCCCGGGCCGACCCGGGCGAGCAAGCGCGCCCGGGCGGCGATCAGGCGCACGCCGTCCACGGGCGACAGCGCGCCCGCCACGACGGCCGCGGCCACCTCGCCCATCGAGTGGCCGAGCACGGCGGCCGGGCGCAGGCCGTACCGGTGCCAGAGCGCGGCGAGCGCCACCTGCAGCCCGAACGTGACGGGCTGGGCCCGCGCCACGGACAGCCGGGTGTCAGCGCACAGCGCGTCGCGCAGGCTCAGGCCGAGTTCGGCGCGGAAGGCGGGGGCCAGTTCGTCGACCGCGTCCGCGAAGGCCGGCTCGGTTTCCAGCAGGACGCGGCCCATGCCGGGCCAGTGCGCGCCGTACCCGGAGAAGACCCAGACGCCGCCCTCGGCGGCACGGTTGCCGCCGCCGAGGGCCAGCGTGGGGTGGGCGCGCCCGGCGCCGGCGGCGGATAGCCCCGCCACCAGCGCTTCGATGTCCCGGGCGACCACCACGGCCCGGGCGGGCCCGCGCTCGCCCCGGCGCGCCAGCGTGCCGGCGACGTCCTCGGGACGGTAGCGGCCCGGGCCGGCCGTCAACCAGGCCGCCAGCGTGCCGGCCTGGTCGCGCACCCGGTCCGGGTCGCGGTCGGCGATGACGCACACCGCGGGCCGGTCCGGGATGTCATCCGCACGGGACGGATCCGGCGGGAATGCTTCCAGGACCAGGTGGGCGTTGGTTCCGCCGAAGCCGAAGGCGGACACCCCGGCCCGGGCCGGCCGGTCGCGGGACGGCAGCGGCTCTGCCGCCACCGGCACCCGCAGCCCCCACTCGGCCAGCGGGATGTGCGGGTTGGTGCGGCTCGCGTGCAGCGTGTGCGGGACGGTGCCGTGGTGCAGGGCGAGCACGGCCGTGATGAAGCCGGCAACGCCCGCGGCGGCCTCCAGGTGCCCCAGCCGGGACTTGACCGAGCCGATGAGCAGAGGTCCGTCGGCGGGGCGGCCGGCGCCGCAGACCGCGCCCAGCGCGCCGGCCTCGATCGGGTCGCCCAGCGGGGTGCCGGTCCCGTGCGCCTCCACATAGTCCACAGTCGACGCTGGGCAGCCCGCGTCCGCGTACGCCCGGCGCAGCAACGCCTCCTGCGCTCGCGGGTTCGGCGCCACCAGGCCGTTGGAACGGCCGTCGGAGTTCATCGCGCCGCCGCGCAGCACGGCGAGCACCCGGTCCCCGTCGCGTACCGCGTCGGTCAGCCGCTTGAGCACCACCACGCCGCCGCCCTCGCCCCGGACGATGCCGTCCGCGTCGGCGGAGAACGGCCGGCACCGGCCGCCGGCGGCTATCCCGCCGGCCCGCCCGAACGCCACCGTGAGGGCCGGGTCGAGCATCAGGCTGACGCCCGCGGCCAGGGCCAGGTCCGTTTCGCCGCTGCGCAGGTCCCGGGCCGCGAGGTGGATGGCCACCAGCGACGAGGAGCAGGCGGTGTCCACCGCCAGGCTCGGGCCGCGCGCGTCCAGCAGGTACGACAGCCGGTTCGCCGCGATGCTCAGCGCGCCGCCGGTCGCGGTCCAGCCCTCCACCCGTTCCAGCACCGCCGTCGTCAGGTGGGCGTACTCGCTGGCGCAGATTCCCACGTACACGCCGGTGCGGCTGCCGCGCAGCGCGGCCGGGTCGAGCGCGGCGTGGGCCAGCGCGTCCCAGGCCACCTCGAGCAGCAGCCGCTGCTGCGGGTCCATCAGCCGGGCCTCGCCCGCGGCGATGCCAAAGAACCCGGCGTCGAAGCGGGCCACGTCGTCGAGGAAGCCGCCCCACCGCCCGGGGCCCCGCAGCAGGTCGGCGGCGGAGCCCGGCAGCGGGTCGCCGCCGGACCGCCGCTGCCACCGGTCCGGCGGGACCGTACGCACCGCGTCCCGGCCGTCCATCAGCAGCCGCCACAGTCGTTCCGGGTTGTCGGCGCCGCCGGGGAACCGGCAGCCCAGCCCGATCACCGCGACCGCTTGGTGCTGCGGTGCGGCCGTCCCGGCGTACGGTTTCTCCTTGGCCGGCGCGGTGGTCATGGCCCGCACGATCGCGTTGATCGTCGGGTGTTCCCAGAGCAGGGTGGGCGGCAGCGGCCGCCCCAGCCGCAGCTCCAGCCGCCCGGCCAGCTCCACGGCGTCCACCGAGGAGATGCCGAGCTCCACCAGCGGGCAGTCGCGATCGATCTCGCCGGCGTCCAGGCCGCAGCGGTGCGCCACCCAGGCCGCCAGTGCGGCGGCGAGCGGCAGGTCCTCGGGCAGATCGTCAGGCATGGGTGGCGCCCCCGTGCGGCGCCGCGGCACCTGTCACGGCACCGGCAGGTCCTGCCATGGCGCCGGCGGGCCGAGTCACGGCACCGGCAGGCTGTGCCGAGGCGCCGGCGGGTTCGGGGAAGTGTCCGTCCAGATAGCGGGTCCGGCATCCGGTGCGCGAGACCTTTCCGCTGGTGGTCCGGGCGAGGCTGCCCGGCTCGGCGAGCACGACGTCGTGCAGCGCCAGGTCGTGGCGCCGCCAGACCGCCCGCCGGACGTCGCGGGTGAGCTCGGCCGGCCGCCAGTCCCCGGCGTCGGCCCAGCGGGACCGTTCGGCCACCACGACCGGGCGCTCGCCGTCGTCGACCGGCACCGTGAACACCGCCACCCGGCCCAGCGCCGGGCAGGCCTCGGCCACCGTCTCCTCGACGTCCTGCGGGTAGTGGTTGCGGCCGGCGACGATCAGCAGGTCCTTGCGCCGGCCGGTGATGTAGAGCTCGCCGTCGTGGAGCACGCCCAGGTCGCCGGTGCGCAGCCACGGCGCCGCGGGCAGCCCGTCCGGCACCGGGTCGGCGAGCACGGCGCCGAAGACCTCGGCGCTGCGCTCGGGCCGTCCCCAGTAGCGGTGTGCCACGTTCGGGCCGTGCACCCAGATCTCGCCCACCCGGCCGTCCACGAGGGCGACCGCGTGCTCGGGATCCACGATCGCGACGCGCTGGCCGGCCGGGCGGCCGCACGAGGCCAGCGTGGACCGGTCGGCGCCGGCGCTCGCGGGTACGGCCCGCCCGGCCGCCAGCTGGACCCGGTCGAACGACGCGACCCGGTGCGGCCGGTCGCCGCCGTCGGCGGCGACGAACACGGTCGCCTCGGCCAGCCCGTAGGCGGGGCAGAGCGCGTCGGGGTCCAGGCCGGTGCCGGCCGCGCGCAGCCGGTCCGCGAAGCGTTCGAGCGTCGCCGGGCGGACCGGCTCGGCCCCGTTGAGCCACAGGAACACCCCGCGCAGGTCCAGGCCGGTCAGGTCGTCCGGGCCCAGGCGGCGCAGGCAGTAGTCGTACGCGAAGTTGGGCGCCGCCGTGTAGGCACCGGACCGCCCGGACAGCAGCCGCAGCCACCGCTCCGGTCGCATCAGGAACGCGGCCGGGTCGAAGAACACCGCCTCGGTGCCGGCCCGCAGCGGCACGGCGACCGTGGCCAGCAGGCCCATGTCGTGGAACAGCGGCAGCCAGTTCACCCCGGTGAGCCGGGCGCGGGCGCCGATCAGCCGGTCGCCGATCTGCGTCGCGTTCGCGGTCAGGTTGCCGTGCGTGATCTCCACGCCGGCCGGCGTGCGGGTCGATCCGGACGAGTACTGCAGGTAGGCCACGTCGTCCCGGCCGGCCGGCGCCGGCCGCCAGCCGTTCGCCGAGGGGGTGCCGTCGGCCACGATGACCGCCGCCCGGTGCCGCCGGGCGGCGACGAACGCGTGGACGTCGGCGCTGCTCGCGGGCACGGTCACCACGCACGCCGGCGCGCAGTCGGTGTAGGTCGCGATCAGCCGGTCGGCGTGCCCCGGCAGGTTCGGGGCGAACAGCGGCACCGCGACCGTGCCGGCGTACCAGGCCGCGACCAGCGCGACCACGTACTCGATGCCGGACGGCGCGAGGACCGCGACCCGCTCGCCCGGCCCGGCGACCTCGCGCAGCCGCCCGGCCAGCGCGATCGCCTGCCGGTGCAGCTCGCCCCAGGTGCAGCGGCGGACCTCGCCGTCCGGGTCGGCCAGAAAATCAACGAACGTGTACGCCGGGGCGTCGGGCCGGATGCGGGCCCAGGTGGCGAGCCGGTCGAGCAGCGGCTCGTCGCTCCGTGCCACGGCCAACGTCATGGTCCCTCCCCGGGGATGGCGCCGCCGCCGGCCGGTGCCGGGGCGCTGGAGATGGACCGTAACGGCGCCGCACGGAACCGGGCATCGAGCCCAACTGCGCCTGTTTGGCCGCGATGTTGTCAGCGCGGTGACACTCCGCAGCCGGGTCGTTCCCCATCGGTGCAAATCCAGTGACGTTCGTGGATATAATCCGCCGACCCGACTCCTGCCAGCGACAACGCAGCGAAGGAGCACCATGGGCACCGCACCGTTCAGCACGGCCGTGCCGGTCGGCCGCATCCTTCAGCGGGCCGCCGCGAACCTGCGCGCGGACATCGACAAGATCGCCGAAGACACGATGGACGCCATCGGGGCGAGCATTCCGGAGTACGCGCGCCCCGCCGACGAGACCTACCGCCGCACCCTGCGCGCCGGCGTCGAGCAGGCGCTCTACGGCTTCCTGGGCATCCTGGAGAAGCGCGACGACACCACCTGGCGGGACGTCTACCGGGCGATCGGCGTCGGCGAGATGCGCGAGGGCCGCAGCCTGGACGCCCTGCAGGCGGCCATCCGGATCGGCGCCCGGATCGGCCTGCGGCACTTCGTCGCGTTCGCCGAGTCCGAGTCGCTGACCGCGACCACCGTCGGCTCGCTCGCCGACGCGATCTGGGCGCACGTCGACGACCTCGCGGACGCGGCCGCCGACGGCTACGCCGAGGCCCGCGCCGCAGAGGTCGGCGAGCTGGACCGGCGCCGCCGCCGGCTGCTCGACCTGCTCGTGGCCGATCCCCCCGCCGCCGAGGAGGCCGTCGGCGCGGCCGCGGTGGCCGCCCGCTGGCAGGTGCCGCGGCGGCTCGCGGCGATCGCGCTGGCACCGGGCGAGGTGCACGCCACCCCGCCGATGCTGCCGCCGGACGTGCTCGCCGACCTGAAGCGGGTGGAACCGGTGCTGATCGTGCCCGACCCGACGAGCCCCGCGCAGATCCGCCTGATGGTCAACTGCCTGCGCCCGTACCGGGTCGCGGTCGGGCCTGCGGTCCCGCCGGAGGCCGCGGGCGACTCGCTGCGCTGGGCCCGGCGCGGCCTGGACCTGGCCGGTCGCGGCCTCATCGCCGGCGACGGGGTGATCTGGTGCGACGACCACCTCGCGACCCTGACCATCTTCCAGGACGAGGCGCTGCTCGCCGTGGTCGTCGAGCGCCGCCTGGGCCCGCTGACCGGGTTCCGGGAGAACCAGCGCGAGCCGCTGGCCGACACGCTGCTGTCCTGGCTGCAGCACAACATGAACGCCAACGCGGTCGCCGCCGACCTGCACCTGCACCCGCAGACCGTGCGGCGCCGGCTGCGTCAGCTGGACCGGCTCTTCGGCGACCAGATCCACGACAGCGACACCCGCTTCGAGCTGGAGATCGCCCTCCGGGCGGCGCGCGCCGGCCGGCCGCAGCGCGCGCGGCAGGTCGAGCCGGCTCCGCGGACGAGGCAAGCCGAGCCGCCCCAGCGCGGGCGGCAGACCGAGCTGGCACAGCGGACAAGGCAAGCCGAGCCGCCCCCGCACGGGCGGCAGACCGAGCAGGCCCAGCGGGCGCGGCGGGCGGAGCCGGCCGTCGTGCCGGGTCGCGCCGGCCGGGTCACCCGCCCGGCTGCTCCGGCCGCACGCCGAGCGCGTTGAGGGTGCCGGCCAGCATCGCGTAGTGGCCGACCAGCAGGCACAGCTCGATGAGCCGGCGCTCGTCGTAGGTCGCGCGCAGCCGCGCCCAGACCGCTTCGTCGAGCGTCCGGTCCGTGCTGAGCTGGTCCGCCGCGCGCAGCAGCGCCCGCTGGTGCGCGCTCCAGCCGGGCGCGTCCGGTCCGGCGCCGACCCGTCCGATCTGCTCGTCGGTCAGGCCGGCGTGCCGCGCCAGCCGGACGTGCTGGTACCACTCGTAGTCGCTGCCGCAGCCGACCGCGACCCGCAGGATCACCAGCTCCGCGTCGGCCCGGTCCAGCGTGCCGTAGGGCATCAGCCGCGCCGCGAAGCGCAGCCAGGCGCGGAACAACCGGCGATGCCGGCCCAGGGTGGTGAAGATGTCCGGCACCGGGGTGCGGAAGCGCCACGCGACGGCGCGGCACAGCGCGGCATTGAGGACACCGAGGTCCGCCCGGGTGCCCGGCGGCACCCGCGGGTGCGCCGGGCGGCGGGCCGGCGCCGGGAACGGGATCATTCCGGCTGCCGGGTGGTCAGCGGGGCGGCCTCGGACCGGGCGATCGCCAGCGTCTCCGGCAGCCCACGCCGGGAGCCGAGGTCGACGAGCCGCTGCGCGACCGTACGCACCGGCAGCACCGCCGCGACCCAGCCGGGCGCGACCACCCGGCGGGCCCGGCGTGCGACACCCCGCTCGATCGCGTCGACCGCCGCCTCGACCGGTGCCACCCGGGCGAAAGGTAGCTCCGGGAGCCGGCTCGCGGCCTCGGTGCCGAATCCCCGCTCGGTCATGTCGGTGGCGATCTTCGCGAAGTACGCGACGCCGACCCGGGCGCCGGTGGCGTGCAGCTCGATGCGGAGCGTGTCGGCGAGCGCCTCGACGGCCGCCTTCGAGGCGCTGTAGGCACCGAGCAGCGGCGCGTGCAGCGCCGCGGCCAGCGAGGCCACCGCCAGGGCGTACCCGCCGGGATGGGCGATGTGCGGCGCCGCCGCCCGCAGCGTGTAGTAGGCGCCGAACAGGTTGACCCGTACGGTGCGCTCGAAGATCGCCGGGTCTCCCCCGGCCAGCGGCAACTGCGCGGCCACCCCGGCGTTGGCGATCACCACGTCGAGCCCGCCCAGCGCGTCGGCGCACGCCGCCACCGCCGCGTCCACCTGACCGCGGTCGGCGACGTCGCACTCGTACCAGGGCGCGCCGCCGCACGCCGCGGCGACCTCGCCGAGCCGCTCCGGCTCCAGCCCGGCCAGGGCGACCCGCGCGCCGCGTTCGTGCAATCGTCGCGCGGCCGCCGCGCCGATGCCCCGCGCCGCCCCGGTCAGGAGCACGCGGCGCCCGGCTGGCGCCGTCGGATTCCGCACCATGTCACCATCCTCGGTCAGCACCCGCCCGCCCGCTACCGCGCGGCGGCGAAACGGGCGAGGCTGGTGGAGACGATCTCCGGCCGGCCGGAGTGCTGCGCCGGCGCCGCCGTCAGCACGTCCAGGTGCTCGTAGCCCGGTGCGACCACCACGTTGAACTCCGGCGGGAGCGTGCGGCCCGCGAGCAGCCCGTTGCCGGCCAGCAGGGTGATGACCGGACGCGCGGTGAGCCCCGTGGGATGGGCCACGAACCCCTTGATCTGCGGGGCCGTGCCCAGCTGGATGTCGGTGACCAGCCTCGTCGGGAAGTACTGCTCGGTGAAGTCGAGCGGGTGCTCGGCGAAGCTCCGGGCGAGCTCCCGCAGGTCGGTCACCTCCTCGGCCGGGGTGCTGAACAGCCGGCCGTCCGAGGTCCGGTACGCCGGGTCGTCCGGCGCGCCGATCCGGTCGTAGTTCCGCCAGGTGTACAGCGGTCCGCGGGGCTCGTCCGGAATCGCCATCGGCCGGGTGCCGAGCAGCCCGGCGAGCGGTCCCAGCGCCGGGTCCCGCGCGACGTCGTTCGGCACCGGGAAGGTCTTGTCCGCGATCCGCCCGCCGTCGAAGAAGCCGGCGCTGGCCGTCATGAACGACAGCGGCTGGGAGTTGTCGTCGAGCAGGCTGCCCAGCACCGCCGCGTTGGTCAGGTGGAAGTCGCGCACCGACGGCGAGCCGCTCAGGAAGGTGCCGAAGTCCTTCGAGAACAGGATGCGCTGGGTGGTGTCGATATTGTCGTTCGACGGCAGCGCGGGCAGCAGCGTCTCGCCGTCCGGATCGGTGCGGGCCGCCAGCCCGGCGATCGCGAGCAGGTTCATGGTCTCCGCGTTGATCAGCGTCGGCGCGGAAACCGTACGGGGCAGCACGCCGCTGATCAGTCCGGCGTGGACGGCCGCGTATCCCAGGCCGACGTCCGGCAGCATCCCGTCCGGCATCGACCCGCTCAGGTCGGCCAGCGACGTCGAGATGGTCGTGTCGAGCGCGAAGTAGCCGGCGCACTGGCGGTATCCGGCGTCCGCCGTCGTCGCGCGGTCGCCGTCGAAGTCCCACACGGCGAAGTAGCCGGTGATGATCCCGCCCAGCGAATGCCCGCCGCACTGCACCTTGCGCTCGCGCGTCGCCTGGTCCGGCAGCTCGGCCACGAGCAGGTCGTACTGGTCGCGGACGGTCTGTTCCAGGCCGACGCGGGCCAGCCAGGGCACCCGCGCGCTGTCGAGGAAGCCGGCGAACCGCCGGCCGTCGACGGCCTCGCCGCCGTAGTAGTAGCCGAGGGCGGCCCGCGAGTCGCCGGCCGCCAGCCCGGCCCGGATGCCGGCGTGGTCCTCAAGGCAGTTGGAGCGCCGGTCCAGCGCCCAGAACTCGATGTGGCTGCCCTGCCGGGCGGCCTCCGCGACCGTGCCGCGGGCGACGCTGTCGAACGCGCCGGCGCCCTCCAGGATGCCGGGCTGCGCCACGAGGATCCGGTCGGCCCGGGCCGACTGCGCCGGCCCGCCGCGATGCCGATACCGCAGGTAGCGCAGCCAGTCGCAGCCGGGCGGGTGGGGCCCGGCCGACACCGGCAGGGGTATCCGCACGGCGACCTCGGTCTCCAGCACGTCGGTGACCGGGCTGCCGCCGGCAACCGGGGATTCCGTACGCGGGACGGCGGCCCGCCCGGCCGGCGCGTACGCCAGCACCCCGGGCAGCAGCAGTGCGAGGACGACCAGCCCTTTCGATGTCGCGCGGCGCATGAGACCTCCCTCTCCAGAACGGTGAGTTCGGTATATCAACGCCATCGACGGCCGTCGTCGTCTTCCGGTGACACCTCGGGGCACCGGCGTTGTCACGCGCCGGTGTGCCCGTACCGGATCGGCTTTAGCCCGGCTGCCGGATCGGCAGGATGATCGCCGAGGGGTGTGCCGGGCCATGGTGGACGGTCTGGTCGGCGGCGCGCATCGTGGTGGCCGTGGCGAGCGGCTCGCCGGTGCCGGGATTGCGGGCGTAGCGCGGGAAGGCGCCGCTGGAGACCTGGACCCGGATGCGGTGGCCGCGCCGGAAGCGGTGCGCGGTGGGCCAGAGCCGGACGTCGGCGCGGGTGGTCTCGTCGGCGCCGGTCAGGCCGGTCAGGCCGTCGCAGACGTTGGTCGAGCGACCGCCCGGATCGACGTCGCAGAGCCGGACGAAGACGTCGGCGTGCGGCAGGCTGGAACGGAACCAGATCTCGGCGCTGACCTCGCCGATGACCTCGACGTCCTCGTCGAGGACCGCGGTGGTGTAGGTGAGCACGTCGGCGCGGGCCTCCAGCTCGGTGTTGTCGACGCGGCCACTGTCGCGGACCATGCGCACGCCGCCGACCGCGGGCGTCGGATCCGCCGGGTCGTAGCGGTAGGCGTCGGGCGCCGACGCGCCGGCCGGCTCGCCGGACAGCACGCCGCCGGGCCACAGATGCAACCGCTGCTCCGGGTAGCCGCTCGGCGGCCACGCCGCGAAGTCACGCCAGGCTTCCTCGCCCGTCACGAACAGCCGCACCGGCGCGCGCTCCGGTGGCTGCTCGCCGCGGGCGTGGGCGAGCCCGAACTCGACGGCCTCGTTGATCGCCGTGCCGTCGCCGGAGGTGTGCGTCCAGGGCCCGATGGTCAGCCGGGCCGGGCGGCCCGCCTGCTGGAGGATCTGGAAGTCGCGGAGCTGGCCCGGCAGGAAGATGTCGTACCAGCCACCGATCGAGCTGACCGGCACGCTCACCTCGGCCACCCGGTGCCGGTGGTCGAGGCCGGCCCAGCGCGGGTCGTCCGCGTCGTGGGCCAGGATGTCCTGGATGTAGTCGGAGCGATGGCCGATGGCGGCGACGTCGGCCCGGTTGAGCGGCAGCGTGAACAGCGCACGGCCGGTCTTCTTCGCCTGCGCCGGCTGCCGCAGCAGCGCCCAGCGGCGCTCCTGGCCGGCGACCAGCACGCCCCAGCCGAACGGGGTCTCCAGCGAGGTGCCGTTCTCGCGCAGGAATTCCAAGGTCAGCGCCGACTCGGTCACCTGCGGGATCATCGCCTTGACCTGCGGCGGCAGCTGGTCGGCGACGGCCCACTGCACGTATCCGAGGTAGCTCAGCCCGACCAGGACCATGGAGTCGCCGAACCAGGGCTGCCGCACCACCCAATCCAGCGTCGCCAGGCCGTCCGCGCGTTCCTGGCGCATGGGATCCAGGCTCCCGCCGGAGCCGAACCCACCGCGGGTGCTCTGGATCAGCACCTGATAACCGCGTTCGGCCAGCGGCCGGGCCATGCCCAGGGCGATCAACCCCCGACCGTACGGGCAGCGCAGCAGCGCGGTCGGCAGCCCGTCGCCCCCGCCGCGTGGCGCCCACCGGTCCGCCAGCAGTTCGACGCCGTCGGGCATCGGCACCCGGAGATCCCGCTGCACGACGAGATCCCGGGTCACCGGCGGGGACAGCTTCAGCTGGCGCTGCAGGAGGTGGCTGATCAGATTCACCGGTGGTTCTCCTTGTTCCGCGCGGCCGTTGCGGGCCGGCGCATGGCGGCGGTGGCGACGGACATCATCCGCATGAGCCGGTCGGCGAACTCGGCGGGATCGAGCGGATCGTCGCCCTCCACCACCCAGGTGTTGAACAACGCGGCCCCGGCGCCGGTCAGGCCGACGGCCAGGTCCTCGACCGTCCGGGGGTCGAGCCGGTCGCCGTAGAGCCGGTGCACGGCCTGCCGGTTGGCCGGAACGAGCAGCCCGGTCAGCGCCTTGTTGAGCGCGAAGGCACACGAGCCGGTCAGCATCGCCCGGTAGAACTCCCGGTGGGCGGCGAAGTGCCGCGCCATCGCCAGCGGCCGGGCGCGGTCGGTCATCGCCTCCGAGACGTCCACCAGGCAGGGCAGCAATTCGCGGCGCGCGAGGTCGAGCGCCGCCGCCAGCAGCAACTCGTCCCGGTCGCCGAACTGCTGATAGACCAGCTGCCGGCTCACGTCGGCGGCTTCGGCGATGACGGAGACCGGCACGGCGGTCGTGTCCCGCTCGGCCACCACGGCGATCGCGGCGGCCATGAGCGCGGCCCGCGACCGGCGCACCCGGCGGTCCTGGGCGGGAGTCGGCGCCGCCAAGTCGATCGTCACGCGACAACAATGCAACAGGTGTCAAGAAAAGAGCAAGTGTCAAAATGTCGTACCCGCGTGTGAGGCTTCGGGCATGGCGACTTTCGTTCTGATCCACGGCGGCGGGGGCAGCGCCTGGGATTGGCATCTTCTGGCCCCCGAGCTGGCCGGCCGCGGCCACGATGTGGTGGTGCCGGAGCTGCCGATCGAGGACAGCTCGGCGGGGTTCGCCGAGTTCTGCGAAGCGGTCGTCACCGCGATCGGCGATCGCGGTGACCTCGTGGTGGTCGGGCACTCCTATGGCGCGTTCACCGCTCCGCTGATTGCCGACAAGCTGCCGGTGCGGATGATCGTCCTGCTCACTCCGATGGTCCCGGAGCCCGGCGAGAAGCCCGGGGACTGGTGGGCCAACACCGGCTACCGCGGCGCGGAAGGGCTCAGCGAGAAGCAGCAGTTCTACAACGGCGTGCCGGCCGAGATCGTCACGGAGGCGGCGGCGCACGGCCGAGACCAGGTCAGCGCGGAATGGAGCCAGCCATGGCCGCTGGACGCCTGGCCGGAGGTGCCGACGAAGGTGCTCATCACCCGCGAGGACCGGTTCTTCCCGGCGGACTTCCAGCGCCGGGTGGCCGCCGACCGGCTCGGCGCCACCCCTGACGAGATCGACGGTGGCCACGCGGTGGCGCTCAGCCACCCGAGGCAGCTCGCCGACCGGCTGACCGCATACCTACGGGAATAGCCATCCCTACTGGTCGCCTCGCAGGTAGCGGGTGACCATGTCCACCAGTTCGTTCTCGAACGTCTCGACCGGGATGCTCCGGGGGTCGGCCATGAGCTTGTGCGTGTTCAGCTCCACGGTAACGATGATCAGCTCGGCCGCGGTGTCGATGTCCCGCACGCGGACATCCGGGTGCCTGGCGAGGAGGTCACGCACCTGAGCGGCACGCGTCCTTCCGTGCCGGTCGATCGCGTCGAGCAGCTCCTGCGACATCGGCGCCTCTTCGATCATGATCCGGAGCAACTGCGGATCGTCGCTGTGGTTGTCGATCGCATCGCGGACCATCGCCCGCACCGTCGCCTCCAGGCTCCCGACGGACAGATCGAGCTGGTCGGCCTGCGTCCACGTGCCGCGGTCGATGTGCCGCACCAGCAGCTTGGCGAGGATGGCGTCCTTGTTCGGGAAGTACTGGTACAGCGAGCCGATGGAGATGCGGGCGCGCTCGGCGATGCGGTTGGTGGTGCCGGCGGCATAGCCGTGCTCGGCGAAAACGTGAGCAGCCGCGGCGAGGATGCGCTCGCGGGTGAGCTCGGCGCGCACCTGGCGAGGCTTGCGACGTGGCTGAAGATGGCGGTCGGCCGACGGCATCTGAAGGTCCTCCCCGGGCGCGAAAAGCGAGTAGCCAAAGAGCTGAGCTATTACTCACAATAGTGGTGTGAACTGGGAAAACAAGACCGCGCACCGGAACGCTCCGGGCCGGCTGACGACGGTGGACGAGGTCGAGGCGACCATCGGCCGCCCGGCGCCGATGATCATGCTGAAGCAGATCGGCGCCCTCGACGAGGGCTGCCGGACCGTCCTCGCCCGGTGTCCGATCGCGGCCTTCGGCTACCGGACCGCCGACGGCACCAGCAGGACGACCTTCATCGGCGGCACGCCAGGTTTCACCCGCGTCCACTCGCCCACCCGGATCTCGTTCGCCCGGCCCGAATCCGGCGACCCGTACGGCCCGGTCTCGCTCTTCTTCCTCCTGCCCGGCGTCGGCGAGCTCCTGCGCGTCAACGGTTCGGTGGCTGCGCGGAAGGGCGCGGAGACCACCGTCGACATCAAGGAGGCGTACGTGCACTGCGCACAAGCCGTCCTCCGGTCCCGCCTGTGGCAGCCGCCGTCCCAGCCCGGTCCCGCCGCCGAGATCGTGGGTGACGGCCCCCTGAGCCGGCCCGGTGTCGCCGAGTTCCTGGCCGCGGCGCCGTTCCTCGCGCTGTCCACCTGGGACGACGCGGGCGGCAGCGACACGAGCCCGCGCGGCGACCGGCAGGCGGCAACGCGGATCCTGGACGGCCGCACGCTCGTCATCCCGGATCGCAGGGGCAACAAACGCGCCGACACGCTGCACAACCTGCTGCAGGACGACCGGCTCTCGTTCGCCGCGCTCGCCCCGGGCCGCAGCGGCGTGCTCCACGTCCGCGGCCGCGGCGCGATCACCGACGATCCCGCGCTGCTGGAGACGATGGCGCTGCGCGGGATGCCCCCGCAGGCGGCGCTGCTCATCGACATCGAGCACGCCGAGGTGACCGGCAACCACGCCGTGGCCCGCTCCCGGCTGTGGACCCCCGGTGCGCACCTCGACCGCGGCACGGTGCCGGACCTGATGGCGCTGGCGGGCGAACACCTCGCCGCCAACGCGGCGAACACCGAGGGCGGCCCGCCCGCGTGGCTGCTGAAGGCCATCGGGGCGATCCCGGGCATGACCCGGTTGCTGCGGCTGGTGATGAACCGCGCCTACCGCGCCGGCCTGTGGAAGGAAGGCTATGACGACGTCACGTCCGGCGTCGGCAGACCTCCTGCCGATGGCGGCCGGACAGAGCATCCGCTGCGCGAGGTACGCATCGCCGAGGTGCGCAGGGAGACACCCAGCGCGGTCACCCTCGTGCTGGAAGACGCCGGCGACAACCGGGGCCGGTTCGACTTCCGGCCCGGCCAGTACTTCACCCTCATCGCCGACATCGACGGCCGCCCGACGCGACGGGCCTACTCGGCCTCGTCGGTGCCCGGATCGCCCCGGCTGGAGGTCGCCGTCAAGCACGTCGAGGGCGGCCAGTTCGCTACCCACGTACACCGGAACCTCCGCGCCGGTGACCGCCTCGCCGTGCGCGGCCCATCGGGGTCCTTCCACGCCGAGCCGCATCCCCCGGACGAGATCGTGCTCATCGCGGCGGGCAGCGGCGTGACGCCGATGATGAGCATGATCCGTACAAGACTCGCGGTCCGTTCGGACCGCGACCGAATCGCGCTGCTCTACAGCAGCCGCAGCGCGGACGAGATCATCTTCGCCGACGAGCTGACCCGACTCGCGCGGGACAACCCCGACCGGCTATCGATGACCCACGTCCTGACCAGCCAGAACGGGCGACTCGACGCGGACGGCGTGCGTCGCTGGGTCACTGGCCTGTCCCCCGCCCAGGACGCCCACTACTACATCTGCGGCCCCGAACCGCTGACGGATACCGTCCGGGGCGTGCTGGCCGGGCTGGGCGTCCCGGACCCGCTGGTGCACCACGAGCGCTACACCAGCGGAACGGGCACCGGGATCACGACAACCGTGCCCCGGCAGATGACCGTCGAGGAGGACGGCCGGCTCGTGGGCGCGGTGACGGTCGAGCCCGGCCAGACACTGCTCGACGCGGGACTCGCCGCAGGGCTGCCGATGCCGCATTCGTGCACGGTCGGCAACTGCGGCGAATGCCTGGTGCGGCTCCGCAGCGGAGAGGTCACGCAGAACGAGCCGAACTGCCTCACGCCACGGCAGCAGGCCGACGGCTATGTGCTGACGTGCGTGGCCTGCCCACTGTCAAAGGTCACCCTCGACATCACGGACCCGCTCGAAGACCGCGACGAGCGACCGGCGCGCGAAGTTCGCTGACAACCGTTGCTGTCGGCCCATGTCCGGCCCCGGAGACGTGCCACCGGAGGCCCTGGACCCGGACTGGGGCACCCACCCATGTTGTCTGGTGCCGGGCGCAGCGTTGTCCCAGTCGGCGATCAGCGTAAACGGATCCGGGGCACGATCGGCCTCATCGTCACAGGTCTCCCGAACGACCATGGAAGGGTAAAGCGCGTCTCCTGAGCCACCCTGCAGTCGTCCGTCCGGGAAGCGACCAAGGCGCCGCACCTTTCGCAGGCCACACACACGGGGCCCATCCCACCATGGACCAGCAGCCGGTGAGAACGAGGTCGTGGACGAATCGCGTACCGCGTTTCGCAGTCCGGCCAGGCAACCGCATCCGAAATGTGAGGGCGGCATGCACCAGACAACGCCGCGCTCCGGGACAGACCGCTGCGCGCCCGAGCAAGATCCCTCCAGTGCTACCGCCTCACCTGTCGACAGCGGAGCGCAACTTCATCAGCCGGGTTGCCGGCGCTGACGGAACGGCCGAGAAGGTGGCCGAAGTCCCTTTTGAGACGGTGGCCTGGGCCGCACCGCGTAAGCGGATGTCCGATGCTGTCGGACTGTTCCCGCCGGCAAGCTGCTCGGTCGACCCGATGGCCGGTCACCCGCGGGCAAGATCAGCCAGACCGATATGCGCATGACCACGCCGCTGCAGGACTACGGCTACGCGCTCCCGGAGCCGGTCTTGCGGACCAGCATGTAGCCGTACGGGGGCTCCCCTTCCACGGGTGGGGTGCTGCCCTGGAAGACCAGGGCGAAACCGACGGCGGCGAAGCGGTCCTCCATCTCTGCAGCCGAGAGCCAGTACCGATCGAAGTCGACACCGAGTTCAGTGCTGGGGCCGTTTCGGCGCAGGGTCCCGTCGCCGTGCTTGAAGGCCGTCACCAGATAGCCGCCCGGCCTCACGACTCGGGCAAGCTCGGCGAACGCACGAGCCCTGGCGTCCGGCGCGAGGTAGATCAACGAATACCAGCACACCACCCCGGCCAGCGACGTGTCCTCGAACGGCAGCTCGCGCAGGTCAGCGACCTCGTACGCGAAGCCCGGGTGCTCCCGCTGCGCCACCCCGACCATCCCGGGCGAAAGATCCACCCCGCGCGGCGACAGACCCCGGCCCGCAAGGTACGGAAGAAGTCGCCCGGTGCCACAGCCCACATCCGCGACCTCCGTACCCACGGCCAGGGTCATCTCGGCAAACAGGTCGAGCACCGCCCGCTCGACCGGCATGCTCTCGAGCACCCCGACCAGGTTCTTCGCGTACCACTCCGAAAGCACATCGTGCGCATCCCGCAACTCCTCGGTCCTGGCGTCCATTCCCCGATAACCTTTCCGTCGACGGCCGTCGTGGCGGCGAATCTACCGCTGGCCGCCGAGGTGAACACGGAAGGGACCGTTCGCCCCACCCCGGTAGCCGATCGTCACGTTGCGTAACGCGCGGATCGCGGCAGATGAGTGCGGGGCTGATGACCGCGTTTGCCGAACACGATGGCCCGTTTTCCAGTTCTTCAGGGATCAGTAGGCTGCCACCATGTTCATCTCGCCGCCGGCCGTATTGGAGTTCAGCCGACAGCTTGAGGCGCTGGGATGGGTTACAGATCTGCTTGTCGCGGGGTCCCTGGCGACCGGTGACTACATCCCTGGGGTCAGCGACCTCGATTTGGTTGCCTTTGTCGACGGTCCGGTCGACGAGCGCCGTCAATTGGTGCTCGCGGCCCTGCACCGTCAGCTTGACGCCGGTGCGGCGGCAGGTCTGGACCTCGGATGCGTCTATGTTGACTCCGCCCAGGCCGACGACGTTCGGATCCCGCATCCGACATGGACTCACGGATTGCTCGTGCAGCGCATCCTGTCCGGAATCACCAGAGCAGAGCTGGTACGACATGGGCATACCGTCATCGGGCGTTCGCCACACGAAGTGTTGCCGGCAATGACCGACGATGACATCCGTGAGGCCGCCCGCGCGGAGCTGACCGGCTACTGGGCCTGGGCTGCAAGGCGTCCGTGGATGTGGCTGAATCCAGTCATCGCCGATCTCGGCCTCACGTCGATGGCCCGTGGCCGTTATGCCCTACGAACCGGTGAACTCCTCACCAAAAGCCGGGCGGTCGAACGGGCGCACGCCCCAGCGTGGCTGATCGATCAACTACGCGCACGGCGGCACGGAAAACACATTCCTTCGCCCCGCTTACGAACAGCTCTCGTCGCCTGGCGCGACGCCCACCGTACGACCAGTCGAGTCAACACTCCGGACTCGCAATCCACAGCGGCAGCTGGAGACGAGGCGCACTGACATCGGCATGTCCGTGCGCGGATCTTTGCTGGTTCGCTGTAGCGCTATGTGATGACGGTGCCAGGCTGCTGGTGCTCGGCCGGGTGGTACACGGTTCGCGCTCGGGCGGCGGGTTGTCAGCCGCGGGGCGGTGGCGGCCGGGTGCGGGTCCAGTCGGTGGCCCGTTCGTAGGCGCGGGCGGCTCTGAGTACGAGTGCATCGGCGTGGCGAGGGCCGACGATCTGCAAGCCGGCTGGAAGGCCGCCGGAAGTGAATCCGCAGGGCACGCTCGCGGCCGGCTGTTGGGTCATGTTGAACGGGTACGTATAGGGAGTCCAACTGGTCCAGTCCACCGAATGCCAGCCGTGTGGGACATCCCTACCTTTTGGGAACGCGGTGATCGGCAGGGTCGGCGTGAGCAGCAGATCGTAGGACTGGTGGAAGCGGCCCATCCGCACGCCGAGATCCACCCGCACCGCGGTCGCCTCCAGATAGTCCGCGGTGCTGATGCCAGCAGCCCGTTCCACGCCGCGGCGCAGGCCGGGATCTACGCGCCGCAGGGCGTCAGTTCCGTAGGCCTCAAGGACCTTGGCTGCGCCTGCGAACCACAGCACATGGAAGGCGTCGACCGGATCGGCGAAACCGGGATCGGCCTGCTCGACGTGCGCACCGGCATCGGCCAGGACCGCGGCAGCGGTCCGCACCGCGGCCTCGACCTGTGGGTCGTTGCGCACGTAGCCCAGATCCGGCGAGAACGCGATGCGCAGGCCGCGCACGCCGTCGTCCAGCCCGTCCAGGAACGACGCGGTCGGGGTGGGCAACGCCGACCAGTCCCTCGGGTCGAAGCCGGTAAGGATGTCGAGCATCAAAGCGGCATCGGCGACGCAGCGGGTGATCGGGCCGGCGTGCGAGAGGGTCCCGAACGGGCTCGCGGGCCACACCGGGACCAGCCCGTACGTCGGCTTGATCGTGACCGTACCGGTGAACGCGGCGGGAATGCGTAGTGATCCACCGCCGTCGGTGCCGACCGACCACGCACCCATGCCGAGCCCGACCGCCGCCGCGCTGCCCCCGCTCGATCCGCCGCAGGTCAGCGCGGCATCCCAGGGATTGCCGGTGGGGCCGTGGCGCAGCGAGTCGGTGACGCCCTTCCAACCGAACTCCGGCGTGGTGGTCTTGCCCAACAAGACAGCTCCTGTTTCCCGGAGCCGGGCCACCGTCGGGGCGTCCTCAGTCCATAACCCGCGCTCATCGATCAGGTTTGTGCCGCGCAGCGTCGGCCATCCACGGGTGTACAGGAGGTCCTTGATCGAGGTCGGTATGCCGTCACCCGGCCCGAGCACGCTGCCGCAGCGCCACCGGGCCTCGGACCGCACGGCGGCAGCCACCGCACCGTCGGCATCGACCAGGACGAAGGCGTTGACGTTGTCGTTGCCGGCATCGATCGCGGCCAGCGTAGCCCGGGTCACCTCAACCGGGGACACGCTGCCGTCCCGGTACGCTGCGATTAGTTCGGTGGCCGTCAGGCGGGTCAGGTCGGTCATCGTCTACCTCACGCGTGGCCGGTGATACGAACCCGAACCGCTCATTCGGGGCCACGCCCAGAACGGTCCGCAGCCGATCACTACTATCTCGCACGCCTCGATCAGATCGGGGCGTGGTCGTCGGTGGTTGAGTTGAGATCGTGAGGTGTATCAGCACTCGGCTCGAGTTGCCTGCCCGGGGCCGGTGCCAAGCTATGCCCCACCGATCTGTGGTTCTCCCACCGCTGCAACGAGGTCCGCAACGACGCCTATGGGGGCGGGCCGCAGCCAGCGCATGCACCGCTCGATGTCCACCCGAGCAGTCGCCAGCGGATCAAGGCCCTGCCCGGTGCACCCAGCGCAGGAAGACTCGCGGGTCCGACTCGGTGTGCATCAGGTCTTCCCCGATAGCGACCCAGGTCGGCGGACATCGCCGCCCGTAGAACAATGCCATCAGACGACACAACGCCAGTACCGGATACAGCAAAGGCGGCCATACATCGCCGCGCGTCACGGTCGGGCTGAACGCCAGCACGCCGGGAGCGGCAGATGAGTCCACCTGATTGCGGACGTGCGATACACCGTTGACCGTGTTCAACGAAGTGAGCGAGTACTGAGGATCAGCAGTACCGTGACACCGGCGAGCGCCCCAGCGAAAAGGACGCCCACGGTGGAGCCGGCATGTTCTGTTAGAAAGCCGGCTGCGGCACTAGCCGCAGCGTTTGCCACCAATGAGGCTGCAGTCAGCGTGGTGAAACCACCGGCTTCGGTTCCCGCCGGAATGTACTCCGCGACGATGGAGAAACAGGCCACTGAGGCCTTCCGAGTAACCGTCGAAGCACTCTGAGCGATGGCATGGTCGTCGTGTGTGGACACTCCCGAAAGCTTTGTGATGCAACGAAAAAGCGCAGAACCCCGGTATGAAGTGGTCCTCTCACAGATCAACTTCAATAGGGGTCCTGCGCCGCCATGAGTGTCACATACACCGCCGTCCTGCCCGCGCACGAACACACCGTGCTCTTCGTGTCCGGTCTCCTGCACGCCGAACGGCGACGGCTCGGGACCCGGGCCGGACGACGGTCGCTGGGCTGCTACCGCCAGGCGATCCTGGTACTGCGCTGGCTGCTCGACGGCACCCGGATCATCCAACTAGCCACCGACAACCAGATCAGCCGCTCGACCGGCTACGCCTACCTGCACGAAGGCCTCGCGATGCTGGCCGCCCACGCACCAGGACTGGAATCGGTACTGCTCGCGGCGAAGATGGCCGGCTACGCCCACGTCAACATCGACGGCACCCTGATCGAGACCGACCGGTGCCGCACCCCAGGACCAACACCCGGAGTCGACCTGTGGTGGTCCGGCAAACACGACAACCACGGCGGAAACATCCAGGTCATCACCGCCCCGGACGGCTGGCCGCTCTGGACCTCACCCGTACGCCCCGGCCGCGAACACGACACCACCGCCCTACGCAGGCACGACATCCTGCCCTTGCTCACCGCATGGACCGACGACGACCTGCGCATACTCGGCGACCTAGGCTACGAAGGCGAAGCCACCACCATCACCGTCGCGTTCAAGAAACCGAAGAACGCCGCCTGCACCGACATCCAACAACAGTTCAACCGCGCCCACAACGCCGTCCGCGCCATCGGCGAACGCGGGAACTCCCTACTCAAGACCACCTTCAAAGCGCTACGCAACGTCAGCCTCTGCCCTTGGAAGATCGGCAGGATCACCGCAGCAGCCCTCGTGATCCTGCACATCGAGCACGGCCGCACTACCTGACAACCGTCACCGAACGTCAACGGCTGCTACTCGGAAAGCCTCAGTGAGCCGTGCCGCGCCGCCTGGTCGTATTCTTCGCGGCCCATCAACGCCTCGGCCTCGGCCAGGAGCGTGTTCATGAATGCGTTGAAGTCGTCCTCGGGGGTGGCATGGGTTCCTTTCCCGTGTAGTGGCGTATGGAGGCCCTGGCTAGTACCAGATGGCGATCTTTGAGCCGGCGTGTGCCTCGGGCGGCGCCGGATGGCTCAGCGCGGTACCGGTGGCCACCCGGTGCGCTGACCAGGCCACCGCGGCGGCGTCCAGGATGTTGTCCGGTGGTATCTGCCCGGCCGGCCCGATCTGGTCAGGGAACACGATCCCGTGGCCGGCCAGCAGCTTCCGGCGTATCGCCTGGCCGGTCCAGGTCTTCTTTGCGTACGCGAGCGGCTCGCCGGC
>Ga0307515_10000590_pt1 | contig 85011 bp, 70 predicted proteins | sample 17_EM_MG_FD_194513 | JGI IMG/M metagenome (GOLD analysis project Ga0307515, IMG submission 194513) | Populus trichocarpa ectomycorrhiza microbial communities from riparian zone in the Pacific Northwest, United States - 17_EM | ecosystem: Host-associated > Plants > Roots > Unclassified | place... | reverse complement strand
GTGTCGGTGTCGGTGTCGGTGTCGGTGTCGGTGTCGGTGTCGAAATTGGAGACGCTTCTCCATAGCTGCAATTCGAATTGGAGACGCTTCTCCGTAGGTCGCTCTTCCTCTCAGCTAGCCCTAGGAAACATATTCCTGTAGATCGTGGTTCCCTGTACTCAGCCTCCCGGGTGGAGGAGGGGTTGTCGTCATTGAAGGTTTAGGGTGAAGGTACACACTGTACAGCTAACAAAGCTTCCTTGTCCTCACAGTAGAGGAGTCCACAGACTTCTTGGATTCATGGCCACAATTGCCACCGCCGGTGTCTCGGGTTGCACAAATCCTTTACCCAGCGCACTGTAGCGGACCAACCGCCGCGCTCCCCGGGGGTTTCGATCTGCTGAGATCTCCCAAGTATCCGCGGTCCATTACCCGCCCACTTCTTATAGACTATCCAAATACCTTACTGTATGTCGATCTGCTTGGCTTTGCCACCGGTTGACCTGTCACGAAATCGCTTCGAACACATCCTGATGATGCGGATGTTGACCCGAACTCCTCCGAGGGTGTTGACACGATGTCCTCCGAGGGTGTTGACATGATGTTGGCCCAAAGTCCTGCCAAACTGCTCTCCCTAATGGTCCCAAACGTGTCCTGTCGATGTGTCGTTCGGTTCCCGTAATCTTGTATACCCGTAGAACTCAACACTGCGGCCATCACAGCCATCGCAGCCATCACGGCCATCGCGGCCATCGCGGCCATGGCAGCCATCGCAGGCCTCTAAGCGGTTGAGTGTGGGATTTCGTCAAGCGGAGGAATCTGAGTCCTTTGCATCATGGAATCGTCGTCCTGAGTCCGTAGGGTGTCCTGACCCCGGATGCGTTCGCAAATGCTTCTGGGACCCTGCGGCCTCGCTTGTATGGAGGTTCGCGATTCGACTGTTATCTCCGCTTGATAGTTGCTGAAGATGGTGTCCGGATGGTGGTCACGCCCGCGCTCATAACCTGTTGTGACGAACCTGTTGAGAGGATTGATTGATTGAGTCTAAGTCTAAGATGACACGTATCCTATATAGTAGCTGCCAGCCCTAACCCAAAGCCACGTGATGACGTACTCTACAAAGACTCGGTCTAACAACCTTGTTAAGCCCGGGGTACACAACACCCTGCTTCTTCTCTTCTCGAACTTCTGTGCGTTGTTTCCGGATTAGTTGTTGCATTTCCTCAATCACGGCGCACGAAGACCCTTCTTTGGCCATTTTGCCCATAATCAAGGCAAGACGCATGTCGAACTGTTCAGGCTGTACCCGACCTCCTTGTCTTGCTGTAGTAGCTGACATGTTGAAAACCTACAAGAAATTAGTTGCTGCTTTTAGAGTGAGAATCGGCTGATACCTCACCCATATACGACTCAGTAGCCTCCTCGAATATCTTTAACACCGGTTTCGTCCAGTCCCAGGGACGTTTATCACCAAATTTCTTTGCGAAAATCCCAGAACTGACAACATCGTGATGTTCAATTTCGTGGACTGTATGGACAAATGGCTTGGTCAACCATGGAGGTTTCCCATTACGGGCAGCGATGAATTGGACATGTTGCTCTCTACGTACCCCAGCTGTGCGTTATACTGTTAGTTGACCGTCGTCTGAATCGATATGGATCGAATCACATTCGATCGCATGCTGTCTCTTATTCTTGCTGATTCTGGACTTATGTACTATTTGCAAATGTGCGTCCTGGGTCATATTTTCGGTTGCTTCAATTGCAGCGTCACAGTGACCTAACTGGTGTCTGCATTGCTGCTGTGACTCACCGGGTGGTGCATGGTTCAAAGCGCCTGTCGTTTGGCTCGATTTGGCTTCAATCGCACCTGGTTGCAGCATATCTGCAGCCATAACTTGCTGTTGTGGACTGGTGAGGAAGATGATCACGAAAAGAAGTGGGAAGTCCTGAAGATTATATCGTCAGCTACAAGTCAAAATGGAATGAGTGACAGCCAACTTGCACCTTCAATTCAAGCTGAATCCGGCTGTGTATAGCTGCACTGTGTATAGCTGCAGGGGATTCCAACAGTCCTGCGATTTAGAGTAAGTTGGTCCGATGTTGTTTGTTTGTTTGCAGGGATATATCGTAATGAACGACAGCTGATATCTCCTTTTTGATTGAAATTAACATGACATTCTTCGACGGAAAGGACGTCTGGTGATGTTTGTCTCAAGACATTGCCGGGATATTACATGAATCACATGCTGACCATCAAGTTTTAATGTACGGTTAGCATGACTATTCCCAATTAAGTGACGGTCAAAACATTGATTTTGTGTTGTTTCAATTGATGGAACCTACCAACCTTGACATACAAGACGCAGTTTGTCTCCATGTGGTCCATATCTTGCAACATCCAACATCTTGCCCAACAACAAGGTTGACACAAGATACAATGGTCAATGCTACGAAAAAGAACCTTTTGCCACTTCCGGTGAGCAAATAGAGCAGATTGACAAAGAAATCCACATGATGACATCATCATGCGAATGAAAGCAAGAGTGGCTTGGAGGTAGAATGCGTCAGAGCGTTGGGAGCATGGCGCAGCTTACGATCAAAAAAGAAGCTTTCGGCGGAGAACAGATGAGAAACGCACTTTTTGATCAACGAAGAAAAAGTGAAATGGATCGAGGACTATGTGGACAGAGAGACCACTGTGGCAAGAAAGCGAGATCAAGACGCAGAGACCCCAATTATGCAAGAGCAGGATCATATGAAGAATGTTGAAATGGCACGATCTACAACCCCAAAGCCTGAAACAACATTCGAAGAGATGTTGAATGCTATCGGGGACAGTTTGAGCGATCTTGCATGTTCCGAAGATGAGGAGGATGGGGAAGCCGAGGATGATGATGAGGAAGATACAGAGATTGGCAAGCTGAGCGGAGATAATGAACCTGGCTCGGTGATGGGCACAATCTCCGAAGCAGTACAGCACCGCATGGAGAGCTTTCGGCAAAAGCAGATGAGGCTTGACTAACTGACGCAACCAGGATGGGGGGACGCAGCTGACTACTTCCGTGAGAGAGATATGAAGTACACGACAACTGAATTGAAGACTCCGGCAGTTGTGAAGCCCCTGACAGACACGACAGCAGCCACACCATCACAGACAACATTTGGAGAGCTTGTGCAGGTTCTTGATATTGTCCCTGGAAAATCTCAAATGCTGCAAGTGACGTCTCGAAAGGGAAGTAGTCAAATGAGGCTGGGTTCAGAGAAACATCAGGCATACAATCACAGAGTATGTCTTATGCCCGACGTGGTGCCCGATTTGTCACAGAGGGAGATTATGAACCCAGTTCGACCCGTGAGCATTCATGCCAGCGTATGGCGTCACTAGGTGATTACCAGATAGTAATCGGATTCAGACAAAGACATGGTGACGGCTCCTGCTTCACCGTTCGAATAGATAGCCGAATAGGTACTTTTGACAATCTATCTCGAGTAAAAGCAATTTGTACCTACTTTGTTACGTGTCAGCTTCTTTTCGATTTCAGTGACCAAATTCTGACACAAGATGATTCGTCTGTGTTTGTGCAAGGGTCATACGGGCCATGCAAATGTTCTCCTGACCAAATCAAGTTGATTGACGAACAAAGAGCTGTATATGGTGTTGCCCGTTATGGTTAAATGACAAAACAAAACCTAAATTTGTGACGAAATTTACTAACAAAGTTTAAGTCACTGATGTCATATGACTCATAGAAGGAACGGTCAAAGCATATCCGAAACCCCGATGAATGCCAGCCGTCAGTCTGCATTAATCCATGCAGCCAACTGCATGACTCTCCGCTCAGACCTCCTGCTCATAGTCAAAAATCGAAAATTATTTATGGTACATCATGGAAATCGAAGAGAATGAGCTGGATACGAAATGGTGAGGACGTCGGGCAATAAATATCTACAACTAGTGCATGGATTTGTATGCGGTGAATTGCCGGCTGGAAGGGCTGAAATGCGATGGAGTTACATCATTTATTACGCATATGACGTGTATAGTGGTGGCTCAGAAACTGAGATGTCTTGAAGATTTTGGATTCGAATGATAATACATAGAAACGGTGTACTGGCTGCTAAAAAAGACTGTATGGATTTTATGTACAATTGTTGAGCACCCAATGACTGTTAGTATGTCTCTTAGGTGAGCTCGAAGGTGAGCGTCATCGGAGCATCAACGATTTTTGGTATTGCATCATGAAACATCCAGATGTTGTCACTGCAACATTCATTCATAACAACATATAGCCCACCGTTCTAGTCAATGATGGTTGCGACAACACTGCTACTATTTCCGAACAATGAGCGTCAACGGAGCATCAACGACTTCTGGCTTTGCAGGTTGGAAAATGCAACGGTTGTGCAGTGACATTAAGCCATAATCAAACTGTCAGCCACCTGTATCGGCAAAAATGTGTTTGATGACTTCATCAGTATCCCCTATCAATGAGCGTCAACGGAGCTTCAACGATTTTGGGCCTTGGATCTTGGAATATCAAGGGGCTGTGAGACTACTTTGTTCCATCATCAAACTTTTGGCCGCATTTCTGGGCAAAAATGCTTTCGACAACCTCGTCACAATGCCTTAAAAATGATCGTCAACGCAGTGTCAACGATTTTAGTGCTTGCTCCTTGGAATATCAAGGGGCTATGAGACTACTTTGATCCATAATCGAACTATTGGCCGCCTTTCTAGGCAAAAATGCTTTCGACAACCTGATCACTATGCCCTGAAAAATGAGCCTCAACGGAGTGTCAACGATTTGCGGCCTTGCATGTTGTAATATCAAGGGGCTATGGGACTACTTTGATCCATAATCGAACTATCGGCCGCCTTTCAAGGCAACAATGCTTTCGACCACCTCTTCACAATGCCCTGAAAATGAGCTTCAATGGAGCGTCAACGATTTTAGTCCTTGCATCTTGGAATCTCAAGGGGCTATGAGACTACTTTGATCCATAATGGAACTATCGGCCGCCTTTCTAGGCAGAAATGCTTACAACAAGATCATTACTATGTCCCAAAATGAGCGTCAATGGAGCGTCAAAATTTTTTGATCATGCATCTTGGATAATCTAACGGCAATGGAATGTAGGTAACCCACAATGAACCCATTGGCAGCCATTATTGGCAAAAATGCTTCTGACGATATCGCGTCCGCCTCCTACATTTGAGTGCCTGTAGACTGTCAACCGTTTTGGTAGAGGCTCAGAACGCTACACCGCAATGAACTGCATTGTGCCATTCCTAAATCAAGGTTTACACAGTTAGTCTTTGCAATCTAACCTTGTATACGACATCACAAATATGCATGCAATGTTGTACAGATCTGATTTTTGCACTGGTAGCAGTAGAGTCAATATTGAAGAATCCGTAGTCTGCTGTATTATATCGTTACTTTTGGCATTCTTTCGAGTCGGATCACCTGGCTGGCTAATTCCTACGGCCATGGCGGATTCAAAATCTTTGATCACCTCATTGCTCGAGGTTATGATCTCGTCCAAAAATCAACATTTCATTATTCGTGATTTGAGCGACCTTACTTTACCAATCATCTTCGATGGTTGGTGGGCTTCAATGAATGTAGACTCGAAGCGGCCTATTGCTTGGAATAATTATTGACATGTGCCTTCGTGGCGATTCTATTTATACTGCGGAATTGAGGAGACCAGCAGACCTGGCATCATATGTATTGTTTGTCATGAAGTTCTTCGCCATCCATCAGAACATGGGACCAGCTCAATGGGGAATCACTTGCTGGCAAAAGCTCACATCGCAAAGTTAAACACATGAAAAGAGTCAGAGGTTACTGAATTGACTAGTTCGACAGTTGATGAAACAGCTTTGGCCATCCTGAGGAGGCAAGAAAGTCACGGAATCACAATGGTAAATTCGCAAAGGAAGATCATATTTGACATCCAGGTGGATGCATACTGACTGAAATCATAGACAAAATGTTTCACACTGGCAGATAAGGACTTTGAAACTTCCGAATTTCACTAAGACATGTGGAATCGCTACCTCATGTCAGGATTTGTTCCGGCTCACATTCCATGGAACGCTATACCAAATCTAGCGCTACGACGGCCAGATAAGGCCTGACGTGGAGACCTGGTGCTGCCGTCCGCTATGACACTTAGCAACATTGGCGGCAGGGAATATGCACCGACCGTGGATGCAATTCAGAAGCCATTGCCGTCACAAAATAAACTTAGTTTACCTCTGGAAGGATGGACATCAATGAACACACTAGCCATACCGTCAGTCATTGCTTAATATATGGATCGAAATTGGGTATTGCGTGAAGTTCAATTGGTGTTCGACGAGGTTGATCGCATGTTCTTTTCACTTTTCGAAGGCTGATTAACGATGATAGGTCAAGTGGCAACATACTGGAGCAAGGCTAACCGTACAGTTGCAGGACGTTCTTGATCATTTTCAGGATACCGACGGCCGTTTGCATGGAGTTACAACTGATAATGCCTCATCAAATTACTTGATAACACGTGAGCTGCAATCAACCCATGAAACCTCTGGAATCGAGTGGCCTGCATTGAGTAACCACATACCTTGCATGGCGCACGTCATACAGCTGGCTTTTAGTGCATTCATGAGCAGTCTCGGTGTCAAAGGCCGCACCATGTCTTGGGAAGCCCCTGAGCGTGATCAGCAATTTGGAGAGAATGAAAGCATAGACATTGGGAAGAGTCAAAGGCTTCGAAAAGAGGGCAACGCTAGAATCAATGAGGTGTTAGCCATGAGACCAGGTTTAGCAAAGATAGTTGAGAAAGTACGTATTTCAAGCTATTTTGAAAGTGCTGAAACTGACCTTCTTATAGCAGAGAATGCTTGCTGTATTGATTATGCTAACACCTGGTTGTCGAAACGAGTTCATTGACTGTCAAAAGGCCAAAGTCCGCATCGCGGTACTTCTGATTATGGATACGAAGACCCTTTGGAACATGACCCTGGAGTTGCTTGAGCGCGCATTCCTATTACGTTAATTCACACGGAAGTGGATTGAAATCCCAAAATACAGCGATTCCTGGCCACTCTTCACAACTCAAGATGAATAGACCATTGTGAAGTATGTCATGGAAGTGTTGGGACCATTCTGATGTTGGACCCTGTGGATGTCAAAGAGGCATACAGTCACATTGCATCACGTTATCACAGTGTACCATAATATGATCGATCATATGGATGGCGTGATGCGAGCTTCGGCTAAGAACAAGACTCCATGGAAGGAACTGTTGTTCTTCCCTGTGAAGTTAGCTCCACAGAAGCTGTCCAAATATTACCCTGATGTGACTCCATTGACGGGCATGCTACTGATTTCTGCACATATCCTCGATCCTTTCCGGAAGTTGCGATCTTTTGGAATGTATGACAAAGGAATGGATATTGATCATGAGGACGAGACAATCTATACTAACCAATACCAAGAGGCCTTTCTGAAGTACGTGGAGAATAAATACTATGCTAAACATTGAAATGTGCCAGTCAATATACACGAAAGCGTACCGAGGAGCAATCATATCCCATCCGAAATGGTTTTCGGATCCTGTCAATCATCCTTTGATCCATATCATTTGTCCAGTGATGATGAAGAAAACTCAATGCCAAACAATGTGGCTGAGACAACAACAGCATGAAGCGATTGTGCAGCATGCTTATTGACCACCGCCAGCCTTGTTTTGAATTCGCCACCTCAAGCACCAAGGAACTGGGGGCAAACTAATCCAAATCTCAATGATTACCACTCCAACCCAATGGAGATTAGCAGTACATTTTGGTTACCGGACATCACCAACTGGTGGCGTCAACAGGAAGAAACGCACTCCATGTACAGCAATCTCTCTAATGTGGCCCGCAACATATCCTCTATCATACCAAATGGTGTCGGAGTGGAGGTCAGTTTTTCTGTAGGCCGAGATGTTATCCGCTGGAGGCAGTCAAAAACCGCAGGTGAGACTCTTCGCGAAAAGGTTGTTGTAAGGCAGTTCGCTCTAACCAATACCGGGATTTTGGCAGGTGCTGACCCATTATTGGATACAATGAACACAGAAAACGACATGGAAATGAAGAAAGAGGCGGAGGGAAAGAAATTGCCCAGAATGGCCAATGTTCAGGACTTTTTGGAGATGTGGCAGGGCAGCCACAAACTACGTGCTACCCAGAAGGAATCTCGCACTCAAAACAAGCAGATGACTGCCATGGGAATCATTGTGGACATGGAAGAGATGGTCAAAGCATCGTGGTCACTCTCTCAACATGACGGTGCAGCTGTATTTCAATTGTCAGAAAGATCTCCTTTGCCACCACTTTTGTCTGCCAAGGACCTCCCTGGAGGATGAACTCAAATATTGAATGTCTGCCGAATCCGAAGAATCAACGGTCATCCAGATGAATGTGATGAGCATTGCACAACTGAAAGCATTTCGGACACTGAAGATTGGCTTAACTGGAATGGGGACATAGATAATCCAAATGACAGCAAAGACGATTGCGCGCTGGACATTGAATGTGACCTAGAGCAAGACAATAGCATCGAGGATCCAGAATGCGCAGAGCAGCGGGATGTGAGCGCCGCGCCAAATGTTCCCCAATTGATTCAGCCGACACGGAAGGCAAAGAGACAGGCTTAAAAGGAGTTGATGACGGTCAATGCAATTCAAACGAGGAGGAATAATGGAGTGAAAAAAAAGTTGGACAGAATGCATCAATGTTTCACCAGATTCTCTATGTATCTTGAACTAGAGTTTTGGTTAGTGATATATTATGGGCGAATGGTGAGCAGTAGCTTGTCGATATCAGTTGATAAACAGATGTATAGCAGGCGCAATGAAGATTTTGGCATGAAACATATATTTTGATCGTGTGAGAGTGAACAGTGCAAGAATGTTACTGCGCTCGGCTTTGTCACAAGGCCAAGTCTCAATCTGGCAGAAAGACTACCAATATATTCAAATCATAATGAAAACAATTATCGATGGCAGCTGATGTTGAGTAGACAATATATTGACATGAGTGTCAACGGAGCGTCAATGATTTGGGGTTTGTAAAGACGGTAATTGTACAACAGTTTGGCCACTGTGATGCATAACCGATATGTTGGCAGCTTTTATAGGCAAATGAGACAGCGAGATGCTCCATGCCGCATTCAGAGAATGAGCGTGAACAGAGTGTCGAGGAGTTTTAGCTTCGCGTTTCGGGTGATTTATATTCCGATTGGTTGTAGACATCCATTTGGCAGATATTGTCACCCTTTACTGGAAAAAACCAAAGCGGCATGCTCCCTGCCACATCCTGAGAATGAGCGTCAACAGAGCGTGAACAATGTTTAGCTTCGCATCTTGGGTCATTTATGTTCTGATTGGTTGTAGACATCCATTTGTCTGATATTGACAGCCTTTACTGGGAAAAACTACAGCGACATGCTCCCTGCCGCATCCAGAGAATGAGCGTCAATGGAGTGTTAATGATTTTCAGCTTCTCATCTTTGGTAATTTATCTTCCGCTTGGTTGTAGACATCCATTTGTCAGATATTGAGAGTCCTTACTGTGAAAAACTACAGCGACATGCTCCCTGCCACATCCTGAGAATAAGCGTCAACGGAGTGTCAACTATCTTTAGCTTGGCATCTTGGGTAATTCATGTTCCAATCGGTTGTAGACATCCATTTGTCAGATATTCACAGCCTTCACTGGGAAAAACAACGGGGTCATGCTCCCTGCCGCATCATGAGAATGAGCGTCAACAGAGCGTCAACAATTTTTAGCCTCGCATCTTGGGTAATTTATGTTCTGAATGGTTGCAGAGATCCCTTTATCGGATAATGGCAGCCTTTACTGGGAAAAACTACAGCGGCATGCTCCCTGCCACATCCTGGAAATCAGTGTCAACGGAGCATCAACGATTGTAAGCTTCGCATGTTCGGTAATTTATTTTCCGATTGGTTGTAGACATCCATTTGACAGATATTGGCTGCCTTTACTGGGAAAAACTACAGCGACATGCTCACTGCCGTATCATGAGAATGAGCATCAACGGAGCATCAACGATGTGTAGCTTCGAATCTTGGGTAATTTATTTCCCGATTGGTTACAGCTATCCAATTATCAAATATTGGCAGCCTTTACGGGCAAAAACAACAGCCACATGCTCCCTGCCACATCCTGAAAATGAGCGTCAACAGAGTGTCAACAGTTTTAGTTGTTGCATATTTGGTAATCAAGGCATCGTGCTGATCACCGTGTTCATAACGGAATTATCGACAGTCGTGATAGACAACAATACAATGTATCAACGGTAAATTACCGATTCCAAATTAATCAATATTGCAAGCTGCAAAGCATGCAAAAATATATCGTTGGTTGTTGAAAACCCGATTTTGATAAGCTACTATTCACATACTCCAAAAGCAACATCCTTAATTGAATCTATGGATGGACCCACTGGGCGACCCGCTAACAACCTGCCCAATTCTGACGGGTTGGGAGTTTACCATTGAACCATACCCGAGTTGACAGTTCGGGTTCATTGAAAACCTGGACCGCCAATTCCGCAAAGGTTCAGGTTGGACCCGGACCCGGACCCGAAATGACGTTCCGGAACCGTTGTTAACACATCCTACCACCAATTCTTGCATCCATACGGAGCATTGTTCATAGGAGTAGCTACCATTCGTGATTAGGAATAAATCAATTCCAGCCGACCTGACAAGGACTCCATCGATTCCAGTGCACCTGACAACCTCCAAAATCGCTTCACCAGACTGCTGTTCTCGATATGAATATTTAGCATTGAAGTCAACTCACCTAAACCATTCAAACCGGGCCTCAGAGTGCATCCTCTTCCACTACATCAGCAAAAAGGATTTTAGTCACTGGGAGCCTCCAGGAGTGGCTGAAAGGATGTGGAGTGTAAACTTAGATGCGTCAATTACAGGAGAGTATCAGACCCTAGAAGGGCATTCCGGCTGGCCTTCAGAGTAACTATGATCTCTCATGACTAGTAGAGGTGTACTTTGAGAGAGATTGGGATGAGTTTCAGAATACCTCGGAGGGCCTGAGAGAACATTGGGTGCACCTGGGAGCACCTGGCAGTGCCAATGACAAACCTGGCAGTGCTGATGACATACCTGGGAGCGCTGATGATAATCCTGGGAGCGCCCACAACAAGCCTGGGAACCCTGCCGCCATGTCTGGGAGCACCTCAAACTACAGTAGAGCAGTTTGGGAAAAACAACATCTTCTTTGGGAATGCTGCTGGTGCGCCTGGAAATCATAGCTACTACATATTGTACAACAATTTTTAAAACTCATGTATTCAGTTTGTATTCTCATATATGTATCTACAAAGCTACCCATCTACACACGGTATATCTGGACAGGCTGGAGGCGGAGTTTGAGAGCAACTCGAGGGGCGCCTAAAAATGACGATCAAGTGAACTCAGAGTAACACTCCGATGCCATGATAGAGCAAGATTGGGGATGGATGTGGAGGCAGTAATCGGGAGTATTTCGGAGAGACACTTGGAGGCAGTGATTGAGTGAACTTTGAGATTCACACCAAGATTTTGATTGCATGAGTATGGAGATGACTTGGAGGCCATCATAGTGCGAACCTGGAAGCCGTAATCGAGTGAGTGGGGAGATGTACTTGAAAGCCATGATTGTGCGAACTTGGAGGTCGTAATCGAGCCAATTTGGAGATGCACTTGGAGGCCATGATCGTGCAAACTTACAGACTGTAATCGAGCGAGTCTCGAAATACACTTGGAGGCCGTGATCGAGGGAGTTTGGAGATGCACTTGGAAGCCAGCATCGAGCGAGGTTGGAGATATGCACTTGGAGGCCATGATTGTGCAAACTTACAGACAGTAATCGAGCAAGTCTGGAAATACACTCGGAGGCCGTAATCAACCGAGTTTGGAGATGGACTTGTAGGCCATGTTAGGGCAAACTTGCAGGCCGTAATTGAGCGAATCTGGAGATACACTTGGAGGCCACAATCGAGAACTGTGGGGATGCACTTGGAGGCCATGATCGAGCGAGATACTACAAGTACTTTGCGGCGGTCAATGGATGGAGAGCCGGGTGCTGAGACACTATTCATCAGACAGCTAACTAGACCATTGAGCTCTCATGGAGGGCTGGCTAATGGCGGTCAATCGTGTAGAGAGGCAGGCCAGATGCTGAAGCTACATTCAGGGGTCAACTTGTAATCATGAGAATGAACGGATTACCAACAATCTAGGTAGGATACTTTACTCGGTGTATGCTGTACTCGGTGTCAACTCATGATCATGGCATGGAGAGATAGAGAGGGATGACATAACTTTGTGTTCTGCGATGATGGTAGAGTTGTGGACAACAAAATAGGTGATGGGGGATGCAGATGAGAATGATGTGGAGGATACAAGCGGATCTGAGAAATCCGGGGTACAACTTGCCTGATTGGGTGGGGAAGTCCTGTTTTTGATGTGATTATACGCCAGATCAGGACTCGTACCTGCTGTATCAGGGATTGTACATTGACTCGCACACGACATTCTCTTAAGTCCCAGTCTCTCAGGATGATTTGTCCCATCACTTCTCCTCTCTCTCTTCCTCGTCCTCAATTCCACCATCACCTAAGAACAAGAAGTCAAGTCATCCCTTACTATCTCTCCATGCCATGATCCGGAGTTAACACTGAGTACAGCATACACCGAGTACAGCATACACCGAGGACAGCATACACCGAGTACAGCATACACTGAGTACAGCATACACTGAATACATCATACACCGAGTACAGCATACACCGAGTACAGCATACACCGAGTACAGCATACACCGAGTACAGCATACACCGAGTACAGCATACACCCAATGCAGCATCCACTGAGTACTGTATACACAGCGTACTGCATCATCCCACCATTGACTGTCTCCCACTCCCAACAAGTTTCTCATCTCTCGGCAGACCATGTTGCATTCAATTCTCTTCATCCGAACAACTATGAGTCAACCAATAAATCAAGTCTCAGCACTCGTCGCACTTCTCTCCCGAACTACTGCCTCCAGATCCTCCGTCTCCAAGTACTCCTCCAATCTCACTCGATCATGGCCTCCAGGCGCATCTCCAAACTCGCTCGATCAAGGCCTCCAAGTGCATCACAACATCGCCTGATCACAGCCTCCATGTGTATCTCCAAACTCACTCAATTCCGGCATCCACGTTTGCACGATCATGGCCTCGCAGTGCATCTCCAAACTCACTCGGTCACAGCCTCCAAGTGGATCTTTAAACTCGCTCCATTACAGCCTCCAAGTTCGCACGATCACGGCCTCCAAATGCATCTCCGAACTCGGTTTATCCCGGCCTCAGCGTGTATCTCCCAACTTGCTCGATTGCAGCCTCCAAGTGAATATCCAATCTCGCACGATTACGGCCTCGAAGTGTATCTCCATAGTCACACGATGATGGCCTCCAAGGGCGTTTCCATACTCGCTCGATCACGATGGGGTGAAAGGGTGGAGATAGAATGCACACAGCCCATCATCATCATTCCGCCGCACTTCGCATGGCATCCGAAGGGAATTCTTAAGACAGTGTGGTCCTGGCTCAAGGAATGTAGGAAGAGAGTGAGAGGATATGAAGAAATACCCGGCCATGATAAACCACACATAGTGTGTGGATCTACGAATGTTTGGCAGGATTATGTGAGGAACCGCACTAATTGTGTGGATCTATGAAAGCTCGGCCAGAGTGCATGAGACCAAGAGCTGGGAAAGATAGAGTGTGTATTTTGTAAAATGGGATTATGTCTATCTATCCTGGGGTCTCCTAAATATATACTCCCTGTCGCTGAGTCTATCTGCGTTATCCCCATATCTCCGTATATATATATAGCGAGATTTAGATAATAGATGCCATATTATGTTGTAGCAAATCTTGTGACTGAAACAAAGACAAATATGATAGACAAAATTCCTTGTGGTTGTGAAACCCTACGCACCCCTGCTGTGACAATATGGCACTAAGTCTCCTGCAGAGCTTGCACAGAGGTATCAGCTGCTCTTGACGTCTCCCGCAGACCTATGCAGAGATCTCAGCATCACCGAAATGTGACTATCCGAATAGTCAATCTAGTAGCATCCTGAATGAATCTCCATTACTGCAGATGCTTTCAGGATCACCTGAGAATGCCCTTGCAGAGTCTGAGAGCACATTACATAGCTCCAGGGGGCCTGGGAGCATCTGGAAGTACTTAAAAGCACTGGTGAGGGCTACCAGAGTATCTGGGAGGTTTGCGTATGGCCTCCAGACTGATTTACATTTTGCTGATGTATGTGCAACCTCTTGCACCATTTTTCATCCTATTTCATTGCACTGAATCCAATATGTACTGCATATACACTCTCTTCCACATACCCCAACTGTCTGTCTTCATTACAACACATGGAACCTATGCCCAGCCAGGTGAGGAATCACTATTCCCAGAGCAATCAAGCAGCACACCTTGAGTGAGCACCAGCATTCAAGACACTAGCCAACCGTCATTGCCCAGCTAGTGTTTGCCTAACAATTATCGGCCTTTGAGCATCATATTATGGATGACTATTATCCGCAAATTCATTAGTGAAGAAGGATTACAACATAAATCAGGAGCTCAGTGATGATGATGGTCAGGACATCACACAGTTCATCTTCTATTGTGACATGGAAGAACATGATTTGGATCAACAACACGAGGTCCTACCTCTAGGCCAGGCGCACTGGAACAAGTGACCACAAACAGCAAGGGATCCATGGCCAATGAAACCAAGCCGTGTCAATACTGTTATTTCATGCCCTCCCCTGGCAAATTCCCGAAATCCATCCACTGCAATGGCGCCACCACTTCTCAAAGCCAAATGTCAACAGTCCTAAGCAAGGTATCCCAGTCTGACCGTACACCATCCGCCCGGCTGCTGCTTGTACCCAAGGTCAGTGATGATGAGAACATTCCCCAATGCCAATAGGCTACTTTTGAGGTACGGAAAACATCAATGGAGGCAATCATATTCACGAGGTCTCCTTGGGTAAACTTATGGGATGAGATGTACCCGATGGTTGAAGCAGGTTAGAAACCAGCCCTTGAAGCTCAGGATAGTCAGGGGGCATTAGCAGGTGCTTCTATAGGTACACCAGCTGTGTGTCAATTGAACAGTGGTCCATCTTTCAAAATAGAACCCCAAAAATGGGAAGCTGTAAGTGTTGGATTCTGATTAATGCTGCTCTATCAGATTTACAATATTGACAAAGCCCAAAATGGACATAGGTAAAACTGATGATATTTACCAATCCAGGACGGTCGGCAGATGGGGCATGTTGAACAGTTGTCTGCAGATAGCGGTTGGATTTGGTTTCTGAGACTTAGTGTCAGATCGAGGTTCAGAGGCTCCTGTTTAATGATATACACTCCATGGTCATCAATGATACGAAATCATGGTTCACCCAAATGGAAGTGCTTGATTTGATTTACCATCAATTTTTCTTCACCTCCAATAGCTCAGGGTGCCAGTCTACAACATCCCAGTATGTCCAACCTCTTGCTCCACAGACTTTAGCGCTGGCAGCCGCAGCCACTCATTGTGTGCTGTCTGAATATGCGAGTAGAAACAAGGCCACAGCTCTGTTTTCTCGAGATGAATATTGAGTTACATCTTGCCCATCCCCTGTTATAGAGTTAACTCTGAAAGCTACTTCACTCATCAATCACACATTTGTGGGCCGCTTCATACCGCCCTCCCCTGCGGCGCCACTCCGCAAGCATAGGCGCTCCTCACTCCCTATTTGCACTCTTCAGCCTGGATTACTGGTCTACTATTTCGTTCCACAGTCAATTCCTCCTCTTTTAGTACTCCTCTGCTGGCATAGGCACACCTGGATCCCCTCTGTCTGGAATGGCGCTTCTCTATATCGTTCCACAGTCTATACCCCTCTTTCCATGCCCCTCAGCATCGGATTGGAGCTCCCCAATTCCCACCAACGCTCCTCAGTCTGAATCGTCACTCATATATTCCGTTCAGCATTCCTTACCGCCCTGCGTTTTTGGCTCTCCTCGGCTGGGAAATCTCTCCTCACCCTTTCATTTTTGGCCCTCCTTGGCTGGGAAAGTACTTCTTAATCCCATCTGTGCTCCTGTGCCAGCATTATCACTGCACAATTTCTTTACACAGTCCTTATTCCTCATATTGATGCTCCTCTGCAAATATCGGCGAACCTCGATCCCCATTAACGCTCCTCAGCCTTCCTGTGCCCCACTTTGTCTTCATTCCACACTCCTCCAACACCTTCTGTGTACTGCACTTCTCCACACAGCACTCCCCATCTGGCACTCCTCTTTTCTTTGTTGTTCCTCCCCATTCGCATCCAGATATATCGTATTGCCTTTCAAACCACCATTTGGATTTGCAGCTAGCTAACATCTCATTACACCTCTGTTGGATATCACAAATCGAGCCAAATGACATTGGAATTCTGTTTCATCTACTTGCCAGGTATGAATGATCAACAAATAGAAGGAGAGCCTCCAGCTTCTTTGTGCCGTTGATGAATTGTGTCTTCCTGCTTTTGTTAGCTCTGATGAGATGGGCTATGTACTGGATGACAGTGACACCATGTTTGATTGATATAATTTGATTGCTTAGTTGGGTTATTCTTTCATCATACCTGAGTTTATATTTGAATCACCTGCCTTGTTCTTTGGTTCTTTAATGTAGCAAGGCAAAAAATGGATTGTTGATGAAGATGATAGCTACAATGATTTAGAAGTGGTAATGAACAATAATCCATGCCTCATGTTCACCAGTGAGGCAAATCAATTGCTCATCTACATCTGCAGAGTCTCAGCTAGCTTGTAGTCCTCCGAATGAGTATCCATATGAACCCAGGAACCTCTCACCGCTGGTTCGTGGTTCCTGCATATGTTCAGTGACACTCCCAGGTGCACTCAAAGCTCTCTCCGTCACTCCAATGTGTTCCCAAACTTATCACAATCACTCCCATGGTACTTCTGTACCAGTCATCACACATCCCAGTTACTCCAAAGGCTGGCCAGAGTGCCCTCCCAAGGTCTGATACTCTTCTGAAATTGATGCTTCTCAGTTTACACTCCACATACTCTCAGACACTCCTGGAGACTTGCAGTAACACAAATGCATTTTGCTCATGGAGATAAGAAGGGAGGTGCCACAGGTGCTGATGCTCGATTCAATGGTTAACTCAGGATCATGTGAATGCAGACAGTAGAGTACAATCTGGTTTGTCAAGAGATAACAGATGAGAGATGAGATGCTGGTTGGAGGCAGGCAACAGTCAATCTTGGGGTAATGCTGTCCTCAGTATATGCTGTGCCGTGTTAGGGGGGTACTTATATACTAGGTATATATACTTAGGCACAGCCCTATACCCTATTGTTGCTGTAACCTTGCTAATCTCCTTCTTGCAGCTTTGAGCTGCCTCATTGTTTGTGGAAGAGGTTTGACTCTTCCATTTCATGTTGATCTCAAGGGATCAGACTGATGACTTGGCGAATTCTTTGTTGACTGCGCTGCAGGTTCTAGGGGAATTGACCCTAGCTGAATATCTCTCGGAGTCGTAGATATCAATCATTCTGATCTATTTTCGTGATATACCAATTGTTGCTGAAGACCCTTTCGAATCTAAAGAGACCGTCTTTGGTAACAAAGATATTAACGCAGTGTTGCCTGCCAATGGAACCTTCCAACGGCTTAAATAATAGACTAGCACAGATTGTAATACCACGAATACAGATATCCACCAAATGTACAAAGCTGCAAATAGATATTGTTGCTTGTGAAATAATTGAAATAACTTTCGAAAGACCAACAACAGCACATCTGCTTTGTGTTCACAGGTTTTCCTCATCTGTAGTGTGGGGCTGCCGGTACAACAAGCTAATAATATTGGTTTAAATGTATAGGTATAGATATAGAAATAGGTATTATAGAAATGCAATAATATTTTAGATCCTTCTTTGCTGGTAGGTTTCGGACTGTTCGCTGCTTGAGCTTGTTCTTCTCATTGTCAGAACAATGTGATCTCTTGATAGCCATGTCTTCAGGATGAAACTCCTTCCGAACTATCTTCCAACTATGATGTAATAATGTATTTGATAGTGTTGAGCTGATTGGAAGTACAGATATCACTATGAGAAGGACTATGATGTATCCTGCTTCTTGTGAAGTTAGCGCCATTAGTCATTAATCGAACTTATGTTGATGCGACATGTCTCGTTACACGATTCAATAGTCACACCTTCGCGTACACCCGCACACACTAGACTACTGGAGCATGCTCCACCATGCACCAGGTTTCCAGCCCTTGCGTGTACGTGGGAAATGACGATCAACACTTCCACTTCATGTGTCGAGCGGCGGTCTACATTGTCATGGGGAAGCATCTCCACTAGCTAAGAGATTACCCCGCTTCCTGCCGTGTGTCTGACGTCAGCTGCTGGACAGCTCCCGTACAGTCTGAGAGAGAACGATAACTGATGACTGCAATGCATGATATAACATCTCGTTACTGGATGAGTTTGACCATGATCACCATTACCAAGTTCAATGGCATGAACTATGCACATTGGGCAACCGATATGGCCCTACTGCTCGAGCAGAAGCCAGTGTATGGTATCATCACAGAATACGATGACAAGCCAGAAGAGCCAGCTGCAAACGCGACCGCTACAGAGAAGGCCGCTTTCAAAGACTGGATGAATCGCCATGGTGCTGCCAGATCGACTATCCTACTGGGCATGGAGCCGAGGATTGAAGCGGAATACACGGTTGTCTACGATGCGAACATGCTTTGTGAAAAGCTTGCATCAGCCTACAAGTCAAAGTTGAAGCTCAACATCTTCGAGATTAGCGAAGACCTTTGGAGCATCAAGCTACAGGACAGTGGAGTTGTCGACAACTACGCATCGCGGATTGATCGGAAAGTCAACGATTAGAATCAATGCGCAGGGCCATTGACCACTGACACTGATGCTGCCAATATGGACACTGCAATGACAATCGCCAAGATGAGTGACCAGGAGCACATCTTCTACCTCCTTCATGGAATCCCAAGAAACAATGAGTGGAATGTCTTCTTTGAGCTCATGAGGGACATAAACGCCAGGATAACCACCACGCCAGATGAGATCGTCACCAAGCATGTTCAAAAGGATGCTCCAATCAAGAGATCGAATGGGCTCGCTCCAGAGGTCCTGCGCTTTGCAAAGATGGGAGGTAGTGGCGGCAAAGGCGGCAAAGGCCCAAAGAGGGATAAGAGAGATAATATGGATGATAAGAAAGAGAAGGATCAGCGGATGTGCTTTCATTGCCGGTGGAGAGGGCATATCACCGAGAACTGCCTGAGCATGCAATGCAGTGATCCTCCAAAGGCTGCCAACACTGCAGCTAAAGCATCGACTGAGACTACGCCAACTCTCACCACTTCAATCAAGAACTATTGGATGGCGGCTAGCTCTAATGCTTAATCCAGTGATTGGTTCATCGACTGCGGATGCACGACTCACATCTCCGGCCATCGATCCAAGTTCATCACCAACAACGAGTATCCTCCAAATCTGAAGAATGTGAAGAGATACAATGGAGTCACATCGTTGGCTTCAAGATGTGGAAGTGTTAGGATGATTTGCTAGCTGCCAGATGGAAAGACGAATACAATCATACTTCAAGACGTGTTGCATTTGCCAGGGTTGTTCAATCACATCTCACAGTGTCAGATCATGGACAAGGATGTCAAAGTCAAACCTGTGAATCACTGCAGTCTCAACATCTGCAATCGCAATGGCAAGCCGATTGCCACAGCACCTCAGGTCGATGGGCTATTTGTTCTGAAACGAGCTTTGGAATCGACCGAATACACCGACATCGACGAGAGCTGCCTGCTGGCACTTATGACAACTGGGCGTGCATCTTGGCATGATGCAGAGAAGCGGATGTTATGGCACCGCCCCTTGGCACACGTCAGTGTAAAGGCTTTGGGGACATTCCCGACGATCACTGATGCTCCGAGAATGACCTGGAAATGTGATTGCACCTGCTGCATCAAGTGCAAGTTAGCTCGAAAGACCTTTACTCTGAATACAACTTTCCATGCCAGTGAGCCACTGCAGCTAGTGCACTCGGACATATGCGGTCCACTGGAAGCAGCCATTGGAGGAGCTTCATACATGTTGCGCTTCATTCACAATGCCATGAGGCGTCCAGATGAGTACACATTCATGTTCAAGTCGCAAGCCCTGGATTGATGGAAAGAATGCAAGGCTCTTACAGAAAAAGAGTTGGGCAAGCAAGTGAAGCAATTCAGTACAGATGGAGGCAGTAAGTATACCTCAAAGAAGTTTCCAGAATACCTGAAATCCGAGGGCATACTGAAGGAAACGACTATGCCCTACACTCCTCAGTCTAACGGAGTTGTAGAATGGGCTACCTGCACAATCATGGAGCACGAATGATGCATGCTGGACGATGCTGGACTGTCGAAGATGTGCTGGGCATTTGCAGTCTCAGTGGCGGCCTATCTCAAGAACCGGATTCCGACGCAATCAGTTGTTGGTAAGACTCCGTACGAGGCCTGGCATGGATTCGGACAACAGCCCTCTTTGAAGCATCTCCATGTGTTTGGATTCCTTGGGTTTTGTGCACCTTCCGAAAGCGAAACGAAGAGGCTGGAATACGGCGCAACTCCTGGCATATTTGTTGTGTACAGCTTATTGAGAAAAACAGAACTTCGGGTACGACCCATTGGCCAAGATGATTCACTGCTCCAGAGATGTGGTATTCAGGGAAAGGAAATGGTACACAGCACCAAATGCTGCAGATGATGGGATCTTGAACGAGCACTTCTACAGAGATGTCATCAAGGAACCCATACCGATAAAGAAGCAACCAACCAAACGTCAAACACAGGAGTCATTGGACGACGATCCACCTCCGGAGGCTCCGAATCCCAAGAAGAAGACACGAACTTTGGCTGTCCTTGAGACGTCACATGGAGATGCATGAAAGCCGCCGGCAGCAGGTAGTTGCCAAAACCGTGCTGGGAAGGATACTTTGGCAGAGTCTGCACAATTGGCTCTCGAAGATGAGGGATTCGAGGATATGATTCACCTCTACGCTGCAGCTGCGATCTCCAATGATCCTGAGGATGCGTTCGATCCAAAGCCCAACAATGCAGCAACCGAGTCTCCGCTCACTGAGAAATGGGATACAGTGATGAAAGTGGAGTTAGATGCAATTGATCAGCATCGAGTCTTTGTAGATTTCTTGGAGCTTCCGGAAGGGAGAAAGGCTTTGCAAAGTCATTGGGTATACAAGATCAAGCGCGATGAAGCAGGCAATGTGCAGCGGTTCAAGGACAGGCTAGTCGGTGGAGGAAATCACCAAATCAAAGTCATCGACTACCATGCTACGTATGCACCGACTGCTCGCTTGGGCCACATTAGGCTGGCACTCGCGATCGCTGCCAAGTTTGATCTCGAGATCCATCACATGGACGCATGCACGGCTTGCTTGGGAGTTGACTTGAAAGAAGAGAAATATGTGCACCCGCTGCAGGGACAGTTTCGTTAGGTCCAAACTGGGAACCGATACAACAATCCAAGATCGAAGTCTTTGTGGAAGATTGTACGCCGCTTTGGAAAGTCTCTTCATGCGCCGAAGCACGCTTGGCACGTGTAGTATAGCACGTGTAAGGACTTCTTGATATCGAATGAATTCGTGGAATCACGCCTCGACGCAGGACGGTTCGTGCTCCATGACAAGGAGGAACACGGCATAGTTGTTGCCGCTGTCATTCGGTATGGCAATGATCTCCTGATCATTGTCAATGAGGACTTGATTGGGCAGATCAGGGATCAGATGATGAAGAAGTTCCGAATGCATGATCTCAGGAGGGTCTCCTTCAATCCCAGCATGAACATCAAATGCAATTGGGGAACATCACACGATTGACATCCATCAGCAAAGCTACATCCGGACGATCTTGGCGAAGTTCAGAATGCATGATTCCAGACCAGTCGCCACACCAATGGCAATGAAGCATCACAAGAGGAAGCCCAACGAAGCAGCCTGTGATCCAACCCTATACCAATCGATGATCGGAAGCCTCAGGTATGTGATGACTTCTACTCAGCCCGACATTGCATATGCCCTCGCAGTTCTCAGCTGGTACAATCACGCCCTGAGCAATGAGCATATGGAAGCTCGTAAGCGCGGGTTCCGGTACATCAACGGCACGAAGGACTGGCGTCTGCATTCCAGAGGAGCACTCAGAGGAGCACTCAGAGGAGCACTCGGAGGAGATGGAGAAGGCGCACTTGGATGATATGTCAATTCAGACTATGCTGGATGCCTGGATGACTATGAGTCGACAAGTGGAATTGTTATCACCTTCGCAGAAGCAGTCCACTGGAGATCGAGAATGCAGACGTCAACTGCCCAGTCCACAACCGATGCCGAATACTCTGCCTCTGGAGTAGGCTGCATGAGACTCACACAGATCTCGCATCTCTCGAACAAGCTGGGCATCCAGACTACCTGTCACGTGTTCTCCGATTCAGTCACTGATTGGGAGGATCAAGAACAGAATCTACCGTTGAACAGCAGTTGCACACATTGCAACCAAGTACTATCTTGCTGCAGATATGGCTAGAGATGGAGAGATTGACTTGAGCTACGTACCGACTGCTGAGATGCTCACTGACTACTTCACCAAGCCTCTGCCGAAGCTCGCCTTCCTGAAGCGGTGTGCTGCAATGGGAATGATCAGTAATCGAATTGGAAATGGCCTCAGAAATAGCCTCGATATACATGGAAATAGTCACGGAAATTGTCACGGAAATGGTCACGGAAATGGTCACGGGAATGGTATGGGAATTGCAAATGGCATCAGGCATGCTGTCGGGATGTAAATTGATTGCGTACATTTGTTTCGAGGAGATCCACGCTGTTTGATGGGCTCATCTTCTCTTTTGTTTACGGTTTTTGGTTGAAACGGACGAGATAGCCCTCTGGGAGGAGTGTTGAGCTGATTGGCAGCACGGCTATCACTATGCAAAGTAGTATGATGTACCTTGCCTCTTTTGTAGTAAGTTCCATGAGTCATCGATCGACCTTACATCGATGCGATATTTCTCGTTACACGGCACAATAGACACAGCTTCGCATATGCCTGCACACACCCAACTACTTGAGCACACGCCACCATACAACAGATAGCAACATAATATCATGCCACACTTCCGTTAGGTTACTGTGTTCATGAAAGTGGATTTTGAAGCATTATTACTCCCAACCTATGTGGGCCATCCTTGCATGATATCAAACGCATATTCATGCCTGAGTGGATTTAAAGATTTAACCTCCCATATTAATGCGCCATCCTCTGCACGATACTGTAACAGATTATAATGTCATCTCGGAAATCTTTCATCCGGTATGTGTCAGTAGTTAGAACATCGACGGAACATGGCCTGTAGTGCTTGATCGTAATATGTTTTCATAACCCAAGAGTTATTAAGTGCCTAACCATAACCTGGTGTTTCAGCTTTGCATTCTGAGTAGTATTATTTTAATAATTACGTGGCAACCAACCACAACTTTGCGAATGAAGAATGTGACATATCATCTCGTATTATAATCCGCGATGGCTATTGCAATGCATACTAACTCAAAGCACTATGCAGTGTTGCTTCAGCCCTCTTATCTGCAGGCAACGTCATAATTCTCTCAGTCACACCACACTTGAGCCGAGACCATTCTCTTTGGCCAGGAAGTATCCCTGGAGTTCATATATCCTGGGGTGATATACCGGAAGTTCCACTTACTTGCATATTGATTGACGACTGCTGTGCATGTGAGTTGGAGAAATTTCCAGTGCAATCATGCACAGTCCCGCTAGTATCTGAGATAATGAATGTGGTTGAAAACTATGTCCACTGCTGAAGCCAAGTGAAACCTTGTCTTCCCTGTAATGGTGACATTGCTGCATCATCAAAAGTGAATCCGCTGAACTCTGTTGCTTATTCAATTGACACATGACTCATGTGTAATCACGCGAAAGACCACATGACTTGCTCGGATGGGATGTCTTGAATAGGTGATTGCGAACCACGTGACTAGACCGAGAGTAATGCGGTGACTTGTATTCATGTGACTGTCATCAAGTAGCATTATCACTGCTCAGAGAAAACCCCTAACATATGCAGTGTATATCATACTAAGCATAGGCTGTCCCCGGGGTATACTGTACTCACGGTTAACTCTTCGTCATAGTGTGGAGAGATCGAAACGGATGACATAACTTTGAGTTCTCGTGTGATGGTAGTGATCTGCATAAGACAGACAGAGATGAGAATGAGGATGGTAATCATGAGGGATGGTAAAACAGGGTGTGAGAAATCAGGGGTATGACGTGCCTAAATGCATTTCAAATACCACCGATCAGTGTATTTACCCACAAGATCAGAGGTTGCAACTGCCATATTAGGCAGGGTAAATTGACTCACACACAAGATTCTCTTAAGTCTCTCTTTGTCATGATGATTTCCCCATTCTCTTCTCATCTCTCTCTTTCTCGTCCATAACTCTACCATCATAAAAGGACACAAAGTTGAGTCATCCTTCTGTATCTCTCCATACCATAATTATGAGTTAACACCAATTACAGCAACATCCAAAGACCAACTGTTTCTCGCTCACAGCCAGTCTCCCATTATTCTCACCATGACATGGGCAAAATGTACACCACTCAGGATACTATACGCAAACTTCCAAGACACTCTGGTCGACCTCCCAAGTGTTCCTTAGTCCAGATGCTCCCAGGCCTGCCTGGGACTAAGAAAACTGTTCTCAGACTCTCAAAGAGCATTCGTATGTGCTCCGGAGAGCACCTGCAGTGATCGAGGTGCATTCAGGATGCTATGATATTTGACTTACAGCATAGTCAAGTTTTGGAGCAGCTGAGACTGCAGCACAGGTCTGCAGAAGACATCAGGAATTGCTGAGATTGTTGTGCAGCTCTGCATAAGATTTGGTGCCATATTCTTAGAGTAGTGATTCTTCCGGTTCCATAACCTGAACACATTTCGTATATTTTATCCATCTTTGTTACAGTGACATGATTCGCTACATCATTATATGGCATGTATTGTCCATCTTAGTCGCTCTATATATATATATCCCATCAATTTGGCTGCAGATGGTGCATGAGTGTAATTGGAGGGGCACCTTGAGATGCCAATTGAGAGAACTTAGAGATGCACTTGGAGGCGATTGGGATGGGAAGATCCATTTCTTACAATTACTGCCACTTGGTTTGGCGGCTGGATGCTGCCATGGGGTGTACAGGGATACAGGGATACCGGAGACATGATAAGAGATGGGGGAGGGGGGCAGATGGTTATACAGGGAAAATGCAGTAGGACTGACCAACTGGAACTATATATTTGGGAGACCCCAAGGTAGATAGACATCATCTCATCATCAGAAACACCCACCCTATGTTTCTCAGCTCTTGGCCCCATGTGCTCTTGCACAACTTTCATAGATCCATGCAATTTGTGTCATTGCTCACCCACTCTGGCCGAGCCTTCATACATCCATGCAATTTGTGTGGTACCTTACAGCCAAATACCCCTTCATATCATCTCACCCTCTTCCAATCCTGGTAAAGCCAGAATGGCTCTTTCTAACGAATCCCCTTTAGATTCGGCACGAGGTGTGGCACAGTGTTGCTGATAGGCTGTCAGCTTTCTTGCTCCGGCATTTCACCACACCTGAATCATGTGAACTTAGGGATGTACTTTCAGGATCGAATTAAGCAAGTTCGGAGATGAACTTGGAGGCCCAGAGTGAGTGAACTCTGAGATGCACTCAGAGGCTGAGATTCAGTAAACTTACAGATGAACTTGGAGGCTGTTATCAGGCGAGTTTGGAGATGCACTTGGATGCCAGGATCTTGCACACCTGGATGCTGGGATTGAGCAAGTTTGGAGATGCACTGAGAGGCCGGACCTGAGCGAGTTTACACATGCACTGAGGGGCCATGATCGATCAAAATTGGACAAGAACTTGGAGGTGCTTGATCTGGAGGAGGTAGATCAGGAGGGAGGCGCAATAGAGGCTGAGATTGTATTCATTGGTTCACTTGTAATTGTGGAAATGTTGAGAGTGTACTATAATACGGTCTGCCCAAAGATGGGAAATTACACACTGGCTTTGAGCCGGAGACAGTTGATATTGAGATCATGCAGTGCTCGGTGTACTCTATACTGGGTGTTAACTGATGATCATGGCATGGAGAGATAGAGAGGGATGAGCTAACTTTGTGTACTTAGCTGATGGTAGAGTTCAGGAGGAGGAAGCGAGAGATGAGAGGCAATGAGGGAAATCATCATGAGACATTGGGACTCAAGAGAATTCCTTGTGCGAGTAAATGTTCCACGTCTGAGACGGCAGGTACACTTCCTGATCCAGTGGGTACGAATACCAATACGAGGTCCTGAATGCTCAATCAGGCAACTTGGAACCCTGATATCTCATATCCGCTGATATCCTCCACATTGTTACTATCATCACCACGTATCTCTCATTCTTGTCCAAAACTCTACCATCATCGCAGAATACAAAGTTAAGTTATACCTCTCTATCACTCCATGCCATCGTCATGAGTTAACTCCAAGTTCAGCATTCACCCAAGATTGACTGTCTTCCCTTCATTTTCACAAGATTATAAGCTAACCTCTAAATTTAGCTTCCACTTCCCGCTTGCCTCCATGCAGAATGACTGCCACCAGCCAGCTCTCCATTAAAGCTCAAACTTAAAGTCACCTGCTTACCTTCCCCCGGTTGTGAGTTAACTAACCATTGAATAGAGTCTCATCACCAGGCATGCCCCAGCACCAGGTGTGGCTCAACACACAGCACACCTCAGCGCCTGGTACGCCTCCTATCAATGGCCTCCTGGTTGACCACCTTCACGAACTCCCCAAATCTTGATTGATTATTGGCTCAACCTGCATCCCCAAGCTGGCTTAATCACTGCCTCAGAGCGCATCTCGGATTTGACTCGATCATGGCCTACAAGTGAATCACTTCGTCTTGCTGATTTCAGCCATCAAGTGTATCTTCAAACTGACTTGATTACAACCTCCATGTTCACACACTCAAGCCCGCGATAGTGCAAATCCAATCTCACACAGTCATGACCTCCATCTGAATCTCGAAACTCACTCCATCATGGCCTCCAAATGCATCTCTGACCTCGCTTGATTGAACCATCCAAGAGCATCTCTAAGTTTTCTTGATCGCCATATTCAGGTGCACCTAGAATTGTGCTCATGCAGTGCGGGCAGTCAGTCCAGATATACAGTGTATAGATGGAAAGATATATAGATACATAATTACTTAGATATATAGATAGGAGTACAAACTGATTACATGAATTTTCAATATCATTGAATGATAAGTAGTACCTACGATTTCAAGGTGCACCAGCAGCATTCTCAATAATGATGCTGTTTTTCCCACACTTCTCAACTGCAATTTGAGGTGCTCCCAGGCTTCTCGCCGGTGCTCACAGGAATGTTTCTGGCTCTCCCAAGCTTGTCACCAGCACACCGAAATGGTCCCCTGGTTGTCCCCAGACTTCCTATTTTCTTGCTACTTTTTGGCCAGTGCTCGCAGTTGTTGTGCTGATTGGATGTACGGATATCACTATGCCAAGGACTATGATGAAACTTGCCTCTTTTGTAGTTAGCAACATTCGTCATCGATCGACCATATGTCGATGCGACATGACTCGTTACATGATATAATAGACACACCTTCAGATGCACCCGCACGCACTCGACTACTCGAGCACACGCCACCGTAGAGGAGGTTATGAGCCCTTGCATCTAACAGGGGACCAACGATCAATACTTCCACTTTCGTTCATTGAGTGGAGGTCATTGTCAAAGAGAAGCGTCTCCACATGCTAAGCGATTACCCCACATTCCGCTGGGTTCCTAATGGCGGCTGCTTGACTTCACCTGTACAGTCTGACAGACTACGATAACTGACGATTGGGATACAAGGTTAGGATTGTGCGAGATGAGTTCGACGACGATCACAATCACCCAGTGCAATGGCACAAACTATACACAATGGGCAACTGAGATGGCCCTACATCTCGAGCAGAAACAAGTGTATGGTATCATCAAAGGATATGATGCCAAGCTGGAAGATCCAGCAGCAAACGCTACGGCTACAGAGAAGGCCGCTTTCAAAGACTCGATGAATCGCCATGGTGTTGCCAGATCGACCATCCTACTGGGCATGGACCTGAGGATACAAGCGGAATATACGGTCCTCGACGATGCGAAGACCCTTGGGGAAAAGCTAGCATCAGCCTACAAGTCAAAGCTGAAGCTCAACATCTCCGAGATTAGGGAAGACCTGTGGAGGATCAAGCTACAGGACTGCGGAGATGTCAACAACTACACATCACGAATCAATCGCAAAATGAAGGATTACAATCTCTGCGCAGGACCGAGAGCATCATCGACCGCTGGCACTGATGCTGCCGACACCGACGCGTCTGCAAAGACAATCACCAAGATGAGTGAGCAGGAACACATCTGGTACCTCCTTCGCGGAATCCCAAGGAACGACGAGTTGAAAGTCTTCCTGGGGCTCATGATGGAGAAAAACGCCATGATGACCGCCATGCCTGATGAGATCGTCACCAAGCTCGTTGAAAAGGAAGCTGCAATCAAGAGAGAGCATGGGCTCGCTCCAGAAGCTCTGCTCTGTGCAAAGAAGGGTGGCAAAGGTGGTGGTGGTAATGGCAGTAAAGCCGGTAAAGGCGGCAAATGTCCAAGGTGAGATAAGAGAGATGATACGGACGATAGGAAAGAGAAGAATCTGTGGTCGTGCTCTCATTGCCAACGGCGAGAGCATATCACCGAGAACTGCTTGAGCAAGCAACACGGCAATCCTCCAAAGGCTGCCGACACTGCAGCAAAAACATCAACCGAAGCATCGGCTACTTCGACTCTCACCACGTTGATCGAGAACTATTGGATGGTGGCCAGCTCAAGTGCTTCATCCCGTGATTGGTTCATCGATTGCGGATGCATGACTCACATCTCCGGCCATCGATCAATATTCATCACTTACACCGAATATCCTCCTAATACGAGGAAGGTGAAGGGATCAAATGGGCTCACATTGTTTACATCCGGATGTGGAAGTGTTAGGTTCATTTGGCAGCTTCCAGATGGAAAGACGGAAACGATAATACTTCAAGATGCGGTGCATTTGCTGGGATCGTTCAATCTCATCTCACAGTCTCAGATCGTGCACAAGGAGGTCAAAGTCGAACCAGTGAATCACGACGGTTTCAACCTCTACGATCGCCATGGCAAGTTGATTGGCACTGCACCTCAGCTCGATGGGCTCTCCATTCTGGTTCGCGTTCTGGATCAGGAATCGACCGAATACACTGATATCGACAACAGCTGCCTCCTGGCACTTCAGACGACTGGGCATGCATCTCGGCGCGATGCAGAACAGCGCGTGTTACGGCACCGCCACCGGGCACACGTCGGTCTCAAAGCCTTGGAGATCCTGCCGACGATCACCGATGCTACGAGAATGACCGGAAAGTGTGATTGCGAGAGTTGCATCAAGTGCAGGTTAGCTCGGATGCCCTTTACTCCAGATACAACTTCCCGTGCTACTGAGCCTCTGCAGCTTGTGCACTCGGACATATGCGGTCCCCTGGAAACAGCCATCAGAGGAGGTCCATATATCCCGCTCTTTATTGATGATGCCACGAGGCATACAGATGAGTACATATTGAAGTACAACTTGGAAGCCCTGGAGAAATTCAAAGAATGGATGGCTCTTAGAGAAAAGGAGTCAGGCAAGCAAGTGAAGCAATTTTGTACTGATGGAGGCAGTGAGTATACCTCCAAGAAATTCGCAGAATGCCTAAAATCAGAAGGGATGTTGATGGAAACGACTACGCCCAACACTCCTCAGTCTAATGGAGTCGTCGAATGGGCAAACCGCACGATCATGCAGTGCGTATGATGCATGCTGGACGATGCCGGATTTTCGAAGAAGCACTGGGCATTTGCAGTCTCAGTGGCGGTCTATCTCAAGAACTGCACTCCGACACGCTCAGTGGTTGGTAAGACTCCATACAAGGCCTGGCATGGATCCAGGAAGAAGTCATTGTTGAACCATCTCTGGGTGTTCGGGTGCTTGGCTTTCGTGCAAGTTCCGAAAAAGAAACAAAAGAAGCTGCAGTACAGAGCAACTACCGGCATATTCATTGGGTACAGCATATTGACTAAGCAATACTTCCGATACGATCCATTGGCCAAGATGCTTCACTGCTCTAGAGATGTGGTAGTCAGAGAAGGAAAGGGGTACACAGCACCGAAAGCTGCATATGATGCGATTTTGCACGAGCACTTCTACAGAGATGTCATCGATAAACCCAAACCCACGGAGAAGCAACCAACAGAACGTCAAAAGGAGGAGCCATTGGACGATTCACCTCCGCATCCTCCAAAGCCAAAGATTAAGTCACTTGAACAGGCTGGCCTTGACACGTCACTTGGAGATGCATGGAAGCCGCTTGCCGAAGGAAGTCATCAGGATTGCACTGGCAAGAACGTGTTGGCCGAGTCTGCACAATTGGCTCTCGAAGATGAGGATTTCGAGGATATGATTCCTATCTACACTGCAGCTGCGATCTCCAACGATCATGAGGATGGCATCGACGATCTCAAGTCGTACAAAGCAACAACCGAGTCTACGCTCGCCGACAAATTGGGTACGGCGATGAGAGAATAGTTTGATGCAATTGGTCAGCATCAAGTCTTTGGAGATTTCGTGGAGCTTCCGGAAGGGAGAAAGGCTTTGCCAAGTCACTGGGTATACAACATCAAGCGTGACGGAGCAGGCAATGTGCAGCGGTTCAAGGCCAGGCTAGTCTGTGGAGGGAATCACCAAATCGAAGGCATCGAGTACAAGGCTACTTATGCATGGACTGCTAGCTTGGGTCACATTGGGCCGGCATTTGCCATCGCCGCCAAGTACGATCTCGAGATCCATCAAATGGATGTATGCACGGCTATCTTGGGAGTTGACTTAGAGGAAGACATCTATATGCACCCGCCGCAGGGATATTTTCATTTGGTCCAAACTGGGAGCCGATACTACGATCCAAGGTCAAAGACTTCACGGAAGATGGTACTCCGCTTGAGTGATTCCCTTAATGACCTGAAACAGTCTTCACACGGTCAGTACGGCACTTTTAAGGAACCCGTGACCTCAATTGGGTTCATGGCATCACGTGTCGACGAATGACTATTCTTGCTTGAGGATCAAGGCATAGTTGTCCCCGCCGTCGCTCTGTACGTCTATGATCTCCTCATCATTGCTAACAAGCGTTTGATTGGGCAGATCCAGGATCAGATGTAGAAGAGGTTCCGGATGCATGATCTCGGGAGTGTCTCCTTCCATCTCGGCATGAACATCGAACGCAATCAGGAGCAACACACGATCGACATCCATCAGCACAGCTACATTTGGACGATCTTAGCGAAGTTCAGAATGGACGAGTCCAGACCAGTTGCCACGCCAATGGTGATGAAGCGTCACAAGAGGAAGCCTGAAGAAGAAGCCTGCCATCCGACCATATACCAATCGATGATCGGAAGCCTTATGTAAGCGATGACTGCCACTCAGCCTGATAGTGCATATGCCATCGGAGTTCTCAGCTAGTACAATCACGACCTGAGCAATGAGCATATAGTAGCTCTCAGGCACGTGTTCCGGTACCTCAACAGCACGATGGACTGGCGACTGCGTTCCGGAGGAGCACTTGGAGGAGCACTCGGAGGAGAAGGAGAAGGTGCACTTAGATGTTATGTCGATTTGGACTATGCTGGATGCCTGGATGACTATCAATTCACAAGTGGACGGGGCATCACCTTCGGAGGAGCAGTCGACTGGCGATGGAGGAAACCGAAGTCGACTGCCCAGTGCACAACCGATGCCGAATACTGTGCCTTCGGAGTATGCTGCATGAGACTCACACAGATCTCGCATCTCTTGAATGAGCTTGGCATCCCAACTATCCCTCACGTGTTCTCCGATTCACAGTGACTGATTGCGACCATCAAGACCAGAATCTACCATGGAACTGCAGTTGCACACATTACAACCAAGTACTATCTTGCTGCAGATATGGCCAGAGATGGAGAGATTGACTTGAGCTACGTACCGACTGCTGAGATGCTCGCCGACTCCATCACAAAGCCACTGACGAAGCCCGCCTTCTTGAAGCAGTGTGCAGCGATGGGAATGATCGGAATTGGCCTCGGAAATGGGCTCGGTATGCTCGAATCTGGTCACGGGAATGGTATCGGAATAGGAATCAGAAACGGCATCGGGAATACCGTCGGAAAGGAAATTGATTGGGCACATTTGTTTCGAGGAGATCCACAATGTTTGATTGCCTCTTCATCTCCTTTGTTTACAGTTTTTTGTTTGAAACGGATGTGATAGCCATCCTCGAGCAGTGTTGAGCAGATTGGAAGTGTGGATATCACTATGCCAAGGACAATGATGTAACTTGCCTCTTATGTAGTTGGCACGATTAGTCATTGATCGACCATATGTCGATGGGACATGTCTCATTACATGATACAATAGACACACCTTTGCATACGCCTGTACACACTTGACTACTCTAGCACACACCACCGTACAACAGCAGTTGCACCTAAATGGCCACTGCATTGGTACAATCAAGTCTGGGATTTGACCACCCTGGGATTTTTACCCCACATCTCCCAAACACTCCCAGAGGCTCCCAGTGACAAAACAACATTTTGCTGATAGCTGAGTTAACCCCTGAGTGCAGCCTCAGCTCGTCGTGGGCCACCCAACAGCTGGATGATTTCCAACTAGCTCCCGCTGAGTGCAGAGGCAAATTCAACCATTGTAACATACCCGTGATTGTAAGTGACCTAATGAATAGCATTTTAGGTTCCATGGTGTTTCCCTCCCTATCTACCACCTCCAAGTAGATGTTCAATTTCGCTCAATCACATCCATCCAGTAGGTGTCTAAGTTGACACAATAATGGCCAACAAGGACATAGCTGAAGTCACTCGATTATGACCTCCATGTGCACCTGCAATTTCTCTTGATCACAGCCTCTAAGTTCATGTCCAAACTTACTTGATTACAGCCTCCAACGCCATCTCTCACTATACTAGTTCTCAGGCTCCAAGGGTATCTCCAAACTCACTCTCAGGTGACCTTAGTGTTATCCACGGGTCCGGGTACCCTGCCAGCGGGCGGGTTTATGACTGCCAAGAAGGGTCGGTTGGATTCCAGACCCATGCAAAGACCCGACCCGCAGAGTCTTGGCGGGCCAACCCGGACCGGTATCCATCCACCTGCTGGTTTCCCCTGGTTTGGCTAGACCCGTCGGTTCCAATCTCCAGTTCTGTGATTTGGGGTTCAGATATATGATTGCATTTAGTTATGCTACTATTAATCGTAAAATATTGACATTGGTACGTCACAGTTTGTTTGTGAGGTATTGGCCGCGTTCTTGATCAATACAAACAGGGACACCCACCCTACCACTTCTTGAAAATGAACGTCAATGGAGCGTCAACAATTGTTGGTCATGTATGCTGGGTAATCCGAGGGGTGACAGGTCACACACATTCATGAACAAAGTATTGGCCGCCTTTATAGCAAAAAGAGAAACTGTAACGCTCGCTACCCCATCGTGAAAATGAGAATCAACGGAGCGTCAACAATTTTTGGTCTTGCATCTTCGGTAATATGAGTGGCGCTTGATCACAATGATCCATTTACAAGGATATGGCAGCCTTTTTAGGTAGATATGGATGGGATATTCCCAGCACATCCTCAGGGACAGTAACAACTTCTTTCATTCACCGAGCAACCACTAAGTATTCGTGATCCTTTTAGCATACAAAAACAGTCAAAACGATGAATATAAACCATAATGGCCACATCGCACTGTGATTAAGCATCGTGGAAGGCCAACAATCGTTGATGCTCCATTGATGCTCATTTTCAAGCTGCGGCAGGGAGCATTTCAATTTCTCTGTTTCCTATAAAGGTGGCCAAAACTTTGATTATGACTGTTTGCAAGCTGTAGCCCCGCAGATTATTCAAAATTCACAACCAACAATCGTTAACGCTCTGTTAACGCCCATTTTCATGATGGGGCAGGGAGGGTATTGCTATCTCATTTGCTTATAATGGCGGCAAATAATTCCTTTATGTCTGTCTGCAACTTGTCACCACCCAGATTACCCAAGATACATGACCAACAATCTTTGACGCTCTGTTGACCCTCATTTTCAGCCTGGGGCAGGGAGGGTATCCCAATCTGATTTACCTATAAAAGCGGCCAATAATTCCTTTATGACTGTCTGCAACCTATCAGTAGTCTGATTACCCACGATGCTTGACCAGAAATCGTTGACGCTCCGTTGATGCTGATTTTGAAGCTGTTGTTGGGAGTGAGTCGATATAATTTTTGCAAATAATGTCGGCCAATACTTTGAATATGTATAATCACGGCGAAATCAATTTTCAATTAAGAGACTTACATGACCTAAAATTGTTGACGCTCCGTTCAAGCTCATTGTGCCACGGGCATATCCACATTATGCAAGCATTCAATTTGGCATAGTCTATCTTTCACATTGTTTTCGCAGCCTTTCTAGTGTTTTCATTTACTTCCTCCATGATCACTACATTGTTCTTGAATAATACATATAAATATATCCTTTAAAATCTACTTTATAGTGTCCGCTAATTGTAGATAATAATGATTTCCAAAATCCTGTGCATTTCGATCAATGCTAGTCGTCACTTGCAGGTTCGCTCAATATGCTGCTCTCGCCCTCAAAATGGATGTTAGCTGCTCTACCACACAGCAGATAGTATACTAACCAGTGGATGTTCCTTCATCAGTCAGCATATCTAGATTGAAATCTATATCGTGCTGGCTATCTTGGGCATATGCATCCAGAGTACAATATTCAGCGCAGGGTAGGGATGTATGTGAATACAGATATCCGGCTGCCAAATTGTCAATTTGGGAACTTTGAACTCCAGAATTATTACCAGTTGGGGCGGGTGGCATCCTGGGCAGAGCTGGCGTCAGTTCTGGATTCGGCGGTCTGCATCGGTTGGGTGGAGGTGCACCCGTTCCGTTGTAACTCCAGCCTGTCTGCGGATTCTTTGTGATGCCATCTTGGCAATGAAGGCATCTGGCCGTGTGGTTTTGTCGAAGCATAGCTGTGTGTCATTCCATCGCAGCATCCACCTGTTTATGCGAATGAAACTCCACACCCCGCTTCTTCTCATCTCGGACCTTGGCACGAGGTTTGTTTATCAGACATTGTGTATCCTCTCTTGTGGTGCACGAAAATCATCCTTTGGCCATTTTGGCCATGTTCAAGGCCAGGCACATGTCGGACTGTTTCAGCTGGACCCGACATCCTTGCGTTGGCATAGTAGCAGACATGTTGAAAACCTACAACAAATGAATTGCTGCTTCTAACATTGAGATTCTGCTATTACATTAACCTTATATGCTTCCATAGCCTCGTCTAAGGTGATTAAAGCCAGTTTCGGCCACTCACAGGGATGCTTATCAGGACATTCGTCTGCAAAAGTCGCTGACCTGGCATGATCATGATGTTCCATTTCACGCACTGTGTGGACAAATGCCTTGGTCGACCATGGACGTTTCTCATTTCAGCCAGCGATATATTGTTCATGTACCTCTCTTCATACATCCGCAGTACATTATACAGTTAATTGACGGCCGTTTCCCTTGATATGGATATATTCATATCCAACTGCACGCTATGTCTTATTCTTGCTGCTTCAGGTCTTATGGACGACTTCTAGATGTGCATCCTGAGTCATATTTTTGGTGGCTGTGTTGGCAGCGTCGCGGTGGACTAACCGGTGTCTCCGTTCGTGATGTGTGCCAATCAGTGAAGTATTTGATGTAGTGTCCGACAATCCGCTTGATTCAGATCCGCTCACACCTGGCCGATGAGGTGGTGTATCCGTGATTCACTGGGGTGGAATAGGACAGGAAGATGATCATGAGAAGAAGTGGGAAGTCCTGGGGACTGAATTGTTAGCTTCATGTCAGAATGGAATAAGTAGTAGCCAACATGTTCTTTATACTCAAGATGAATCCTGCTGCGCATGGCTGCAAGTTGCAAGGGTTTGCAACTGCCCCGTGATTTGCAATAAGTTGGTCTGATGTTGTTTGTTTGTTTACCGGGATAAATTGTGGTCTACAACAGCTGAAATCGCATGATTGTGAGATATAAATAGGACATTGTTCAAGGGAAAGAATGTCTGCTGATGTTTGTCTCAAATATTCCCGGGGATATTACATGAAACTGATGCTAACAATCAAGTCATGTTGTACAGTTAGCCTAACTATTCCCATCTTATTGACAGTCAAAAGTCACATTTTGCTTGGTTCAAGATGATCAAATGTACCAACCTTGACATAAAAGATGCAGCTTGCCTCCATATTTTCCATATCTTGCAAAATCCAACCTCGCGCCCAACAAGGAAGTCAACACAAACAGCAATGGTTAATGCTCCAAAGAAGAAAATTTCGCCACTTCCAGGGGGCAAATATGGCAATTCCATAGAGTGGTCCACACAACGACGTCATCGAGCAAATAAAGGCAAGAGCTGCGTGGAGGCAGAATGAGTCCGAGCCCATGGGGCATTGCGCAACATGCAATCAGATTTGATTCCTGCACCCGAGAAATGACAAGAAATGCACTGTTCAAGTAATGAAGCGAAAGACAAATGGATCAAGGATAATGTTCATAGAGAAACCGCTGGGCCAACAAAGTGAATTGAAGACCCAGAGCCAACTGTTCAGCAAGAGCAGGAAGATACAAGGAAAGCGGAAAATGCAGCATTGACGAACAGACAGCATAAAAAGGCTTTTCTGGAGATGATGGTTGCTATTGGAGACAGTCTGAGTGATCTTGCCAGTTCCGATGATGGGGAGTATGGGGAAGATGAGGATGATGAAGAGGCAGGGCAGGGCCAGCTGAGCGAAGATGACAAACCCAGCTGGGTGATGGTCACAATCTGCAAAACGGTACAGCAGCATATGGAGAGGATTCGGCAGCCGCAGATGAAGCTGAACGAATTGACACAACTGGGATGGGAGGACACTGCCGACAACTTCTGTGAAAGAAACACGAAGTATAGCACATCTGAATTGGGGGTTCAACCATTCGTCAAACCTCAAACAGATAATGATGCAGCCGCACCTGCACCGACAACATTTGGAGAGCTTATGGAGTGTCTTGACATTGTCCCAAGTATATCACCAATGCTGCAAGGGACTTCTCAACCTGGAAGTAGTCATATTTGGTTAGGTGCTGGGAAGCCGCAGTCGACCAAGAGTATACCCCGTCCTGCACCTGCTGGAGAGCCTGATTCATCACTCAGTCACAATGTGAAGCCTTTTGAACATGTAAACATTTACCCCTGTATATAATCTCCCCAGCTAATCACCATACAGAAATCGGATTCGGACAAAGACATGCTGCTGGCTCCTGCGTCATTGGAGGAATACAGAGGCAAATTGGTATTCTTCAAGGCATATCACAGTGGAAACCGATTCATGTACCAATTTCACTACGTGTCAGCTGTTTCTTGATTTCAGTGACCAAATTGTGAGGCATGATAATTCGTCTGTGCATGTGCAAGGGTCAAATGCACCATGTGCAAGTTTTACAATCCTACTCAAGCAGTGAGACGGCCAATATGTTCAATTTCTGTTTGCCGATTACTATTAAGTGAGAGAGCAAAAGCTATCTGAGGAACGAAATACGCTACCAAACTTCATGTGAGCGATGTCATACGAGTTATAGAAAGAGCGGTCAGTGCTCAACACAAATCAGTCTGAATGACAACTATCATGCTGCATTCATCCATGTGTCCAACTGCATAACTCTCCGCACAGACCTGGTGCAGATGGTGGAGATATTTGAAATTGCTTATGGTATGTCGTGGAAATCAAGGAGAAGGAGCTGGATGAGGACAGGTGAGGAAGTCCAGCAATATATTCAAAAAACTAGTGAAATGATCTACATGCCGTAAATTGCCAGCCGAAAGCACAGGAACATGATTGGGCCATGTCATCTCTCACTCAAATACCTTGGATAGAGGTTGTTCAGAAATTAAACCACAGCAGAGCTTGTGGATGCACATGAGAATACTGGGAAACTCAATGCCGGATGTCAATAATGAGTATACGATTTGTTGGATACGATTATTGGGTGTACAAAGGCTTTTTTGATGTGATTAATGTGAGCATTAACAGAGTGTCAAAGATTTTTAGTTTTACACAATTGACAATCACACTGCTGCATTGGCACATCAGTCCAAAGTGAATGTATTGGTTGGCGATATAGCGAAAAAGGTAACTGAGATGCTAATTGCCCTATGCTGAAAATGAGCATCAACGGAGCGTCAATGATTTTTGACCTTGCATCTTGGACAATCCAAGGGCTGTGCGGCGACATTAACTCATAATCAAACTATCAGCTGCCTTGCTAGGTAAAAATGGCTCCGACGACATCACTACTGTGTCCCAACAATGACCGTCAACAGAGTGTCAATGACCTTTTGCCTTGCATCTTGGAAAATTCAACGGCTATGCTGCAACATTAACCCATAACCAAACTATCGGCAACCTTTCTTGGCAACCATGTTTGCGACAACATCGCTGCGATGTCCTAAGAATGAGCGACAACGAAGCGCCAACGACATTGGGCCTTGCCATGTGGAAAATCCTAGGGCTGTGCGGGAACATTAACCCATGATCAAACTATCAGCCACCGTTCTAGGCAAAAATGTTTGCGACAACATCGCTACTATATCCCAACAATGAGCATCATCGGACCGTCAACAGAGCGTCAACAGAGCGTCAATGATTTTTGATCTTGCAACTTATATATTCCGAGGGCTATAGAACAGGGTTCACCCACAATCAACCTATCGGCAGCCATTATTGGCAAAAATGTTATTGATGATATCGTGTCTGCCTCCTACAATTGAGCACACACGGAGCATCAACAATCTTTATGCGGGATCAGTATGCTACACAGCAATGCACGGCATTTTGTTGTTCATAAAATGAGTTTTACGCGGTCTGTCTTTTCAATATGTCCTTGCATACAACTTCAGAAATATGCATGCAATGTCTCACATATCTGATTGTTTTGCTTGAAGCTCTGGTGTCAATATTTAAGAACCCGAATTGTGCTTTACTATAAAATAACTTTTAGCAGTCTCACGAGTCGGATTACCAAGCTTTCTATTTCCTACAGCCATGTCGGAGTCAGAATCATTAAATGCCTCGTTGCTGGAGGTTATGATCTATTCCAATAATGAACATGTCTTTATTCATGATTTGAGCGACCTTACATGACAAATCATCTTCAATGCTGGGTGGGCTTCAATGAATGTAGGCTCGAAAATGCCAATTGCTTGTAATAAGCCTAGACATGCATCTTGATGGCCATTGTATTTGCACTGCGGAATTGAGGAGTGCGACAGCCCTGGAATCATCTGTATCGTTTGTTATCAAGTTCTTCACCATCCATCAGAACATGGGACCAGCCCACTGGGGAAACAGTTGCCGGCAAAAGTTCACATCTCAAATGTAAACGAATTGACAGAGTCAGAAGGTACAGAATTGACTAGTTCAAAGGTCGATGAAACAGCTTTGGCCATCCTGAAGAGGCAAGGAAGTCAAGGAATTGCAATAGTAAGTTCGCAGGGGAAATTCATATTTGACATCCAGGTAAATCCATATTGACTGAAATGACAGACACAACGCTGTGAAATGGTAGCTAAGGACTTTGAAACTTCCGAATGTCACCAACATACTTGGAATCGCTACTTCCTGTTGGGATTCAATTTGGCTCAAATTCCATGGAACGCTAAATCAAATCTCCAGCTTCAACAGTCATACAAAGTAATATGAAGTGACCTCAGGTTGCTGTCTGCCACGCCCCTTAGCAACATTTTCCGGAGGGAAAATGTACTAACCGTGGATGCAATTGAACAGCATTTGGTATCACGAAAACAAGTTAGTTTAGCTTTGGACGGAGGGAAATCAAGAAACAAACTCACTACATCGTCGGTCATTGCTTACCGTGTGGATCGACAATGGCCATTGCTTGAAGTACAACTCACTTACGATGAGGTTGATCACCTATTCTTGTCTCGCTTCGAAAGCTAATTAACGATAATCGGTCATGGGCCAACCTACTGGAGCAAGGCTAGCAATACACTGGAAGGACTTGATTGATCATTTTGAGTGTATCGACGGCCGTTTGCTAGTAATGTCGACTGATAATGCTTCCTCAATTTCCTGGATGACTCACGAGCTGCAATCAACACTTAAGGCATCTGGAATCAAGTGGCCTGCATTGAGGAACCGTATACCATGCATGGCGCACATCATACAGCTGGCTTCAGGTGCATTCATGAGCAGTCTGGGTGTAAAAGGCCCCACCAAATCTTGTGAAGCCCAGGAGTGCAATCAGCAATTTGGAGAGAATGAAAGCATAGACATTGGGAAGAGTCAAGGAGTTCGAAAAGAAGGCAATGCTCAAATCAATACGGTGTCGGCCGTGAGCTCAGGTTTAGGAACGATAATTGAGAAAGTATTTATTTCAAGATATTTTGAAAGTGCTGAAACTGACCTTCATGTAGCACAAAATGCTTACTGTATCGATTACGCTGATGCCTGGTTGTCGAAACTAGTCCAGTGTCTGTCAAATAGCCAAAATCTGCATCAAGGTACTACCTGTTATGAATGTAATGACATGTTGGAACTCGACACTGGAGTTGCTTGAGTGAGCCTACTGATTAGGAGAATTCACCTGCGAGTGGCTTAAAAATCCAAAATACAGTGATTACTGGCCACTCTTCACAACACAGAATTAATGGACCATCATTAGGTACATCATGGAGGTTTTGAGACAATTCCGATATTGGACCCTGTGGATGTCGAAGTGGCATACAGTCACATTGCAACACGTTATCACAGTCTACAATGACATGTTCTTTCATCTGGATGGTGTCATGCAAGGTTTGACTAAGAAGAAGACACACTGGAAGAAAGACTTGTTCTTCCCTGTGAAGTTAGCGTGACAGAAGCTGTCCAAATATTTTGCTAAAGTGACTCCAACAAGGGGTACGCATCTCATTTCTGCGCATATTTTCATTTCCTTTCCGGAAGTTGCGATGGTTTAGGAAGTTGGACAAGGGAATGGATATTAAACCTGAGGACTAGACATCCTATACTACTCTATACCAAGAGGCCATTCTGCAGAATGTGGAGAATGAATACTGTACCAAACATCTATATGTGCCAGTCAATAAACACCAAAGCGTACTGAGCAACAATCTGGTCCCCTCCACCATTCCTTCAGGATCCGGTCAATCATTCTTTGATCCATATGATTTGTCCAGCGATGATGGAGCATACCTACCGCCTGCCAATGTGGCTGAATCATCACCCGGACAAATCAATCACGCATCATGCATCGTGACCACTGCCCTGCTCTGTTTGAATTCACCGCCCGAAGCACCCAAGAACTGGGGGCATATTTATCAAAATCTCAATGATTACTACTCCGACCCAATGGAGAGTAGCAGTTCATTTTGGATACCAGACATAACTGACTGGTGGCGACTACAGGAGGACACCAACTCAAAGTACGCCGACCTCTCCAATATGGCACGCGACATTTTCTCCATCCTACCACATGTTTTCGGTGTGGAGGCCTGTTTTTCCCTTGGGTGAGGTGTTATTGGCTGCAGGCAGTCAAAAACAACAGGTGAGACCCTTCCCAAAACGGTTGTTGTAAGGCAGTTTGCTTATGCCAGTACCTGGATCTCGGCAGGTGATGACCCAGCATTGGATACGACAAATACATTAAACGACACTGAGATGAAGAATGAGATGTAGGAAAGAACAGTGCCCAGAATGGCCACAGTCCATGACTTCATGGAGATGTGGCAGGGCAGCCAAAACCTATGTGCTATACAGAAAGAAGGTCGCACTCAGAAGAAGCCGCTGACAGCTGCAGGATACATTTTGGACACGGAAAAGATTGTCAAAGCATCCTGGTCACTTGTTCAACATGATGGTGCGGCTGCGTATAAATTGTCAGAAAGATCACTTTTGCCACCAGCTTTGTCTGCAAATGACCTCCCTGGAGGACGAACTCAAATATTAAGTGTCCGCATCATCAGAAGAATCCGCAATCATCCAGTCCCAGGTGATGAGGATTGTGCGCCTGAAAGCATTTCAGACACCGAAAATTGGCTTAACTGATATGGCGACTTTGATAATGCATATGACAGCCAAGACGATCGTGCGGCAGACATTGAATCTGATATAGAGCAAGAAAATGGCATCGAGGATCCGGAATACCTAAAGCACCATAATGTGAGTGCTGCACCAAATGTTCCTGGATTGATTCGTCCAATACAGAAGTCAATGAGATAGGCTGAAAAGGTGTTGGTGACGGTCAATGCAATGGAAACGCGGAGGATTACTGGAATCAAGAAAAAGTAGCACATAATGTGTCAATGTTTCACCAGCTTTTTTATGTAGCTTGACCGAGAGTTTCATTTGGAGATATATTATGGGCGAATGGTGAGCAGCAGCTTGTCAATGTTGGTTGATAAACAGATGTATAGCAGGCGGAATGAATCTTTTGCCACGATATATAAATTTTCAGAGTTTAAAAGCGAACAGTCCAAGAGTATTACTGAGCTCAGCTCTGCCACAGGGCCAAGTCTCAATCCATCAGAGAGATAACTAAAAATTTCAATTCATAATGAAAACAGTTATCGATGGCACCAGATGTTGAATGGACAATACATTCAGATGAGCATCAACAGAGCATCAAACATTTGTGGTCTGGTAAGTACGGTGATGCAATTGTGATTTGGTCGCTGTTATGCATTACCGACATATTGGCAGCGTTTATAGGCAGAGGTGACAGCAACACGGTCACCACCTCATTCCAAGAATGAGCGTCACCAGAGTGTACACGACTTTTAGCTTTGCATCTTGCGTAGTCTATGTTCCAATTGGTTGCACACATCCATTCATGAGATATTGGCTGCCTTTAGGTGCAAAAACAACAGCAACACGCACCCTGCAGAATCCTGGAAATGAGCGTCAATGGAGGGTCAACAGTTCTAGGTCTTCCATAGTTGGTAATCAAGGCATCTCGCGGATCCTCACTCACATAACAGAATCAATGACCGTCTTGATTGACAAAAATACAATATAACAAAGGCAAAACACGGATTCCAAATTAATCAATATCACAAACTGCAAAACATGCAAAAACATACTATTGGTTGTTGAAAACATGATTTTGATAAGATACTATTAACAAACTGCAAAACAAGAGCCTAATATAAATCTATAGATAGACCCGATGAGCAGCCTGCTAAAAACCCGCCCGATCAAGATGGGCTGGGAGTTTACCATTGAACCGTACCTGAGTTGACGGTTCAGGTTTATTGACAACCCGGACTGCCAATTTGGCAACGGGTCAGTTTGGACCCGGATACAGACCCGAAGTGACGGTCCGCAACTGTTGGTGCCACTGGGTTAGTGTTACCAACACGTCCGGGTAACCCGCCAGTGGTACGGGTTTGGACCAGAAAAACGGTTCAATTCAGATCCGGAACCGTCCAAAGACTGGCCCGGCTACTTCTTGGCGGTCCAAACCCGGCCGCATACCCATCAACCCGTAGGTTTCGCCGCATTCAGCTACACCCGTTGGGTTCAATCTCTGGTTCTACGTTTTGTGTTTTTATATTTATGGTTGCATTCAGATATCTTACTGTTAATTGCAAAATATTGACTATGGTACTGCATTGTCATTTTCTGATGTATTGACAACCTGTATATAGCAAACAAGTAGAGAGATGCTCCCTGCCCCATCCTGAAAATAAGCGTCAATGGAGCGTCAACAATTGATGGTCTTGCATCTTGGGTGATCTAAGTGGTGCTTGATCACACGTATCCATGAACAAGTCATTAGCAGCCATTGTGAGCAAATAAGTGAATGATATTCCCACGATAGCCTCCTCAACAGTAACGAATTCTCTCATTGACAAAGGTGCAACTGAGTGTTCACGAGCGTTTTAGACTACAAAAACTGCCAAAACTGAGTATATGGACGTTAACAGCCACAGCACGCTTCTATAAACCATGATCGAAGGCCCAAGATCGTTGACACTCCGTTGACGCACATTTTCATGATGGGGCAGGGAGTGTGTCGCTATCTATTCTGCCTATAAAGGATGGCAACACTTCCATTATGTGTTATCACTTCCAAATCGCGTTTTTATTACCCGACTTACCAGACCAAGAATTGTTGATGCTCCATTGACGGTCATTTTCACGATGGGACACGGAGCGTCTCGCTTTCTTTTTTGCGTATAAAGGTTGTCAATGCTGTTGTTATGTATAAGCACTACAAAATTACTTCTCGATTACCGGACCAACAAGACCTAACATCGTTCCCGATCTGTTGACGGTCATTTTCAAGATGGGGCAGGGAGCATGTTGCTATTCTTTTTGCCTATAAAGGGTGGCAACACTTCCATTATGTGAACTCCCTGCCAAATCTCATCTTTATTACCCGACTTACATGACCAAAAATTGTTGACTCTCTGTTGACGCTCATTTTCAAGATGGGGCAGGGAGCATTTCGTTTTTTTTTTTGCGTCTAAAGGTTGTCAGTACTGTTGTGATGTATGACCACTACAAAATTACTTCATGATTACCAGACGAACAAGACCTAAAATCGTTGACGCTCTGTTGACGCTCATTTTCAAGATGGGGCAGGGAGCGTGTTGCTTCTTTTGTTGCCTATAAAGGATGCAACACTTCCATTATATATAATCACTACCGAATCGCGCGTTTCTTACCTGACTTACAGGACCAAAGATCGTTGACACTCCTTTGACACTCTTTTTCAAGATGGGACATGGAGCGTCTCGCTTTCTTTTTTGCTTATAAAGGTTGTCAATACTGTTGTTATGTATAACCACTACAAAATTACTTCTTAATTACCAGACTAACAAGACCAATCATTGTTGACGCTCTGTTGACGCTCATTTGCAGGATGGGGCAGGGAGCGTCTCGCTTTCTTTTTTGCATCTAATGGTTGTCAATGCTGTTGTTATGTATAACCACTATGAAATAACTTCATAATTACCTGACTAACAAGACCAAAAATCATTGATGCTCTGTTGACGCTCATTTTCAAGATGGGGCAGGGAGCGTGTTGTGTTCTCTTTTGCCCATAAAGGGTGGCAACACTTCAATTATGTGTATTCACTACCAAATCGCGTTTTTATTACCTGACTTACAGGACCTAAAATTGTTGAAGCTCCATTGACCCTCATTTTGCCACTGGCATAACCCAATATGGAACCATTCACTTTGGCATACTATATCAATAATGGTCTTGTGGCTGCTGTTCTGTGCTGTTCATGTACATTCTCTCTTCTAACTACATTGTTCTTTAATGATGCATATAAATATACCCTTTAAAATATGCTTTAAAGTGTCTGCTAATTGTAGATCATGATAATATTCAAAAATCCTGTTCCCTTCAGTCAACACTCATCTTCGCTGTCATGTTCACTCAAAACGCTGCTGTCGTCTACAACATGGCTGTCAGCTGCATTACAACGCAGCTGATAGTCTACTAACCTGTGCATGGACCTTCATCAGTCAGCTACTCAGGAATAGAATCATTATCATGCGTGCGATTATTAGCATATGGATCAACATTGATCAACCAAGTGCGTGGAAGCGGAGTATATATATACACATATCCGGGTGGCACACCTTCTGTTACGGAGCTTTGAGTTCTCTCAATGTCATCAGCTGGCCCAGGTGGTGTTCTGGGCCTCGGTGGTGCGGATCGTGGTGGAGGTGCACCCATGCCTTTGCGCCTCCAGCGAGTCTGTGGATTCTTGCTGTGCCATTTCGGTAAGGAAGACAGCCGTCTGTTTGATTTTCCCGAACCTTTGCTGGGTGTCTCTCCATCGCAGCCTTCACCTTGTTATGCCAGGGAAACACAACACCCTGCATATTCTCTTCTGGAACTTCGGCGCGTGGTTTGTGGATTACTTGTTGCGTTTTCTCAATCACGGCGCGCGAAAACCCTTCTTTAGCCATTTTGGCCATATTCAAGGCAAAACGCATGTTGGACTTTTCAAGCTGTACCCTACCTCCTTGTCTTGCCATAGTAGCTGACATGTTGAAAACCTAGAAGAAATTAGTTGCTGCTTCTTTGGTGAGAATCGGCTGTTACCTCAACCATATACGACTCGGTAGCCTCCTCTAAGGTCCTTAAAGCCCTGTTTGTCCATTCCTCGGGATGTTTATCACCAAATCCGTCTGCAGAAATCCCAGAACTGGCAACATCGTGAGGTTCAATTTCGCGGACTGTGTGGGTAAATGCCGGGGTTGACCATGGAGGTTTCCCATTACGGGCAGTGATCGATTGGTCTCATTGCTCCGTACGTACCCCAGCTGTGCGTTATACTGTAAGTTGACCGTCCTCTACATCAATATGGATTGACTCACATCCGATCGCATATAGCTTTTTATTCTTCCTGCTTCCGGTGTTTTGTACTATTTTCAAATGTGCATCTGGGGTCATATCTTCAGTGGCTACAATTGCAGCGTCGCGGTGAACTAACTGGTGTCTGCGTTGCTGCTGTGTCTCACCAGGTGGCGCATTGGTTGAAGTGCCTTTCATTCGACTCAATTCGGCTTCAATCGCACCTGGTTGAACTATTTCTGGAGCCATCACTTGCTGTGGTGGAATAGGGAGGGAGATGATCATGAAACGATCTGGGAAGTCCTGAAGATTACATTGTTAGCCACAAGTCAAAATGGAACGAGTGACAGCCAATTTGCACCTTCAATTCAAGCTGAATGCGGCTGCATATAGCTGCACGACATATAGCTGCAGAGGATTCCAACGGTCCCGTGATTTGCAGTAAGTCGGTCCAATGTTGTTTGTGTGTTTCCAGAGATAAATTGTGATGAATGATAGCTGATATCTCATTTTTGATAGATATAAAAATGACATTCTTCGATGGAATAGATGACTGGTGATGTTTGTCTCAAGACATCGCCGGGATCTTACATGAATCACACACTAACCATCAATTCTTAATGTACTGTTGGCATGACTATTCCCAATGAAGTGACAATCAAAATGCTGATTTTGCTTTGTTCTGATTGATGAAACCTCCCAACCTTGACATTAAAGACGCAGCTTGCCTCCATGTGGTCCATATCTTGTATCATCCAACATCTCGCCCAACAACAAGGCCAACTCAAGATACAATGGTAAATGCTCCAAAAATGAACCTTTCGCCACATCCGGCGGGCAATTACGGCCAATCAATGAAGGAATCCACACCACGACGTCATCAATTGAATTAAGGCAAGCGTGGCTTGGAGGCACAATGCGTACAAGCATTGGGAGCATTGCACGGCTTACGATCTAAACAGAAGCTTTCCGCCGAGACGCGACAGGAAACGCACTGTTTATGCAATGAAGACAAAGAGCAATGGATCGAGGATTATGTGGATAGCGAGGCCGCAGTGGCAAGAAAGCGAGTTCAAGATGCAGAGACAGCGATTATGCAAGCGCAGGGACATATGACGAGTGTTGAAAAGGCATGATCGACAACCACACAGCCTGAAACATGATTTGAAACGATGTTGAATGCTATCAGAGACAGTCTGAGCGATCTTGCAGGTTCCGGAAATGAGGAGGATGGGGATGACGAGGATGATGATGAAGAAGATGCAGAGCTTGGCAAGCTGAGCAAAGATGATGAACCTGGCTGGGTGATGAGCACAATCTCCAAAACAGTACCGCACCGCATGGAGAGCTTTCGGCAGATGCAGATGAGGCTTGACGAACTGACGCAACTGGGATGGGGGGACGCAGCCAACTACTTCCGTGAGTGAGATCTGAAGTACGGCACAAGTGAACTGAAGGTTCTGGCAGTTGTGAAGCCCCAAACAGACACGACAGCAGCCACACCATCACCGACAACATTTGGAGAGGATATGCAGGTTCCTGGTATCCTCCCCGGACAATCCCAAATGCCGCAAGACACATCTCGACAGGGAAGTGGTCAAATGAGGCTTGGTTCGGAGATACCTCAGGCAAACAATCAAGTAGTATCTCTCATGCCCGATGCGGTACCCGATTCGTCACAGAGGGCGATTGTGATGCCAGTTCAACACGGGAGCATTTAACCAAGCTGATGGCATAGCTACCAAATTACCATATAGAAATCGGATTCAGACGAAGACATGGCGACGGCTTGTGCATCACCAGAGGACTAGATTGGCAAATAGGTATTTTTGACGACGTTTGTCGAGTACAAGCAATTTGTATCTACTTTGTTAGGTGTCTGCTGTGTCTGGATTTCAGTGACCAAATTGTGAGACAAGATTATTCGTCAGTGTGTGTGCAAGGGTTGTACGGGCGATGCAAATGTTCTAGACACCAAATCTAGTAGATTGACGAACAATGAACTCTATATGGTGTTGCCCGTTACAGTTAAATGATAAAACAAAACCTAAATTTGAGACGAAATTTACTAACAAAGTTTATGTCACTGAAGTCATACGACTCATAGAAGGAGCGGTCAATGCACATCCAAAACCCGGATGAATCACAGCCGTCATTGTGCATTGATCCATGCAGCCAACAACATAACTCTCCACCCAAACCACCTGCACATAGTCGAAAAATCGAAATTTGCTTATGGTACATCCCAGAAATCGAGGAGAATGAGCTGGATAAGGAATGGTGAGGACATCGCACTATAAATATCTACAACTACTGCATGGACGTTTATGCGGTAGATTGCCAGCCGATAGCGTTGAATTGGGATGGACCTACGTCATTGATTGTGCAAATGAAGTGTATATTGGTGGTGCAGAAACTGGGATGCCTCGGAGATTTTGGATTCGAATGATAATACATAGAAACTGTATACTGGCTGCTAAAACGAATGTATGGATTTTATGTACAATTGTTGAGCACCAACTGACTGTTAGTATGTGTCTTAGGTGAGCTTAAAGGTGAGTGTCAACGGAGCGTCTACGATATTTGGCATTGCATCATGGAAAATCCAGAATGTTTTGCTTCAATGTTCATTCAAAATCAAACTATTGCCCGCCTTTCTATTCAAAGATAGTTGCGACAACATCGCTACTATGTCCTGAAAATGTGCATCGACGGAATGTCAACAACTTCTGGCCTTGCATCTTGGTAAATGCAAGGGCTGTGTGGCGAGAATAAGCCATAATCAAACTATCGGCTGCATTTCTAGCCAAAAATGCGTTCCACCACTTCATCTCTATGCCCTAAACATGAGCGTCAATGGAGCGTCAACGATTTCAGGCCTTGTATATTGGAATATCAAGGGGCTATAAGAGAACTGTGATCCATGATCGAACTATCGGCCGCCTTTCTAAGCAAAAATGCTTTCGACGACCTCATCACTACGCACTAAAAATGAGCATCAACGGAGTGTCAACAATTTTGGGCCTTGTAACTTGGATTATCAAGGGGCTATGAGACTGCTTTGATCCATAATGGAACTATCGGCCGCCTGTCTAGGCAAAAATGCTTACAACAAGATCTTCACCATGTCCCAAAATGAATGTCAACGGAGCGTCAACAATTTTTGATCTTGCATCTTGGATAATCTAACAGCAATAGAACATATATAACCCACAATCGATTCATTGGCAGCCTTTATTGGCAAAGATGCAAGCAACGATATTGCATCTGCCTCCTACAATTGAGCGCCTGCAGAGCGTCAACAGTTTTTGTGCAGGATTAGAATGCTACACAGCGATACACTTCATTCTGCTGTTCCTAAATCGAGTTTTACGTGGTCAGTCTTTGCAATCTGAGCTTGTATACAACTCCACAAATATGCAGCCAATGTCATACAGATCCGATTTTTTCACTTGCAGCAGTATAGTCAATAGTCAAGAACCCGCAGTCTGGTTTGCTGTATCGTTACTCTCGGCAGTCTCTCGAGTGGGAATACCTAGCGTTCTGATTCCTACTGCCATGTCGGATTCAAAATCGTCGATCACCTCAGTCCTCGAGCTTATGATGTCTTCGAAAAATAAACGTGACTTTATTCCTGATTTGAGCGACCGTACGTTGCAAATCATCTTCAAAGCTTGGTGGGCTTCAATGCATGGAGGCTCGGAGCCACCTATTGCTTCAGATATTTCTGGACATGCACCTTCGTGGTGAATCTATTCACAATGCAGACGTGAGGGGAACAGCATCCCTGACATCATATGTATCATTTGTCATGATGTTCTTTGCCATCCATCAGAACATGGGTCCAGCTCAGTGGGGGAACACTTGCAGGCAAAAGCTCATATCGCAAAGTTAAACGAATTAACAGAGTCAGAGGTTACTGAATTGACTAGTTCAATGGTTGATGAAACAGCTTTGGCCATCCTGATGGGGTAAGGAAGTTGAGGCATCACAATGGTACGTTCGCAGAGGAAAACCATATTTGACATTCAGGTTGATCCATATTGACTAAAATGACAGACAAAATGTTCCGAACTAGCAGCAAAAGACTTTGAAATTTCCGAATTTCACCAAGACACATGGAATCGCTACCTCATATTAGGGTTTGTTTAGGCTCGTATGCCATAGAACGCTATATCAAATCTAGACCAACGACAGTCATATAAGGCATTACGGGATGACTTAGTGCTGCCATGTGCGACAACCCTCAGCAACATTTCCCTGAGGGAATATGCACTGCCCGTGGATGCACATAAGAAGCAGTTGCCATTACAAAATAAAGTTAGTTTAGCTCTGGACGGATGAACATCAACGAACCAACTAGCCATAGCGTCAGTCATTGCTTACTATATTGATCGAAATTGGGCTTTACATGAAGTTCAACTCGCATTTGATGAGGTTGATCACCTGTGTTTTTCACATTTCAAAAGCTAATTAAGGATGATGACACAAGGTACAACATATTGGAGCAATGCTAGCCGAACATAAGAAGGACGTGCTTGATCGTTTTGAGCTTACCGATGGACATTTGCTTGGAATTATGACTGATAATGCCTCCTCAAATTACTCAATGACACGCGAGCTGCAATCAACACTTGAGGCCTCAGGAATCAAGTGGCCTGCATTGAGGAATCACATACCTTGCGTGGCGCACGTCGTACAGCCGGCGTTAGGGGTATTCATGAGCAGTCTCGGTGTGAAATACTGCACCAAGTCTCAGGAAGCCCATGAGCGCAATCAGCAATATGGAGAGAATGAAAGGGTAGACATTGGGAAGAGTCAAAGGTTTCGAAATGAGGGCAACGCTAGAATCAATAAGGTGTCAGCCATGAAACCAGCTTTAGCAAAGATAATTGAGAAAGTACGTATTTCAAGATATTTTAAAAGTGCTGAAACTGACCTGTATATAGCAGAGAATGCTTGCTGTATTGATTACACTAACACCTGGTCGTCGAAACGAGTTCATTGACCGTCAAAAAGCCAAAGTCCCCATCACGGGATTTCCGTTTATGGATGTGAAGACATGTTCGAACTCGACCCTGGAGCTGCTTCAGCGCGCATATCGATTACGTGAATTCACACGCGAGTGGCTGAAAATCCCAAAATACAGCGATTACCGGCCACAGTTCACAACTCAAGATGAATGGACCATTGTGAAGTGTGTCATGGAAGTGTTGAGGCGATTCCGATATTGGACCCTGTTGATTGTGAAGAGCCATACAGTCACATCGCATCATGTTATCACAGTGTACAATGATATGTTCGATCACATATATGGTGTGATGCGAGCTTTGGCTAAGAAGAATACTCCATGGCAGGAAGACTTGTTCTTTGCTGTGAAGTTAGCTCGACAGAAGCTATCCAAATATTGCACTGAAGTGACTCCATTGACGGGCATGCATCTCATTTCTGCACATATCCTCGATCCTTTCCGGAAGTTGCGATCATTGAGATAGTGGGAAACAGGAATGGATATTCATCCTGAGGACGAGACATTCTATACTACCCATTACCAAGAGGCCTTTCTGAAGAATGTGGAGAATGAATACTGTGCCAAACATCAATGTGTGCCAGTCAATAAACACAAAAACTTACCCAGGAGCAATCTTGTGGCCTCCGAAACAGTTTTAGGATCCTGGCGATCATCGTTTGGTCCATATTATTACTTCAGCGATGATGAACAATACATAACGCCTAGAAATGTGGCTGAGACTACACCAGGACGATGCGATCGCCCAGCATGCTTATTGACCGCCGCCAGTCTCTATTTGAATTCGCCGCCTGAAGCAACGAAGAACTGGTGGCAAATATATCCAAATCTCAATGATTACCACTCCGACTCAATGGAGATTAGCAGTACATTTTGGTTACCGGACATAACTGACTGGCGGCGTCAACAGGAGGAAACGCACTCCAAGTACGCCGATCTCTCTAATGTGGCATGCAACATATTCTCCATCATACCACATGGTGTCAGAGTGGAGGCCAGATTTTCCCTGGGCCGAGATGTCATTGGCTGGAGGCAGTCAAAAAGCTGAGGCCAGACTCCTCACGAAACGGTCGTTGTAAGTCAGTTTTCTCAAGCCAATTACGGGATTTTGGCAGGCGCTGACCCAGAATTGGATACCTTGAACACAGAAAACAACATGGAAATGAAGAAAGAGGCGGAGGAAAGGACATTGCACAGAATGGCCAAGGTTCACGACTGTTTGGAGATGGGGCAGGGTAGCTGAGACCTACGTGCTACCCAAAAGGGATCTCGGGCTCAAAACAAGCAGATGACCGCTGTGGGATACATTTGGGACACGGAAGAGATCGTCAATGCATCCTGGTCACTCTTTCAACATGATGGTGCGGCTGCATTTCAATTGTCAGAAAGATCTCCATTGCCACCACCATTGTCTGCGAAGAGCCACCCTGGAGGACGAACTCAAATATTGAATGTCTGCCGAATCCGAAGATTCAACCGTCATCTTGTCGAACGTGATGAGGTTTGCGCACCTGAAAGCATTTCGGAAACTGAAGAGTGGCTTCACTGGAATGGGAACTGAGATAATCGAAATGACAGCGAAGACGATTGCAGGGCGGACATTGAATCTGATATAGAGCAAGATAATAGCATCGAGGATCGGGACTCCCCGGAGGAGTGGAATATGTGCGCCGCGCCATATGTTCCCGGATTGATTCGGCCTATACAGAAGTCAAATGGACAGTCTGAAAAGGTGTCAATGACGGTCAATGCAAACAAAATGAGGAAGAATATGGGAGTGAAATCAAAGTAGGACAGAATGCGTGAATGTTTCACCAGCTTCTTTTTGTATTTTGAACTAGAGTGTTAGTTAGTGATATATTATGGGTGAATGGTGAGCAGTAGCTTGTCAATATCGCTTGATAAACAGATGTATAGCAGGGGCAATGAAGCTTTTGGCAAGATAAATAAACTTTAGTCATGTGACTGCGAACAGTGCAAGAATGTTACGGCTCTCGGCTTTGTCACAGGGCCAAATCTCAATCAGGCAGAAAGACTACTGATATGTTCAAATCATGATGAAAACTATTATCGATGGCAGCAGATGTTGAATGGACAATACATCAAAATGAGCATCAACAGAGCGTCAACAATTTGTGGTTTTGTAAGTACAGTAATTAAACAACAATTTGGTCGCTGTGATGCATAACCGATATGTTGGCAGCCTTTATAGGCAAAAGAGACAGCGACATGCTCACTGCCGCATCTTCAGAATGACAATCGACAGAGCGTCAACGGTTTTTAGCTTCGCATCTTGGGTAATTTATGTTCTGATTGGTTGTAGACACCCATTTGTCAGATATTTACAGCCTTTACTGGGAAAAACTAAAGCGACATGCTCCCTGCCACATCCTGAGGATGAGCATCAACGGAGCGTCAACAATGTTTAGCTTCGTATCTTGGGTAATTTATATTCCGATTGGTTGTAGGCATCAATTTGTCAGCTATTTACAGCCTCTACTGGGAAACACTCTAGCGACATGCTCCCAGCCACATCCTGAGAATGAGACTCAATGGAGAGTCAACAATGTTTCGCTTCGCATCTTGGGTAATTCATGTTCCGATTGGTTGTAGACATCCATTTGTCAGATGTTGACAGCCTTTACTGAGAAAAACCACTGCAACATACTCCCTGCCAGATCCTGAGAATGAGCGTCAACGGAGCGTCAACGATTTTTAGCTTCGATTCTGGGGTAATGTAATTTCCGATTGGTTGCAGACATCCATTTATCCAATATTGGCACCCTTTGCTGGCAAAAACAACAGCGACATGCTCCCTGCTGCATCCCGAAAATGAGCGTCAATGGAGCGTCAACAGTTTTAGTTGTTGAGTATTTGGTAATCAAGGCATCGCGCTGATCTCCACATTCATAACGGAATTATTGACCACCATGATAGACAAACATACAATGTAGCAAGGGTAAAATACCGATTCCTAATTAATCGATATTGCAAGCTGCAACGCTTGCAATAAGGTATCCTTGGTTGTTGAAACCAAGATTTTGATCAGATACTATTCACATTTTCCAAAAGCATGATCCTTAATGGAATCCATAGATGGACCCGCTGGGCGACCCGCTGACAACCCGCCCAATCCAGACATGTTGGAAGTTTACCATTGAACCAAACCCGAGTTGATGATTTGGGTTTATTGAAAACCCAGACCGCCTATGTGGCTACAGTTCGTGTTGGACCCGGACCCGGACCCGAAGTGACTGTCCGGAACTGTTCGTAACACCACACTAGGTACCCTCCAAGTGCATCTCCAAATCTGCTTGATCATGGCCTGCAAGTGCATCTCTGAGTTCACTCCATCACCATCCCTCAGGTTCATCTCACAAAGTGGTCTCAAGTACCAACTGTAGCCAGTCCAGATATGCCATTTGTAGACGGATAGCTATATAGATACATACATCCCTTGATGAGAATACAAACTAATTACATGAGTCGCAAATTCATTGAATGAGAAGTAGGAATTAAAATTTCCTGGTGGACTGGCAGTGATCCCAAAGAAGAGAATATCTGGACAAGATGGATCAACAGCGATTCGAGATGCTCCCAGGTACACCTGAGAGCCATTGCATTGGTCTGGTGAACTCTTTGGGGGTTGTCACAAGCACTCCCAGGTGCACCTGAAGCCCACTGCATCAGTCCAGTCAACTCCAGAATATGAACATCCTGGGATTCTGCTCTGACAACTTTCATAAACTCCCAGAGGCTCCCAGTGACTGAAATACATTTTGCTGATGCACAGCCACCACCACCACCACCACCACCACCACCACCACCACCACCACCACCACCACCACCACTGCAGCCACCACCACCATCACCACCGCCGCTGCCGCTGCAGCCACCACTGCCGCAGCAACCACAACCACCATTGCTATTTAAACCTTCTCCTGGGATCTCAGTACAATCCATAGAGATTCTCCTCTGGTATCCCTGTCAGGACAGACACAATCACAACTCAGCAGGGACAAGTTCTCCAATGGATCTGTCGTGTTGTAAGGTGATGCGGTGGAGATTGCTGCTTGGAAGCTCGGCCCCCAAGGCAAAACTGACTTCATGTGCAATATTTCTCTCTTCTTTGACGACATCACCAATGCTGCCAACTCGCTGGTCACATAGCTATCGATTGTTGCAGGAAGAAACCTACATTAACAGAAGTTGAATCCCATGCAGTACAACCACTGCCTAAAGGCTGTCAAGTGCTCCTGCAGAATAAGAGAGATGATTTTACAGCAACACAATACCCAGCAGAGGAAGATACAACCAATGAAGAAGCTGGGAGACCTCAGACAGTGGTATCCCAAATTCCAGTGTATTCCAGTATATTGTGATGGAAGTGAGAAGTGGCTGTGATTAACCGCAATTTCTGCCTAATATCCAATGATTCCAAGTTAGCCAAGAGATATCTCAATTCTGCATACATCCACCACCTCACCAAGCTAGACTGGAAGTCAATGCCCATCAAGGGGTATTGTTCTACAGATTTCTTGAAAGCTGAGAAGTAATTAGACAATAGCTACACTCAGCTGGAAGAAGAAACTGATCGAGAAGCTGTGAGCCTGATATTGTACCGGGGCATTGTAATGCCACTTAGTTATTACCCTGGCATGGAAGACCACACTGACACGAATCAACTTTGCTCCATCTCACCAACTGTACTGCTAGCCAACAATGGTATTTCCATGCCACCTCCATTCCCGGATAAGAGAAGAATGATTCGACCACGACCCCCTTTTACTGAAGAAACAGATCGGAACATGGAAAAGAATGGGAGTAACATTGGAGAGCTTTGATAGATCTGTCTGAGGATGGGTCTGGGGATGGAATTGGTGCTCCTGGTGAAGAAGAGGTTGCCACAATCCCACTAACTCCTGCCGAACAAGAGGCTGGTACGATTTGGCTACCTTCTGCCCACAAAGTGGCCGAAACAATCCCACTGACTCCTGCTAAAGCAGAGGCTAGTATAATCCCACCAACACCCACCAAAAGAGGCTGTTACAAACCCAGATGATCCTCCTGATTCCAAGCAGAAGGGTATGCGAACACAAGACAGGCATTCCACTACCAGCTGCAAAATTAGCTGTTCTGATAACAACAGAGGAGGTTAGCTGCTTTCCAGATTAGTTCATCTTGACCCATACTGCATGTGATTGTTGGATGATAATACAAGGATACTGGTGCACCATGACAGAAAGCTGGGGAACTTAGTCATACCCATCTTTCAACAAGCTGTAAATGTAGATCTTGAGGTATATATAGAAGCCCAGGCACATATTATGGCAGCTATATACAAGATATGTACTGCAATAGTTCAATTCCAATGTCAGCTTCGCAACAACTTGTACTTTGCAATAGGGAATGGGAAATGGAATGCAGCTATACAGCATGCCAGAACCAAGTGGGTGTGCAAGGAGTAAAAACCTATGTATTTTTCCTTGAGGTTTGTGCTTTTCCTTTAGGTTTATGTATTTACTTTGGGTTTATGTATTTCTTTTGGATTTATAATTTTCCTTTGGGTTGATGTCACTCCATTGAATGTATGTTATTTGTATGTTGATGTAGATTTGTGTATAAGGTTATATGGGATGAATGAGGAGAGGTGGGCTTTGCCCAAAGAGCCTGGGAGGAGTCGTGGCAGGAAAATCTAATACTCACCACAACTGCTACTCAGTTTGGCAGGGGAAGGTGTTGGCATATGGAGATACAAGGATAACAGCGACTGTCTGAGCGACAGAAATTATATATTTGTGAAACTCCAGGGTAGATAGACATTATCTCACCATACAACATATTACACACTGGATCATTCCTAGGTCTTGGTTCCATTTACTCTTGCAAAGATTTCACCCATCCGGTTAATTTATCTTGTTTCTCACAGCTGGGTAGCCTGTCGAATTCTCTCACCCTATTTCTACCCTTCTCAATCCAGAACTGCCTTATCTCACAAGTTCCCATTGAATGCTACCAGATGTATGGCAGAGTGTTAATAATACGCTCTCTGCCTTCTAGCTGTGCCATTTCACCACAGTGAATGTTGCACAGTCTATAGTTGATTTACACTTCTGCCAATGATGAAGTATCTTACCAGAGTTACAAGAAACAATTCTGGTCAATCATATATATAGAATCAATATAATTAATTGTGGCAATTAGAATTTATATTCTTTTAAATGATAAACTCTCAATATCTGACTTGATGATATGGACGTATTACTAACCATGGATATAATTTGCATATTGTTGGGTAACATAGTATTAGTATGAATCAAATGGGAAACTTTGTTCATTTCATTCAAACTAAAAATTATTCTAATGGTACAATTGAGCTGATAAACAGTGATGTCACTGTGAAGACTCAAATATTTAATTCCAAGTTTTTCAATAATTATGGTATTAGCAAGAGTGGTTTCTGACAACACTAGAACAACTATAGATATAGTGACTATAAGCTGACTATAGACTCTAACAAGATTTGAATTATAGTATAAAAGAAATCTAATACTGTTACAGTAACTATATATGTAAACTGTTATAGCTTGTGGCAGATAGTTCTGACATAATCAAAGCAACAGTATTAAGAGCTTGTAACAAGTTTGCTGCAATTATATTTACACATTGTAACAGTTAATAGTAGACATTGACAGGACTAGAGTGATAATATATATGGTCTATAATAAACTTACCTTGAACATTCAAACAACCGACTGCGAGTTTTCACTAGATAGTGAAATTATATACTTACCCTCTATTCAACCATATATAGAGGATATCTAGTATGCCAAATTACACCAAAATCTGTACAATCACTCTTAGTTTAATTTCAAGACTACTTAGTTGGTATACAACAGAAATGTACTGAACTTTAAATGCTACTTTATATCTATTATGTATTTTCCATATGTTATTATAATTAATTATAATGATTCTACGCCAACTGGTATTTTATACCAATAGAATAGTAAAGGGAAACTACTGGGGGATATATAGCTTATATTTGAATATATCTGATAAAATGACTTTTTCATAATGTATTGAAATTCAATTTATATAACAGACATATATTCAATGTATTCTGTACCTGTGACTTTACTCTACAATCTTTATCCACTACCCAATAATTGCTGCACCCAATGTTTATCCAGTACCTGCTGGATAAAATTAGTGAGATTGTAAAAGTTTATTTTCAAGTATACATATATTGAAAAGAATATATTATATTGGTAAAGATAGACTGATTTGTTTGTATTTTGAAGTAATGTGGTACACAATTCAACAATCATGTGATGACTCTTTACTCTCTCACTGTGAAACATGCTGTAATTACAATACTCGGAGTCCTCTTCAATGGAGGGGATTGGGCATGAAGTGGCTAAGAACCGTTGCTTTGGTGATGCTTCTGTAGCTGGATGCTGGATGCTTCCGTTCTGGCACCTTGTCTTGGCATGGGTTTCTCCAACATTTCAAGTACGTAAAGCACTAATTCTACGGTTAGCACTAAATGGCATCAGTGCAAATTCCACATCATATCACTTCAGACATCTTCATATTAATGGGACGTGCTAGATATGGAGAATTCCATATCAATACTTCCTACCATTTTATATCATTCCCCTTCAATTCAAAGTTTTCCGCCTGACGTGAGCTACACTAGCGCTTAGGAGTCGCCTAGAGTTACTATTAGGGGCTCCCCTGTCATTCAGCGGTAGAATTTGCACCCCTCGCATCTCATGTTCGAATATCACTTTCGATGGACAGCTATGAAGAAATTGTACTCCACATAAAATGCTTAGAAACCACCAGAACATCATAACCACGAAGCCCGCCACCGAATGATAGATCCTAACTTGATAATACCGAATCGGGTTGAAAAAAACTAACGCTAAGTTGAGTATTCTGGAGATATCCAGCTCGGAGGACCGCGCCATTCTCTCATCATTGCACCATACTTCTGCAAAGCAATAGTTACAGGAACCATTGTTCCAAAAACAATGAGACCTTGTGCGGAGAATGTCCAGGTGAACCCTGCGCTCTCCACCCATGGTGCGATCAGGAATGGGTTGATAAAAGCCGAAGCATTGAGCAGGACGGCATAGAATGTGATCACGCTCATGGCATGGAGAGGGTAGCAGTCAACAATGTACGCTGATACCGCTGTGTTTCCTATCTGAATTCCAGCTGCAAAAAGGAATAGTGCGACTTGGCCGACCATCCAATGATATCCTCTGTCGACCGAGATGCCCCAGAAGATGAGGCCGATTGTTGTTATGATCGCCGATGGATAGATTAGCCAGAGGCGCATCTCGGCGACACGGACATCGTTATTTTTCTTGGCAAGCTTTAGTACGATGAGGTCGCTGAGGTGCCCAGAAAAGAAGATTTCGGATAGCAACGTTCCAAGAATAAGACCTATAAAAAGTAGACCCTGGATTTCTGGTCGATACTGAATATATGCCACTGGGAGATAAGTAATGACAGACAGCACCCACCAATACCAAGCGAAGGAGTAAAAGAAGATGGCAATGGCGACATTGGGATAGGACCAGGACTTGCAGAAATAGACCAGTGCATCATATGGTTTTTGAACAGCGATACCTGGGACCGGCTTCCAATTGAAGAATAGAAGATTCATCGTCCGAGGAATATCGTCGTAGCTCACGGGAGGCGCCTTGTCCGACCTGTCCGAAGAGCTTGGCATGCGAGACAGCATAAGTCTGCGTGGATATAATGTCTCTGGAAGAAGAAATAACTCGAGGACGAGTAATATAGCAAACATCAAGGCAGTGAGCCATTGGACCCAATATTGGTCCTTTAATGTCACGAATCCACCGACTATCATCTGTTAGAGCATATCGGATCCCCAACGCTAAAAAGTACATACTCAATGGTCCAAACAGCAATCCCATGTCTAGAGCCAGCACCCACAAGCCGAGCTTTTGGCCTCGCTCATGCTCGAAGAACAAATCGTTTATGATCGCCATTCCAACCGTTGCCGCAGGAGATACGCCAAAGCCCTGGAGGAACCGCGCTACATGATTGTCAGGAAATACGAATAAGGTGAAATCGGGTCCACTACCTGCCATGTATCCGTTGAAGCTGTTGGCAACCGCAGCACCAATCGTCGAAACAAGCGCAATCACCGTTCCAATGATAAAGACGATCCTTCTCCCGTAAATGTCCGCAAAGGACGACCAGACGAGCGGGCCTACTGTGAGACCCAGTGCGGGTATCGCAACTGTCCAATTAACTTGTGCATATGATATACCATACTCCTTTTGCAATAAAGGGAAGCTGGGAACAGTAGTCGTGGTTAAGTACGTGAATAGCCAGTCTTGGGATGTACCGTCAGCATATTCGGACCTGATACCGACGCAAGAAAATAGATTTCTTACACATCCACATCACGATGCCTAAGCATGTGAACTTCCGAGATTTCGAGAAGTTCAATGGGTCGAGTGGGTCGGTGGTCGGTTTTGGATTGATCTCGATTCCATCTTTTGCTGGTGCAAACTCGTGTATGTATCCTTTCTCTACCACATACTTCGGAGAATCAGCTGGAAGGTCGCCATTTTTCCCTTCCACCTTAAGGTCTTTATCTTTGACGACCTCCATCTAGACGAAGACAGTATCGAAAGTCAGTTGAGGGGGCGGGTTTCAGGATCGGCGGCCGCAGGCACTACGGAGAAACGTCTTGGGGCTTGAGTTCTGCAAATCGCAGGGTGTTGGTTAGATGAGATACAGAATACGAAGGCGGATGTGGCCATATATCACCCGTTCCACATTTTGTACTATACACTTCAGATTTGATAAATACTCGGTGTCGAGAGTGGGGGGATCAATTCCCCGGGATGGCTCCCGCGTCGGCGGCTTTTCAATGAACTCGAGGAGAAGTTGAGCGATTGGTTGAGCGATTGGTTAGGTTGGCTAGTGGCTAAGACTGCTGAAATCGGTTATCGCCGTTCATATATGAGAACTTTAATACTATGGTTCCGGCGAAGAATTGCTTGTTTGAAGCATATCAAAAAATATATGCGTACGCCAGATGATGTAGAGTAAATCAATAGAGGAACGTTAAGCTAGTTATATACCCAGCCATCTTCTTTTATAGTGAGTACATGGAGATCTTGGGGGGTGGGTTAATACGATCGGTCCGTCTAATAATGACCTTTGACAAGTGCCGCGATGAATTCAAGCGCCATACGCGCCAAATATTCCTCACATATTACCTTCCAACTACGGCTAATGTCTGAATGTTAGGGAACCTCTGGTCTGCAACTCATGGCAGCAGATTTACGTAAAGTGATGAACTCATACCTCGATAAGCGTAGGTTTAAGATTGGGGGTACCTTCCACACTTAGACGCCATATGCAAGACAATTTCTGTAGTGATTAATATTCAAACTACTCCTCTCTTGATCATCACACTCAGCCACGTTATTTAAGTTCTATTTATCAGGTATTACCTAACAGGTTGGATTTCTCCCGTGCCAAGACTCACATACTCTCCAACTTCATCGCAACAGAAAATATGAACGTTTTCGATTGGTGCGGTAATGAGACAGATCATTTATTAGGCCATTCTATGCTGACCTCTAGTGCACAAATAGACACATAGCGTGAACAGTTATTAAATTTGTTCTGTAAGATTATAGCAGAACCGGATGTCCTCCGCTCACCTCGATACACTATCGAAGTATAAATAAAAACTACAAAAGTGAACGTGCGATGCGGATGAAGTGAAGTGGAATATTTCGTACTGCGAATCCGAATGGGGAAGGTAGAAATCTGAACAGGCAAGTGCAATGGCTGGACAACACTCCGCGCTCTTGCTGTCGGCCGAATTTTTGCCAACTTCTGAGAAATCAGAAACCTTCTCATTCCATCCTTGCTTCTAAGGGCTTTATGACAATCGGGTGAAGCGTTCACAGTCGATACCCTACAGCGTAGGGTGATGAAATCGTTCATCTGATCTTAGAATTAACAAACGAATCTAGAAAGTTAGTGGTACATAAGTACTTACTTCCTTACTTAGGTAAAGCACTTACGTGGTGGCCTAGTTTGTTCCCATCTAAACTCCCGGATTGCAACGGTTGTACTGTGGGTATATAATTAACTTAAGATTGTTATACTATACCATAGGCAACTAATTGCGATTGGTTTTGCTGGCAACATTTTTACCATTAGTTCTACCTTTGATATGACGATGCCACCAGTGGAGATTGCCCATACAGCAGCAGCACCGTCTTCGCCTGCTCCGTTGACGTCTGGCATTTTGCACGACCGCTCGGACATATCTTCCGAACGAACACCACTTTTACCCAAACCCATCGAACCCTCGAGCTCGTCGGTATCACTGCAATGTGGGGAGACATATGAAATCGACGCTGGAGGGGAGTCGCAGGTGAAAGTGGTCCTCAGGGAGCTTGTGCTACTCTTTAAGATGAGTATACCCGTTATATTGGCCTATATGCTTCAAAACTCTTTGCAGACAGTCTCCGTGCTTGTGGTTGGGAGATTGAGTCCTGAACATCTGGCTGCAGCTGCGTTCTCATATATGTTCGCAATGTGCACTGCTTGGCTGCTGGCATTAGGCGGAACGACTGCGCTGGATACTCTTTGTTCAACCTCCTTCACGGGCTCGAGGAATGCTCACGAACTCGGGATGCTGCTACAGCGGGCCTTCGTTGTTCTGGGTGCTATGTACGTGCCGGTTTGCATACTATGGTGGTTCTCGGAAGAATTATTCCTCAAGCTTGGACAGGAGCCAGGAATCTCACACGACAGTGCGGTATTTTTGCGATGTCTCATCCCTGGTGGCCTTGGGTATATCTATTTTGAGGCTATGAAAAAGTACTTACAGGCGCAGGGGATTATGAGTGGGGGAACGTATGTTCTCGCGTTTACTTCACCATTGAGTGCTGCGCTTAACTATCTCTTTGTCTATACGCTCAATATGGGCCTTATTGGTGCACCGTTGGCAACTGGACTCGCGTATTGGGCGTCATTTGTGTGTCTGGTGGGATATGCAAAATCTGTTGGAGGATTAGAGAGATGGGGTGGGTGGAATTGGTACTGTTTCAATAGCATTGGAACTTTCGCAAGATTGGCCGGGTTGGGAGTGATTATGGTTGGCACGGAATGGGTATTTTCATCCTGCATTACCCATTCTACCTATTACAAAAACACTAATTCAGATGGCGAGTTAGTGGGCGTTTGAAATCGTCGCCCTAGCTGCGGGACGCCTGGGAACAGTTCCCCTTGCTGCTCAAAGCGTAATCATGACCACCGACCAGGTTTTAAATACAATACCTTTTGGAATCGGCGTTGCCGCCTCAACAAGGTGCGCTTCCAGTGTATAGATACTAAATAGGCAATCAGGACACATAGCTAATGATAGGGCGGGTAATGACAGGGTAGGACATCTCTTGGGTGCGCGCGACCCAAAGGGAGCTAAAAGAGCTGCTAATACAGCGGCATGGCTCAGTATCATCGCTGGTGCAGTTGTGTTGGCTATTATGATGAGCTTGAAGGATAGGTTTGCATTGATATTCAACGACAACCCCGATGTGATTCTTCTCACCGCCCAGGTCATGCCGCAGGTCGCTCTATTCCAGATTGCAGATGGTCTCAATGGTTTGTGTTGCTGTCCACTTCTGGTATGGTTCCTCAGTACTAAGTGAGTGTTTAGGCTCTTGTGGGGGGTCACTACGCGGAATGGGGAGGCAACATACCGGTGCCGTAGTGAACATTATTAGCTATTATTTTGGAGCACTACCGTTGGGGATCCATCTAGCGTTTAATGGGTGGGGTTTGAAGGGTTTGTGGGTTGGTCAGTGTATTGCCCTGTACATTGTTGGAGCTATGGAATGGGTGCTAGTTGCGTATAGCGATTGGGATCAGCAAGTGAGAAAGGCATTTGAGAGGTTGGATTATGGCGACAGGGTTGAAGCTGGATGGCTAGTGGATGCTGCAGAATAAAGTTGAGGAACAACAGTCGTGCAATAATTGGGATGACAAAAATTAGATTACCATGAATAGAATTCAGTGACATACTGTCTCTATTGCCCAAAAGTTCACACTTATGCCAGAGCTTACATCAACAACTTCTGTCAGTACCATCCAGAGATACTAAATTATATTTCCACCGGCAGATTCTGGAAAAATAATATGTGATAATGGCCCACCGGCAAAAGTGCAAATCAACTATAGACGGCGCTACGCGCAGCTCATGTCAAGCTTCCCATTGACCCCTGCGCGACGCGCAGCTTATAGTCATCCATCGTCGGTTCATAGACATCTGCGCGTGGGCCTATGGAAGCATTCACTGTCGGTAGGTCTATAAGTGGACTGCCATTGGACTGATCTTGTCCTGTGCATGCCTGCAGGCTCTAGTGCTTGGGTAGAATGGATATCATGATATCCAGTGGATGTATGGAGCCCTCTATGTTCCAATATGACTACTGGTATTTGGCCACTACATGTACAGTGAATGCTGGAGTGCCACTAGATTGATGGAGGATATCCTATGTTTGCACAATCAGTGTGCAGCAACTACCAGTCAAGTCCACACTAAATCTATAGGATTAAAATATGCTGTAGGAAGAAGGATGGATATTTTGCAATAGCACAATGGGTGTATGGCAACTACAAGTCAAGTGTACACAAAATCTATAGGATTAGAAAATACTACTGAAAGAAGAGTGCATATTTTGTGATAGCATGATGGGCATGTGGCAACTACAAGTTGAGTCCACACTATAGTTATGAATATTCAAAATGGGTATTATATGCTGCTATCAGTATATTCACCAAATTTCTGCATAAACTATAGCATAAAGGTTAATGTAGTTCTAGTTGAGATAAGGCTTGACAGTCTTAGAGTTGTGGTAGTATGCAAGAGCTATGGTACAATATCCAGTGGAACTATGGTATGATGGTGAGAGAGTTGCAGTAGTCTACTAGAGCTGTAGTATGATCTCTAGTGGAGGTATTGCTCAATGATCATATACTTCCAGTGGCTGAAAGGAGTCTGCAAGATTTTCTACCTAATAAAATTTATACCAATATATAAACTTTTCCTAATAAATACAGTACTTTTAGCTGCAGGTCTGGTCTATCAGCCAAACTGTAACCCCACACTGCAAATCTAAATTCCCATCCTTTACCAAATATACAGATACTATCCTGTTGAAAGCAGAAGAGAGAGTTCAAAGAAGCATAATTCTCTATTTATCTAAAGAGAACAGAAATACCAAGCCTGCATTAACAGAAGATACTATACTTGGTGAAGCTGAGTATTAAAACTTTAGCCCAAACGGAAGTGCTACTACTGGAGCTTTGCCTGCTGCTTAGAATGGTTGTAGGTGAAGCCCCTGGGGGCTCCATGCCACAGGCCTCATGCCTACAGCCTTTAAGCCCCTGAATGCCACCAATGCCACCAGGCAAAATCTGGTGCCCATACTCCCCCCTTGTAACCAAAGCTTTCCAAACAAAGTAAACATACTACAAAATAAGATAAACGCAACATGAAATCCATTAACACAAGTAAAACCTATTCATCTCTCTGTAAGTTCCACAATATCAAATCGGAAATCTGAATTCTAAGTCATGACTTGCAAAACAAATTTGAAATTCTACTCAAAATCTTACCTGAGTCCAATGATTTCACTATGGTCTGAAACTACAGATTTCTATTACTGTAAGCTATATAACCTCCAGTAGTCTCCTGTAACAGCCATAATGGCGGATAATCAAATTTGGCCCAGTGCCATTATATGCAATGTGGATAATAAACGCGTAATACACAGTAAGCGTATGGTAGTATTATTACGTTACACCTTTACTTTGGTGTACTAAGTAAGTAGTGTTGGGGTGATAGCGGGAGTGTTTGTGCACGACATGGTGTAATCAAGTATGCTAGATCTGCACTATGAATTGTTTGGCAGAGGCAACTTGTGCAATCGCACTGTCTGGTCAGAGCTCATGGTCGGTTGCCACAGTAGTCGCTGTGATCTTGTCAGAGGCTCCACATGGTGTCTCCCTGGTCTTGTCAGAGTCCGCACATATAGGTGCTGTGATCTTGTCAGAGGCATCTCATGCTGTCTCACTGGTCTTGTCAGAGCCCACTGTCAGCAGTGAGAGTCCGCATGTATAGTTGCCATCATTTCATCAGTGGCTTCTCATGCTAGAGCCCGGGTCTTGTCAGAGCCCACTGTCAGTTGTCAGAGTCTGCACATATAGTTGCAGTGATTTCGTCACAGGCTTCTAATGCTATCACCCTGGTCTTGTCAGAGCCTGCTGTCAGCTGTGAGAGTCCACACATATACTCGCCGTAATCTTTGTCAGGACTCACGGTCGATTATTAGAATCTAGACATGTCTTTTACCAATTGCCGTTCTAATTGTGATTTTAGAACCATTTATGCGTGGAACACATTTATTCAGTTTTCCATCAATTGTATTCCAATAATAAACTATCAAACTAATCTATACTGTATAAAGGAGCAGCTACATGACCTGATCATCGATTACCGTGTCCAGATCCCACCGTGTGGCAGCAGGTGCTGTCCGATTTCAACCATTGATTGCATTGATCCTGTGCATATGTATAGCCAGGATCTTTTTTTGCATCTCTGGTGGGATACTTTCCCATTGTTGGAATAGATCACTATATGTACCTACTAAAATGTCAGATATGTGGGTCCAAAATGGTGTTCTGCATACTCTTGTATAAATCCTCTTCAAATACCACGTGGAAGAAACTGCCACTAGCCCAGTTGTCCAAGGATTGCTTTCCTGCAGTTGGAGCAAGTAACTAACACTCTGCTGTCACCTCATCGGTGAAATGTGACGTTGATGGGTGTTGTGTGAAATTACGCTTTGAGTTCTCGAAGTAGGTTTTTGCCATCATGCCTCATAGCAAACCATGCAGAAACATAATTTTCAGTATCTAGGTTAATTGTCAGGAAACTAATGGAATCAATGGTATTCGGTAATACTTCTCTCTCACAGTCTGAATGATGATACCGGTATGTGCAAGGAGTGATTAGCCTTGGTACTAGCTTTTGGCAGTCATCGTTCAAAACAGTCCAAAAGCTAGTGGCATATTGATTGGGTGCAACTTCACGAGCCTGATCAGTGAAGAGTGCTCTGGCAGCTGTTTGGTGATCCGTGAGCTTGGTTGTTGGTGCTACTGAACAGGGCTTGCAACATGCGAATACTTACTGTGTGGATAGCTGCTTTTGAGAAATCAAACTCCTTCATTGACATATTCAGAATTTTGTGCGCTTCATTGTGGCTTTCCTTGGACAGTTTGTCAACATCGACTGGATAGGCATCCTCGCAAAGAATTCTGCAAAATAATAGATCTTGGGCACTGTCGCACCAATCTTGTGGCACCCCAATGACACCCACCTCACCCTTTTGCCAGTTACCAGTATTGATGGGCGATCTATTCCACTGTTGCATCTAGGTGTTGCCTAAGTCAGAGAAGTTGTACAAAGTCAAAGCCGATATGGAAATGTTGCTCTTATCTGCTGAGCATAGTGCTCCTGGTTCCCTGGAGAAGTGTCACGGGGTGATTGCAATGACTTTGTATTGTCAGCTCGAGAGATCAATGTTGGATGTGGGTGTGGCTATTACCCTCCCCAGGTTACCAGGAGAAAGAGTCATTGATTGCGCCTAGGTATTGTCAGCCAATGCATGGGTGGACATTTCTGCTTATACGCGCCAGCCGCTGGTTGTCGGCCGAACTAGGTGTTTACAACTAGAAATAGTCAGTCGACAGCAGGGATGGTCATTTCTGCTCCTACTAACCTGTCGCTGCGTACAGGAAGGACTAGGTGTTCACACATAGAAGTTGTCAGTCAGACACAACCGTCGAGCTGGATGTGTCATTGCCTCTTCTTGCCTCTTCGAACAGGGAGGATGACTACGGTTATTTAATACACAGGATCATCGACATGGGGATCATGGTTCATCGTCATTTTCATTGGAATCACTCCTCTGCTGGCGTACTGAGCTGTCATTACCGCCATTATCGCCCACTGGATTGGTGCCGTTGTCAGCCATTCTCATTGGAGTGAGTCCCATAGCTACTGGCACCGGAGTTTTGATGATCATTGCAGCTACTGCTGCCCTGGGACCTTGAACCGGGATTTTGATCAGTGCGGCCACTGCTGCGTGCGGATTTTCTAGAACGGTTGTGGGTGCTGCTGCCAGATCTGGTTCCGTTTGCCGTTCTGTGCATTGTATGCTGCTGTGCAGGTTCACATTGGGTGTATCAGCTTTGCATGTACACTGAATCCACGGCTTGTCACCGTTTATTATATACTCCATTTCTATCTCCTGTCACATGCACACAACATTGCCAAGTTCAAAATGGACCAATTAATATTGGTTCCCGTGTCCGATTATGGTCCATATGAAAGTCGAAGTTGTGTGGTAAATGTGTCAGGATCAAGCTTATTGTCAGAGTTGGGATTATACCGTATATGCTGGGTCTTCCATGTCAGAGTTCAAGTAAGGACTGTATAGGTGAGGTTGCTTCCGGTGTTAGAGTAGGGTAGTTCTCAGTTAGGGTGATTGTCAGAGTTAGGGTGATTGTCAGAGTTAGGGTGATTGTCAGAGTTAGGGTGATTGTCAGAGTTAGGGTGATTGTCAGAGTTAGGGTGATTGTCAAAGTTAGGGTGATTGTCAGAGTTAGGGTGATGGTCAGAGTTAGGGTGATTGTCAGAGTTAGGGTGATTGTCAGAGTTAGGGTGATGGTCAGAGTTAAGGTGATTGTCAGAGTTAGGGTGATTGTCAGAGCTAGGGTGATTGTCAGAGTTAAGGTGATTGTCAGAGTCAAAGTTATACTGTGTACTTTGGGTCTCCTGAGTCAAAGTTGAAGTAATGCCATAATATAGGTGGGGTTGCTTCCCGTATAAGTGTAGGGTGGTTGTCAAGAGTTACGGAAATTCTTAGAGTTAAGGAAATTGTCTGAGTGAAAGTTATACCGTATACTTTGGGTTCCCCTGAGTCAAAGTTGAAGTAATGCCATATTATAGGTAGGGTTCCTCCCCATATCAGAGTAGGGTGGTTGTCACAGTTGGGGAAATTGTCAGAGTTGAAGTAATTGTCAGAGCCGAAGTTATACCGTATACATTGGGTTCTCCCGAGTCAAAGTTGACGTAATGCCCTAATATAGGTGAGGGTGCTTCTTGTATCAGAGTCGGGTGGTTGTTAGAGATAGCGAAAGTCCCTGAGTCGAAGTTATACTGTACACGTTGGGTCTCCCGGGTCAAAGTTCAAGATATGCTGTACTGTACGTGATGTTGCTTCCTGTATCAGAGTAGGGTGGTTGTCAGAGTTAGGGAAATTGTCAGAGTTGGAGAGATTGTCAGCGTTATACCATATACATTTGGTCTCTCATGTCAGAGTCAAAGTGATACTGGACTTTCCCATGTTCAGAGTAAGTTTTATAGGTTCCATAAGTTAGAATTGATATTATACCACTTTGTCAAGTTTCAGTAATCTGCCATTCTTCCTAACTATATTCTTGCCCACAAACCCCTATGTTGGGCCACACTATGAGACCATTCTTGCACAACCACTCTGGGATTTCACTCTGCAGATCCCACCACACAGGTGGATCTCAATACGGCACAGTATGGTCTGCCCTGCTCTGCGAGTCAAAGGGGAAGAAACAGTTGCGAATGGTGTGCTCTCGCAAGTTCAGCTGGTTCTTTGTACTGGTGCTCTGCAGGCAACGGCAGCTGACCCGACCTGGGGGTGAATGACCAGAAGCCCTTGTCATTCGAATATTGCATTGCAAGTAGAATAGCATCATGAAATGGCACATGGTTGGAGGTCAATGGGATATGCGGTGCAGCTCTCCAATGTACAGCAGTAGGTACCTATGAACAGTCAGGAGGTAACTTACCCAGTCAAGTGTTGGACAACGCATATCCCTACTGGTAGTTGTTCGCATTGGTTAGGGGTTAGGCCCCCATATCCCTACACAGGCAGCTGAGAAAGGTCTAGTTGGACCCTGCAGGCTGCAATTATCCAATATCTGGTTCGTGACTGCTAGTGATCCAGGATCTGAAGTAGAGTAAGTAGTTAGTGTTGGCCATATGATATTGGCACTGTGCGTTTCAGAAGAGTAGGATGTCCTTCTCAGAGCGACCTTGTCAGAGTGACCTTGTCAGAGTGGCCTTGTCGGAGCGATCTTGTCAGAGCGACCTTGTCACAGCGACCTTGTCAGAATGACCTTGATAGAGCTACCTTGCCTGAGCGACCTTCCCAGAGCGACCTGTCTGTGCAACCTCATCAGTGCCGAGTTGTGCTCGATTGGCATAATTTACTCACAACCAGGCCATGCGATTGAAATCAGTGAATCAATGTCACAGAACCTTTGTAGTTTACTGTGTGGCCCGGGAATTGGTTAGATGAATGAAAGTCATGGACCTTTTGTAATTTGCTGTGTGGTACATCTGCTGACCTTGGCAACTTAATGTTGGGAGTGTGTAGTATATATATAGGTTGTGGAGTACTTTGGTAGCACCAACACAGGCACTAGAATTCTTACTCTCATATGGCATAGAATTCCATTCTCTACCCACAATGTTCTCTATCTAACTACCCAACAATGCGAGCTGCAATTCGCCACTAGTCCCAAAACCTCCAACGGTGCCAGTTGGACGATAATATATCGGTTAACGAGACAAAGACACCGGCTACTCCACATCTCAGCTCTGCAGCAAATCCCATCAAACACGTGCCATGTGCAATTCTTATTCGAAAGTGTTAAAGGATCCCACTTTGGCACTGTGAGTGTCTCTCATATCTCCGAAGTGAATACTCACTAACGACACATTTGATCCTACAACCGGGTGGCATCAATATCTCGTTGGATAGGACTATTGTGCTTCCGTACTGCAAATTTATTTTGTTTGATTCTGTATGTCTTGGGTGGCTAATCTTAGCTTGTAATGGTATTAAGGCATGTCTGTACAGTCTAAGGTCGTGGTGTGTCTGCAATATGGTTTAGGCAGTACCAACACCATGGTGTATTGTCGCCTCGACTGTAGTGTACTTGCTGGGCAATCTGCTTGGAGAGCACTTACCAATAGAGCATTCGCATTGTTAAATGATGAAGACTTTTTGTCCACCAGGCATGGTCATGGCCAACTCTTTGGAGAGTAGCTGTCAGAGCAGTTGTCAGATTGTTGTCAGAGTTGTTGTCAGAGGGCTTCTGTCAGAGCGGCAATTGTCAGAGTGGCTGCTGTTGGAGTGGCTGCTGTCAGAGTGGCAGTCAGGCTGGTCGGCAGTCATAGTCGGTGACTAAATTACTCCATTTGTCAGTACTAGTCATCTATACAGCTTGATTCCTTCCAACAAGACAACCATCAGATAACCCAAAATCCACCCAAAACCCAGTGGGGTGAACCCAGACACCCAGACAGTGACCCAAACTGTGAACCCAAAAGAGAGATCACAAACCCAAGAACCAACCCAGAAGGAAATACAGTGCAGACCCAAATGTGGAAAGTATAGAATGATCGCAAATTAACTAACATCCATTATTACATCGTTATATTGGCCAATCACAGCAGACCAGAGTGCCTGTGGGGAAATCTTTCCAATCATGGTATCATATACTTGATCAGCAACGAGATCAATGTCCTCACGGGCAGCATTCTGGAGAACCACCAGCGTATATTGCATTGGTGATTGCTTCATCCGCTGGGTGATGTGAATGAACTGTTTTATCATGGCAAGGTTTACCAATAGAGTTGTGCAATGAGTTTGCTGTTGACTGATCCACCGGACAGGTTACCATGCATGATGTTCCATTGAGTAATTTATCCCCTGTTCTACCATGACAGAATTTCAGTAATTATAATGCAGTAACAAGCCCTCATTACTTGTCAGTTAGAACATAACAAGGACCCTGACCTGCCCGCGGTTGATAAATGACTTCACCACAGAGGCACGCGCATCGGCACTGATTAAGCTATGGATGGCAAAACAATTGTAGCCTACGAGTCGGCACTACTGCGCAGAGTAAGTATTACTGTCATAGAAAGAGTCGATGTCACTGTCAATATGCATGGGAGGATGTCAGAATGTGAAGGAGTGCTAATCTGTTCGACGAGCAACTGGGTAAGTGGCCAAATTATCCACAGAATCAACATCTTTCCATTATCTTTCACTGTCAAGGTGTTCCTGAGAGAGTGTTTGAGCAAAGCCAACATTGTAGCCCCAAATCGCAATGCTGCCTGGATCTGATCATAGCTGATAACCTTGTCCTGCTCAGGTGGAAGTATTCGGTCCATCTTCCCTGGGAAAGCCTTTACAAACTTAGAAATAACCGTCCTCAGTATGATCAAGTTTCGTCTACCCATGTGAGCAACCCTGCAAGGTAATGACCACAATCAATTCAACGAAGATGGTTCCAGATGAATCGAGGCAAGGCCAAGATCAAGCGCTACAAAGAGGAGGCGAATAAACCGCCAACGAGGGCCGAACATCCTCATCTTGCCAATTGTTGTAGTCTGTGTCGAGGCTACCCCGGTGATTCTCACTTCAAGCCCCGTTTAGCTACCATCTACCAAATTAATGTAGAATCGCCCAGCACCAGAGGGCTTCCTGAATGTAACAAGTTCGGTAGTTACATGCACAGGAAGGATGTTGATGATGGGGTTTGGGTTCCTGAACGGGATATGACTCACCATTGTTCTCCATAGCATTAGTGTGCATAAAACAGCGAAAGTTTGATTCGAAATAGTTTTCTCGTAGCAGGGCCACCTGATTAATATATATGATGTTTGCGTGGGCTTTTTAAATTTCCTCACTTCACCAATTAGAGGAAACATATAAGCATCCCAAGTCATCGTTGTGCAGTGCACAAGTGATCCGAATTCTGGGCCTTTCTTGTACAGATCTGCAACCGGCATGAACCCTGCACAACATTCAGTTCCTGACACATTACTTCCATCCACGATCCAATTGACATCAATGTTAAGAGTATAGTCAAATGTATCTGGCAGCAGCTGTAGGGTCAATCAGGATGAACTCTCCAGAACACGCAGGATCTAACGCAAGTCTTTGATGCCATTTACCAATGGGGTTGCTGTTAACATCCATTTGTTATGCGGCTGCAGACTGAGTATACAGGGCGCCATATGCATATTGTCATTGCAGGAGTCCATTTTGACCAACATGCCATTAGCCTTCCTAAACTTGGCAATTGGGGTCATGCTTGTCCTCAACCTGTGGGCCTCATCCAACATAACCAGATGAAATGTGTTAGGGGCCCTAAATTTCAAACTGTTGGCTTGGTGATGGTTGAAACACTGGTAAAACGGCTCAATGGTCGAGATCATGACCATTCTCCATGGTTTTCCCTGAACAGGGGCTCGATGGAATGCCCTCCTCCAGGAAGAAGTACCGTAATGGAGATGTGGAGTTAACTCAGTGAACTTAGTCACCACAGCTTCCTAATCTGCTACCATCAGTTTAGGGCTATTTCAACTTTCACTTGAAGTCACTGTAGTGGTATGTATTCCAGTCATACCATACAATTAATGTTGGGAGGTGGATGTTCCACTGCAGCTTTCATGGCTCCCTTCCGACCTTCTTGCCCTGTTGAACTTTGGCATTGTGGTCATTCATGTTGATCTCTCATTCGTCGAATCCCGGAGGTGGATTGTAGGTTTTTCCTTCATAGACATTAACCTGGTGACATATTAAAGTTAGTGCTGTCAGAGTCTGATGATTGTGAGTGTGGCAAACAGTATATCTCAAGGGCACAGCAGGGTCTAACCTTGCCAGTACTGCAGTTATCAGCCGATAAACCACCCTTCGCCAAGCTAATATCCTTCTGTGCCATCCAATCCACTGCAATATTGTGGTGCGGTTGTAACTGTGTGGGTTTGTTGAGCGGCTTGAAAGTTCTGATCTTCATGGTGATGCCTAATGCTGCCATTGACCCCACCAAGTTTTCTCGCCAAAATTCCTGGTTATCCATCAGCTCCGCTAACCTGTGAGTAAAAATTAGCTTCATTCAACATTCTGACAACAGCTCTGACAACAGCTCTGACAGCGGCTGAGCTCTGACAGCAACTATTACAGCAGCTTTGACAGCGGCTGAGCTCTGACAACAGCTCTGACAGCAGCTCTGACAACAGCCCTGACATCAACTCTGACAGCGGCTGAGCTCTAACAACAGCTCTGACAGCAGCTCTGACAGCAGCTCTGACAGAAGCTCTGACAACAGCTGAGCGCTGACACTAGCTCTACGGCTCTGACAGCGACCGCTCTGACAATGACAGCGACTCACCAGTTTACATCGACATTTTCTGTCTGGTCCTCCTTCTGTGCTAACGCATCAGGGTTGTTGGGTCTCTCTAGTTCTGTTAGGGCAATGTTGTTGAAGTCAGCGTCTACCTGATTGAATTCATCTGCGTTTTGTATGTCCAAATCTCGGTCCTCCTGTGTAAATGTCCAGTCAGGGGAAGGAGCCAGTGGTGCATTGATAGTAATCGGCATGATCCCCGGATCGGAATATTACTGGTCTTCCGGCATCCCCAGTAGCTGTTCCATCGCTTCCACTTCCTCCTCCTCCTCCATATCATCCAATTCATCGGCATGGATTTCATCTCCAGAACCGTCTACTAAGTGAATAACTAAGGGTTCCCTACCTGCGTCCTTTTGTTTCACCCTAATGGTCGATGTTCATTCCAGGTTGATGGGGTTGCTCTTGATAGATTCAATCTCATTGTCGGTGTCATCCACCATAACAGTCCTGTTGATGGTTATGAATGTCCCCTTCAGACGGCTTCCAATTTTGGTGAAAGTCAGACAGTCGTCACTGCTCAATTCGTCCAATTGAGTGTCAATCGGTGCAAATCAGGACGATGGACTGTCACCCTGGGTGGATGTTGTACTCGCCGCGCAGGAGTCAACAGCCCGCAAGTAGGTTGCTAGATCATATTGCCAAGAAATGCTGGCAACAAGTTGGTCATAACACTGGGGCGTATTAGGATTCTTTGTGAAGTCTCTCAGAACTTGAGGCCATTTCAACTCATCTGCAATATCTACCAGTTGATCATCTTTCGTCCACATGACAAAATGATCGATATAGTCTTCTCTAGCTTTTTGGTGTCAATTTCTAGGTGAGGTGCCTCCCACAAATAATTGAGCTGGTGAGCTAGTTGCACCGCATTTAGGCCTCCCGCTGCTTAGATCTAAGAGTGAAAGTGGGGAGGAATCTTGTGCAGCATTCCGTCCGCACAAGGGTCGCTGGAAGGCATTTCCTGAGCTTTCGATCTGAAATGGATTGAATCTGGGTGACTGAGCATCCTCCAAAACCACTGGAACGTCACGAGGCAGTATGGTGGACAAACCGCCAATCGTGTTGTGCCACTACCAGTGGTACTCCTACGCCACACTACCAACTCTCCCCTTCGTCGCGATGAGTTTGAGCTTGAAACTGCGGGTGTAGTAGACTAAACCCCAACATCTGAAGTGCGTTTATTGATTGGTGTAGTAGGAATGCCCAGGATAAGGTCTAATGAGGGAGCTCATGTGATCGTGGGAGTGAGGCTTGAGGAGCTGTTCGGCTTCGCGGGGGGCTTGTTGCGGTCTTTGACTTTTTGGGGTGGCATGGTAGGTCGGTCTTGGGTGTGGTGGTGGCCCTTCGGGTGACTCTTCATTGTAAGAATGAGATGAGTCTTTGGATTGTACGGACATTATCATCACTGAGCTTCGCATCCGGCGTGTGTCCCAGGAGATCTCGAGAGTTATTAACAAGCATCTCCCAAATGGCAGTAAAGTCCTATTTGTCAGGTCAATGTCAGTCAATGTCAGAGACTCAATGTCAGAGACTCAATGTGCAAGACTCAATGTCGGAGACGCAATGTCACAGACTCATCGTCAAAGACTCATTGTCTGTGATCCAATGTCAGAGATTCAATGTCAGAGACTCAATGTTGGAGACCCAATGTCAGAGACTCAATGCCAGAGACTCAATGTCACAGTCGAATTTACTAACCTTGTCACGCATCTTTGCTACACTGCGCACCGCGGTGTACACTGTGATATTGGCGTATTAAGGGATAGTGGATTTGCCAGGTATAGTTCTCCATCCCTGGACTGCTGGAAGACCTTCAGTGAATGCAGACCGGCTACTCACAGCATCTACATCCTGCATCATCATCTCTTGAACAGAGAAACAGATTTCTTTGGTCCTGTTCAAAACGCAGGAATGCCATCTCCGTGGAAAAAGTGGTGGTGTCAGAATGAAGATTGTTTGGCGGATATTAGGGCCGCGGAGTGTATATGAGGGTCGTTGAGTGGATATAATGGTTGTCACACTAACATTGGTTGATCTGAGTGAATAGGTAAGGATTGAACATGTCATATACCAAGTAGTACTAGATGCACGCAGACCCACACTCAATGGGATGACCACTCCAACACAGATTGTTACTGTGATGCAAATATGCGAGTTGATCCAGTTGAGAAAGCACCGCGGATTGAAGTGAGGAGAATCTGAAGAAGCAAACTGCTAGTAAGATGGGACAGGTCCGAATAGGTAGATGGAAACATGTCGGTGGTTTTTGGGAAGGCTGAACACTACGAGGTTCAGAAGGAAGTGAGGTGTTTTGGTTGAGACATGCTGATTGGTGTGGGGCCAAAACATCAACTCACACTGTTCCATTTAGGGAAGCTGAATATGGTGCTTAGAAGCGGAACTTCCCAGCATTGCACACAAGGAAACAAAGGGGGCTAACGATAGTATACTCCAAGCCTAAAGATAGCGTGTGGTACAACACTATCACAAGCCTACGCTAGCATCCAAGTCGGTTTAGGGCAGGCTGAATACACAGCATTGGGACAGGTGATAGGAGCGCAACTATGATCAATTTCCAGTGGGCACTCAATCGCAAACTGTTCAACTTCAACAATGCAGTCCTGCATTGGCACATTATGTGGCAGGGTCTTTGCCCGAAAAAGTGGTCTCACTCTTCGCCGCTGATCAACACATGCACATCTTGACTTAAAATCTAGCAATGTTTCCATGTCAGATGGGCTAGACTATGAACCTGCGGACGACATTGCTCAATTTTATGACGGTGCAAACAGCTAGCCATCTGAGACCAGGATATTCCGCAATGCAGGGGCCCCGATCGATGACACAGTACAAGTTCATTCTGTTGTGGATGATGACTGGGACCCCCTTGGGCCCTTTGCTACACCCCAACAATGGCAATCTTAATGTTCGATTGGGGATACCAACCTTGGTAAAACGAAACTCAACAACATCTTCAAACTATGACTTATTGTACCTGACACCAATGCCAAAATCCCCGACCAGCTCTTTCAACTCATTGTGAACATGGAAGAAATGGACAGACTTGTATGCAGATTGGAGGAGAGTTCTGTTAATATTGATGGAAAAGGTAGTCCGTTCTGGAATTGCAACCCAATTGCAGTAGTATCATATATCCAAGGACATCCCTGGTTTAAGGACCATCTCTCGTACCTGGCAGTTGACCAAGCGGAGAACAGTGGTGAACATATATACGCTGAGATGTGGATCTCAGCTTGGTGGTGTAAAACGCAGGCAAGTTCCCTTGCAGTGTCAGAGTGATTGTTTCTTGTCAGATTGTCGTTGTGTTTCGGTGAGTCAGAGTGTCAGAGAGAGCATGTCAGAGAGATCATGTCACACAGATCATGTCACAGAGATCATGTCAGAGAGAGCATGTCAGACAGTGTGTCAGAGAGATTGCGACACAGAGATCATGTCCGAGGGAACGTGTTGAAGAGAACGTGTCGGGGAGAATGTGTTAGATAGTGTGTCAGCGAGCGAATCCGTAAGCGTCAGAGTCATATTGTCGGAGAGAGCGTGTCAGACAGAGTGACAGAGAGAGCGTGACAGTTTCATCGTGTCAGAGTCAGTAGTGTGTCAAGTGCTTCAGCTCCAGTGTGGACCGGATATGTCTAGATATTCGAACCTCATTACTCCATCCTAACACATCATAGGAATCATTGCCAGATGGATCAACAGTTGTCCCCATTATACTTGGCAGTGACAAAACAATGCTCTCTATACTAAGTGGCTACAAAACAGCTTGGGCCAGTTTATCTCAGTATCAGAAACCTCCCTAAGGTGAAGAGATGTTTGTTGAAGACAAACTAAATAATCCTAATCGGTCCATTACCGAAATGTCCAAACGGACCAAAAATCCACACCAATAGGTTCGCCCTCCATGAATCTATTGCAACAATATTGAGCACCTTAGAGGAGCTGGCGAAGAGCACAATAGCGGTTCTGCGGGCGGACAGTCACACTGGTCACGCATATTCCCAAATGGCATCATTCCTTGCAGACTACCCAGAGCAGTGGACAATAACAATGGTCAAGAATGAGTGGTGCCCCCAATGCGAGATATGCCCGGATGACATGCCCCAACTTGCCCGCAGGTCCAGGCACTGCCATCCCCAATGGTACCTTCATGTGTCAATAATGGCTGCTCAGGAGGTGTGGCTGTGAAAGTTTGCCGACAGTTCAAATATCGCCGATGCCCATGCAGATCGCAACATATATAGTTGCATGAATGTTGACCGGTTGCACCAACTACTGCAGGGCATATTTAAGGATCATTCCTGCCAAAGGATTGTCGGTTTTCTGAAAGATGTTTAAGGCCAGCAAAAGGGTTTGGACCAGATAGATGATCAATTTTCCATAATTCCTCACTTTCCTAACATATGCCAGTTTGAAGACAAACATACTGGTGTGAAACAATGGACTAGTGCCACGTACATGGACATCGTGAAGGTCTTGCTTGCAGCGCTTGCCCCTCTCCTTACAGGGCATCCCGACTACTTTAAGTTCATCAAATCTCTCACAGACTTCATATTGATTGCATTCTACCACTCCCACACCGAAACCATGCTCAAATTCCTATAGGATGTGCTTAGTGGCATCAGCAGCAACATCCACCTCTTCCTACCATACCGCAAGAGCCACAGTATGAGTAAGATACTCCCAATTCATTCCATTCCCCACTATATTGAATTGATTAGGGAAATGGGCTCTTCTGATAATAGAGACACCGAAATATCTCAGGCCACGGATGGAAGCCTCATCAATGATGGCTACCATTCTTCTGGCAAGGTGACGTATACTCTGCAGATGTTAAAAAGGATACTGCACCTGTTTTGTATCCAGTTGAGTGTCAGTAGTCTACTGCATATCCTGAAATCAGATCCCCTCTCGCCGAAGGCAAATATATGCAGAAAGCTTCTTGCGGGGGATTCTCTGGCATTCGACAAATTATCACCTAGTTTGATAACTCGCACAAAAGGAGTGATGATCAAAAGCAACATGGTTGAAACTCTGACATCCTATTTTTCGACATTTCATGCCGATACAGGAGCCAGTCTAGACATACAGACCGCTGGCTGCTGTTGATCGTGGATTCTCCATCAAAGGATATACTGAGCACATAGCGTCACAGTCACTATACAGCAGCACAATAATCCAGATACAGTTGTGGTTCAAACGGCAAGGTGAGTGGAGAAGTGGCGCAGACAAGGGAATCAATTCGACAATATATTGATTCAAGGAGATTGATCACCATGAAACAATCGTTGGGTACGTCAACAAGGATAGTGCCCAGCCAAACTGTTATATGCTTTTCATTTTAGCAACAGAATCAATACAGGGGAAGCCAACACCAATGGCAGTGTCTTATGGTGGACGGTACAGGACAACCAATTGTTTGTAGAGGATTTGGAGTATCTATCATCTGCGAGGCCAAACTGAGACCATGGAATGATATTGTGTCGAGGTGGGCCATTGAGAGTACAACGTATTGTAGTTGTTGCTTCGGTTGTTACACGGATGCAACTTGCTCCGAGCAGTGAAGATAACACATACCTACTCAAACAGTACGCATCTTTGGAATCATATATATTGATATAATAGATCGATTGGATATGTTGATCTCAACAGGTATGCCTGGTATCCAGTGCCACCTTTGGCACCTTGTTAGAGAGAATCAGAGCCAGAGTCCATGTCAAAGTCACACTTGTCAGTCACATTTATCGCAGCCGTGATTGTCTGATCATGGCAGAGTGCACTTTGCAGTGCCATGTTTATTAGAGCTGGGATTGTCAGAGACCTTGTCAGAGACCTTGTCAGAGACCTTGTCAGAGACCATGTCAGAACTGCACATGTCAGAGCCACAATTGTCAAAGCCACACTTGTCAGAGCCACACTTGTCAGGGCCAATTTACTTAGCCGTATAATATACTCTTTAATCCACAGAATGAAAGATTCGTTAGATCTAAGATTCAATCATGGAGGCACTGAAGGAGAGGTCGGTTCAAGTAAATTGTCAGAGCCATGTTTATCAGAGCTGGAATTGTCAGAGACCATGTCAGGGACCATGTCAAAGCTGCACTTGTCAGGGCCATTCTTGTCATGGCCACATTGTTCAGAGCTGGAATTGTCAGAGACTATGTTAGAGCGCACTTTCATAGCCAGGATTGTCAGGGACTATGTCAGAGCCACATTAATCTGACCACGATTGTCAGAGACCATATCAAAGCCACACTTGTCATTATAGAGCGGTGATGAATACCAGGTGGTTGTTGCAGTACAAATCTCATGAGAAAGATATCGATCGTCTCAGGAAGGTCGCATACTGCTGATCCACAAGTCAAACCACATTATTTTCAGTATGTACACCTTTCCATGAGTTGATACACATGTGTTGAGTGTCTGCGACTCTCATGCCCAACATGTTTTCCGATTTGAAATAGCGACATATGATTGTGTAATAGAATTGATATTGTAAATCGCTTCGCTGGACTGGCAAGAGCTATTGCGGGAGCGGAAGAAGTGTCGAGCTTTGTGCATATATTTACCTAAAAGAACTCTAGACCTGGAAAATAGTATATATCTTGATTAATGACAGAATTGCTCCGATATGGGACGTAAATGTGAGTTATCGTTATTGTATGTCAACAACAACTTGTCGGTATCTGAATCGGTATTTAACCTCATGTGCGTAAGTTGAGACTCTCACACATGGGATGCCATAATAACTTCCAAAAAGTAAAAATGTAACTGAAGATACAGTAAAATCCCATGACTCATGGTAATAAACCCGAGATGTGCCAAGGCACTGCGGTAATATCAATAACGTATTGTAATACCGCGCTAACAGTCCTAACAAATTTCGTTTACAGTAATGCTAAAGCTTTTCCCCATGAACTGAATTCTTCTGAAAGAATATATTGTAAATGTTGTACACTTCATCTTCCATTTCATTTGGGTGAAGAAAAGCAGCAACCAACATTGCATCAATAGTGCAAAGCATCTGATGGTGCTTCTTTTATTGCTGAAAATTTATACCAGACAAGGGGACGAATTCAATTCCACATTGGTGTATTATGATCTGCAATGTCTAATCAATAGTTATTGACATTTTGGCAATTTGCAAAATTGTCCAGGTCTTTGAAAGGCAGGAGGATATATTGAAATGAAAAAGTGGAGTATTATGTGGAAAAATAAAGTACAGAAAGGGATAGAAAAGTGCCAAATGTAATAGAGATGTCCCATGTCAGGAAAACCTTTGGTATTACCACAGCCAGGATTCATTATAGGTGTTTGAGAACAACTAAAATATGTTATTGATAATACTGACTTTCCACAGCAAATTATAGGTTAATTACAGTAAGATATAGAATTGTATGATTTTTGCACTGATATTTTTACATTTGGCATTTTATTACTGATTGTTATCAGTGAAAATTTTGGCCTATGGACAAGATTTTTATTACCAATTCAAATACTGACAAGTAGGTATTCAGTTACAATGATAATAAGATCCAATTATGTGCTACATCCAAGCCATTGTGTCAATATTTGTGGAATACACTACTTCTCTGGTGTCAAATGTTATTTAGCTAGATATAGACACCAAGCTTAACTATTCGATCTGTTTTTCAGTCATCCTCACCAATCCAGTGACATAATCTCAAAATTACACTGTAACACAGTTCAAAGTTACAATTCACATTGGAAACATATTGGCATGAAGTTGCACACCTTTCCGATAAATCCCGTAATTCATGACAATCTGTACATCATTCGAATAATTTGGTTTGGGTTGAATATGGCCAGTGTGTAATGATCCTTTGGTGGTTGATAACTTTCGCCTGAGTTTGGGAAACCAATGTGATTTGGTATTCATCATGACTCCACTATGGCAAGTACAATGGAGATATAGTCTCTGACAATGCTGGGTTGTATTATATGGCTCTGTCAAGCATTGTTCAAGTATAGTCTCTAGTAATCTTGGGCATGACAGTATACTGTGTTAGTCTCTAACCATTGTGGTGCTGATAATTGTGTCTCTGACATGATTGGGTCTAACAGTTAAGTCATCGATTTAGTCTCTAATAAGTAGGTTCGGAAATCATTTGGTAATTCTGGGCACGATGTACATATCTACAAAGTGTCCATCTCGTCTGGAAACCATTTGTGATCAATGTAGCTCTGACCAGGCTCCAAATAAACCAATCATTAGTTCTGGTGATGGACACCTGGGATTTCTCTTTAAATCAACCTATCTCATGTATCTGGTATATGCATTCATTTTATTTACAGAATGTGTATTGGTTGAATAGATATTCATTATGTGAATAGATCGGAATCAGTTGCACTGGTGTAAAATCTGCATAATCATCTACCATGCATGGTTCCTTTTGTGGCACATCTGAACACTTTATTATCCAATTGTTGCAATGCAGACAATAGATACTGCAAATCCTCTACTCACAATAACTCATAATCAACCATCTGCCATATTACACTTCCACTTGTATTGGCCTTCCTAGTATTTGTTATGTTACTGAAACAAAATGTGTGCAGCAGTTTGATAGGGCAATGTACATGTTATTATATATTACTATTGTTTTGTAGAACTTGATCTTTCTGTAACAAAGTTTGTCAAATCAATTCCCTTGTCTGTACCACTTCTCCATGTATCTTGCCTATTTAATGAATACTATATATTGATTATTGTACAACTGTATAGTAACTGTGATGCCATTTGGTTGGCAAATTGTTGACTGAATATCTACAATTTATTGAAACCAAGAGTCTATAAGTCTTGACTTGTACGTAGGTTTGCTTGAAATATCGAACAACTGATTCTCAGAGTATCAATTTACACTAATATATCAATACTATCTAAATCTGTCAGCACAGAAATCATGCCGTAATTGTCTGTAACTCTGTTGATGTGATGTATCATGCTGGATGGTACTTTGCCAGATGCCAGTGAAGCCCTCACAAGAAGCATTCTGCATAATTATACTTTGTGCAAGAGATAATCCAATTTAGTAATATAATGTAGAATACCAATATTTTGGTTGATATGAAGTAGATTTATTTTCTATTGAAATATCTCCATAATACTGAAAAGATTTTTGGAAGAATCGTAGTTATCTATAATGAGCAATTTATACACAGTGTCAGAAATTTTCATATTACTGCAGTTTGCAGTGCCCAGTTTCGCAACAAATACAATACTATGGAACTGGTAATGAAACCTAGGATGGTTGCTCTGACTGCAGTGATTGTAGTATGGAAACAGGAGATGGATATTGCTGCTGATGCTGGTAAGCACCTTCTAAAGGTATATAAGTATAGTTGTTGCATGGGAGGAGTAGCTGGCAATCCATATAATATTATTGGTAGATTGATTAAACTTGAAGTAGTTGGAATAGCCTTTCAACAGAGCGGCAAGCAGTGCAAGCCAGACATTTACCAAGTCCTTGTACTGGACAGCAGTCTATTATTTCATGTTGATATATTGGATTCCAAACCGGGATCTACTAAAGAGGAGAGAAATTATAAAGAATTATTTGTCTATCAGTTTGAATCACTTTTTCTGGCCATAAGTATATTACAGGCAACCAAAATCCATTCCCAGATGGGAACTTTAAATAGATTATTTAGTGGCTGGTACAACTGGTCAACAGCCATACAATAATGTGTTTTACAATCTGCAAGGATAT
>Ga0307515_10000587_pt1 | contig 85278 bp, 86 predicted proteins | sample 17_EM_MG_FD_194513 | JGI IMG/M metagenome (GOLD analysis project Ga0307515, IMG submission 194513) | Populus trichocarpa ectomycorrhiza microbial communities from riparian zone in the Pacific Northwest, United States - 17_EM | ecosystem: Host-associated > Plants > Roots > Unclassified | place... | reverse complement strand
GACGCGTGGTATTGAGGCCGGGCGCGGAGTAACCCGCCACCGGGGTGTCTCTGACGGCTCTGACGGAGCGCGTCCACTCTGACGGAGCCATTCCGCCCGGACGGAAATATTTTTTGCTGATGTCATTGTCACACATTTATGTATTTCACACATTGGGCATGCGCTGTAGAAGACTTGAGTAACCATGACTTGCTCTGGATAATCCCTGACCCAGGCAGCCAAAAGACAATAACATTATATCTGGCATCTATCTGCACAGTGGGATTTCAAGCAAGAGCCAGTTATGTCAAGATTCCGGCATGAGGACAGCACAGTTGTAACCTTGGAATGCCATATCGCATCAGCATTTTCAGTACGTTTTGGGGGACAGCGGATCAGCCTGACCAGAATCAAGGTGCACTTCTTTGGTGTGTGGCAGATATGTTTTCAAATATTAGCAATTGTGAGATACAGCAGCCAGGCATGCTAATTCACCTGAACAATAGGTCAGGTGAGTCTTGTCGGATGCACAAATAACTGGCCCAATTGTCGCTCCACCAGGAAACTAATCCTACGTATGCCAACTCCAGTCACCAGTGTTCATCTCGCTGAATATTGGGTGACTGTCCAATTCTGTGAGGCACACAGGTTCAAAATTGTGGTGCGCTGGAAATGGGAGATGTGACAAAAGAAATGGTATACATGTGAAAATATCCCTGTATTATCATGTTCTGATGATATGACAATGATCATCAATCCAACAAATCATCGCCGAGCCCAGAATCTAGTTTGGTCTGCATTCCCAGGGTATCTGCTGATTCCAACGTTTCGATTTTGATGTTGTCCAGTCCACACCTCAGATGTTAATCTATTGACATTGTTCTCTGGTGCCTGAATGATTGCGCCTATTGAAAGTTGTATGCTGACTGAAATGGATGGCATGGATTCCATAGTTTGACTACTTGCAATGGTTGTTCTACAATCCAGTTGCTCTGCCATATGATTCCCCCCTCACAATGTGGGCTCTAACTTCCAGCCTACGCAGTGATGTTTTTTGTTGAATCAGGGGTACGTGTAAAATCAGACTTCGGGGGTCTGTAGTTTCTTCGTTGGGAGTATCTTCACGTGATGGCGCACCAGGTACATTGTCAATGGGCATAATATTGGTGGCCAAGCTCATCAATGGCCGTTGAGGTGCACGGACCGATGTCGAACCATCAAGGCTCTGGCACACCGCAGCCTGCAGGTAGTGAAATCCAGTCACATGATAGCTCTCCATTGATCGATGTTGAGTGATATTGTTGATTGTCAGCCTCAAGTCAGTCATTGTCAAATAGTTCCATTTTGCATGGAAAATACTTAGCATGTTTCCGGCCAGTGTTGACCATATATGACACATGGTCAGTAAACACATATTTGGATGACTCTCGATAATACTTCATCGGGCGATTTAGACCCCCAGAGATATCGGTTTGAAAGCAAGCTACCCCAGGTTATAGTATCACATTGACAGCCGCATCGCACCCCACCAAATGCGGGAGAGAGGTAAAATGATGACATCTTACAATCTGTTTTGTTTGTCACCCCAGATATATGAATCATATCCTGCACAATGTTCATCCACATCGTCTGGTGAAAATCGCTAGCAGAGAAGAAAAGGTTGCTTTTGTAATTACTGCATTCACCTCAATCTGACATAAAGTCTGTCATCGTGGCATCATGAGTTATACCCATGCTCCAACCTCCCAACAGCTGATAATGAAGGAAGATCATCTTAATATAAAGAATAGGTGAGTTTCCTAGCTAGCGGTATGCCTGCACTATTCTCATCAAGAACTGATACACTGGTAAAATGGATGCTTCAGTAATGATCCTTGACTGGAGTGAGGTTCCTGAGGAGAACAATGATGTTTAGGCAAGGAGCTTAATAGAAAGCAATCACTGTTGGTGCTTGACTCACAGGACTCCTATTGAACGAGGTTGCAAGGTCGTAGACACACAACTTATGTCTAAGATCCCTAGTCATGGTAACCTTCATACTGGATACAGTGCATGTTGGGTTCCTGGAGATATCATAACATATCCTGTCAATGACATTAATAGTCATGGAAGAGTACGATGGTGAGCATCTATCCAATATCCTGGTATATCAATGCAACCAAATGATAAAGTAAGGCAGGATGTGTGTGATTAAGGTTTCATTTTTTCAACCAGGTTGGCATCATGGATCGAAGGGGGAGTGCAACACCACAGTTCGTGTTAACAGAGTGGGATATACAAAGCCCTTCATTCTGTTGATAATCACTGCTGCCTGCAATATACTCAACCATCGTCCGATATAATCTACAGTACATCTCACATCTATAGTTGTTTACCACCATCATGGTTCACAGATCATCTAGACGAATTGATCTCCCCCAAAGAGAGTGAATATAGCTCTACTGGGTGGCCAATTGGACTCCCAACAATGGCGTGATGATACTTCAGAATCATCTGATATCCATTCATGAACTGCCACTGGCAATTACAGTTAATTTGGGGAACACCAATCAATATCATCCGCTGCATGGGTATGGTTGCTTGCCATTGCTGCAGCCATTTCCAAGCACTCTGCAGTTTAATCACCATTCTCCATTCAACATGACACACAGTTCACAATGAACCACCAGCGCAAACCAAGGATTTCGAAGTTAAGGGCCACAGTGGCAAGCATATGACCTCCACCAAGGTGGTTATGGTGGGACTGAAATGTTCCCTCCTCTGCACATTCCAGGACTAGGGTCATCATCTCCAGGTGCGCCAAGAGTGCCTACAGGACCTCCAGGAAACAGTCCAGTCAATCGGCTAACATCTTCCAGCTGTACTTCTCCACCTGGACATCCTCCCACCATACCTGGGAGACCCCCAATTGGCCTCCCAATGAAAAGATTCCAGCTGCCAGCAAAACTGTGGATAACAGATGTCGCAAAGCTTATGGACTTACCCTCATCACTGGAGCTTTCCAACAACATATATGATGTAGATGTTGAGAGCGATGATTTGTTGGACTTGGGCGGTACATAATGCCAACCCCACATGGGCCATAAGCAAACCAAATTCTCCCTGAATCAATCTGCCAAATGGATGTGTCAGGCCAACCACAGTGCATTCAACAAGTGGAACAAAGTGTCGGTGGCTGGGTTTCTGGAGTAGAAGCATCAGTCGATGTTGTGGGAGCAGAACTGTTTCAAACCACTTCGAGGTGGACCCCTGCACTGGGACACAACAGTTCCAGATTTATCGGCCACCTTCTACAACTGGAAGCCATTAAATAATGTAGACAATGCTTAATAAATTCGGCGGCTGTGGGTTGGGATGGTTGTGAACAAAAGCGCAAGTGAGATAGGGGAGGTGAGGAAACAAGCGACTGGCAACGCATTTGGTAGAGAGTGCAGGCATACTGGAGACAAGTAACCACACATAGTTGCCAAAAAGAACATTCATGACAGCGATTCACCGGTTTTCAAATGGAATCAACATTCTGATATTCCGCACACAACTCCAAATCTCATACACAGATTTGAGGCACTGGGAGGAGCTAATTGATTTCAACAACAAAAATGCAGGCCCAAAAGAGCCATACATTCTAACATCGATGTTCATGTGCACCCTGGAGCAGGACCAATTGGCTGAAGAGTATATGAGATTTTATACACCAGGGCAGATGATGAAACGCCCCATATATCTCCAGACTTTGAACATCTGTTGCCTTTCAAATGCGTTCAGGTGGAAACATGCACACCATCCGGAAGTATCTTTGGTAGAAATGATGAGAGCCTCTGTTAAGGAGATTGCCGTGCACATAATTTGACTGGCATAGGTAAAATCCACATGCGGAGTTGAAGCTAGCTGTGAGTAGTAGTAGCAACGGATCCAGACCGTCACTTCGGGTCCAGGTCCGGGTCCAACCCGATCCATTGCCACTTTGGCTGACTGGGTTGTGAATGAACCCGAACTGTCAACTCGGGTACAGTTCGATGGTAAACTCCCAACTCGTCTGAATCGGGTGGGTTTTCAGCGGGTCCATCCATTGATTCAATTAAGGCTCTTGTTTTTGGTGTATATTAATAGTATCTTATCAAAATCGTGTTTTCAACAACCAAGGATATGTTTTTGCATGCTTTGCAGATTGCAATATCAATTAATTTGGAATCGGTGTTTTACCTTTGATAAATTGTTTTTTTGCCTATGAGGGTGGTCAATTATTCCTTTCTGAACGCGAAGATCAGCGCGATGCCTTGATTACCAAATATGCAACAACTAAAACTGTTGACGCTCCATTGACGCTCTTATTCAGGATGCGGCAGTGAGCATGTCGCTGTTGTTTTTGCCCGTAAAGGCTGCTAATATTTGATAAATGGATGTCTGCGACCAATCGGGACATAAATTACCCAAAATGCGAAGCTAAAAATGGTTGACACTCCATTGACAGGCATTCTCAGAAAGCGGCAGCAAGCATGTCGCTTTGGTTATTCTCAGTAAAGGCAGCCAATATCTGATGAATGGATGTCTGCAACCAATCGGAAAATAAATTATCCAAGATGTGAAGCTAAAAATCGTGGACACTCCATTGACGCTCATTCTCAGAAAGGGGCGGTGACCGTGTTGCTGTCTCTTTTGCCTAAAAAAGCTGCCAATACATCGGTTATGCATAACAGGGACCAAATCACTGTGTAACTACTGTACTTACAAAACCACAAATCTTTGACACTCCGTTGATGCTCATTCTCAGAATGAGGCGGTGACCGATTTGCTGTCTCTTTTGCCTATAACAGCTGGCAATAGATCAGGTATGCATAACAGCAACCAAATCACTGTGTAATTACCGTACTCACACAACCACAATTCGTTGATGCTCAGTTGACATTCATTCTCACAATGGGACGGTGACCGTGTTTCTGTCTCTTTTCCAAATAGTGACTGCCAATCCATCGGTTATGCATAATGGCGACCAAATCCCTGTGTAACTACCGTACTTACAAAACTACAAATTGTTGACACTCCGTTGACGCTCATTCTCAGAATGGGGCGGTGATGATTCAGCTGTCTCTCTGGCCTATAAATGCTGGCAATAGATCGGATATGCATAACAGCGATCAAATCACCATGTAGTTACCGTACTCATAAAACCACAAATCGTTGACGCTTCATTGATGCTCATTTTGATGAATTGTCCATTCAACATCTGCTGCCATCGATAATAGTTTTCATCATGTTTTGAACTTCTTCGTAGTCTGTCTCACAGATTGAGACTTGGCCCTGTGGCAAAGCCGAGCACAGTAACATTCTTGCACTGTTTGCTCTCACACGACTAAAATTCATGTATCTTGTCAAAAGGTTCCTTCAGCCTGCTATACATCTGTTTATCAACCGGTATTCACAAGCTACTGCTCACCATTCCCCCATTATATATCTCTAACTAAAACTCTCGGTCAAGATACATAAAGAAGCTGGCAAAACATTGACGCACTGTGTCCTACTTTTGCTTCACTCCCTGATTCCTCCTCGTTCAATTGCATTGACCGTCATCAACAGCTTTTCAGGCTGTCTCTTCGACTTCCATGTAGGCCTAATCATTCCAGGAAAATTTGCCGTGGCGCTCACATTCCGCTGCTCTGGGGATTTGGGATTCTCAATGCTATTGTCTTCCTCTGTATGAGATTCAGCGTCCGCCGCGCAATCGTCTTTGTTGTCATTTGAATCATCTTAGTCCCCATTCCAGTGAAGCCAATCTTCTGTGTCCGAAATGCTTTCCAGTGTGCTATACTCATCACTTTTGACTGGATGAGCGTTGATTCTTGAGATTCGGCGGATATTAAATACTTGAGTTCGTCCTTCAGCAAGGTCCTTCGCAGACAAACGTGGTGGCAAATGAGATCTTTCTGACAATCCGAATGCAGCTGCACCATTATGTTGAAAGAGTGACCTCAATATATTGACGATCTCTTCCGTGTCCAAAATGTATCCCACGGCGGTCATCTGCTTGTTCTGAGCGAGAGATTCTTTCTGGGTAGCATGTAGGTTTTGGCTGCCCTGCCACATCTCCAAAATGTCATGAACCTTGGCCATTCTGTGGGATTTCCTTTCTTCCGCTTCTTTCCTCATTTCCGAGTCGTTTTCTGTGTTGGTTGTATCCATTTGTGGGTCAGTGCCTCCCAAAATCCCGTTAAAGGCTTGAGCAAACTGCCTAACAACAACTTTTTCGCGATGGGTCTCGCCTGTGGTTTTTGACTACTTCCAGCCGATAACATCTCGGCCAAGGGAAACACTGGCCTCCACTCCGACACAAGGTGGTATGATAGAAAAGATGTCACGCGACACATTGGAAAGATCGGCGTACCTTCTGTGCGTTTGCTCCTGTTGACGGCACCTGTCGGGTTTGTCTGGTAACCAATATGTACTGCTAATCACTACTGGGTCGGAGTTGTAATCATTGAGATTTGGATTAATTTGCCTTCAGTTCTTTGGTGCTTCAGGCGGCGAATTCAAATTGAGCCTGGCGGCAGTCAATGGATGTGCTGCACGATTGCTTCGTCTGGGTGTCGTCTCAGCCACAATGTTAGGCATTTAGTATTCTTCATCATCGCTTGACTAATCATATGGATCAAAGGATGATTGACAGGATCCTGAAGCCGTTGCAGAGGGGATGGGATTGCTGCTCGGTAAGCTTTCATGCTTATTGACTGTCACACGTCAATGTTTCGCACAGTATTCATTCTCAACATACTTCAGAAAGGCCTCTTGGTATTGGGTAGTATAGGATGTCTCATTTTCAGGATCAATATCCATTCCCTTGTCCCACTTTCTACACGGTCGCAACTTCCGAAAGAGATTGAGGATATATGTGGAAATGAGCAGCATGCCCGTCGTTGGAGTCTCTTCAGCGTATCAGTTGGACAGCTTCTGTCGAGCTAACTTCACAGTGAGGAACAAGTCGTCCTTCCATTGAGTCTTCTTCCTGGGCAAAGCACACATCACGCCGTCCATGTGATCAAACATGTCATTTTACACTGTGATAACGTGATGCAATGTGACTGTATACCTCTTCGATATCCACAGGGTCCAATATCAAAATGGCCTCAATACTTCTGTGACATACTTCACAATGGTCCACTCATCTTGAGTTGTAAAAAGTGGCCAGTAATCAGTGTATTATGGATTATGGAGCCACTCGCGTGTGAGTTCACGTAATCGGTAGGCGCCGTCGAGCAACTCCAGTGTTGAGTTCCGCCGTGTCTTCACATCCATAATCGGTAGTACCCTGATGCGAACTTTGGCATTTTGACAGTCAATGAACTTGTCTCGACAACCAGGTGTCAGTGTAATCAACACAGCAAGCATTCTCTGCTATATGATGGTCAATTTCAGGACTTCCAAAATATCACGAAATACGCACTTTCTCAATTATCTTGGACAAACCTGGTGTCATGGCCGACACCTTATTGATTCTAGCGTTGCTCTCTCTTTGAAGTCCTTGACTCTTCCCAATGTCTATGCTCTAATTCTCTCCAAATTGCTGATCGCGCTCATGGGCTTCCCAAGACTTGGTGCGGCCTTTTACACCTAGACTGCTCATGAATGCACCTAAAGCCAGCTGTATGACGTGCGCCATGCATGGTATGTGCTTCCTCGAAGCAGGCCAATGGATTGCAGAGGCCTCGAGTGTTGATTGCAACTTGCATGTCATCGAGTACTTTGATGAAGCCATATCAGTCGTAATACCAAGCAAAAGGCCATCGCTAAGCTCAAAACGATCAAGAACGTCCTTCAAATGTACAGCTAGCGTTGCTCATGTATGTTGGCCCTTCACCTATCATCCTGAATTAGCTTTCGAAACGGGAACAGAACAGGCGATCAACCTCATCGAACGCATGTTGAACACCACACAATGCCCAGTTTAGATCCATATCGTAAGCAATGACCGACATTATTGCGAGTTTGTTCGGGGATGTCCATCCATCCAAAGCTAAACTCTCCTTTTTGCGTGATGGTAAATGCTTCTCAAATGCATCCATGGTCAGTGCATATTCCCTCTGGCAAATGTTGCTAAGAGTCACAGCAGACAGCAGCACTCGGTCATCGCGTAATGTCTCATGCGACCGTCGTAGCTCTAGATTGAATATAACATTCTATGGAATATGGGCCAAAACAAATCCTAACATGAGGTAGCAATTCCACCTGTCTTGGTAAAATTCAGAGGTTTCAAAGTCCTTAGTTGCCTGGTTAGAACGTTTCGTCTGTCATTTCGGTCAACATGCATCGACCTGGATGCCAAATATGATCTTCCTCTGCAAACATACTATTGTGATTCCTCGACTTCCTTGCCTTTCTACGATAGCCAAAGCGGTTTCATCAGCCATTGAACGAGTCAATTCTGTAACTGCTGACTCTGTTAATTCGTTTAACTTTGCGATGTCAGCTTTTGCCAGCAAGTGATTCCCCATTGAGCTGGTCCCATGTTCTGATGGATGGCGAAGAACTTGATGACTAACGATACATATGATGCCAGGGCTGCCGGTGTCCTCAATTCCGCAGTGTAAAGAGACTCCCCACGAAGGCGCATGTCTAGAATCATTCCAATCAATAGGCCGCTTTGTGCCTACATTCATTGAAGCCGACCAAGCATTGCAGATGAGTTGTACAGTAAGGTCACTCAAATCACGAATAAAGACACGTTCGTTTTTGGAAGAGATCATTACCTCGAGCAATGAGGTGTTTAACAATTTTGAATCAGACATGGCCGTCGGAATCAGAAATCAGGGTAATCGGACTCGAATGCCTGCCGAAGGTAACAATATAGTAACGCAGACTGCGGGTTCTTAAATATTGACTCTGCAGCTACAAGCATAAAAATCAGATCTGTGAGACATTGCATGCATATTTGTCAAGTGGTATACAAGGACATCTCGAAAAGACTGACCGCGTAAGACTCAATTCTGTAACAATGCAGTCCAGTTCATTGCTGTGTAGCTTTCTGAGCCCCCACAAAAATTGTTGCTGCTTGGTGGGTGCTCAATTGTAGGAGGCGGATGCAATATCGTCCGTAGCATTTTTGCCCGTAACGGTAGCCGAAAGGATGATTGTGGGTTACTGCCTTTCCGTAGCCCTTAGATTGTCCAAGATGCAAGACCAAAAATTGTTATCGCTCCGTTGACGCTCGTTTTTGGGAGGTGGTAATGATATTGTCAATAGCATTTTTGCCCATAAAGGTGGGCGATACATTGATTATGGGTTAATGTCAATGCACAGCACTTTGAGTGTCCATGATGTGGGACCAAAAATTGTTGACACTCATTTTTAGGAGGTGGTAGTGATATGGTCGCTGCCATTTCTTCCCATAAAGGTGGCCAAAACTCCAATTATAGCTTAATATCGTCACACAGCTGTTTGATTATCCAACAGGCAAGAACAAGAATTGTTGATGCTCCATTGACGATCATTTTTAAGAGATAGTAGCGATGCCAACGCTAGCATTTTTGGCCTTAAAGGCGGCCAATACTTTGATTATGTATTACAGCGACTATGTCTTCTGTTGGATTACCAGACTCACAAGACCAAAAATCGTTGAGGCATCATTGACGCTCATTTCCAGGATTGGTTAACAAGCGTCTCACTATCCTTTTTGCCTATAAACACCACCAATACAATGACTTTGGAAGGATGTGACTATGCAGCTGTTTGTGTGCCGAAAATGTAAGACTAAAAATCATTGAAGCTCCATTGACGCTCACCTTAATGACATACTGACAGTCAGTGAGTGCTCAACAATTGTATGTAAAGATGCATATAGTCGTCATTGGCAGCCAATAAATCGTTTCTATGTATAAACATTTTCATCCAAATGCTTCCAAGCCTCTCAATTTCTAATCCACCACTAGACACACTATCTGAGTGATAAATGACTTTGGCCTAACATGTTCTAGCGCTTCTGGCCGGCAATTAACCGCATATGAATCTGTACACTATTTTTTGATATCTTTAGCCCGACTTCCTCACCGTTCCCCATCCAGCTTATTCTCCGCAATTTCCATGACCTACCATAAGCAATTTTCAACATCTCATCTATGTGCACCAGGTCTGTGCAGCGAGTTGTGCAGTTGGATGCATGATTGTATGCAGCATCACAGTCGTCATTCATTCAGCGTCATATTGCGCTTTGACCGCTGCATCTATGACTCATATGACATCACTGACTTATTTTTCGTTTGTGAGTTTCGTCTGGAATTTACTTTTAATTGTCTCACTCAATAGTGACGGGCAGGACAATATCACATTGATTGGTTGTCAGTCAACGAGATTTGATGTCTTGAACATTGGCATGGCCCATCCGACCCTTGCACATCCATAGACGAAATATCATGTCTCACAATTTGGTCACTGAAATCAAGTAACAGCTGACACGTAGCAAAATAAGTACAGGTATTGCATTTGAAATTGATACATCGTCACAAATGCCAATTTGCCTATTCATTTCTCCAGCGACTCAGGAGCCGTCACCATGTCCTAGTCGGAATCCAATTTCTATATGGTAATTAGCTTGGGATGCGATATGGAGGGGTTAAAGCTTACGGGTTCAACGTGCTTGGATTGCTGATTATGTGACCAACCGGGCATCGAGGCGGGCAGGAGGGACGGAATGCATGCGTGTGTCTGCGGTTTATTTGAACCTAGCCGCATATGACTACTGCCTGGTCGAGAAGTCACTTGCGGCATTTGGAATTTTCCAGGGACACTATCAAGAGTCTCCCGAGGCTCACTAAATGTTGTCGGTACAGATAATGCTGCATCATCTGCCGTTTGAAGTTGAACAACAGCTGGAACCTTGGATTCAGCCGTCCCGTACTTCTTGTCCCTCTCATGGAAGTAGTCGGCCGTGTCTCCCCAGCCTGGTTGCGTCAATTTGTCAAGCTTCATCTGCTTCTGCCGAAAACGCTGCATGTGATACTGTACCATTTGAGAGATTGTGCCCATCACCCAGCCGGGTTCATCATCTTCGCTAAGCTTGACCAAAGACGAATCTTCTTCATCATCATCCTCGTTATCCCCATTCTCCACATAGTCGAAACTTGCAAGATTGCTCAGACTATCTCCGATGGGGTTCAACATCTCCCCAAATGTTGTTTCAGGCTTGGTGGTTGTCAATCCCACCTTTTCAGCATTTCTCATATCATCCTGCTTCTGTTTAATTGCTGTCTCTGCATCTTCAACTCGCTTTCTTGCCACAGCCGTGTCTCTTTGCACATAATCCTCAATCCATTTCTACTGCTCTTCGTTACTTAAGAAGTGCGTTTCATGTAGTTTCCCTGCCGCAAACTTCTTTTTGGATCGCAAGCTACACAACAATCCAAGGGCTCGGAACAGTTCTACTTCCCAGCCACGTTTGCCCTGATTCGCTTCATGAAGTCGTCATGTGGAGCGCTCTGACGATTTGCCGTATTTGCCTGCCGGTAGTGGCGAAATATGCTTTTTCGGAACATTGCACGTTGTATTTTGTGTTGACTTTGTTGATGGACGGGATGTTGGATGTTGAAAGATACGGACCACATAGAGGCAAGCTGCATCTTTTATGTCGAGGTTGATACTCTTGATCAACTTGAACAAAGCATAATCTGCGTTTTGACTGTCACAACATGGGGAATAGCACATCAGCAAAAAATGAAATGGCATTCTCAGTATTCTGAGCATTTTGAAATTCAAGTTCGCCTGTTCTCAATTATGCAGTGCACTCTGGCTGGAAATATACTCAGTAAAATTATTTTCATATCTCTGCGGGATTTTCAAACTTGGTATAGTATTCCCAAAGGGGTATAGCATAGTCTGTTACATTGTTTTATAGTCAAAAGTTAGTCTATTTTTAAAAATGAAATATGTAATAGACGTACTATTGCTTGCTTAGTAATATTATGAATCTTTTGGTTTATATATCTTCATGACAAATCATAATGAAACTAACCATATTTGGAATACCTCCAGCTATAATCAACAAATAACTGAATATGTTTAATAATATTTCCTATTTGAGTTAGTTTGGTTTTGATTTGTCATTTCGAAATAGTAATGTCAAGTTTCATGTCATGACTCAGCAAAGTATTCTATGTTCATTACATTTTTCAAAAATAAAAGTAGCTGACTTTAATCAATTAAGAAATGTATCCAACTAGGCTATACCTATTTTGGAGCACTATACCAAGTTTGAAAATCCCGTCATATTGTGGATGTAATATCGCCAAGTTTGATTGGTATAACTGCACCCGACAAAATCAACTAAATGCGAACTTGACTTTCACAATCCTTCAAAATGCTCAAAATGCTCAGAATACTTTTTCCACTTTTTGCTGATGCAATGCTAACCATAGATCATGACCTGATGTTTGGCATCTGTATCATGTAAGATCCCAAGGATTTGTTGAGACAAACATCAGCAGATGTCCTTTCCAACGAAGAATGTACCGTTGTTATCACTCAAACACGGGACTTCAACGGTCAGTCACTGTGATTTATCCCTCTAAACAATCACACAACATCAGACAAACTTGAGTCAAATCGCAGGACGGTTGGCAACCCATGCAACCCGCAGCTATGCGCCGCAGGATTCATCCTGTGTAGAACGAGCACATTGGCTGTTACGCATGCCATTTTCACTTGCAGCTAACTATATATTCCTCAAGACTTCCCACTTCTTTTCATTATCTTCTTCCTCAGGACTTCCCACTTTGTTTCGTTATCATCATCTCTTCACTTCCACTGCAGCAAATCATGGCTCCACAAACACCTCAGCAAGTTGAGCATGGAATAAAATCGAGCAGAACGACAGGCGTTTCTTCCAATACGCCACCCCCTGAGACCGAGCTACAACGCAGACACCACGTAGCTCACCATGACACTGCAAATGCAACCACTGGAGACATGACACTGGATGCCCAGTTAAATATTGTCCGTAAAACCGGAAGCAGCAAGAACAAGAAGCAGCACCCAATCGGATGTAAGTATAGTGGAATCGCGGTGAACGACCGTCAACTACTGATATATCATGCAGCTGGTGTATGTCCAGAGCTGCGTGACCAACTTCTAGCCGCCTGTAATGGGAAACCTCCATGCTGAACCAAGGCATTTGTCTGCACAGTCCGCGAAATCGAACATCGTGATGTTGTCTGCTCTGGGATTTCCTGGAAGAATTTGGTGATAAGAATCCCCGAGCATGGACCAAACATGTAATGGGCAGGATTGGATGTAGGTGATGTTGGTAACAATGATATAAGAGCGTAATCAGAATCAGACGCTTCGAAGTTCGTATCGAGGGAATCAAGACAGAGCAAGAATCAAGGCTGGGTCAAAGTCGTACTTGCTTTGCTATACAAGAGAACGAGTAAAGAGAGAAGAACAGGAAATCCTTCAACACCAAACAACCTCTCTTTACATACACTTTGTCTGCCACCCTCAAACCATTCCTCATGCTCCGATGTACCTTCCAAATATCCAACCATGATTTTACACACCACCAACACAACTCTTATCAATACAACCACACTAATCATCCGACGTCGCAACACCTCAATCCACTTCCTCATCATAACAGATTATACCACCACCTTCCCGCAACACCCTCATGCTGTTCCTGCGTCTTTCAACGTCTCCGTCCTTCCGTAACACTAATTCCTTCCGCTTTTCTAACACTATGCCTATGTACCCTTCATCCAATCACTCGCAACTCAAACCGTGACAAAACAGTCATTAGCCACATTAGAGGATGCTACCAAAGCGTATATGGTTGAGGTAATGGCCGAATCTACTATGTAGATGCAGCAACTAATTTCCTTGTAGGTTTTCAACATGTCTGCAACTATGGCAAGGCAAGAAGGTCGGGTACAGCTAGAACAGTCTGACATGCGCCTGGCTTTGAATATGGCCAAAATGGCCAAAGGGGGTTTTTCGCGCACTGCAATAGAGGAAACGCAATTCCTAATTAAGAAACCTTGGGCGGAAGTCCGAGAAGAGAAGAAGCGGGGAGTTGAGTTTCCTGGGCATCAAGATGTGAAGGCTGCGACGGAAAGACACCAGGCTATGCTCCGGGAAAATCTGACGGACGGCTGCCTTCCTTGCCAACATGGCACCGCACAGAATCCCCAGACACGCTGGAGCCGCAAAGCCATGGGTGCACCTCCCCCAGAGCGACCCAGACAGCCGGCACCAGAACCGACTACACAGCTACCTGAAACGCCGCGTGTTCCACCCGGTAACGAGGAGGCAACTCATCTATCCGAAATCGAAGGTGTGCCACCCGGATATGTGTATATACATGCTCCTCTTCCCAGAGCTGAATTTTTGAATGATGATGCATATGCCAAGGATCACAAGCGTGAGAAAGATTTTGATCCAGATTTGCTGACTGATGATGGAACATCCACTGGTTAGTACACTATCTGCTGCATGGTAATGCACCTGACATCCATTTTGCAGACAACAGCAGCCAATTGAGCGAACTGGACAGTGAAGATGAGCATTGATCGAATGAAACGAGATTTTTCAGTCTATTATCATCTACAATTAGTGGACACTTCACAGTATATTTTAAAGAATATATCTATATATATTATTAAAGAACAATGTTTTGATGAAGGAGAATGTATATGAAGACAGTACAAAGGCTGCCAAAACACCATTAATGATATATTACGCCAAAATAAATGATAACATATTGTGGATACGCCCATGGCAAAATGAGTGTCAACAGAGCGTCAACGTTTTTTGGTCTTGTAAGTCGGGTAAGTCAAAAGCGATATGATCGTTCCTATATATAATCAAAGTATTGGCCGCCTTTATAGAGAAAATAGATAACCACACGCTCTGTGCCCCTTCATGAAAATGGGCATCAACGGAGGGTCAACAATTTTTGGCCTTTCATCATTGGTAATCAAACCACAATGCATTTGTCATTCTGTATATATGATGTTGTGACAGTTTTTCTAGGCGAAAACAGTCATGAACTCTTCGTTGCATCATTGTAGATGACATTAGTTCTTGCGGTCTGGGAGGCTGTCGCAGGAATGTCGCTTGCTTATCTGCCTAGAGAGGCTGCAAATTCCTCCTTCATAGAGGTTTGCAATCATGCACCACTTATATTACCCAAGATGTGAGACCTTAAATCGTTGATGCTCATTTGACGCTTATTTTCACAATGGGACTGGGAGCGTGTAGCTTCTGCTTTCGCCTATACAGGAGGCCATTACCTCAGTTATGACTAGCTGCAACCAATGCTCGCTCTGATTACCCAGGATACAAGACCTAAAATTGTTGATGCTCGGTTGACGCTCATTTCCAGGTTGGGGCAGGGAGCGTTTGTCTACATATTTTGAACACAAAGGCGGCCAGTTCGTCCAAAAAGAACATCGACATACCATCGTTAATATTTTACGATTCACAGTAAGATATCTGAATATGACCATAAACAGAACAACCCCAAATGCAAAACCGGAGATTGGACACGATGGGTCTAGCCAAAGCCGGTGAAACCCGCGGGTTGACGGGTACGGGGCCAGGTTTGAACTGCTAAGAAGCAGCGGGTCAGGTTTTTGGACGGTTATGAAACCCAACCGAACTGTGTTTCCGGTGCAAACCAGGACAGCTGGCTGGTTTCCGGACCTGTTGCTAACACTAGATGTGAGCAACCGCTAATTATTATACATAGACTTTGGAAGGTTCTCAAGAGAGTGGAAGACAGGATGGTGAGGAGAATGGTGGGCAAGAGAATGATACTTCTATTAATGTAAGCTCCAATTGGTTGAACAGACTTCATTTCATTCCACCCCGATATATTCATTCAAACGGTTGCTTCTCAATAAAGTACCCAACATTTTGATGAATTTCATGAGTGCCAGAATATGAGCCCATCTGCCAAGCTTAGATCAGAGCAACTGAAAGAGATCATTCAGGACCAAAAGAAAACAGACATAGGTGGAAGGGAGGTTCAGGAGCAGGTAGAGAATAGTGAGGAGGTTCTCGATCCAGAAAATACCAGTTTAGTATTGAATACTGTTCTCAATACATTCAACAATGAATTTGACTATGAGTGTCATGCTGAGGCCGTTAGGCTGCTGTATGCATTTCTGATTTCCCAATTGACAGGTGACTGAGTCCCTGGCAACAAGTATTCAATTCCAGGCCTGCCCAGAACCAAGTTTCTGGCGAATCAGGTTTGGGCAATATGGTTCATTGTGAGAAAATGGGTTTGGGATTCAGATATGCCAGGAGGGCTGGTGGCAGATGAAATGGGTCTTGCCAAGACTTTTACCTCAGTGGCAGCAGCTATGTTATGCAAATTGCTGACTGAGAAGGTTGTTATGTGGTTGCCACTGTCAATCTTGTGGGGGAATACACCTGAGGAGTGGGTAAATATGGTGCAGAACAACTATCCCAGGATTATCAATGAAGAATGGGAGTCGTTTCTGTTGCACAGATAGAATTCGGTGCCGTACTGCTTTGTAGAGATCCAGATGACTCCACGTCAGGGGCATCCAGTGCTTACTTCATCCCTTGAACGTATCCAGGTGGTCACAATGCCCGGAGTGGCAGACACATTGGACCGTGTCATTGATCATTTGACATCTGGAACCGATTTCAAACTTGGGAACTTATTGAACATGGAAATTGCAAATCGCACCCCCAAGAATCGGAACACTAGCATTGACCACCCAGAATAGTAATTGAATGTCCACCTTGTTTCATATGGTACCTTAACATCCAGAACAACACGATCAAGCAATGGCCAACTCCTGTACAGTTCAGGGAGATGTGTGATGTTTGATCTGTCCCTTTGGTACCAGACTATAAATATTGTGGGCTGGCACATAGTGATGAATGGGTGAATTGGATTCAAACTTCAAGTCACCACAATGGCAGGATTCCATTCAATATATGACTGGTGTTATCAGATGATGTGGCTGGTTTCAAGTGTGCCTGACCATCCAGCGTCTGATACTGCAATTGAGAAGCATGGTGGAGAGGCATTGTATTCTGCATTGAAGATTTTGATGCATGCTATCTGGACAGCAGACAAAGAAGCTCAATAGAATGTGGCGCTCTGGATAATACAGATTGCCAGACCACGGACAATAAGGAGGTGGTCAGAATCGAAACTAGCCAATGGATAACCACTCTTTTGGATACAGAAGGAGGATGCACACCTCATTGTTCTCCAGTGGACGGCAGAAGAGCAAAGAAATCTGGAGACCCTATTGGAGAGATTGACTCCACGGGGTGCTTCAGTAGTATGGAGGATGCATAGATTGTAGCCAGCCGGTTTTGTGTTAGTGATAGGAGACACCGAGGATTGGGACGACATTTCTGGATAATGGTAAGATGAATGCCCACTCGATTCTTTGGTGGATTCTTCGATTGTCTGATGGCTGAGAGACACATTGCTGCCCATGCTTATCAACGAACCTGCGGAGCATCCCAAAACTGATGAACGCAACCCAACCAGAGAGGCACTTCTTCTATAACACGAGAGAAATGAAAGTGCACTCCCCCGTGCACCTCCTCCACTATATGCCATGCTATTCTGTCCACTGCCAGGCCAAGTTTGCCATTTGAAGTGGTTGCTAACCACGTTTTTTGCGGATCATGTGGATACATTCCACATGTATGCTGCAATCAGCAATACTGAACACCCAGAAAGGCAACTCAAATTCCAGGATTCAAGAAACCCCTCTGTATTCGTCACTACACCCACAGTCGCTGGGACAGGCCTAAATCTTTCCGCTGCACACTATACAGTAGTAACTATGAAGTTCTGGGTATTGAATGAGCAGTGGCAGGCATTTACATGAGTCACCATGGCTAGGGCAAAACAGAGTACCACACTCATTGTGACTACATACGGGTCCCAGTGGCTAAAATACGCATGCGAGCCGTCTCCATCAACACTCTGCTGTGGCCCAAATGAGAGTCATACATGGCTTCATCAGTAAACCGAACATGACAAGATCAATCATTTACCGCATCCTGTAAACTGATGAGGACCATACGATGTGGCTGACTGGGAATGGTCACACATGGCAGCTCGATGAACTATCATCTTCGATTGTTTGGACGCTTCATCAAGGTGCACCTCCCCAGACATTCAACCAACACAATCTTCTTAACTGATAACAATAGTCGAAACTGCCGTTTGTAAGGCACACTATACTGCATACAGAAATCCTTGCTGTGTCAAGTTGAAGTGAATCAAAGTTCTTGATGTTTGAATTGTTGAGTAATAAATCTGCAATTGCTAGAGTGGGATTTCATTACTGTTCTTAATTAGAATTAATGACCAATATGGGATGAAGTCAAATAAGAAGCTGTATTGCATGTTTCCTGCTGGCCTGATTCCGGACAAATGGCATGGGTCGAATTGTGAGAATGATGCGGTGATGGGCATCAAATCATTCATCCACTGCAAATGTCAGGAGCACCAGAAACCTGAGACCACTGACACATCCCAAAATCAATTGAATGAAAGAAGCATAATTCAACCACTTTCAGGTGCACCAGAGAATCTTCAGCATATGTCATGAGTCTCATTATGACAGATCAAGCACTGCATATTTACCAATCCCATTTGGCAAGAATACTTTCTAGGCGATATTGAGTACTTCTGTCAGAATACAAGACACGGCTCTCTTATTCATGGCAAAGTTCCATCTTTTGCTCGCATACCATGAAAGTTCAGTTGCACCGAAGAGTCCTGGACACATATAATTATGATGGATCAATTACTGCATATACGCCAATACCAGTTTGAAATAGAGACAGGCTGGGCAATTTTGAGTAGGTGTGTAAGGATGTGAGACACTGGCTCGAGTATTCATGGCAAATGTAACGGTGTCATACGGCAACGGGCACGTTACGTGTCCAGGGCCGGGTAACTTCAACCTTATATAGACGACTGCCATGACACTTAGATCTGTACCGATAATCTTACTACTTACTTCTACACTCGTGCTCACTCGCACTCGCGTGCAACCGTATCTAATTGATTACCATACATATCCTTACACCGCCGAGCGCAGGCATACGCGGCCTTACAGCAAAGCAGCAGCTTTTGGTGGCATCTGATTAGAGATCAAGTGAACAGGAGAGTCCTGAGCACAAATCGTTATGCTCAATCGATCACTAAATATTTGCCAATTCCCGTTGGCACTAAAGACAGTTTGGGAAATAATATTTAGCTGGGTCAGGGTATGAGACACCAGCTCACTGATATGCGGCCAAGCCACAGCTTTTGCTGGCATATGAATGAAGTTCAGGTGTACAGAAGAATCCTTGTCATATCTCTTGAATTCCATTATGAAAGATCCAGAATAGCATATTTGCCAATCCCATTTGGCAAGAGGACTGTGTAGGCAATATTGGGAACTTCTGTAAGAACATAAGACATGGGTCATGGATTTGTGGCAAAACCTCAGCTGTGGCCTGCATATCGTATAAGATCAGGCGCACCTGAAATCAACATCCCAGACAGTCGGATGCTGAGACCAGCCTGGGATAATCATGGCTAAGGTGCAGCGTTCACTGCCGCATACCGCCTAGCCTATGAGTCAATGTCAGGCACAACTGAGATCTTCAATCTAGTCCAGAATGACATTCTTGGATATGTATGAATCCAACTTTGAAAAGCTGTGACTATTTATGGATGTATCATTCCAGCCCAGGTACGCCTCGAGAGCGAGAAATGAGTCGCTGAAGTGCATGTACCCCAGTCCATAGTGCACATTATATTTTGCTTCCCTTCATTCTCGTCACGATTTCGTTGACTTTGAATCCTAGGATGCAATGCACACAGGTTGTCAACAATCAATGTATTTCACGTGTATATTCTGGTGGCCCATCCTGGTTAGCCTCTGCGAATGTATAAATCGATGCTTGATCAGTTCGGGACATCAGCCACAAAACTGTCTTAAACTGTCCGCTCCATGTCAACTGTCCATCGGATGAAGGTAGCCCTTCACAACTAAATCATACATGCATAGGCCTGGCCAATTAGTGACCTCACTTATCTCAATATTTAGTAAGTAGTATGTTTGGACTTATGCTTCCAGATTCTAAAATAGCTTCTGCAAGTTTGTGCTCTGTCAAAAGTGCTAGAGCTTGAGAGCAAGAATCTCCAAAGACAGATTCTGCTCAGTGACTCTGCAAGATGGCTGGCAACTCCCACTCACCCATGTACTGCACTGACTCAAAGAGGCCTAAGTTTTCGATACTTTGATTGCAGACTTCACTGGATTCTGACTAAATGTTTGTTTGGGCCACCAAAACTCGTATCTGAAAATAAATTATGGGATCCAATTTCCATCATGGGAGAGGTTTAGAGAGAGAGAATCTTGAAAGTTGGAGTAAAGATAAGACAGCTTCGAAGAGAGCAATTACCTCGCAGAGTATGGCTATGCTGCAATCCCCAGCGATTGAATCAAAGCATAACCGTTTAAACATTTGTGCACTGCAATTCCCCAGAACTGGATGCATGCAATCACCATTGCTCTGCTCACTATGAGATGACGTCTCACAATGCATTCATACCATTGTAGCATATAGTTTGCAACCCCAAAATTCAATTTGTGTCAACTTCGTTGTGGTGAGACTCATAATGAATGTGTGATTCCATTAACTGCAGCATTGGTGGGAAGGATATTTTGGAGACACGGCCCGGATGAATACATGTTACGGAAGTTATATGGACAATCTTGCCTTATCAATCACTAACATAGCAGCTGCATCATAGTACAATAGACTATCATGAAAATACATGTAACCTTCCGGAGGATATATCTCATATGGAGATTTATATTCCTCCTCGAGCAATAACAGACTCAGTATGAACCCCTGTAAGCTAGCCGTGACTCTCTTGGTCCCTAATCAGTCGAGTTCTGCATATTTGCAATCTTGCACCAGTTCTATGCCATGCAGTTACCTCGAATGCCACAACTTTCATACATAATTGCTAAGTTTAGAGGAGTCCTGTGCAGGGGGACATGTTTTCACTCAGGTTCTAAGTACTCCATTTGGCAAGCATCAAGGGTTAGTTACTGTCGTTAGTTTTCTTGCAGTGTGTCTGGTTTAGGTGCATCTGGTTCTATTCTATATATGTTGGCTTTAGTCAACCTTCAGTTGTTGCATCCATACAGAGAGTGATTGATAGGAGTTGTTAATATTCGGCATTAGGAAACTATCTATTCTGCTGCACCTGCCAGGTAATCCATCTATTCTGGTATACCTGACAACATCCGAAAGCGCATCACTAGACTGCCACCCTGGACATAATCTTGAGCCAGTGGAGGCATCTCTCCTGAACTCGTTATGGTGCACCTCGAAATGCATTCTCCTCAACTATTTGCCACCTCTTGCACCATTTTTCCCATCAATCTATTGCACTTAATCTTATATATACTGCTGATACACTCTCTCCCACATTCCCCAACTTTTGGTCTTCATTACAACAAATGCAACCTATGCCCAGCCAGATGAGGAATCACGATTCACAGAAGGATCAGAAAGCACACCTTCTGAGAGCACTCACATTCAAGGAAGTATTCAATGTCCATTGTCGATCTAATGATTGTCTTCAAATGATCCGCCTGTTTGAATCCTATTGCAAATGACTATTGTCCCCGATGTCTTGAATAAAGCAGGATTATGATACTGATCAGGAGATTAGTGATGGCGATAGTCAGGACATTAGAGAGTCCACCATATCATCCAACATCAACGAAGCCAATTTGAATTGCCAGGAGGAGTTCCCACTTCTTGGCCAGGTGTGCCTTGACATGTTGTTACACACTACAATGTTTCCATTGCCAATGGAATTCTCCCAAGCCGATACCCTCATTGCATGCCCTCCATTGCCAAATTCCCAAAATCCACCTGGGGTGATGGCACCATGAATGCTTAAACGCCAAAAGTCAAGCCTCCTCAACAGATCATCCAAGACTGACCATGCACTATCCGCCCAGATGCTGCCGCTACCCAAGGCCTCTGGAGATTGGAATGTTCCCCAACAACAACTGGCTATATTTGAGGTACTGAGAAGGTTCATGGAGGCAATGGTAGTCATGAGGACTTGATTGCCAATATCATCCGATGAGACGTACTCAATGGTTCATGCAGTCTGGCCACTAGCGATTGAACCTTGTGAACATCAGCAGGCATTTGCAGGTAATCCTGTATGTGCACGATCTGTATGTCAATTGCCCAGTGGTCAATCTCTGAAAATTGATCCACAAATGCTAGAAGCTGTCATTAATGAATTCTGTTGAACTCTCCTCTATCAGATTTCTGATATTGACTATGTACCACATTATACATAGTTCAAACAGAAGAAAAGTACCATGTGAGGATCGGTGCCTCATGGTGTACGTCGAGCTGGGTAGTTACTGGCAGGATTTGGAATTTGAGGCTGAGCTTCAGATTCAGGTAACTGAGCTCCTATTGGACGACACCCAGCTGTCCCAGGTTGTTGTTGATGTTAAGTCATCGTTCACCCAAATCGAAGTGCTTGATTCAATTTTCCCTGAATCTTTCTTTTCCACCAAGAGTTGGGGGCGCTTGCCCACCACATCCCAGTATTTCCAACCTCTCGCTCTGCAGACTTTTGATCTGGCAGCTGCTGTTGATCATTGTGTGCTGTCTGAATATGCCAGTGGAAAGAAGCCAACAGTTACATTTTCTCCAGATGAATATCAAGGTACATTTTGCCCATCCCCTGTGAAAGATTTCACTCTAGAGGCCACTGCATGTATCAATCACCCTGTAGTGGGCTGCATCATACCTCCCACCCCTCTGCGGCGCAAATCTACAAGGATAGGCGCTGCACAAACCCAATCAGTGCTCCTCAGCCGAGATTGATGCTCTTCGATTCCATTCCGCAGGCAATTCCGCCACTGTTTGAGCGCCTTCACTGCGATTGGCACTCCATAATCCCCACTATCTGGATTGGCGCTCCTCGGATTCATTCCGTGCTCTGTACCCCCCTTTCCACACTCCTCATCCTGGGCTGGGAGCCGCTCAATGATGACCAGCACTCCTCACTCCAGATTGTTGTGCCTATACCCCAATATGGACTCATTGGTGCCTGACTTCCCATTGTCAGTGCTCCTGTGGGGGAACTGCACTCCTCGATCCCCATCGGTGATTCTCTTCCTGGATTGGCGCACCTGAATATCAGTCTGCCCTCCTCACAACCATTTCGGCACTCCTCCTCTAGGATGGGGGCTCCTCAATTACCATCGGCACTCCTCTGTCTTGATTTGGCACTTTTCTTTTTCACTCTGCACTCCTCAAACACCTTCTGTGCACTCCTCTTTTCCACACAGCACTCCGTATGTGGTGCTCCTCTTTTCCTGGTAGTTGCTCCCCGTGTCATTCAAATATATCTTATTGCTGTTCAAATCGCCATTCAGATGCCCAGCTAGCTGACATCTCTTCATATGTTTGTTAGACATTACAAATCTGGCCAAAAGACATTCCAATTCTATTTTATCCACTTGCCTGGTACGAACAATCAGCAAATGCAAAGAGCACCTCCAGCCTCTTTGTGCTGTTGATGAATTTTGTTTTTCTGCTTTGATCAGCCCTGATAAGCTGGGGAAAGTAGTGCATCACATTGACACCATGGTCAATTGATATCATTTGATGGCTTAGTCAGGTATTTGTGTTGGTGTACCTGCGTTGATGCTTAAATCACATGCCTTATTCTTTGGTTCCTTGAGGTGGTGACACAAGAAATAGAATGTTGAAGAACCTGATAGCTAGTAAGATGAGGAAGTGATGATAAGCAATAATCCATGCATCATGTTCACCGTTCAGGGAAATCAATTGCTCATGTTCATCAAGAGAGTCTGAAATAGCCTGCAGATCTCCCACCGATTATCTATGTAATGGTGGCACATGACCTAGGACCGGGTAACAGCCGCTCTATTTAGTCGCTCGCGACAAGACTCAGATCGCTAGTGATATACTGACCGATACAGATATATTTGCAATTGCTTGCATCAATGTTTGCAACCATTCACCTGTAATAGCCATATGGATGGCTATCACACCGAATGCCAGCTGATATGCGCATACACTAGGAAGACTTCTTCAGGGACCAGATACATTTCATGTATGGAATTTTGCAAGTTCACCCCTTTACCGGTGCACTGCCTCACAAAGTCAACAATTGAAATTACTTCCTTCAAAATGACATATGAAAGTGTGATTACTGCATGCATGGATATAGAGTGTTTCATCATTCAATTCAGCACTCTGATGGCTGCGGGGAAAAGTTCAGAGACCAATTAGCACATGAGACTCATCGCCAGTAATGATGATGATTCTCGCAATTACAGGATACGGCCTTAACAACTAGACAAATCACATAACATTTCTACAAGTCAACAGAGTGCGATCATCGATTGGAGAACGTATAACCGATACCGTGATCATAAGCCTGCAATGGCAATACCGAAGAACCGAATATGAAGTGGAGAGATGATACCAACTTGGGACATCTTCTGCACCCACATCTCCAGTAACCTCGAAGAAGCCCGGAGAACAGCTCAAACCACAAAGGCCATTGGGATTGTCTCGGGAAGATGGTAATAAGAAACGTGACTTCCGACCCTCCATCTTGGAACCTGCCGAAAACACTTCTGGCAATTCCAATAATTCCAACAATGCCAATAGCAGGAATTTCATATCAGATAACTCCAATTAGTGCAGTGGATGCAGCCCTGCCAACTGATCACCAGTGCCATGGTGTTCAAAGGTAGTCTACGAAAGCAGAAAGGCAAACTGGCTGTGCGCTCGCTGCGGCAGCAAGGACTACAACACCTTATTTGTACCAAATATACATGGCAATATGCAGCAAGTCAAAGCACTAATGAACTGCGGTTCAATAAGCAGCTTTATATCACCAAGCCTACTCAGGAAACTTGAGGTACCAGCCAAACCAGCATTCACCTCCACCCTGGCCAGGTGATAATATCTGCAAAGGAGAGCTGAAAGGCAAGTCACTTGGTTCAGTATATAAACACCTTAAACTAGCTGATGAATCGGGGGTTCTAGCTGTCCCAATGCAGGCATATGACCTAATCTTGGGCTTGCCATGGCGAGAAATCCCAAAACCTACTGCAGCAGAGGTCAATTGACAGCCCTACGAATACCACATGGACCACAACGGGTGAATATACCAGAAGCAGATCCCCCAAGTTCTTTGTTGGAATGCGGTGAGGTAAACAACAATTCGCCTCCCCCGGGTATACAACTACTCGGGGCTACCAAATTTCATCATCTTTGAGCTAGTGATGAAGGGGTCGATAGATTCACCACATGACTGGGAGAATGTCAATCGTTGCTGAGAGCATCGCTGGAAGGCCTCATGGCACATGAGAGAATGCCTACTATTCCGAATGAGGGAGCAGGAGCAGTGGTAGTAGTTACGGCAGAACAGTGATACGGTGAGGGTGCTTGAATGACAACTGCTGGCTCACCAAGACACGAAGAGAGATATTGGTCTACAGGCATTGTCTGTTGTGAGGAACTATCTGATCCAGCCGTCTTGGAACCCTGATCCATCTCCACTCAGCCATGGCATGCTACAATGCAGATGTGGCTAATGTGAATAGAAACTTACAAAGTTTAGGTGGAGATGGTAACGACAGATTCTGGGGGTCATATTCCAGCCCAATATCAAGATTTTCTGCATGTCACCACTTTGAAAGATCCAGGTAACGTACCTACTGATTATAGTGGTTATATCCTCATGGGATACAAGGACTGTGTGGATGGTTTCAAGAAATATACGACAGATTCTCGCTCCGCACCCGCCAATTGGCCACACACTCAATTTGTAACTATGCATCAGTATGACATGGCAGAAGTTACAATCTTGCGGATCATTATCACCTGTGGCGGCACTGATCTTATTGGCAATAAGGATTGCAAACTGCGGCTGTGTGCGGACTACTGAACTCTGAATAAAGCCACAGTAAGGAACCCATATCCTCTCCCCCTGATATCAGCAATGCTCGTTAGGTTATGCGGAGCTCAGAACGTCACAATGCTGCAGCTTGGGAATAGCAATCACCTCATCAAAATGAAGAATGGTGACGAGTACAGAACAGTTTCACACCCCATATAGGCAGCTCAAGTACCAAGCCATGCTGTTTGGGTTGAAGAATTCACCAGCTTATATACTACCAAGCAACAACACCAATTAAAGTAGATAAGTTGTCAGCAGAGGAACGACATTTAAAGAGATGAATGACCCGACAGGAGGTACCACAATAAAGGACCAGAATGAACCTACTGACAGCAGTCCAGCAGCGATGAATGCACCCGGAGAGTGAGGATATACGAACCAGAAGAATCAACATAGACACCTAGCATCCCGAATAAGGTAAGCCCACCTAGACATTTCCCGGCTAGAGCCGGACATCAGAGACATTCAGCAAAGACCAAGCGACTTCCGAAGAGGTGGAAAGAAGTCGAAGGGTCAGATGCGAAGCATTTCGAGACATGATGCTAGTCTAAACATGAACCAGGTCAATGAACAAAGTGGGTCAGAAAAAACAGGCCAACTGGAGTTGGACAATTAGACAAAAGCAAGTGCAACAATGAGATGAAAGCAAGTGGAAAAATGAGACAAAGCAAGTCAACCAAGACCAGCCAAGAGACGAGTGAAGTTGAAGACATCGGAAGTTCAGAGATACAGGGTCCCGAATATTGCTTCGGTCAACACAGGGATGTACCGCACGGGACTGCCAAATGTCTACTGAGACACTCTGAACAGTCAATTGAGCAGTCCACAGAGAAGTCAACTGGGTAAGTCCTACTAACAATCCAGAAGCCCACCAGGATGCAGTCTACAGAGAGATGCACCGAATAGTCGACCGAAATGTCTGCCGTCACTTCATGCAGCAGAGTTGACCGGGTCAACCAAGAGTTGATTGAAGCCACCTTTCGGGAACATGTCTAGATAGTTGACCGTACGGTCCCCGAAGCGGACATCCAAACACAACTACCTTGTCAAGCAGCATCTACCAGTCGCTGCCACTTACGAATGACTACCAGCTGCAAGAGATATGGTAAAGAGCATGCGAAAGCACTGCACCGAACTCAGACAGCGCTAGTGCACTTGAACTTGGTAAGTACAACCATTTTAGAGAAAGTTATGTATTGGGTGTCTATGTATGACATGACATGCAATTGATTATACGATCGATAATCACCATAGTCACCAAACAATGTGGGGAGCACAAGCTCTCATTGCTGCCAAGTCATATGCGGAAGCTCCTCCACTCTGACAAGATCCAACAATGACCTACGCCTTGATACAAGCGATTGCAATGTATGGTCCATGGAGCATGGGTTCAATTCGGTAGTGGAGACATGGAGTACAGGCCCACTTTTGGATGTTTTCTTGTTTCTCTCTTTTCTTTTTCTCTTCTCATTGGGTCTCTGCCCAGTACAAATGGCATCGGAATGGGTTTTTACCAGCTGCCAATGGAGGTGCAGTATACCAGTGCACAGGATGCACCGAAAGATCGCCATTGAGCTGTTCTCATCGGTAGAGTTACGTATGATTTTGTACAAGTCCATATGCACCGGGAATTTATAATACTTCCTTTCCTTTCCATTCCTGTTCTCTTGTACACTGTATGCAGTCTAGGCCGTCTGCGTGTAAAGAGGGGGATAATGTAATGGTGTCATTCGATGCAGGGCCTGGTGACAGGAATTCTATATAGTTGCTTGCCACAAAACTTAGATCACTAGGAATAATCTTACCGATACGCAAATATTTAATATCACTCGCATCCATGTTTGCAACTGCGTACATATTGTTACCATATGTATCCCTATCAGGCTGAATGCTGGCATACATGCTCTTACAATCCATACAAATCCAGGCATTGCTTATAGTTTGTTTGTGATTCCTGCATTGTTTTGCCAACACTCCCAGGTGCACCCAAAGTTCTCTCCAGTGCTCCAATGTGTTCCCAAACTTATCACAATCTCTCCCATGGAACTCTTGTCCCAGTCATCAGAGATCCCAGTTACTCCAAAGGCTGGCTGCAGTGCCCTCCCAAGGTCTGATACTCTCCTGAAATTGATGTTTCCAAGTTTAAACTCCACATCCTCTCAGACACTCCTCCAGGCTCCCAGTGACTAAAATGCAATTTGCTGATGTATTAATATGAAACAACTTGGCTGTGCTTGATATGTCCACAGCTGGGTAACACCTGCTCTATCTAGTTAGCTTACCACAAGCATTAGATCATTGGTGATCATCCTATCTTGACTATCTTTATACTATATTACACCATGAACATCCACAATTGCAACTGTATCTACTGATATATATTTATCCATGGCCATACAGGAGTGTATGCTTTTTGACTATTATAGCTCTTACAATGTAAAATACATTTCCTGTGACAAAGTTCATAAATTACACTTGTTGGATACATTATGACACTCCAACCATATGTAAGATACTATATAGCTTGTCACAGCAAAGTTTCTTGATACATTTTTTGACATGAGGTTAACAGGTGCAGAAATGATGTTTTGAGAATTCTAGAGGCCCATTAGCCACAGACACATTGTGATATCTGAGAATGAGAATCTGCCTGGATCTGAGTACAACTGATTGTAGAAGCAAAAAGACTTGATAACTTCACCCAATTGAGGTTAATGGTAGCCAACAGAATACCAAAGCGATTCCAGAGGCCAGTCAGCGAGAAGATACAGTCAACAATTGTACGTAGAAGTTCACGTAAAATTCCATTCCTAGGACATATGTAGGCTGAGGGCAGATCAAAGAGATATGTGCAATTGATGTCAAGTGGCACCACTGTTAGTATCTCCGATCAGAATTGTGTTCTACAAGACTGAATAGAATCATCTATATGATTGATTCCATTAGAAGTTTACTGAAGTGGCAACATTATTCAGACAAAGCAATATATAGTCAGTGAGTAGTAAATCAACTATGAATACTGGTATTATTGGTCTATCAACTGGCTGGGTTAAATAAGCTGCAGTAGGTCACGCCACAGATATAAATGGGAAGTACTAATACTTCCAAATGGTCTAAGGAGAATAGCAATTTCAATTGGGGATCAGAGATATTGTATATCACCCTTGCCACCTAACTAGACAACTTAATTAAATTGTTGTCACGAGAGAGAATCATCAGTACCAACACCATCCAATTCCATCAGACATATGCCATTAAGTGAATACAGACATGCCCACCTGATTAGAGATATAGAGTGTTTTTAGGAATAGAATGGACATGATTTCATTTGCAGCTGGGATTCTGAAGATCAACTGGGCTACTGTAGGATGGACCATCTGGGCAATCCCAGGAGACCAGCAGACTCAGCATGTAGTGAACACACCTGGAGGTTCAGTTGATGTGTCATATCCACAAATGGGAATGGACAGTGATTTGGTTGTCAGAGTGCCAACTTGGTGTGACAAGTACTCGAATCTCAGAGTGAGCATGTTGATACAGTTGCAGGCAGCCTCGCTGTACATACCATATGTGCCAAAAGATCAGTGTCAACTTGCAATGCATTCAACTGTTGGCTCTGTGAACCTCACAGTGAGTGGGAGCAGTTGCAGTGGTCATAGCAGACAATCAGATATCCCCTAGGAATGTGCCTGGATCACATCGATGGAGGAGGTGTCTCCTGAATGCAACAGGGGTGTTCCGGCTATTCAAATACTTGGAGGCACTTTCTCTGACAATCTACTGGCAAGTTAGTAGGTTACCTAGTTATTCTTCCTAAGACTGGGAAATTGTACCGGGCTGCTGAGAGTGATTGTGTCAAGTATATCAGATGTTGACATTGGTGCCAGGTGGAAAATGGGCAAGCAGGGAGCAGCGGTGGCAGCAGCGAGAAAAGCCACTCAAAGGTAGACATGATCAACAGTGGCCAGCTTGCCAAATTGCAATCGGATACACTGGATGGCAGGGCTTGGCCCTATTGTGGCGAACTGTTCTTGTCCAGAAACCTGGATCCTCCTCCCTACTGCTCCATATCAATGATAACTGCAACATAAAGATTTCGAATTGAAGCCAGCACCACGATATGGATGGTGTCAATAGATGATGCAGGACATATCTTCGCCTTATACAGACATTAGGCAAATGTATAGCCTTGAAAGCTGTGTTGGGAAAGTATAGTCAAGCAGGCCGGGAGTCTGTCATCGAGTGCTATTGGGAGTGAATTTCAGAGCCTGCGTGGGAGTATGCTTGAAAGCATCTTGACAGCTTACATTGGTGAGTGCAATCAACTGCAATTGGGAGTGTCCTGGAGAGCATGCCTGGGAGTGTACTTGAGAATGTACTTGGAGGTGGACTTGGGAGTATCTTGAGAGGATAGTTGAGAGCATATGTCAAACAGGCTGGGAGTGTGCCATCGAGAGCAATTGGGAGCGTACAGCCAAACAAGCTGAGAGTGTGCAATCAAGTGCAATCAGGAGTGTACTTCAGAGCATACATGGGAGCATACAAGGAAGTGCATCTGGCAGCTTGCTTTCAAGTTTGGTGTATGCAGTGTGATGTATAGTATCCAGCACACAAAATCACATCTGTATCATAGCAATGAAGTCAAAGCATAGGTCCATAGGACCTCATAGTGCCAAGCATCAAATATGTTATAAAGTACTGTCCCAAAATCTGCTTCTCTATGGGCTACATGTCATGTAAGGTTATTTCTCCCGATGTGTAGGGTCTGATGGTACAGTTCAAGTCTGTGTTGATTGATACTCTGATGGATCAATATAACTGGTCCAGCAATCTTACTGGGCTCAAATTAAAGGTCATTTGATGGTGGCATGTATTACCATCACCAAGTAGGTCATGGTGGATAACAACAAGATTGACTTCAACTACTTCAATACCAACCCATTCAACCTGAAACAAACATTGACTAGTACTGTGGGATAAGCTAAGGAAGTAAGTAAACATGATCTACCTGACTGACAAGATAATTCCACATACAGATTCAATCTGTATGAATTGAAGAATATGGAGTCAGCAGTGAAGTATGATTATGTTGGGGATAAAATTGTGCAGTAGAAGGATGAGGAGGTCAAAATGAACATTGAAGAGAAAAAAGAGTTTCTGTGAATACATGTGGACCTGGACAATTCTAAAATGCTAATTATACATACTCTTACCAATATATCACTGGGAAATACCCCATGCTGAACTGTCCAATAGGAAAACCAAGATTTTGATGGTAAAAAGGTGGAAGAATTTGTTTATATACATGCTGACTTCAACAACATTGCCCAAGAAGTATATGCTGGAGCCAATAGCCTTTAGGCACAAGCATAAATGGAGGACCAGGTGGATACTACACATGTGAACTGGTGAGTCACTGTCCTTGGCAGAGTGGTCACTGTCGGAACTTTCAGTCTATTGTAACTATGCTGCTGCTGGTTGACCTACATTCAGAGTTGTTGCCATAACTCAACTAATATCTGAGCTACTATTGAAATAATAGAAAAAGATTATTTTCCTTGCAGATAAATTAAGCTGATGGATAAACAGGAATTTCCCAGAGAAATCTTGAACATGTCAATAGCAGTATTGGTTTTAACAGGGAGGTTTGAATTTCCAAAATGCTTCATCACTTTAGAGAGTGACAACATCACACATACACAGTAGTGCATGGGATTGCAGAGAATGAGAATAGTACAGTGAAGATTAGTTTAGTGGCAGATAAATATGATACTGAAAGAGGTAGGCTCTGCTCAACTCTTAAGTTAAACAGTTTACCATACTAACATTCATCAGACTTCAACAGCACTGGCTTCATCATGTCATCAGGTTAATATCAGTAAACTAAGAATTCAAAATACACCTCTTGGATTTAATACCTAGAGGATTGAGACATATCACCATGAAGTGAATATTGAACTGGACAAGAAGGTTAGAAGGAATCTACAAAGGCCACAATTGAAGATCAATCTACCAAGATTGATTCTCTAGTCTACCTTGCATGAATACCCCTATGGTTACTTCAGATTAAGATTGAACGAGCCCTAACCCAATTGTAGCAGAATGGGAAGTCTCTGTATATAAATTCACAGCATTAATTTCACATCTTCATGATTGCATATCATCCTGGAGGATGGCATCCCATCAAGCTACACTTCTGTAATGGCATGTACCCCTCAATGTTCTCATATGTAGAAAGATGCATCAATTCAGGGGATATATCAATGTACATAGTGTAATGTAGTTTAAAGGTATTTAGTATAAGATTACCACCAAAGATCTAAAGCTTGCTGTGAGCCAACTATAAACAGCGGATGTTAACTGGCCCTGGATGTATTACATCAGCAATGCAGTAATATTATCTCCCTTCTTGGGTGCAGACATTCTGGGCTTTATAAACCCATACATGAGCAGAAATAGAAAGGAAACAATTAAGCAACCATTCAATATATGCAAATATAAAAACCCATTTGTCCCAACCCTGGTTAGTGCCTCTGAGGGGAACATTTTGGCTGATCTGGCATAAAGGGCTACTCAACCTCCACTTGACTTAGCTCTGGAGGTTTCATACCTATGCTGTCACCATTTGTACTAGGCCAAGACCAAAAGATGTAAGAGCTAGAGTGAATTGAAGAGAAAGATGAAACATCCAAAGTTATACTGTCATCCATATCTCCACTTCCAGAATTTCAAACATCTGATCTTGCCATCTTCAACCAGTTGCACATACCAGGCATAGGTTATTGTCAGAATTACACATAGTAATCTCCATGAACTCACCAATGATTGTCTAAATCTTGTCTTTCACGCTAAGTATTGATGGTGATTTCCACTTGGTGCTTATCATTGCCATTGGCTATTACATTTGTATATCTAACTTGTATGCATTCCAGTAATGAGTCATGCTCACTATACTTTCAAGAGTTCCAGCACAGAAGCTTTCCCAATTTGTCAAGAAGAATACTGTAAGTCCAGCCCATCAGTAATGATTGTAGCTGCTTTGGATGCTGCTTTGGTAGGCATTTGCACTCAGTCTGTACAAATGAAGCAGGCTGGACTTCCCTGTATAGATTGTAGCTTCTGCTATTGGTATCATAGCCATTGGTGATGGTCAATTATATATGACCTTGTAACAGTCTTATAACCTGCTCATCAGAAGTTCATTGATTCCATCTCAATTCAAGTGTATTGCCCTTCCCTGATACTTGCCTCCAGCTGTGTAGGCCAGCCTCAATACCTGACATCTTCCCTCACAGCCAGTAGCTTTCACATGTTGCCAATTGGTAGGTATATTGTTGCTCATTCAGTATTGACCAAGCTTGCTTATCGCCCATTACTATTGTTGTTTGACATTCATTTTGGCCAGTGGTTTGGTACACATCTCAGCCAGTACCTTTGATACATTGGGCTCCCAATAATACTAAGTGCCCACACTCTCCTGGCAAGGTCCTACATTAATCAACATATGGTTGTTGAATAAATTGTGTCTTATGATACCTCTTGGTGGTGTATTTGGTATATTCAGCAGTATTTTTGCCTTGTTTGGTAACCATATGTGGTAGACATCATGCAGTTGCACAGCAGCTCATTCAAAACAGCATTAGTAGGTATTTGTTGACTTATTTGGGATTGATCTAGCTCTGATCGTCTTCTCATCTTCTCCCAGGTGAGGCTCTGTCTGTTGTGCTGGTCATACATTTAGTGAGTGTGTGGTGGATACACTTGGTATCTGCTGTATGCTTAGTGTACTAATTATCATCAATTGTTGGGTATTCCCACCAGGTTTCTGTTGGATATGCTTTCTGCTCTTTCTCCAGATTTGTTTGTTGTCACTTGTCTGGGTATTCACATTGTCATTTTCTAAGTTCACCTGTCATTTCATCTCCAGGTGCACTGTATAACTCTAATTTACTTACTGTTGTTGACTGTGCCAGTAATTACTTCTGAAGTATGCTTATCAACAAATCTCTTGCTGCTAATCTCTGATTGTAGAAGCACCCAGGGTTATTCCTCTCAGCGCATCCAGTACAGTGATTGCTTGGAGTTGGGGTTGATTGTAATATCAGTACAGTTATCACTCTGTTGAATGTTGTAAGTCCACTGATGACTAATCCATTATAGCATCTTCAGGTGCTTTATTAATTAGTTAGACTTGACTTTGAATTGGATATCTAGTTAGAGCTGGATTGTTTGGGACTGCTGAGATGGAGTTGAGATCGCCAATACTGAGTAAGAATCTCATTCCAGATTGTAAATTGGGCATGCCACTTCTTGATTCATCTGTAGGTCCATCTGGCCTCAGTTCTCTGGGTGTACATATCACCATTCTCAGAGTATGAACATTGCCCCTTGTCCAGGTTCACTTACCACTACTCCGGTTCACATTTGGTAAGTGTTGTTTACAGTGCTTCATTCATACATATCCGATATGGTATTTGTTCATTCTAAGGATTGTTGTGATTCCAGCACTGCCATGCTATCTGTGAAGATTGTTGCACCACCAGAGGCTTATCTCTTATGGCTTCACGATGAGAGCTTTCAGCATTATAACCATGACTTTGCATCACCTAGGCTGAGTCAGAATCTGATTTGGCTTTGAAAGCTGCATTGTAACTTGGACATGTAGCAGATCAAATGGAAGTTTCTGAATACCTCCCTGTGTAGTGCTCTTAATATTGCTTGGTATCATACTTGATAGCCACCAGTACACCATCTGTCTGTATATCTTTGCTTGATTGTAACTGCATTTCTTGCAATTAAAGTAACTAATCTCCAGTAGGGTATACATTCCCATAATGGCCATATCTTGATATAGAAAAGAAGATTGATCAATTGTCATCCATCTTCTGTAATCCATCTCCTGATAAAATCCATCTCAGGTCATCTATCTGGCATTGCTAATTTGGTTCTGCACTTTGCATATGTGTACTTGCATAGACCGCATTGCATGAATTCTCATGTAGCTCTGTAGGGTCTCCAAAAGTTATCATTCCATTGGGAGGTGGTTTGGTGTTACGGTAACCAGGATTTGTGATGGCCGTTAGTGCAGTACTACGATACGTTATTGATATTACCGCCATCCCATGGTAGCTTGCGGGTTTAATACCATGAGTTATGGGATTTTACGGTACATTTGCTTACATTTTTACTGTTTTCAAGATATTATGACATCTCGTGTGTGAGAACCGCAACTTATGCAGATGATTTTTGATACTGATTCGGATACCTACAAGTTGGTGTTCACAAACAAATATTGATAAGGCACAATCATGTCATTAATCAAGATATATGCTACTTGATTGGTGTAGAATCTCGTTTAGCAAAATATATACACAAAGCTCGGCTATGCTTCCACCACTCCCACCAGTAAATCTCACCACTACGGCAATGCAAGCTCAAACAAACCCAGTTGAAGGTTACTCTGGAAATCTGAAAGGATATTGGCATGACATAAGCGGACACTCGAGATGTGTTCATCAAATAATCGTAATGTGCACGTACTGAGGCTGACTTGGGTTGACATGTATATTAGTTGTAAGCGACTGTCCTGAGATGATCGATATCTTTCTCATGACATTGGCACTGCAACACTACCTGGTATTCATTGCCACTCTACTGTGACAAGTGCAGCTCTGATATGGTCTGACAATCTTGGTCTGATTCATGTGGCTCTGACAAGTGCGGCTCTGACAAAGCCTCTGACAATCCCAGCTATCAAAGTACACTCGGATATAGTCTCTGACGATTCCAGCTCTGATCATGTGGCTCTGACATGTGTGGCCCTGACAAGTGTGGCTGTGACATGGTCTCTGACAATCCCGGCTCTGATTAACAGAGCTGTGTCAAGTGAGCTCTGACATGATCTGACAATCCTGGCTGCGATAAATGTGACTGACAAGTGCGACTCTGACATGGACCCTGGCTCTGACAAGGTGCAAAAGGCGGCACGGATAAGTGATGGCTCTGGATGTCAGGCATCCCTGTTGAGATCAACATATCCGGGCCATCAAGTATATCATGATATATGATTCCAAAGTTGCGTACTGGTTGAGTAGGTATTGGTTAACTTCACCACTCTGAACAAGTGGCGCGGGTGTCAAAACCGAAGAAACATCTACAATGCGTCGTACTCTGTGCGGTCCATCTCGCCACATTATCATTCCATGGGTTCTGGTTGGAATCGCAGATGATAGATACCCCAAATCCTCTACCAGCAATTGGTCATGATAGAAAGTCCGTCATATTACACTCCCATTAGCGTTGGCTACCCCTGTATTGATTCTATCGCTAAAACCGAGAGTGTATAGCAGTTTTGCAGAGCAATATGCTTTTTGATCTACCCAACTATTGTTTTGTGGTGCTCGATCTCATTGTATCAAAATATTGTTGAATTGATCGCCTTGTCCACACCACTTCTTCACACACCTTGCCTTTTGAACTGCATCTGCATCTGGATCATTGTGCTGCTGTATAGTGACTGTGACGCCAATCGCACAGTGTATCATTGGACGGGGAATCCAGGATTCGCAGAATCCGGATGTCTGTAGGTCTAGACTGGCCCTTGTACCTGCTTGAAATGTCGAAGAATAGGATGTCAGAGCATCAATACACTCGGATATGCTGATACCCTCTGGCAATGTCAGCGTTGCAATCATGCTGTATTTGCTCATAACTCCGTTGATGTGAGGTATCAAACTAGGTGATAATTTGTCAGATGCCAGAGAATCCCCCACAAGAAGCTCTCTGCATATATCTGCCATCAGTGAGAGGGGATCTGATTGAACCATATGCGGTACATTACTGACTCTCGACTTGATATGAAATAGGCGCATTACCTATCATCACATCTGTGGAACATGGTTAACCTTATTGAAAGAATGGTAGACATCCTCGATGAGATTTTTCTGAGCGGCTTCAGACATTTCGGTGTCACTGATCTCAGCAGAGCCCATTTCCCTAATACATTCCATATAGTGGAGAAGGGTATTATTTTTGAGTATCTTGCTCGTACTGTGGCTCCTGCGGTATGGTAGGAAGAGGTAGACATTGCTGCTGATGCCACAAAGCGCATCCTGTAGGTGTTTGAGCGCAGTTTCGCTGTGGGAGTGGTAGCTGGCAATCAATATGAAGTCGGTGACAGATTTGGTGAACTTGAAGTGGTCGGGATGCCCTTTGGGAAGAGGGTCAAGCACTGGAAGCCAGACCTTCACCATGTCATTGTACCCAGCACCGGTCGATTGTTTCATGCATGTAAGTTTGTCCCCAACCTGGCGTATGTCAGAGAAGTGAGGAATTATGGAGAATCGTTCATCTATCAGGTCCAAACCCTTTTCCTGGCCACAAATAGCTTTCAGAAAACCATCAATCCATTCCCAGGTGTGATCTTTGAACAAGCCCTTGAGTAGCTGGTGCAACCGGTCAACATTCATGCAACTATATGTATTACAACCTGCATGAGCATCGGCAAAATTTGGACATTCAGCAAACTTCCACAGCCACGCCTCTTCAGCAGCCGTTGTTCACAAATGAAGGTATCGTTGAGGATGGTGGCACCTGGGCCTCAAGGCGAAGCCAGGCTTGTCATCCGGGCATATCTCGCATTGAGGGCACAAACCATTTTTCAACATAGTTATGGTGCACTGCGCTGGGTAGTCTGCAAGGAATCACGCAATTCAGGGAAATGTGTGACAAGTGCGACTGTCTGCACACTGGACCGCTATTCTGCTCATCACTGGCCCCTCCAGAGCACGCATTATCATTGCATTAGATTCATGATAGGCAAACCTACGGGTGTGGGGATTTGGTCCGTTTGGACAATTCGGTAAAGGAGCGATTAATTTTCGTCCATTCGTCTTAACCAATCGTCTCTCCATCTTGGAGAGGTTGCCGATGCTGAGACAATCTGGCCAAGCGGTTTTGTCGCAGCTTAGCATTGACAGCATAGTTTTGTCACTGCTGAGTATAATAGGGACAACTGTTGATCCTTCTGCCAAAGATTCGTAGGATGTGTTAGCAATGAAAAATGAGGTTCTAATATCTTGAGAAATCCTGTCAACACTGGCACTGACACTTTTGACACGCTACCCGCTCTGACACAATGAAACTCTGACACACAATCTCTGCCAGTCTGACTCTGACACTCTGTGACATGCTCCCTGACACGCTCTCTGACAAGCGCTCTCTGACAATCTGACTCTGACCCTCTCTGACATGTTCTCTCTGACACACTCTCTCTTATGTGTTCTCTCTGACATGCTCTCTCTGTCAATACAAGGAAACTTGCTTGCATTTCCCACCACCAATCTGCGGTCCACATCTCAGCATATATACGTCCACCATCGGAATTCATTTATTTGACTGGCGCGTACGAGTGTTGGTCCTTGAACAGGGGATGTCCTGGGATATATCATACCGCTGCAATGGGGTTCCGATGCCAGAACGGAGTAGCATCTCCTTCAATATTAATAGAACTCTCCTCCCATCCACATCCAAGTCCATCCATTTCTTCCATGTCCGCAATGAGTTGATAGAGCTGATAATGGTTTTTGGCATTTGTGTCAGCAAGAATAAGTCTTCGTTTGAGGATGTTGTTGAGTTTCGTTTTGCCTAGATTGGTATCCAAAATAAAACGACGAAGGTGCAATTGTTCGCGTGTCGCAAATGGAGCAAGGGGGTTCCAGCTATCATCCTCACAAGACTGAACCCATACTGTGTCATCAGTTGGGGTTCCTATGTTGGGGAATATCTCCGTCTCAGGTCACTGGCTTTGTGTATCGTCATCAAATTGGGGAATGTAATCAGCTAGTTCATAGTCTAGCCCATCTGACACGGAATGATTGCTGGAATTTGGGTGAAGATGCGCATGTGTTGAACAGCGGTAATGAGTGAGACCACTTTGGTCAGAAAAGAAAGGGCCCGATTGAGTGTAAAACCGGACCGCATTGTTGTAGGTGAAATGATGCGATTGAGTGCCACTGCCCCTGGAAATGGTCGTAGTGAGGCTCCCATCACGGGTCCAAATGTTGTGTATTCAGCCTACCCTGAACGCACTTAGATTCTAGCCTAGCCTCGTGATCTTTGTTGTACCACACACTAACTTTTGCCCTCCTCGTTTGCTTGTGTGGGAAGTTCCGCTTCTAAGAACAATTTTGGGCTTCCTTGAACAGAACGGTGTGAGCTGATGTTTCGCCCGTAAACCAATGAGCATTTCTAGACCACACGACCCCTCACTTTCGGAACCTCGTTGTGTTCAGCCTTCAAAAAAACCACTGACATTTTTGCATCTTACCTATTTGACTTGTCTCAACTAAGTAGCATTTTGCTTCTTCAGACCCTCCTCACTTTAATCTGTGGCGCATTCTCAACCGGATTGACATGCAGATTCGCATCACACTGAAAATCTGTGTTAGAGTGGTCATCTCTTCCAGCGTGGGTCAGAGCGCATCTAGTAGTACTAGCTGGTAAATAACACAAACAATCCTCACCTATTCACTGAGATCAATCAACGTTAACTTGATGACTGTCATATCCACTCAGTGATCCTCATATCCACTCAGCGACCATCATATCCGCTGAACAACCATCATTATGGCACCACCATGAGTCCCACGGAGATGGCCTACCAGGATTGAGAACTGGATGGAAGAAATCTGTGCCTGCCTGCTGAAGACGATGACCGAGGACATAGATACTGTGAGTAGCCGGTCCGCATTCACTGAAGGCGTTTCAGCAGTCCAGGAATGGAAAATTCAACACAACAAATTGAGTTTCCCTTTGTACACCAATAAGATGTGGTACGCCCAGATGCGAGGCGTAGCAAAGATGCGTGACCAGGTTAGTCATTCCGACTCTGACATTGAGTCTCTGACAAGTCTCTGACATTGAGTCTCTGACATTGAATCTCTGACATCGAGTGACATAGACCTGACAAATAGGAGTTTGCCGACATCTGTCAGTCGCTTGCTGAAACATCTCGAGATTTCCTGGGACTTACACCGGACGCGAAGATAAATGATGTTGATGTCCATACAACGCAATGACTCATCTTATGCATACAGAGAAGACTCACCCGAAGGGCCACCACCATGCCCAAGGAAGCCCCACCAAGCCCTGCTAGAAAGTCAAAGACCACAACGAGCCCCGCCGCAGAGCCAAAAGCTTCAACATGTTCCGTGCCCATGACGAAGATCCCATCAGCTCCATCACTAGACCATATACTGGTCACTCGGAGTACACCGATCAAATGCACTTCAGATGTTTGTGTTGGGTCTACAACACCTGTGATCTCAAACTCGACCTCATTGCAGCCAAGGGGAAACTGAGCACTGTGGGGTAGAAGTACCACTTGTAGATGCACTACACGATCGGCGGTATTGTCCGCAATACAGTCTCCCCTGGTTTCGGCGGATTCGGGAGATGCTCAGTCGCCTAGATTCGACCCTTCTCAGATTCACAGCTCTGGCAGTGCGCTGCAGTGACCCAGTTTCGGACGGAATGATGCACGAGATCCCTCGCCACTTTCACTAATAGATCTCAACAGCAGGAGGCCAACACGTGGTGCAACCAGCTCACCAGCTCACTCTGTTGTGAGAGGCACCTCACCAGGAAATCAATACCAAAAAGCCAGAGAAGACCATATTAATCTTGTTATCACGTGGATGGAAGATAATCACCCATTACATACTGCCAAAAAGTTGAAATGACCTCGGGTTCTAAGTCATTTCAGAAAGAATCCTAATGCGCCCCTGTGTTATCACCAACTTGTTGCCTGGATAATTTGGCAATATGAACTAGCAACATACTTGCTGGCTGTTGACTCCTCTCTGGCGAGCACAACGTCCACTCAAGGTGATAGTCCATTGTCCAGATTTGCACCGATTGACAGTTCATTGGACGAATCGAGCAGGGATGACTGTCTCACCTTCACCGAAATTGAAGGACGTCTGATGGTTATGTTTGTTACCATCAATAAGCCAGCCATGGTTGACCACACCGACAATGAAATCGAATATATCATGACCAACCCCCTCAACCTGGAACAAATATCGACCAATAGGGCGAAACAAGAGGAGGAAGATAGCGAACCCTTAGTTATTGACTTACGAGACATTTCTGAAAACGATATCAGTCGCAATTGATTGCACGATATCGAGGAGGAGGAGGAGGAAGGGGCGGATGAGGAAGGGATGGAAGAGCTACCGGGGATGTTGGAGGATGATTCAGAACCGTGGATCATGCCGAGTACAAACAATCCAACAGCATAAAATTTCCCCAGCCGTACTGTCGAACTGGAGAACCGAGTTTTGGAGATTCACAATGTGGAAGAATTTGATCAGGTAGATGCTGACTTCAACAACATTGCTCTGACTGAACTAGAGGGAGCCAATGACCTCGATGCACAATCACACAAGGAGGATCAGGCAGAGAATGCCGTTGTGGACTGCTGAGTCACTGTCCTTGGCAGAGCTGTTGAGTTACTGTCTGAACTCAGCCGCTGTCAGCTGTTGTCAGAGCTACTGTCAGAGCTGTTGCCAGAGGTCAGCCGCTGTCAGAATATTAGAATGAAGCTGATTTTTACTCACAGGTTAGCAGAGCTGATGGATAACAAGGAATTTCAGAGATAAAACTTGGAGGAGTCAATAGCAGTGTTAGGCATCACCATGGAGACCAGAACTTTCAAGCCGCTCCACAAACCCACGCAGTTACAACCTCACCAAATTATTGCAGTCAATTGGATGGCAGTGAAGGAGGATAACTTGGCAAAAGGTGGTTTATTGGCTGATGACTGCGGTACTGGCAAGGTTAGACCCTGCTGTGCTCTTGATCTGCTGTTCACCACACCAACAATCATCAGAGTCTGACAGCGCTGGCTTTAATATGTCACCAGGGTAATGTCTATGAGCAAAAAAACAATAATCCACCGCCTGCGTTCAACAAATGGGAGATCGACATGGACGACCACGACCCGAAGGTTGAATGGGGTGAGAAGGTCGGAAGGGAGCCACAAGAGCCATGGTGGGAGGTCCACCTCCCAACAATTATTCTATTGTATGACCGGAATACATACCACTATAGTGACTTCAAGCTCAGGTGGAAATAGCCTGAAACCAATGGTGGCAGAATGGGAAGCTCAGGTGACCAAGTTCACAGAGTTACCTCCACATTTCCGTTACGATACTTTCTCCTGGAGGAGGGCATCCCACTGAGCCACACTTCATGGCAAACCCTGGAGAATAATCGTGATCTCGAGCATTGAGACATTCTGCCAGCAGGTCACCCAAGGGGAAGCCGACGGTTCACAATTTCGGAGCCCAGGCATATTTCTTCAGGTAATCTTGGATCAGACCGACAGCTTGAGAATGAGCGTGCCCCTAATTGGCAAGTTCAGGAAGGCTAATGGCAGAATGGTAAACATGGACTCCCGCAAGTGCAATGTGCATATGATATTCCATATACTCAGTCTGGAACCGCATTACGAATGGATGTTAACAGCAACCCTATTGGAAACCGGTATCGAAGACTTGCACTGGATCTAGCGTTTTCTGCACAGTTCATCCTGGTTGACAATACAGCTGCCACCGGATACATTCAACTATACTCTCAACTTTGATGACCATTGGGTCATGGACGGGAGGAATGTGTCAGGTACTGAACATGGTCCCGGGTTCACACAGGTTGCAGATCCATACAAAAAACGCCCCGAATTCGGGTCATTTCTTCACTGGATAACACTGGCTTGGGAAGCTCATATGTTGCCCCGAATTGGTGAAGTGGGGAAATTAAGAAGGGCCACACAAACATTGGATATATTGATTATATGGCACCACAACAAGGAAACTATTCACAAATGAGCCATGTTGGTTGTATGCACACTAATGCTACAGCTAATGATGGTGAGCCACATCCCGTTGCAGAACCCATAACTCATCATCGACATCCCTCCTATGAATGTAACCACCAAACTTGTTACATTCATGAAGTCCTCTGGAGCTGGCCAGTTCTACATTGATTTGGTAGATGGTAGCTATAAGGGGCTCAGAGACAGAATCACAGGGGTTGCCTCCGCGCACGCTACAACGATGAGCAGGACGAGGCCTTTTGGCCATCGTTGGCCGTGTATTCGCCTTAAATCTGTTGGACTCATTCGTGGCCCTACCTCGATGGATCCAGAAATATCTTCGTCAAAATGATTATGGATATTACGTTCCAGGGTTGCTAACACAGGCAGACCGAACCTGATGATGCTGAGGCCGGTTATTTCTATGTTCGCACAGGCTTTAGCAGGGAAGGCAGACAGAATACCTCCACCTGACAAGGTGAAGGGTATCGCATCTGATCAGATGGAGGCTGCGTTGCGGTGTGGGACTCCATAGTTGGCTCGGCTCAAACAATATCTCCAGAACACCCTAACAGCAAAAGACAATGAAGAGAAAGTGATTGTGTAGGTATATTGGCCACTTACCTAGTGGCTAGTCGTAGCAATGGGTCCAAGTAACGCGCCAGCTGTCTGGCTTTGAACCGCAAAAACAGTTCGGTTCGGTTCCAGACAAGTCCAGAAACCCTACCCTCTCTTTCTCGGGGGGTTGTTACCCGGACTGGACATAAACCTGCGGTTCTTTGGCCAGGTTCTACATACAGCAAAGCCTCATTTTGCCCAACTCTAAACTTTGGCTCCAATTAAGTATTAGAGTTCTAATCATATCACAATATGATATATACGTAACAAATGCAGTTTTACCTGCTCCTTCGCCTTCTATTCTCAACATTGTGATCCAATCAATATTCGTTGCGTCACTGCATAAAACGCTTCACATTTGGCGTTATTAAAATGCAACTCAACGAATATTGATCAGATCGACATGCAGAGAATCGCAGGTGAACGAGCATGCAAAACTGCATCTTTTACGTATATATCATATTGTGATACGATCAGAACTCAAATACTTAATTCGGTCCAAAGTTCAGAGTTGGTGAAGTGTGGAACTGGGCAAAAAACTGCGGGTTTGGTGAAGTTCAGATTGTTGATGGGGTGAAACAGATTTCACCGGTTACAATTTAGTTCCAACCCAGACCCGGAACCGAACTAAGGATGTGGTACCCTTGCTAACACTACCTGTCGCTCGTCAAAGGGGTTAGCACACATTTCACATTCGGACTGTCTGCCGCTGACATCCGCTCCGACATATAATTATGACGTTTCACACTGCCATCGACTATTCGTATGACACTGATACTTACTTGTGCGCAGTCCACCTGCCTCATTGGCTACAGTTGTTTTGCTACCCAGAGCTCAGTGAGTGCTGATGCAGGTGCCTCTGTGGAGAAGTCATTTATCAATCACGGGCAGGTGAGGGTCCTTGTCTTATCTTATCTGAAACGCAATGAAGGCTTGAACCTACATGATAATTGCCGAAATTCCATCATGGTAGAACGGGGTTGAAAATACCCAATGGAAAATCAGGCATGGTGGTGTGTCTGGCGGATTGGTGAGCACCAATCGTAATGCACGACGCGATTGGTTAGCCTTGCCACAATCCATCGGTTGATTGAAAACACCCAGCAGATGAAGAAATCACCAATGCTATATGCGCTGGGGGTTCTTCAGAAAGCTGCCAGTGATGACATTGAGCTCGATGCTAATCAAGTATATGATACCTTGATTGGAATGGTTTTCCCCCAGGAACTGTAGTGTACTGAGATTGGTCAATATAACGATGTAATGGATGTTAGTTGATGTGTGATCGTGCTCTACTTTCCACTTTTCAGTCTGCTCGGTTTCTCATTCTGGGCTGGTTTTTGGGTTTGCGGATTCGTTTGGGTGTCCAGGTTAGGTCTCTTGGGATCTGGGTTTGGATTTCCGGGTTAGCTCTGTTGGATTTTGGGTCGTTTTCGGAGTATCTCACTGTTTTGTCTGTTTGGAAGGTGTCGAGCTGTATTGTTGACTAGTACTGATGTATGGAGTATTTTAGTCGCTGACTTTGACTCTGATAGCAGCCACTCTGACAGAAGCCCCCTGGCCGCAGCTCTCTGACAGTGGCCACTCTGACAGAAGCCTTCTGACAGAAGCTCTCCGACAGCAGCCACTTTGACTGCAGCCACTCTGACAGAGACCCTCCGACAGCAGCTCTCTGACAGCGGCCACTCTGACAGAAACCCTCTGACAGCAGCCCTTTGACAACAACTCTGAGAACGACCTGACGACTGCTCTGACAACGACTCTCCAACGAGTTTGCCATGACCATACTCGGTGAACGAAATATCCTCATCATTCAACAATGTGAAATCTCCACTCGTAACTGCTCTTCAACCATATCGCCTAGCAAGTACTCTACAGTCAAGTTGACAATAAAGGATGGTGTCAGTACTTCCTAAAACCATATTGAAGGGACACCGCGACGTTAAACTGAACCAAAATCCCTTAACACTCACACAAATTGGGACTAACCCCAGAAGACCTAAACCAGTGAACAAAATCAATATGCAGTGCTGAAACACAAGTCCCGTCCAACAAGAAATCCATGCCACCCAGTTGTCGGCTCAAGTTTGTCGTTAGTGTTTATTCACTTCGAAAATATGAGAGGCGCCCACAATGCCAAACAAGAATGCCTTAACACCTTTCAATACGGAGTTGACTTGGCACTACTGGGAGCAACGGTTCCAACCCGGAAGTACAGTTCCGGGTTGGAGTCAGAATGGGCACCGAACCGTTGCAACAGGTCTTACCACACGACAACCCAGACTGTTGCAATTGGGCCGGTTTTACCACCAAAAACCCAGCATTGCAATCTCACAACTTTGGCTCTAGTTGAGTATTAGAGTTCTGATCATATCATGACATGATCAGTACGTAGATTGTGCAGAATGAGCCGGTCATTCACCTGCCGCGTTCAGATGTGCGATCCGACCAGTATTCGTTTAGTCGAAATCAACATCCCACAAATTTCGCTTAAAATTGTGTGATTTTTTGAAGCCACTCAACGACAATTGGTCAGATCACCAATCCGAACGCGGGAGGTGAATGAGCGGTTGATTCTGTACAATCTACATATTGATCATGTCAGGATAAAATCACAACTCAGATACTTAATTGGAGACAAAGTGGCAGGAACCGTAATATGGAACCGCGGTCTGGGTACAACCAGGGCACAAAGCCTCGTGTTTATGTCCGGTCTGGGTAACAACCCCGCCAACACAATGCAGGTCGGGTTTTTGGCCCGCACTCGAACCAAACCAAACCAAACTGCTAGTCACAACCCGGACCGCTGGATGGTCACTCGGACACGTTGCTAACACTACTTGGCATATGTTTGATGGGCTTGTCGGCAGAGCGGATAGGTGGAGTTGCCGCCCCTCACTGTCTCGCGTTAAGAGGGATATTATCATCGGAATGCCGTCGGTTGAGGCTTTGGGACGAGAGGCCAGTTGTAGCAGGCAATGTTGGGGGGTTAGGTAGAGAACGTCATGGGTAGAGATGGGAAATCTATGCAGTACAAGAGTATGAATTTTAGTGCCTGCGATGGTGGTACCATTGTACTGCACAACCTATTTATATACTACATACTCCCAACCTGAAGTTACCAAGATCAGCTATAGTAACACCCCATCCCAGAGCCACACAAGTAAACTAACAAAGGGTGCATGACATTGATTCATCTACCCAATCCCCTGGCCACACAGTAAACTACTACAATGGCTCATTGACATTGATTTGTCCATTTCAATTGCATACGTAGCCGAGTTGTGAGTAAAATACCCCAATCAAGCACAACTCGGCTCTGACATGGTCGCTCTGACAGGGCGCTCTGACAGGTTGCTCTGACAGGTCGCTTTAACAGGTCGCTTTGACAGGTTGCTCTGACAGGTTGCTCTGACAGGTTTTTCTGACAGGTTTTTCTGACAAGCACATCCTGCTCTCACAAGCACAAGTGCCAATTTCGTATGGCCGACACTAACTACTTACTCTACTTTGGATCCGAGAACACTAGTGGTCACGAACCCTGGCGGCCGTACCCCACAGATCCGATATTAATGTAAGTCAGTGTACTTCGTGTATATCACCTGATCTACCGCGGTGCTTTGCAAATTGTGGCAAAATTCACTGACTACACTCTCTCTGAAAGACTCACAGTGATTTACACAAATACTATGCATTTCATTGTTGAAATTATGTCTTCAATGCAGTGGCCATACAACCTCAGCTGCAGGGATCAAGCAGTTTGGAGGGTCAGCTCGGGATAAGAACGGCCCGCAGTGTCCCATCAAACCTTCCTCAGCAGCCCTTGGAGTGGGCCAAATCACCCATATCCAGTGAACCCATCACGAACAACTACGCATAGGGATACACGTGACGTCCGACTCTTAACCTGGTAAATTACCTCCTGAGAGTCCTTAGTTGGTACATACTACTGTACATCTTAGGGCTGCACCGCAAATCCCATCGACCTCCAACTATGTGCAGTTTCATGATGCTATACTTCTTGCAATGCGATATTCGAATTGTAATGCCTTCATTGTGTTCAACCTCAGGTCGGGTCAGCAGCCATTGCCTGCAGAGCACTGGCTGAGAGATCTGGCTGCAGTTGTGAGAGCACACAATTCACGACTGTTTCTGCCCCTGCGACTTGCATATCAGTGAAGACAATACTGTGCTGTATTGATATTCACCTGCATGGTGGGATCCACAGAGCGAGATCCCAGAGTGGTTGCGTGAGAAGGGTCTCATAGTGTGGCCCAATGTAGAGGTTTGTGGACAAGAATATGGTCGGGAGGATTGCCAGATTACTGAAACTTAACAAAGCAGTATAATATCAGTTCTAACTTACGGAACTTATAACTGACTCAGAACATGGGAAAGTCCAGTGTAACTTTAACTCTGGCATGGGGAAACCCAATGTATATGGTATAACTTCGACTGTGACAATTGCTTTAACTCTGACAAATTCCTCAACTCTGACAACCACCCTACTCTGATACGGGAAGCAACCCCATCTATAATTTGGCATAGCTTCCACTTGGCTCAGGAGACCCAACGTATACAGGATAACTTCGACTCTGACAATTACTTTAAATCTGGAAATTTCCTGAACTCTGGAAACTGCCCTTATCTGGAAAAGAAGCAACCCCACCTATAATACGGCATTACTTCAACTCTGACTCGGGTGACCAAACGTATACGGTATAACTTTCACTGTGATAATGACCCTAACTCTGACAATTACCCAACTCCGACAATCACCCTAACTGTGACAACTACCCTACTCTGACACCATAAGCAACCTTGCCTATATAGTAATTGCTTCAATGCTGACATGGAAGACTCAATGTATACGTTTCATCAGCAAAAACTAAATCTCCTTCATGAAATTTCTTTAGTTTATTGTACCCACAAACCCAACAATATGAAATCAAGGTTTCCCTGAAATATGGCATTGCTTTACTGTTCCACAGTATTCATTGAGTCGTCGCAATGTGGTTTTCAAGCGCAACGACCAGTGTACCCAGTTTTGCGAATGTGACAAACAGCACTTGGAGAATGGTCCATACTTTCTTTCGACATATCACAAATCATCTCTCAGCATACTCCTACATTGCCCTATTCAATTTGTCCTCGCGATGATGAGAGTACTTGCACTATCCGTTTAATGAAACGTGTAGTTCTTGTTTTCAAAGACCCCCAAGGTGTAATTTTACCAATGATGGTTACCATGCAGAAGTGGTTCATGATATCTAAGTTGTTGATAGAAGCTCATCAGCGCCTTACAGTTCAACCATCGGGGGAGGGTTATGCAACCTTGCGATTGTGATTTCACACGTTTGGGATCAGACTTCAGTGAACTATCAGTTCTATTACGTTCACCACAATTATGATATGTCGACAAAACCTCGAATAAAATAGCACAGAGAGGATATCCTCAATCCGATCACTGACACCATTCCTAACCTCCAAGCGACATCGCACCCTCCCCAAATGTACTTCCATCGACTAATCCCGTATTCTCAACGCTGGTGATGTTGGTGATGCTGGTGATGTTGTTGCTGGTGCTGTTGCTGTCGCTGCAGGGGATGGGCTGGCTGCTGCTGGCAACAGTGGCAGACCCACCGATAGGTAGAACAGCTGAGAATCGCATGCTAGCTTCAGTAGCAGCAACGAAGCTGCTGAGACGATTCAACGAATTGTCAGGCTGCTGTATCAGCTCCTCCGGGACGTAATCAAGGATGTCCTCATCAATACTGCCCTGATCATTGTGAGGTTGTGGCATGGCTGGGTCCGTACCAATTGAGTGGATCTTTCGGCGAGTCATGCTGCTGATATTGTCTATCTTTTTGGCTTGAACCTCTGTGAGGGAAGAACGAACATCCATGTCGAGACTACAAAATACGTCTGTTCATCCATTTTTAACTGAGTAATTAATATTTCTTGTACTGCATTTGCTTAGTGCTCCACCTCCTGGACCAAACTCTGGCCAGTCCCTCGACTCGCCTGTGTTGAAGGCGGACAGACAATAGTGGATGGCCATCACAGTGGGGGTAATGAATGTCGTGTCCAGTTTATCAATCAATGATCTGTCTTTCATTCCCATTTGCCGTATGCCATAGATGTATGACCAGTGAATATGGTGCACAATTTCAGTCGCTGCAAATCGAAACTTGCATTCCTAAATTGATTGTCAAGACAACGATTAAACAAGAAGGAATCTTTGAACTTACCTCAGGAACGTTTGTGGGGCATGGAAATCTGTCCATCGCCAATAGCCAGGGTACCATTGTCCGGATGTCTGTAGGCGACTGTGTTCAAAATCAATATATAGAGTCGATAGTGGTTTTGCAGCGGTATACTATTGCTGCATGGGAGGAAGTAATCTTAGCGAGAGCCTGATGCACAATGACAGGGATGGAAACAATCGTTGAGATGATTCATTTACCACTGAAAGGTAGGCTCGTGGAGGGTCTGAGTGTCTCTGGGATGGATCAATCCTGGCAATTTCCTTATCCCACCAACAATGAATCTGGATGGTCTTCACCGCATTCGTGGCAAAGGGATACACAATCATCGGATAATTAATGGCTATAGGCTTCACACGTTCCATGACCATTGCTAGAACAATTGAATGGGTTGTCTGGTCATTGTATCCTGCGCCGACGATGAGGCCTGTCATGTCATCAACACAGGGCTCATATGGTCCCATATTTGCAGCTTTCCATGCAACCAATTGCTCACCGGCTTCGTTTGAATCCTTCCTCTAGTAAATATATACATTAGCAGGCGGATTCAATCATTCAAATGCTTTATCAGATATCTTCTGGGATGCCAGCAGCACTGCCTCGTGTTCATCCTCCTGCTCTGAGACACTATTGACCGCCTGATGATCAGAATGAAAGGGTGGCACCAACATAGGAGTTAATTGAGTTGCCGTGACTCCTTTTTCAAGTGTTGCCATGAAGGAATCTTTTGATGGCTGCTTGCCCATCGCATTCCTGGATGGCTGCCAAAGAGGCTCGTCGTCGGATTATGAATTGCCCTCTTGACGATGATTGAAATTGGTGTGTATCATCCTGAGATCGTCATCGAGATCATCATTGTGGATAGATCGTCTGGTTCTCCTGGTCCTGGAAGGAAGAGCAGGAGGAGGAGAAGTGCAGCGTCTTCTGGTCATGATTTAAAAAGGCGGCGAGTGATAAGTACGAAAAAATTAAATGAGTGGCTAAAGGAAATGTGAATGAATGTATAGTATATGAATTAAAGCGTTGAATGAAAGAAAGAAAGCATTGATATGATCAAAAGCATCGTCATGATGCATCTGTTTATCCTGTCAACGATTCCAGGATGTTGGCTTGTCCCACCACCCACACTTTGAATTCCTTGGATGGATGGGAACTCGGAACTAAGAATTGCAGGTGCCACGCATGCCGCAGGGTTGTTGATTGTCTTCCTTTGACCAAAATCTTTCTCGCAACAAGGTAAAATGTGATCCCGTTTCACTAATCATTTGGGCTAACTTCTGCTGGGTAATGATACCGAACTACCAATTACATGATAGCCATAAACGGAGTCCTATCGCTGCCACTATGCCTTTCCCAATGTCAAATGTCTCAACGATCAATCCCAACATCGTGAAAGCTCAACACAGCCCTTCATGCATGAAAATCAACGATGTAATAAAATAATACACAAAACACCAAAAAGAGACCCAATACCTCACCAAAAAACTCCAAATTATCACCCATCCGTCCACCCTCCAAAGTGCCAGAAAAATACCTACCCACAGCGCGAATCCTTGAAAAACTGTCCACCCAGTCCATTCCATCCTCTCAACGACTAATTTGCAGCTGGGCGGCTGCTTGTATGCTTCCTATTGGCAAAAGAGCCCACACTGGTAGGATTCACGATGTGATCGTGCTTGCCTAGCCAAGCTACATCGTCATCAGCAACAAGGCTTTGCTTGTACTCGGCAAAGAGACCAAGAGCACCGTTTCGGATGACTTCAAGGTATCACTGCTGTCTGATGATCCTCTGTCGAAGCTTCCATTCAAACTTTTGGATGCCTGTTGTCGTCATTGGGAAGCTTGTTTGATTATGGCGCAGCATCTCACAATCATCATCTGATTCCTCTCCAATATTATTCATCTCATCCTCGGCTGGAGGTGGGAAGATGTCATCCAGAGGAATGTAGCTGCAGCCACCACACATTGGCGTCTGGGCACGAGCTGTGCTGGCGGCTTGTTGCCCACGATAAATGATGCAAAAAAGTGTTGGGTTGATTAATTCCATCGCCGCCGTGACCCATCCGGCACCAGTATTGTGATCGAAGATTGGGGTATCATTACGGGCGTACAGACCACCATGTCCAATAGGCTCCTCCCTGCAGCCCCACAGCTCTCGGATTGTCCGGCTGGGGTCAGGCAGACCGGTGATTGGACCATTCGCAATTGACAAAATGATTGTATCGTTGATTGATGTAACTATCGGAAATATCAATTCATCGTCCCCAAGCCAGTGCCATGAGACTAGTTGAGTATTGTTTTCACCCTCCCTCTTCCTAGCAATGTTGGGATCGACAGAGGCGACGGTGAAGCTTGATGGCTCGACAAGGAAATAGGTCAAGGCGTTGCGACGCACCTGTCTAGGCGAAGACCTGTGAGCCGAGGTTTCTTCCTGGTCATCTTCTGTATCTCAATATCATCAGGAACAACAACAGAAGCATCGGGGTGATGAAATACATACCAAGGTGCATGAGTTACCACTCTTTGATCAGGGTTTCTTCAAGCCTAGTCTTGCTTCGGCCAGGCCCAAACTCTGTGAACTCGTCAAGTGCTGCCTTCAGTTTCTGACCATCGAGGTTAGTCTTGTCTGCCATGGAATGTTCTCAAGGCGGCATGTGAGACGTTTGATCACTGATTGGAGTAATGCGATGATCAATTAGGAGATCCCATTGCTCCGGGCCTGTGCCTTGCTTGTTGATGAATCTCATGGACTGGGCAACCTCCCAGATGCGCTGGCTCACTGTGTTATCTATCCTTTGTGTTGTCAAGCCACCCATATCCTGCGAAATCCCGATGGTTTCTGCTGCCCATTGGCTGACTCCAACACCTGCATTCTCAGCCCAGACACGGACTTGGAGTCGGCATCTGGATTGCATTGGCATCTGCGACGACTGATTTCCGCAACAGGTAGCAATCACCGTACATTTCGGGTTCTCAATGGTGGTCAATGGTTGTGTGGTGGATAGCGAATGATTGTTACTGTAAACGAGCATCGAGAGTGTTGAATATATCGTCAAGGATGATGCGATGTGGTAGCAGAGGTGAGGAGGGTGTGTCAAAGGTTCTGGAGATTGTAAGTGAGGTGTGCTGGCAACGCGAATATATATATGGGCTTGGAGAGTTTTCTTGATCTAGCGACATTGTCTTGGCTGCAATTCCGCTAGGACACAATTTGCTTAGCATCATCTAAGTGCCCTGATTTGTCGACTGAACGCTTAAGTTCATACCAAAGACAACTTAAAGCATCCACTGCAGTCATATCTCACTGGCATGTCCTTGCGCTAGTTCTTGTACCCCGCAACGACATTACGGGGTCGGGATCCAAGGAGAATGCACAGTTCATGTAAGGTATGAACTTAAGAAAAAGTGACAACCATAAATCAGGCAATGGGCATAGAAGGGTCTTGTGAGTGTGCAAAACAATCGCCGTAACGAGCTGAATCCAGATGCGGTATTCTTGTTGAGATCCAAGGGATGTTGACAGTGAGAGAGCGATTAAGCACTTTGCAAACGTGTGAAGAAGGATGACTGAGATCCTACGAGAGTGGTAAAACTCCTTTTTGGAAAAATACAATTGAGGTGCGGCTTTGTCCGAGGTGCGGCTGTCTTGTCATGGTATGAGTAGCTTAAAGTCTGTTGAGACTTGGCATAATGTTGTTGCGACATATCATTTTGCTAACAAAACATGGATCTTCGTCAACAGTGTCTTTGATGCTTGAACACGCACTCCTACATCGGTGCTTACATCACTCACCTCCATCACGACCACAAAGAATGGATTGTAGAGGTATCTGCCAAACCACTGCCAGATGAAGGTTTTGCGATCGAGCACCTTAGTTTTCTACTTCCATTTGTTCAGGAACCATATCCCAACACATTTCCCCAACCCTTCCGACAATGAATCCAGCAATACGGAAGCCAACAGCAAGAATGGGTGTATCGATCCGGAGCAACCTCCAGTTCGGACACCAATTTATGGCACTCCACACTTTGATAACCGTCTCTCCTGCAAGGCTATTGGTGACCAGTATATTGATATCTTCAACGATGAAATTGATCTATTGTCACCATTTTCTTGAGAAGGAGGAGTATCGATTAGCACACTGGTGTGTCAAGCGCAACATGTGCAGAGCTGCAATCAACGAGCTTTTCAGGAACTCTATGATGGCAACCGTCAGCAACTTCACTTCTTCCCACACATGATTGATAATATCGCACGAAATGTCCTATGCGATGGGCATCGCCTCGTGGGAGTCTGCCAATGCCTGTTTCAATTCTTTCCCTCATCAAAACAACCTTCCCAATGATGATTACACACGTTTCTTTTACTGCAATCATGTTGAATACATTGAGTTCCTCATGAAACAGCCTGTGTTCAGGGAACATATGTTGTATGCCCCAGCAAAGGAATTCAATGATGCAGAGGAATGTATCAACTCAGAGGAGAAATCAAGCGATGGGTGGTGGAATGAACATGTACGTTTGTTGAATTTCGTCATTGCTACGATGAGTTTGATCACTTCAATTGCCACGGCGGTCGCTTGGAGCCACAATTGTCTGTTGATTCTGCAGTTCACTCCAGACACATCTTACAAACTATTCGGGTGACAAGAAGCAATTGACAGTATATCTGGGTCTCTGAAACATCATCTCCACGATTAGATCAAATCCTTCGAATGTTGCAATCATCCTTGATGCCCTTCTTCCTGTTCCTCAAAAATATCACTTCAAAGGAAAAGGAAAAACCAATGCCGTGAGGGAAGAACAACTCCACGATTGTGAGGTTTCAAGGAGGGTCTTCGAGCTGATATTTCGTCCTCTGGATGCGCTTTTCACAACGGGACAGCGTCTACTTTGTGCGGACGGCCTGATGTGGCAATGTTATCCTGTCATCTGCGCATGGACGGCCGACTACTTTGAAAACATTTACTTGCACTCCGTCATGCAGCCCCATTGTCCTGTGTGTGAAGCACCGAAATTGTTGTTTGGAGAACGGAATTCATCATCGTGGCAGTTGAGAGCGTATCGGCTAAACTTCCATAAGATGATACTTGCGACTCAGGGAGATGATGTGGAGAGATGGGAAGCAAGACAATATCTCAAAGATCGAGCTGTTGGAACCTCAAAAGGGGTGTTCTGGAATGTGAAATGCATCATCTCCGATGACGATCATGGTACCCGATATTCTTCATACCGTCTGTCTCGGTACGCTTAAGCATTTGATGGACTGAGTAACGTCATTTCTCGAACAACATTCCAGCATCGACACGTTCAACCAGCTCTGAGCGAACATGCCTCCGTATCCTGCCTTCACTCGAATCAACAAGCCATGTAGCCAAGTGTGACAATGGAGTGGTGAGGAGATGAAAGCACTCGGGCGTGTGATTGTCCCACTATTCGCAGCGACTCTTTTAAACCCATCGGCCAGCCACACAATTCCCTTCACAGAAGCCCTGTTGCGCTTCCAGCACTTAGTGTATTTTCACCTTATGGTGCTGTACTGGTACCATACTGAGGCCACAATCAAGGAAATGGGGAATTATCTGGAGGAGTTTCAACCTCACAAGGATGGTTCAGTCAATTCGGCACCAGTCAATCTACAAAGAAGGTCTTGGAAGCCTTGAAAAACCAGCTTACTTTGGTCAAACAGAAGGAATAGAACAGTTACCCAGCTTAGAACAATCTTTCTGTGGCTGCTAAGCGTCGTCGTGTTGATGAAGATAAAACGCAGATTTAGTCAGCAATTGCACAACATCTTGATGACAAATTTGATTTCAACTTTGTGAAGATGCATCTTCTGAACCACTTCTCTGACCATATCCGCCAGCTTGGCAATCTTTTAAATGTAAACTCTGAACTCCCAGTAAAAGAGATGATGGATCTTAAACAACCATACCGGAAATCAAAACGTCATGAGGCCATGTTCCTGATTTTGCCAACAAAAGTCCGGAAGGAGGTGTGTCAGTATCGAGAGCTAAATACAAACACTGCAAAACAACATCACGACTATGCTGTGCCTCGACCCAAAGCGCCTATTAAGCGAATGATGAAAATCCAGCGACCAGAAATCATGACCCGTGATGACTTGGCCAAGTGGTGTGCTATCCCAAAAGGGGAGCTTCAGAATCACATTGCTTGGTGTTTCAAGATATTTGCCGACATCACAGACTACGTCGGTCACAATCAGTATTTCTGTCGTCTCAACGATGCAAAATACATTCGATACAATGCGGTAGCACATCTGCTGCCCTCATTTCAATGCAATGAGGAAGCAGTTCATATGGTTCCTTGCACTGGGTCCACAAGGTCGAGAAAGCATAAGCCACCAAGAATTGATACAGTGCTTCTCTGGATGGGGATGAGTCCAGATAGCCATTTCAAGTTGACTGCTTGGCGCATTCCCGCACAGTTGAAGTGTCTTTTCGTCGGCAAGTATTTCGAATTCAAGGTTAAAGGGCTTCTTGCCTTGGATCCGATGTTTGCAACAGGACCGACACGTCAAACTGCTGGTATGGTGATTGTTGAGGAGAGACATTATCATCTGATGCGACCCTTGCACGATGGAAGAAACCATTGTAATCATCTTTTCAGCACGGGAAGCACTTATACCGTCCCTCCAAGCGCGATTCATGGGGCTGTACACCTTCTGCCGCTGGCACCGCAGCCAGATAGCTCCCGGTGGTACTTCAGCAACACAAATGACCTGAACGCTTTCAAATTGTTTTGTATGTAGATTATTGGACTCGATACTTGAAGTAATCGTTGTAGCGATATATAGAAATCTGATTAGTGTTTACTCTGGGTGTCTTAATTTCTGTAATGGGAGTTGTGCAAGTTTGTATATAATCGATATCTGAAGGGATTGAATAGTGAAAAATATTCTTGAAATGAATGGAACAGTTCGAAAAAGGGTCGAAACGATTACAATCTAGAGGCCCAACGTGCAAGAAACAAGTGCAATAGATTAGCTTTAATGACTAAACACGTTTCTGAGATGTCATGACGACGTGCCCACATCATTGAACGCTTCGATGCATTGTGGACACTTGCAAAGAAGTCGCTTGGATTACTTGTGTGGAATGTGGAGAAAGATCGGTGTGTCGGGTCCATTTTTGGAAACCAATTTCACTTTTTGCTGATCTATAATCTCAACTCTGACAATGAACATGATTCATACACGTTTACAGTAGAACTTCAACTTTCACATGGACCGTAACTCTGACATCAAGAGCAATATTATTGGTTTTATTGTCAACTCTGACAAGGATGATTGTATGTGAAGGGAGATAGAAATGCACTATATAATAAACAGTGTCGAGCTGTGGATTCCGTGTATATGCGAAGCGGATACACGCAACATGAACCTGCACAACATACAACAACCACAATGGCAAACGGAACCAGATCTCACAGCAGCACCCGCAAGCGTTCTAGAAATTGCAGAGGCAGTAGTGGCCCCAATAATCAAATCTCCAGTGCCAGGTCCCAGGGCAGCAGCAGCTGCTGCTGCAATGATCAAAACTCTGGTGCCAGTAGCCATGGGACTAACTCCAATGGAAATGTCTGACAGCGGCACCAATCTGGGGGGGATAATGGCGGTGACGAGGGCTCGGAATGCCAGCAGATGAATGATTGCGATGATGATGACGATGATGATGAACCACGATCCCCATTTCACAGATTGCACATATTCAATAGCAGTTGTCGTTCTTCCAGTGTGGACAACCAAGGAGGGGTAGTGACGCATCCAACTCGACATGTGTGTCTGACTTAGATAATCTATAGGTGCGAACACCTAATTCTTCTTCCAGCAACCAGCAAGGGGTTGGTAGGAGCAGAAATGACCATCCCGGCAATGGACTCGGACTATTGCTCGTTGCGAACACCTCGTTCGTCCGATAACCAGTGGCGGGCAAGTAGAAGCAGGAATGTCCACCGCAGCATCGCTGACTGACAATACCTAGGTGCGATCGACGATTCTTTCTCCAGGCAACGCAGGGGGGGTAATAACCTCACCCGCATCCAACACTAAACCCTCTAGTTGACAATACGTAGTCATTGCAATCACCCTATGACACTCCTCCAGGGAACCAGGAGCACTATACTCAGCAGGTAAGAGCAACATTCCTTTATTGGCTTTGACTTTGTGCAACCTCTCTGAATTAGGCAACAACTGGATGCGAAAGCAGAACATGTCCCCCATCGATACCGGCCGCTGGCAAATGCGTCAGGTGAGTAACATTAGTGTGCCAAAAGATTGGTGGCACATTGCCCGAGATCTATTCTTTTGCAGAATTCTTAGTGTGGACCCTGACCCGGCGGATGTCAACGAACTGTCCGAGGGAAGCTACCAGGAAGCATCTTGAATTCTGAGTGCGGCAATCAAGGAGTTCGATGTCTCACAAGCAGCAATCTGCACGGTAAGGATTGGCATGATTCATGACCTGCTCAGTAACACTGACAACCAAGCTCGTGGATTGCGAATCAGCTGCATAAGCACTCTTCGCCGAAAAGGCTTGTTAAGTTGTGATGGATCATTATGTTACTAGCTTTCAGACCTGTTCGAATGGTGGCTGCCAAATGCTAGTTACACGCGTATCTTGTCTTGCACATACCGGTATCATCATTCAGACTGCGAGAGTGAAGTAAGACTGAACCCCATTGATTCTATCAATGTCCTGACAATCAACTTAAATACTGAAAAAGATGTTTCTGCATCGTTCACTATCAGGCGTAATGGCAAAAACCTTGGTCGAGAACCCAAAGTGTAATGTCACGCAATCGCCATATATGTCCCACGTTACTGATGAGCTGACACCAGAGCGTTTGTTACTTGCTGCAACTGCAATAAAGCATTCCTTGGACAACTAAGCTGGTGGCAGTTTCCTCCACGTGACTTTTGAAGCGGATACATACAAGGGTATGCAGAACACCATTTTGGGCACACTTATCTGACATTGGGTAGGTACATATAGTGATCCATTCGAACAATGGGACAGTTTCCGACCAGAGATGCACAAAAAGATCCTGGCTATACATATGGGCGGGATTGATGCGATCAATGGTCGAGATCGGAAGGGACCTGCTGCCACACAGTGCGATCTGGCGATGGTAATCGACGATGAAGACGTATAGCTGCTTGTGTATATATTATATATTCAATTTGACTGATAAATATCAGGCTACAATGGATACAAAACTAACTGAATTTCAAACCACACGTAAATGGTTCTAAAATCGTGATTAGAATGGCAATCAGTGAAGTACATGTATAGACTCAGATAATTGACCGTGAGTCCTGACAAGGTCAATACGAGAGCATGAGGAGCCTGTGACAAGAACATGGCGACTATACGTGCGCACTCACACAACTGACAGTGGGCTCTGACAATACCAGGGCAATAGCATGAGAAGCCTCTGACAAGATCACAGCGACTATATGTGCAGACTCTGTCAGTTGACAGTGGGCTCTGAGAAGACCAGGGCGATAGCATGAGAAGATTTTGACAAGATCACAGCGACTATATGTGCAGACTCTGACAGCTGACGGTGGGCTCTGACAACACTGGGGCGATGGTGAGAGAAGCCTCTGACATGATCAGGGTGGCTATACGTGTGGATTCTAATAGCTGACAATGGGCTCTGACAAGACTAGGGTGACAGCATGCAGAGCCTCAGACAAGATCATTGTGACTACTCTGACAACCAACCATGAGTTCTGACAAGACAGTGTGATTGCACAAGTAGCCTGTGCCAAACAATCCATAGTGCAGATCTAGCATACTTGATTACAACGTGTCGTGCACAAACACTCACGCTATCACCCCGATAGCACTTAGTTAGTACACCAAAGTAATGGAGTAGGGTGGAAATACTACTGTAAGCTTACTGTGTGTTACACGTTTGTGATCTGCATCGCATATGATGGCTCTGGGCTGGATTCCATTATCCGCTGTTTTAGCTGTTACAGGAGACGACTGCAGGTTATATAGCTTATGGTAAATTACATGTGGCGAAATGACTTTTTCCCGATGTACTGACCCTCACAATGACTTCCTCCCAGTGCCTATGCATTGCACTGCCATCATCCATACCATGACATATCGTTGATCATAAGGAAATACCTGCCTCTCAATCTGTCCCTAGAACATATGGCCATTCAGTCTATAACCATGATGTGGCCTTATGAGTATGTGATCTTATTCCATACGACTGCCTGGAACCCGCTTCACTGCAAGAAATTGTATATCCACCCATATTGCAAATCATATCAAGGCTACAAATTAATTGGGTGTTACATCGACCTAGGCAGTGGGAGTATCAACCTTGGCTTTGCGTTCCCGAATTCACTCTGAGTACGCTCCCAAGTACGCCTCCCAGTATGTTCTCAAGTACACTCCCGGGCATGCACGCCAGGATGCTCGCAATTGTACTCGATGGACCACTGCCAGCCTGCCTGACTGGATGCTCCCAAGTAAGCTCTCAAGACACTGTCAGGTACACGTCCAAGTACACTCCCAAGTATACTTTGAGTGCGCTGCCAACTACACCTCCAAGTCACTGTCAAGTACAATCCCAAGTATACTCTCAAGTTCACTCCCGAGCATGCTCTCAAGCAGGCTCCCAATTTTACTTGATGTCACACTCCCAGCCTGCTGAACTGTACGCTCCCAGGTAAGCTCACATGACATTTCCAAGTACACCACAGAGTTCATTTCCAAGTACACCTCCAAGTCGCTCTCAAGTACGCTCCCGAGCACGCTCTAATGTACACTCTCAGTTGTACTTGATGGTACACTCCCAGCCTAATTGGCTCTACGCTCCCAAAATCACTCTCAAGAGGGAAGACACTCCCAATTTCAATTGACTAGATGCTCCCAGCTATGCTCCTGCATGCTTGATCCAGAGACTTGTAGGGTGGCAGATGCCGGGCACTGGGAGGTGTAAAGCTTGTGGCGGGTGGCAGGCAGTGTTTGGCGGGTGGCAGGCAGAGTGTGGGGTGTAAGGTGTGGGTTGTAGGGTGTGGGATGTGGCAGGTGGCTGGTGGCAGGGGCATATGTTGGCTGAAATCATGATGTCAGTCGATATGGTAGTCTGAACCATATCTTCAGCGGGGCCACCATGACATGATCTCACAATGCCTGAAGTTCATGGTGTTGACAATTGCAGCCTGATATTCTGCAGGAAAGGTAGACAATTGGATCGCGGAGAGAGAAGATCTCTGAACCAGTTGTGTAAATGGAAACTGCAGCTAGTTTCCCATCGATCTTGTGTGAATGTGTGAACATTTGGTCTGGGGCTGATCAATATGATGGTGATGGTGAGGGTGATGGTGATGGTGATGGTGATGGCGATGCTGAAGGTGATGGTGATGGTGATGGTGATGCTGAAGGTGATGGTGATGGTGATGGTGATGCTGAAGGTGATGCTGATGGTGATGGTGATGCTGGAGGTGATGGTGATGGTGATGGTGACAGTGATGGTGATGGTACCGAATTCACTTAGTCAAGTAGGTTGGCTATGGTAATGTTAAAGCCTTCCCAGATATAGAGCCTTCAATTAGCCAAAACTTCCCCAAACTCAGAGTTTTCCATCGTGGAAAGGTTTTCTGCGGAAAACTCTACTCCTCCAGCAGCATGGCTCTCTCAAACGTGCCTCTCAAAGGAGGGAACAATATGTGAAAGTCTTGCCAAAATAGAAATGGCGAATTCAGTACAGAACAATCACAGCAATCAAAATGCAGAATGCGGCAATGAACTTTAAATGTCGATTTGACCCCGGAATGAGACACTTACCACCACTGGACCGCAGGAGGCGGATGAGCACGTCAGCAAAAAGAGCTTGCACAAGAAACCACACAACTGACTGGATTCGCAAAAAGCCTTCGCAAAAAACACAAAGACACAACACAGTGTATTAACACAGCGACAATGGCAGGGGACAACGAGCGGACACTGGAATTTGACTTCTAGCTTTGAATCGACCGCAGAATGGCACTTCCAGCTCCTCTGGATGTTGGCAGGTGGCTAGCCACAACAATAGCAAGATGTGCATGGAATCAGTGCATGGAATCAGTGCATTGCAACAACGAAACAATGATCCAACGATGATCGCGACACAAGCAGGTGGGAGCCCTATGGGACGGACAATCGAAACACTGCAGATTCAGAGACATACATATATGGCAGATGGGGGAGACACTAGAGGCTTGGCTGGTGGAGTGTCAGGAAAGAAAGCATGTGTCACCTTCATGGCCATGAGCAAGCAAGGGGAGAGGAATAAGAATTGGAAAAGGCTGAAAAGCAAGAATGCAGATTCAGCAACTGCACTGGGACACTGGAGAAGCCGAAATGAGAGAACAATGAGGCAGCAGATGTGTCAAGTGGCAAAGTTGCACCATACTGTCGACAACATTGCGCAAATGCTACAAGCACAAGTGGCATATGAACAGATGCAATCACCCAGCAGGAAAGAATGGTAGGAGGACAGGAAGAGGAAGTGGAGAGCTCACCGCAAGGACAATGTATTGTGGGAGTCTGGTATGACAGCTACGACCTTGAAGATTCTGGCCGGAGCAAGAGCAGGTGAGTGAGAACCAGGAACAAAGGGTGAAAGCGGCCTGCACATATTAAGGCATGTAGGTAGAACACGCAAGAACAAAAACAAGATCTAGAGGAGCAGCAGCAGCGGCAAGCGGAACCGTGGCCGGAACAGCAGCAGCCAAAACCAGGACCAACAGTGCCCCTGGCCCTGACCCCGACCCTGCCTCCAAGGATGATGACAATAATGAAGCCGTCACCACCCACACAGTGGGAGAATGTCCTGCCCAGGAACCAGGAGAAACACCTAAGAATAATGATGTTGGCTGAGACTGCTGACCCAGGCCTGGCCATGACGTCTAACCCAAGTATGGCAGATAGATAGCTGATTCTGAAGAGAGATGAGAGCATCCCCCTACCCAAAAAGATCAATGAGGAAATTGTGTCAGCGGTAAACAGAGCACAATTCCAGCAAAAGGCACCAGCACATGTACATATCATGAATGCAAAATGGAATGTTAGAGGCACAATTACTGCAATGACACACCAATGCACAACTCCAGAGATGGCCATCCTGTACAGAGATATTACTATTCAAACAGCCATATCAGTCAACATGCTGCTTATCGATGTGGTAAGAAATGAATCGTCAGAAAGACTGAAAATCTACACCATCCCGCTAGTGACAATCACGAGCATGGGGACCGAAGGACTACAGACCATAAAGGCGGACATCAGGGCGGATAGCAAAGTAGTGACATCTGCTGTGCAAGTGAGATGGCTATTGAACTGCACATGAACTCAGGACCCAATCGCCTTTCTGACCACAGCTGCAGATGCAGCCACATTCAGACCAAATATAGCCACTATCAACCGAAGTGGAGCTACTGTGCTGGACCGCACCAATCGGGTGAGCACAGGTGCATGGTAGTTAGATATGCATCCTGACATGGGGCATTGTGCAGCCACATGCAAGAACAATGCCTGAACAGCTAGGGGAATCATATTGCATCCAGTGGTGACTGTGTGAAGATATCCGAGGAGATCAGACAGATGCGACAATGCATGAGATTTCAACTAATTGGACAAGAGATGAGTGGGGTAACTTGTACGAAAAGCGCGGCACTCGGCACCGGGCAGGTGAGGGATATATGATTCAAAGTAGACAAGCTGATGGGCGACCAGGATGCAGAGGATACCAGTGACAATGAGGGGGCGGAGGAGGAGAGAGACATGACCAAGTCTGAGACTTCAAGAGAGAACAGAATGGGAGCCACTGCTTCCAATGATTGGAGTGATTCAGTAGATCTGTGCCAGGTCATACGAGTGGACATCAGCGGTACTGGAGATGGGCGTGGAACGATGGGCGGATGTAGTGTACTTTCAAGAGCCACCAAGAGAAACAACAGGATTCGAAATCAGATACACAGCATATGAAATAAGAAAAAGAACAGAGTCTGCATGGCAGTGCGCAAGGGATGCAGCCTGCCAGTGGATGAGCAAATGGATCTGAGCAATGGTGCTACTTCCTATGTAGTCATCACTGATGTCTGAGGATGAGGAGAGCAGGTTATATTGATTGTCAATATCTACAATCAATGAGACACACAGTCAGCAGAGAGACCAGCATGGAAACTAAAATGGCAGCGAATTATTCATCAAGGTGGCACCATGCTTGGTGGAGATTTCAACACAGATGGCCGACGATTGCATCAAAGTGGCACTGATCAATGGGATGCCTAGTCTTGGGATGAAATTATAGATGAAAAAGTGACGGAAATTAGAAATGACGACTGGGCCACTCACTACTGGAAACGAGATGACCTTGAATGCAAGCTGATTCTTGATTTAACCTTGGAAAATTCCCAATCATAAAATGGACCATACCAGGCGAGACCCACACCGCTGGTTCCAACCACAAAGTGATAGAGTGGGAGGTAAACATACACAAGCAAGAGGAGGTAGACCACAACCGGGTCATAGGGCGGAATTCGACAGCAATGATGGGAGCAGCCAAGAAGGCAGCCAAAGAAGTATTGATGGAGCTAACAAAAAAAAGAGCATATCTGGATGCCTGGTGTACAGAGGACAAATATAAGCAGAAAGTCATGTAGGGTCTGGAGGGCAACAAGATAGGTTGACTGTTGAGCAGGTGCAACAGTAGCGGCTCAAACCGACAGAGAGGGCAAGCAAGTGAATACCGGCATGGACAACAAGGAGATGCTGAGGCTAGAGTTCCGCCTTCAATATGATGACAACCAGTACTATGAACTACTAGCAGCCAGCGGTGTGCATATGAAGTTACCGAAAAAGCAGTTGAGTGGACCCTACACTTCCTATCAGTCAAGATGTCACCTGGCTCTGACAAACTGTCATTTGAAGCCATTCCCCTGTTTTGGAAATGGGACAAAGAGATGCTTATAACCCTGGTGAAAGCGAGAAGTCCCACAGGATGGCACCCAGCAGTCTGGATGTAAGCCAGTGGAGTGCATCAGCAGAATCTAAATTCCCATCTTGAAATTTATTTCATTTATTTTACCCACAAACTCAAAAGAATGAAATCGACGTTTCACTGAACGATCGCATTACCGTACTGTTCCTGAGCGTTCTTTGAGTTGTCGCAATGCTGTTCTCAAGCGTCATGACCAGTTTACTCAATTTTGCGAATGTCACAACAAGCAATTAACGAATGGTGAACACCTCATTGCAGTGATATCACATATCATCATTTGGCATACTCCTACATTGCCCAATTTGAGTTGTCCTCGTGATGTTGACAGTACACGCTACATACGTGGAATGAAGCATGTAGTTCTGGTTTTTGAGATCCCTCCTGCCTTGATTTGACCAACGATAGTTACCATGCAGAAGCAGTTCACGATATGTAATTTGTTGATAGAAGATCATTCAGTAGCTTGCAGTTGTTCAACCATCATGGGAGGGTCAAGCATCATTGTGATTATGATTTCACATGATTGAGATCGGACTTCAGTACACCATCGGTTCCATTATATTTACTGCAATTATGATATATCAATGAAATCTAGAATAAAATTGCACTCCATGGAAATTCTAAATCCGATCACTCACACCATTTCCAAACTCAAAGCCACATCGCACCCTCGACAATCATACTTCCATTGTCTAATCCCGCATTCACAACACTGGTGATGTTGGTGATGTCGTTGCTGTTGCTGTTGCTGCAGGGGATGGGCTGGCTGCGGCCAGCAATGCCGGACCCACCCATAGGCAGAACAGCTGAGAATCGCATGCAAGCTTCAGTAGCAGCAACACAGCTGCTGAGATGATTAAAAGAATTGTCAGGCTGCTCTATCAGCTCCTCCAGGACATAATCAAGGAAGTCCTCATCAAAGCTGCCCATATCGTTGGGAGGTTGTCCCAATGCTGGGTCCGTAGCATTAGGGTGGATGGTTTGGCGAATCATGCTGCGGATATTATCTCGCTTTCTGGCCTCAGCCTCTGGCAAGGAAGAATGAAAATCTGCATCGAGACAACAAGCTTCATTGTTGCATGCGTGATTATCCATATGATAAATGTTTCTTGTATTGCACTTACATTGTGCTCCACCTCCTGGACCAAACTCTAGCGGGACCCTAAATTTGCTCCTTCTCCAGGCCGACAGACAATGGTGGATGGCCATCACGTTGAGGGCAATGAATGTTGGGCTGATTGTATCATTGAATGATTTATCTTTCATTCCCATTGGTCGTATGCCATAGAAGTATGTCTGATGAATAAGATCCGCAATTTCAATCTCTGCAAATTAAAACTTGCATTCCTAAATTGATTGTCAAGACAATGATTATACAAGAACGGAACTTTGAACTTACCTCACAAATGTTGGTGAGGCATGTAGACCTGACCTTGGCCGCTAGCCAGGATACCTATTTCGTGATCTCCATACGTGAATTTGTTTTAAATCCGTAAATAGAGTGGATTGGAGTGTTGAAGTGGTGTATCATTGCTGCACAGGAGCAAATAATCTTTGCGAAGGCATGATGCACACTATCAGGGATGGAAACAATCTCAAGATGATTCATTTTGAACTGAAATGTAGGCACGTGGAGGGTCTGAGTTTTACTGGGCTGGATCAATCCTGGTGATTTCCTCATTCCACCAACTATGAATCTGGGCAGTCTTCACTGCATTTGTGGCAAAGGGATTTACAAATATCACATAATTGATGGCTATAGACTTCCAACATGCCACTATCATCACCAGAACACTCAAAAGAGTTGTCTGGGCAATGTATTCTGTGCCAACGATAACGCCTGTCATGTTATCAACACTGGACTCATATCGCCACAGATTTCCAGCTTTCATTCGAACCAATTGCTCACTGGATTTGTTTCAATTCTTCGTCTGGTATATATATACATCACCAGGCAAATTGAACTGTTTAAACGATTAATGTAATACCATCTTGGATGTCAGCAGCGCAGGCTCTCGTTCATCCTCCTCCTCTGAGACGAGATGGACCTCCCAATGCTTAGGATGAAGAGGTTGCGCCAACATTGGACATAATTGATTTGCCATAACTCATTTTTGAAGTGTTGACATGAAGAAACCTTTTGATGGCTACTTCCCGATGTCTTTGCTGGATGGTCAACTACGAGGCTTGTCATCACAATCGGAATTGTCATCTCAACGATCATGTTAAATGTCAGGTGTTGTACTGAGACTCTCATCCAGATGCTTGTTGTGGATTGATCGCCTCTTTCCCCAGGTGCTGGAAGGAGGAGCAGGAGTAGGAGATGTTTCGCGCCTTTATGTCATGATTTAAAAAGGCAGTGAGTGATCAGAATGAAAAAATCACAGGAGTGAATACACAATATTTAACTGAATGTATAGTGAATGAATGAAAGCATTGTGCAGAGGAAAGAAAGGATTGAGATGATTAAAAGCATCATCGAGATGCATCTTTCTATCCTGTTGATGATTCTAGGATCATGGCAGGTCCTGCCACCCACGCTTCCAACTCCCTGGATGAACAATAACTAAGAACTAATAATGGCAGGTGATAAGCATGCTGCATGGTAGTACATTCACCTTTTTTGACGAGAAGCAGTATCGCAATTGGCTGAAATGTGTTCGCGTTTCAGTAATCATCTGTGTTGACGTCTGCTGCGCAGAGAAATAGAAGTATGAGTTACATGAGAGCCATACATGGAGTCCTATCGCTGCCACTTTGCCTCTCCCAGTAACATGCATCACAAAGATCAATCCCAACATCGTGAACTCGTGACGCAGCCTTTCGTGCATTAACATGACCGATGTAATGATATAATAAACAAAAGACTAAAGTGATACCCTTAACCTCTCCAAAAAACTCCAATTATCACCCATCTGTGAACCCTCCAAAGTGATAGAAAAATACCCACCAACAGTGCCAATTGTTGAACAACCGTCCAGCCAGTACATTCCATCCTAACAATGATCAATTTGCAGCTGGGCGGCTGCTTGTACACATCCTATTGGCCAAAGAGCCCTCAGTGGGAGGATTCACAATGTGATCATACTCTGGTAGCCAAGCCTCATCCTTATCAGCATCAATGCTTTGCTCATAATTGGCAAAGAGACCAAGTGCACTTTTTTGCATGACTTCAAGGTATCACTGCTCCCTGATAATCCTCCATTGAAGCTTCCTCTCAAACCTTTGGAACCCTGTTTTCATCCACAGAGAGCTACTTGGATTTGGGCACCACATCTCAGCATCATCATCCAATTGCTTCCCGATATTGTTGATCATACGCTCAGCTACACGTGGGAGGATTTCGTCTGGTGGATGGTATCTGCGGCTTCTACGCACAGGTGTCTAGGTGACAGATGTGCCGACAGCTTGTTGGCCATGATACACGACCCAAACAAGTGTTGGATGGTTGTATATCATCACCCCCTTTACCCATCCGGCAGCTGTATTGTGATCGAGGATTAGGGTAACAGTACAGGCGTGAGGACCACTATTACCATTTGGCTCCCCCTGGCAGCCTCAAAGTTGTCGAATTTTCAGGCTACAGTCAGGTTGACTAGCAATTACAGCATTCACAATTGACAAATTGGTTGTATCGACAATTGATGTAACTATTGGAAGTATTGATTCATCATCCCCAGGCCAGTGCCATGAGAATAGCTGAGTGATGTTTTCACACACCGTCTTCCCAGCAAGGTCGGGATCCACATAGTAGAGGGTAAAGCTAAGTGGTTCGACAAGGAAATCAGACGAGGCGTCACGATACACCTTTAACGGCAATGACGTGTGACCTGTCGTTTCTTCCTCATCATCATCTGCATCTACACACCATCGGCAAGAGCAAAAGAAGCATCAGGGCGATGAAATACATACCAACATGGATGAATTCACATTTCTTAGTCGCAGTTTCATGGATTATATTGTTCCTTCTGTGAAGGTCAACCTCCGGAAACTCGGCAACTGTTGCCTTGAGTTTCTGACGATGTAAGATAGTCATATCTACCATGTCCCGTTTCCACTGCGGTCTTTTGAATGGCAGATCACTTATTCAAGTAATGCAACGATGGTTAAGGAGATCCCAGTGCTGGGCCCGGCACCAAGCTTGTTGCAGATGCTCATGGACTGGGCAATCACTCAGACGCACTCCCTTACTTTATTATCTTTCAATTGGGTTGTCATGCCACCCTTCTCCTGCCAAATCCCCATGGTTTCTGCTGCCCATTAGCTGACTCCAACACCAGCATTCTCAACCCAGGCACGGACTTGTTGAGTCGGCATCTGGATTGTATAAGGATCTGGGATGCATGATTTTTGCAACGAAATGGCATCACATTACATTTTTGGTTCCCAACGGTGGTCAATGATTCAGTGGTGGATATCACATGTTCATTTCACTAAACACGCATCGGGAGTGTTGAAAATATTGTCCAGGGTGATGCAATACAGTAGCAGAGGAGAGTAGGGTGTGTTGAAGGTTCTGGAGAGTGTAGGTAAGGTAGGTAGGTAAGGCGAATATATATGTGGGCTTGGAGGGGTTATCTTGATACGGCTACATCATCTTGGCTGCTATTCACCAAGAAAACCATTTGCTTAGCATCATCTAAGTGCCGTGATTCATCGGCTGAACGCTTAAATTCGTCCCAAAGACAACTCAAAGCAGGTTCTGCAGTCATATCTCACTGGATTGTGCTTGCTCTAGTTCTTGTACGGTGGGATGACGTCGCTGGGTTGGTATCGACGAAGAATGCACTGTTCATTTAAGGAACAATCTAAACAAAAAGTGACAACCATAAATCATGCATTGGGTAGGGGAGGGTCTTGTAAGGGTGCAAAACAATCGCCACGAGGGGCTGAATGCATATGCGGTATGATATTCGAGATCCAAGTGACGCTGTAAATCAGAGAGCAATGAAATAATTTGCAAATGTGAGAAGGTGGATGAGAGAAATCCTATGAGCGTGGTAGAACGCCATTTTAGAAAAAGCCAATTAAGGTGTGGCTTTTTCCGACGACCAGGCAGCTTCTGATGTCAAGAGTCGCTGAAAACTGTCGAGACACTTCCTAACATTGTTGCTACATTTCATTTTGTGAACAAAACAAGCATATTAGTCTACAGTGTATTTACTGCTTGGAGCCATACTCCTACATCTGCACTCACAGTACACACCTTTGTCGCAACCACAAAGCAAGGATAGTATATGTTTCAGCCGAAAAACTCTCAGATGATGGTTTTGCGATCAAGCACAAACAGTATTCCACTTCCATTCATTCCTAAACCGCAGAGTGACCCTTCTCTTCACAATTCCGATGATGATTCCAGCCATACCAGAGCCGACAGCGAACATCTGTGTGTCGCTCCCGAGCAACCTCCTGTTCCAATATGTATTTATGGTACTCCGCATTGCGACAACCATTTAGCCGGCAAGCCGATTAGTAACCAGTATTTCCATATCTTCGATAATGAAATCGATCAATAGTCACTGTTTCCCACTAAGGAGGTATATTGATTAGCACACCAGTGCGCCAAGCACAACATATGCAGAGCTGCTGTCAGCGCGCTATTCAGGTACCCCACAATGGCTACCGTCAGCAACTTCACTTTGTCCCACACTTTATTCAAATGTTCAAGGAAATGTCCTATGTGATGGGCATTGACTCTGGGAAACCAGGCAAAGTCTGTTACAATTGTTTGCCTGATCGAAACATCCTTTGCGATGATGATTACACACAGTTCTTCCTCCGCAATCCAGTTAAATGCATTGAGTTCCTCATGCAAGAACCTGAATTCACAGAACATATGTCGTATGCTCCACCACAGGACTACATTGAAGCTGAGGAACGTATCTACTCAGAGGTGAAATCAAGCGACTGGTGGTGGAATAAACAGGTACGTTAATTGAATTTGGTCATAGCTATGATGATTTTGACTGCTTCAATAGCTACGGTGGCCGCTTGGAGCTACAATTGTTCCTTTATTCACCAGTTCAGACGAGACAAATCATTCCCATTATTTGGACAATAAGAAGGAATGGCGAGTGTATGTGAGTCTTGGTTACATTTACTGGACGATTAGATCAAAGCCTCCAAATCTTGCAAGCGTCCTTGTCTCCCTGCTTTATGATCCTCAGGAATATCACATTAATGGACATGGAAAAACAACTGCCAGGAAGGAACAACAAATCCATAATCGGCAGGGTTTTAGGAACGTCTCTGAGCTTATTTCTGGACCTCTCAACCTGGTTTGCAAGGTTGGAAACCTCATGCTTTGTGTGGACAGCCAGATGCAGAAATACAATCGTGTCAGCTGTCCATGGACAGCTGACAACTACACAAACATCCACTTCCACTCGATCAACCTGCCCCATTGCTCATTTTGCGAAGCCCAAATTCATCGTGTGCAGAAGGTATTTCGTTGTCGTGGCAATTGAGAGACTGTTGGCTATACTTTCAAAAGATGTTCCTCACGACTCAGGGAGATGAGACGGAGAGACAGGAAGCAAAACAATAGCTGGTGGATCGAGTGGTTGGAATCTCGGAAGGCGTCTTCTGGACTACGAAAGACATCACCCTGATTAGTATCATTGTACACGATTTTCTTCATACAGTTCATCTCCGTATTGGTAAGCACTTGATGGACTGGGTAGCAACCTTCCTCAAACATCATTCCCGGATTAACAAGTTCAACACGTTCCGGGGAATGCTGGCTTTGTATCCTGACTTCACTTGATTCAACAAGCCATACAGCCAGGTGACATATTGGAGTGGTAATGAGATGACAGCACTCGGGCGCTTGATTGTTACAGTTTTCGCAGTGATTCTTTCCAACCTTTCGGTGAGCGAAAGGATTCTCCTCATAGAAGCCCTGTTATGCATCAACAACTTAATGTATGTTCACCTTATGGCGCAGGACTGGTACCATACTGAAGCCACGATCGAGTCCATGAAGAAGTAGCTGGAGGAGATCCATCATCACAAGGATGCTTTCCGTCGATTCCGCGCCAGTAAATCTACAAAGAATGTCTTGGAAGCCTGGAACAAGCAGCATACATTGGACAAACAGGAGGAACGGGAGAGTGACCCCGCTTGGAACAATCATTCAAAGGTTTCAAACCATGCTTAGGTTGAAGAAGATTAAACCCAGATGGAATAAGATATTGCACAACATCTTGTCGATGAATCAGGATTCAACTTAGTGAAGATGCACCTCCTAAACTACTTCTCTAACGACATCTGCCAGCTTGGCAACCTCTTCAATGCAAGCTCTGATCTCCCAGCAAGAGTGATGATAGATCATAAACAAGCATACCGACAATGAAAATATCATGAAGCCGCCTGTCAGATTTTGCGAACATCAGCCCGAAAGGAGGTGTTTCAGTATCGAGAGCTAAATGCAACCACTGCAAAACAAACTATCCACAATGAAATGCCTCCAACCTAAGCTCCTATCGAGTGAATGACAAAAAACCTGCAACCGGAAACAAGACCCTTGATGGCTTGGCCGAGTGATGTGCAATGCCAAAAGGGGAGCCACAGAATCTCATTGCATGGTGTGTCAAGAGATTTGCCGACTTCACAGACTACATTGATTATGATCAGTATTTCAGTCATCTGAATCATGCAAAATTCATCCTGTACAGCACAGTAGCATGTCCGGTGACGTCTTTTCCATGTGACATGCGGGCGATTCATATGGTTCATTGCACTAGGTCCACAAGCTGGACAAAGCATAAGCCACCAAGAAATGATACAGTGCTTCTCAAGATGGGGACAAGTCCGGATAGCCACTAAAAGTCGACTGCTGGACACATTGCCGCACATTTGAAGTGCCTTTTCATTGTCAAGGATGCTGGATCAAGAGTTAAAGGGCTTCTTGCCTGTGTTCAGAGAATTGCAAAAAGGCTGGTATGTAAGGCTGCTGGTGTGGTAATTGTTGATGAGAGACATCAACCTCCAATGCAACCCTTGCACAATGGAAACTACCATCGTAAGCCTCATTATGTGCTCAGAACCACTTATTATGTCCTGGTCAGCGGGATTGAACGGGCTGTGCACCTTCTTCCGCTGTCACCGCAGCCAGATAGCACACACTGGTACCTGAGCAACATGATTTACTTCGATGGTCTCAATTTGTTTTACATGACGATTATTCGATTAAAGCTTGAAGTAATCATTGTAGCAATTTATAGACATCTGATGAGTATTTACTCTGGGTTTCTCCAATTTGTTATGGCAGTTGTGCAAGCTTGTGTATAATCGATGTCTCAAGGGATTAAATAGTTAAGAATATTGTTGAAAGGTATGAAACATTTCAAAAAACCATCGAAACGATTAAAATCTAGACCACCAATGTGAGACAAGTGGAGCACATTGACTCCAATAACTACAGGAGTTGGTGAAATGTTGTGGCGAAGCGATCACATTATTGAACACTTCGAAGCATGGTGGAAGAATGCAACCCAGTTCATCAGATAATTTGTGGAGCATGACGAGAAGGATCGGTGCGTGGTGTCCATCTTCTGATACCATTGGTGCCAATTGCTGATGTTGGTATTCATGATCCCAGCAAGGATGACTACACTTAGCTACAAGTGAACCACAGCATCTCACTACTCAGCTGCTTGGGTAAAGTCATTGAGATGGTAGTCGTGGAACTGCTACCAGCAGAGGCAAAGCAGTGGGGACTACTGAGCAATGGAAAATTAGGCGACAGACAGGGGCGGTTAGTCTTCGATGTAGCGGCCATCATGGTCAACAGAGCACTTGCAGCATGGACATATAGTGACAAACCTGGTGAACATCTCATGGATATCATCGCAGGATATGCAAGCATTGCAAAAGGATGGCTGGTGAATGGAATGATGGCTAAGCGTATAGTTGGACACCTCATATGATGGACAGAGAGCTTTCACTCCAAAAGACCCGTTGCAATGATAATCCAGGATAATTCAATGACAAGACACCCAGTTGAAGCAGGTGTCCTGCAGGGCTCCCCAGTGTCACTGATCCAATTCGCAATCTACACCGCCAGTCTGATTCACTGGGTCATGGAGTACATCTGGGCTGGAGAACTTACTTTGGTGGATGACCTTGGGTGGGTGGCTATTGGAAGCGACATCAATCAGGTCATGACAAAACATGCGAAATGAGCTGCAAAAAGTATTGCATATGTGAGTTGATGAGGGCTGCAGTTTAATACAGCACAACTGGAGGTGGCACTGTTCATACCTGGACAAGGCCACAAGAAGTACCGCCGGCCAAAGCTGACAGCAAAGATGATATTTTGAGATAGCTTTGTACCATTGAACAAGATGCTACACACAGATTGGACATCTGGATGGATGTGCACCTGACGTCCAAGGAGCACCACAATCAATGCATGAAGAATGCCAGGGCAGCCGAAGCTAGACTCTCAACCCTCACAAAGATGTATTCCATCAGCCCAGACAGTGTGAGAGGTGTCTGAATAGCTTGCATCGAAGCGGTCACAGTATATGGGAGCTAGCTATGATTGTACCCCAAAGAAGAAGGCAGGCCACACAATCTCCCACTCTGTCAAATTCAACCAGGCAGAACCAACCTAGGAGTGCTGTCCACAACACCTCGAGGGGCTCTGATGAGGGAGGCAGGGCTTCCGCCCTCAACTGTAATCTTACACTGCAGACAACAATGATTCACAGCTAGACTTGCAAATGCGTGCAGTGGCAAGCTACTAATGCTACACCAAAACCCCTCTTCCGGTGCACGAATATGGAAAGTAGTCCAGAAAGAGCAGGAGCATGGCTGGAAAACCAATGGCATGACCAGGTCAGCCCTGGGCGAAGAATCAGCGGTCAGATTCAGGATTCTGGAGAACGACACTGCAGCCAAAAGACCTGCACAGCGCTGACCAGGAGACAAAGTAGCCATAATCGTAGCAGTGGACTGCATGTGGTGGACCAATGGATCCCACTGCGATGATGGCCCAATGGGAGTCACAGTAGTCTACTAACACCGAAATCAATGGAGGTCCCGCCACAGCTTTGTGGGAACTGGATGTATGTAGGTCTTCGATGCTGAGCTGTGGGTGACCAGACTCACGCCTGATGTGACGATCCAGAAGAGACAGACATTGCAAATGCAGGCAGTGAAGACAGCGGCAGTCTTTAACTACTCAGAAGCTGCATTTCGATGAATGGCACACCTGGAGGCTGGCCCAGGGCAGCAACAAGCAGAGCGGAACAACTGAAGGGCACAGGCCCTCCTTGGCCATGTTAGCGCTGCAGAGACCCATTGCGCTCCAGAGCACTCCGGCTTCCCCAGCATGGAACAAGCAGACCGTCAGCTAAACCCAGTCGGAGACTTGCAAGGTGGCATGACGGTAGTGCGGCCATACACCTGGGCTTTGAGCAGAGCTAGACAGCTCTCTGAAAGATATTCAACAGCCAAGACCCTGTCAGAGGCTGACGAATGCAGTAAGGACTTCGGCTACAGACTGAAGTGCAACTCAGTCAATAGGTGACCTGTCCCAATGGTAAGCGTAAAGTCATTTGCAACGAGATTCTACCAACAGAACTGTGGGCATGTGCCTACCAGAGCTTACCAAACATGATTCAAACCCCATGAGGATGACACCTGGTGGTGGCGCGGGTGAATACTGGCCCAAGGACAGGAACATCCTCTGAAGCAATGCAGCCAGTGGAAAAACCTGCAGCGGAAGCTCCGGAAGATGGTGGGAGAGGCAATGGGCTCGAAAGCTGGCTGACGCCGATGGGCACAGGTGTCAGCACTGTTTCCCTGCAGATATGTGACAGGGCAGTGATGGCCTTCCAGGCAGCCATGGACATTGGGAAGTTTCTGCCAGAGTCAGGTATTGAGGCCAAAGTGGCAAGTCATTCTTGTGTCTTTTGCTTTTAGTTGTCTGTGGGGATTAGTGTTAGCAACGGTTCCGGACCGGCACTTCGGGTCCGGGTGCGGGTCGGAACCGACCCGTTTCCACATTGGCGGTCCGGGTCATCAATCCACCAGGACCATCAATTCGGGTACGGTTTGATGGACATCTCACAACCCGTCTGAATTGGGCCGGTTGTCAGCAGGTTGTCCAGCTTGTTCATCTGTAGATTCATATAATGCTCTTGTTTTTACTGTATAATAATAGTATCTTATCAAAATCACATTTTCAACATCCAACAATGACTTTTTGCATGTTTTGCACATTGCAATATTGATTATTTTGGAATCAGTATTTTTCCATGTCTGTTTTGTGTTTTTATGTTACAAGGCTGTCAATAGTTCTGTTATGAGCTCTAATATCTGCACGATACCCAGATTACCCTATATGCAATACCAAAAATTGTTGAGGATCGGGTGACACTCTTTTCATGATAGGGTAACAAAGAAATGTTGTACTATTTTGGCCGAAAAGGTGGTCAATACTTGGCATATGAATCTGTGCCACCAAGCGACATTTAGATTAACCAAGATGCAAGTCCAAAAATCATTGAAGCTCCGTTGACTCTCATTCTCAGAATGGGGCAGTGACCATGACGTTTTCTTTGTTGCCCATAATGGCTGGCAATATGATGGTTATGTGTATTCGCGACCAAATTGTATCCTAATTACCTTGCTTTCTTGCCCAAGATTCGTTGACGCTCCGTTGATGCTCATTTTCAGAATGGAGCAGTGACCGTGTCGCTTTCTTTTTTGCCTATAAAGGCTGCCAATACGTTGGTTACGTGTATTAGCGACCAAATTGAATCGTTATTACCTTACTTACATGACCAAAATTCGTTGACGCTCCGTTGACGCTCATTTTCAGAATAAGCCAGTGACAGTGTCGCTTCCTTCTTTGCCTATAAAAGCTAGCAATACGATGGTCATGTGAATCAGCGACCAGATTGATTCGTAATTACCTTATGTACATGATCGAAAACCGGTGACGCTCCGTCGACGCTCATTCTCAGAATGGGGCAGTGACCGTCTCGCTTTGTTTTTTGCCTATAATGGCAGCCAGTACATTGGTTATGTGTATTCGCGACCAATTTGAATCATACTTACGTTGCTTACATGACCAAAATTCGTTGACGCTCCGTTGACGCTCATTTTCAGAATGGGGAAGTGACATTGTTGCTCTCCGTTTTGCCTATAAAGACTGCCAACATGTTTGTTTTGAATGGCAGAGACCAAATCAATACCGAATTACCCTACTTACAAGACCAAAAATCGCTGACACTCTGTTAACGCACATTTTCAGAATGGGGCAGTAACCAAGTTGCTATCTGTTTTGCCTATAAAGACTGCCAACACGTTTGTTTTGCATGGCAGTGACCAATTGAATATTCAATTACCTTACTTACAAGACCAAAAATCGTGGACGCTCCATTGACGCTCATTTTAATGTAATGTCTAGTCAAAATCTGCTGCCATTGATAATTGTACCAATGATTATTTAAACGTATTAGATGCTTTTTGAGCTGATTATGACTGGATCCTGTGGCCTTAGTAATATTCTGGCATGGGTCGCTCTCATTGTATCAAATGGTATGTATCATGTTGAATAACGCATTTCGCCTGCTATGCTTGTGTTTATCAACTACCATTTAGACATAACTGGTCAATGTTCTCTCATCATAATTCTCTAAGTGAAATTCTCGGTCAAGCAACATAAAGAACCTGCTGATAACATATTGTCCCATTCTGTCCTACTGTTTCTGCTTCCCCTGATTCTCCTTGTTTTGGTAGCATTGACTGTCACCAACCCCTTTTCAGTCTTTTTCTTTAACCTCCCTGTTGGCCGGATTAATCTGGGCACATTTGGAGCGGCACACACATCCCGCTGCTCAGGGCATTCCGGATCCTCAAAGCAATTGTCTTGCTCTGAAGCCGATTCATTGTCTGCCTCACAGTTGGTTTCGCTCTCATTTGGATTATCCAAGTCACCATTCCAGTTGAGCCAATTATCAGTGTCGGGAATGCTTTCGGGTGCACTGTCGTCATCACCTTCGACTGGATCACAGTCGAATCTCCGTATTCGGCAAACTTTCGATACTTGAGTTCGTCCTCCAGCGAGTTCCTTTCTAGACAAAGCTGGTGGCAACTGTGATCTTCCCGTCAATTCAAATGCAGCCGCACCATCATGTTGAAAGAGTGACCAGGATGCTTTGATGCTTTCTTCTGTATCTGAAATGTATCCTACGGCTGTGATCTGTTTGTTTTGAGCACGTGATTCCTTCTGTGTAGTACGTAGGTGTTGGCTGCCCTGCCACATCTCCAAAAAGTCGTGGACCTTGGCCATTCTGTGCAATTTCCTTTCCTCTGCCTCTCTCTGCAATTGCAAGTCGTTATCGGTTTCCGACCTATCCAATACAGGGTCATCGCCAGCCAATATCCCATCATTAGCGCGAGCATACTGCCTTACTACAACCATTTCCCGAAGGGTCTTGTCTGTGGTTTTCGACTGCCTCCAGCTGATAAAGTCTCGTCCAAGGGACAAACTCGCCTCCACTCCGACACCATGCAGTATGATTGAGAATATGTCGCATGCCACATTGGGGAGATCGGCGTACTTTCAGTGCGTTCCCTCTTGCTGTCGCCACCATTCCACAATATCTGGGATCCAAAATATACTGCTAATCTCCATTGGGTCGGAATGGTAATCATCAAGATTCGGATTTACTTGCCCCCAGTTCTTTGATGATTCAGGCGGCGAATTCGTATTGAGCCTGGCGGCGGCCAATGAGCGTGCTACGTGATCACTCTGTCCGGGTGTCATTTCGGCCAAATCTTTAGGCGTTACGTATTCTTCATCACCAATGGACAAATCATATTGTTCAAGAGATGATTGACCAGATTGAGAAGGGATTGCAGAATGGATGAAGTCATTGCTCTGTACTTTTTCATGTTTAGTGACCGACAATCGTCTGTGTTTGGCGCAGTATTCGTTCTCCACATACTTCAAAAATGCCTCTTGCTATTGGGTAGTATAGGAAGTCTCGTCCTCAGAATTGATATCCATTCCCTTGTCCCATTTCCTAAACGATCGCAACTTGCGAAAAGGATAAAGAATATGTGCTGAAATACGAAGCATAACCGTCATTGGTGTGACTTCAGCATAGTATTTGGACAGCTTTCGTCGCGCAAACTTCACAGCGGAGTATAAATCTTCCTTGCACTGAGTTTTCTTCTTAGCTAGAACTCGCAAAACGCCATCCATATGATTCAATGTGTCATTATAGACGGTGATAATATGATGCAGTGTAACCTTATGTCTATTCGACATCCACAGAGTTCAGTATCGGAATGGCATCAACACTTCCATGACGTACTCGACGATTGTCCATTCATCCTCTGTTGTGTAGAGTGACCTGAAATCACTGTATTTTGGATCCTTCAGCCACTCATGGGTGGATGCTCGTAATCGATAGGCTCGCTCAAGCAACTCCAGTGTCAAATTCCACCGTGTTTTCACATACATAATAGGAAGGACTGCGAATCGTACATTGGCTTTTTGACAGTAAACAAACTCATTTCGACGAACAGGTGTCAACGGAATAAACACAGCTAGCATTCGCTGCTATATGATGGTCAGTTTCAGAATCTTCAGAGTATCTTGAAATACATACTTTCTCAATTATCTTGGCCAAACCTGGTTTCATAGCAGACACCTTGTTGATTCTAGCATTGCCCTCTTTTGGAAGTCTTTGATGCTTGCTAATATGTGCGCTTGCATTCTCTCCAAATTGCTGATCGCACTCATGTGCTTCCCACGACTTTGTACGGCCTTTGACACCAAGACTGCTCATGAATGCACCTAAAGCGAGCTGAATGACATGTGCCTTGCATGGTATGTGGTTTCTCAATGCACGCCACTCAATTCCTGAGGCCTGAAGTTTGGATTGTAGTTCCCGAGTTATCGAGTAATTTGAGGAGGCGTTATCAGTTGTTATTCCAAGCAAGCGGCCATCAGCAAGCTCAAAACGATCTAGAACTTCCTTCAAATGAGTGGCTAGCCTTGCTCCAGTATGTTGACTCTTGACCTATTAACGTGAATTAGCTGTTGAAATAGAAAAAGAACAGGCTATTGACCTCATCGAAAGCGAGTTGCACTTCCCGCATTGCCCAATTGCAATCCATATTATATGCAATGACCGACGTTATTGCTCATTTGTTTGTTGATGTCCACCTGTCCAAAGCTAAACTAACTTTATTTCTTGTTGGCAACTGCTTCTCAATTGCATGCACAGTCAGTGGGTATTCCCTCCGACAAATGTTGGTTAAGGTGCTCGCTGACGGTAGCACCAGCTCGCTGCGTAATGCGTTCTATGACCGCCGTAGCTCAAGGTTTGATATAGCGTTGCATGGGATGAGCCAAAACACATCCTACCTTCAGGTAGCGATTCCAAGTGTCTTGGTGAAATTCGGCAGTTACAAACTCCTTAGCTGCCAGTTTGGAGCGTGTTGTCTGTTAATACAGTCAATATAGCTTAGACGTCAATGTCGCCAATGAATTTCTCTTGCGAACTGGCTATTGTAATCCCACAACTTCCTTGCCTCTTGAGTATGGCCAGTGCTGCTTCATCGACCGTTGAGCTAGACAATCCAGTAGCCTCCAACTCTGTGAATTCGTTCAACTTTGCAATGTCCGCTTTTGCCAGCAAGTGTTTGCCCATTGAGCTGGTCCCATGTTCTGATGGATGGCGGAGAACTTGATGACAAACGATACATATGATGCCAGGGCTGCCCGTCTCCTCAATTCCGCAATGCAAATAGAACCGCCATGATGGTGCATGTCTAGAATTCTCCCAAGCGAGAGAACGCTTCGAGCCCACATTCATAGAAGCCCACCAAGCATCGAATATGATTTGTAGTGTAAGGTCGTTCAAATCACGAATAAAGACACGTTCATTTTTGGAAGATATTATTACCGCTAGCAATGAGGTATTCAAGGATTGTGAATCCGACATGGCGGTAGGAATTGGATGGCTGGGTAATTGGGATTGAAACGAGGTCAATAGGTATGGTATTGTGGAAAAGATTGCTGGTTCTTGAATATTGACTCTTGAGCTACGAGCAACAAAGAAGTAAGCCCTGTGAGACATTCCATGCATAGTTGTGTAGTGGTATACAAGGATGTATTGGAAAGACTGACTGTCAATAGTTCAGTTTCAGTACAACACAATGCAGTATGATGCTGTGTAGGTGACTGCGCCAGCACAAAAACTGTTGACACTCTGTTGACGCTCATTTTTAGGAGGCAGTAGTGATATCGTCGCTAGCATTTTCGCCTATACAGGCGGCCATTACTTCAATTATGGATTAAAGCCGACGCACATCCCTTTGATTATGCAAGATGCAGGACCAAAGATCGTTGACGCTCCGTTGACGCTCAATTATCGGAGATATTTGCGATGTCCTCTCTCGCATTTTTGAGTTGAAAGGTGGCCGATTCATGCAATGTAGGTAGATGTCGTTGCGCAGCCCCTGGAATATTCCAAATGCAAGACCAAATATCGTTGACGCTTTATTGACGCTCATTTTTAGGAGACAGTCGCGATGTCATCTCTAGCCGATTTGCCTAGAATGGCAGCCAATCCTCCGATTATGAGTGAGAGTAATTGCCCAGCATTTGGATTATCCATGATGCAGGACAAAAGGTTGTTGAAGCTCCGTTGACGCTCATTTCTAGGGTATGGACATGAGCGTTTCACTTGTCCTTTCAAACAGAAAAATGTCCAATTCATTCACTTTGTCAGGATGTTACTATGTAGCCATGTGATTGCAGAATGTGAAAGAGAATGACTCCTTGACGTTCCGTTGACACTCACATCACACACAGCCTCACTGTGATTGTATGCTCAATCATTGTAGTCCAAGCGTATATTGGAATTATTGACAACCAATCTTTCTTTTCTACGTATTATATTTTGCATCCTAATGTTTTGTCGCCCCTCACTATCTGATTCACTACTTCATGCGTGATATGGGCGATAAATGTCGTAGCCATAACACATTCCAGCACTTTCGGCCGGCAATTACTGGCATGCAGACCCAGCCTCTAATTTTTGATTAATATCGCCTGACTGTCCCACCATTCCTGTTCCAGCTCCTTTTCCTCGATGTCCATGATCTACCATAAGCAATTTTCAAAATCTTGATGATGTGGACAAGGGCTAAGCGGAGAGTTATGCATTTGAATGGATGGATGAATGCAGCATGACGGTTGACATGCATACAGGTTCGTGTTGCGCTTTGACCGCTCTGTCTATGACTCGTATGACATCACTTACGTGAAAGTTGTTGGAAAATTTCGTCACTAATTTACTTTTTGCTTTCGCACTTAACAGTAACAGGAATGACGATGACCAGCTCATTGGTCGTCTTGTGGTGTGATTTGGAGTTTATGACCTTAGAATGGTGCGTATGACCCTTGCACATGCACAGATGAATTATCATATCTCACAATTTGGTCACTGAGATCAAGACAAAGCTGACACGTAGCAAAATAGAAATGCAAATTGCTTTTCACAGCTCTACATCGTCAAAATTTTCAATTTGGCTATCCATTCCTCCGCTGATGCAGGAGCTGTCATCATTTCTTTGTCCAAATCCGATTTCTATATGATAATTAGCTTGAGAGGCAATATGCAGTGGTAGCGCGTACTGGTTGAACTGGCGTCGCATACGTAATCAGTGACGAATCAGACTCCGTGCCGGGAAGGAGAGACGATATGCGTTCGGGCGACTTTGGTTTCCCTGTGCATACTCCCATATAGCTACTTCCTGGTCGAGAAGTACATTGCAGCATTCGCGATATTCCGGGGACAGTATCTAGAGTCTGTAATAGCTCACCAAATGTTGTCGGGGGATGTGCCGCTGCAACATGATCCGTTTGGGACTTAATGACTGCGGGAACCTTCAATTCGGACGTTCTGTACGTCTTACCTCTCTTGCAGAAGTAGTCAGCTGCGTCCCCCCATCCCGGTTGTGTCAATTCATCAAGCTTCATCTGCTTCTGCCAAAACCTCTCCATGCGGCGTTGTACCGTTTTAGAGATTGTGCCCATCACCCAGCCGGGTTCGCCATCTTCACTCAGGATGCCCTGCTCTGTATCATCGTCTTCTTGTTCATCTTCTGCATCCTCCTCATCAGCGGAACTTGCAAGATCGCTCAGACTGTCTCCGATAGCATTCAGCATCTCTTCAAATGTCTATTCAGGCTCTCTGGTGGTCAATCCCGCCTTTTGAATATTGCTCATATCTTCCTGCTTCTGCTTAATTGCTGTCTCTGCGTCTTCAATTCGCTTTCTTGCTACCACAGTCTCTCTCTCCACATAATCCTCTATCCATTGCTCTTTCTTTTGGTTGCTCAAAGAGTGCGTTTCTTGTTTTTTCTCCGCCGCGAGCTTCTTTCTAGATCGCAAGCTATGCAATGCTCCAAGGGCTCTGACCCTTTCTGCCTCCAACGCGCTCGTCCCTTCATTCGCTTGATGACGTCGTCGTGTGGAATGCTTCGTTGATTTGCCGTATTTGCCCGCCGTGGGAGGAGAAAGGTTCTTTTTTGGAGCATTGACCATTGTATTTCGTGTTGACTGGTATTGAGAGAGATGTTGGATGTTGCCAGATATGGACCATATGGAGGCAGGCTGCATCTTTTATGTCAAGGTTGGTACACTTGATCAACTCGAACAAAGCAAATTCTGTGTTTTGACTGTCACTAAATTGGGAATAGTCATGTTAACCATACAAGATGAGTTGATTTTTAATGTCAGTTTCATGTACGATCCCGGTGATCTCTTGAGACCGACATCACCAGACATCCTTTCAGTCGAAGAATATTCTGTTTATATGTAACATTAATGAGATTTCGGCTGTCGTGAACTTCAATTTATCCCTGTAAGCAAACATACAACATCGGACCGACTTTCTGCAATTTGCGGAACTGTTAGAAACCCCTGAAACCTGCAGGTATACACGGGCGGAATCATTGGGAGTAGAACGTCCAAGTTGGTGGTCGGTCAGTCTATTTTGACTTGAAGCTAACTATATATTCCTCAGAACTTCGCACTTCTTTTGGTTATCATCTTCCTCTCCTTTTCCACGCCAGCAAGTCATGGCTACACAACCACCTCAGACCGGCGAGAGCGGATCCGAATTGAGCGAAACTACAGGCGCTGTATCCAATGCGTCACTGGAAGCTACACAGCAACAATGCAGACACCAGTTAGTCCACTGCGAAGCTGCCAATGTAGCCACCGAAAACATGACCCAGGACGCACATTGAAAAACTGTCTGTAAAACCGGATGCAGCACAAACAAGAAGCAGCACGCAATTAGAGGTGAGTATGTCCATATCATGGTACACGGCCATCAATTGATTGAATAATGAACAGCCGGTATACGGAGGGAGCTACGTGACCAATATTTCACTGCCCGTAACGAGAAACCCCCATGGTTAACGAAGGCCTTTGTCCACACAGTACAGGGAATTGAACATCACGATGTTGTAAGCTCTGGCATTTTCGCAGACGAATTTGGTGATAGGCGTCACCGGGAATGGACCAAAGAGGCTTTAAACATCTTAGAGGAGGCTACGGAAGCGTATATGGTAGAGGTAATCGCCGATTCCCACTTTCAGAAGCAGCAACTAATATCTTGTAGGTTTTCAACATGTTTGCTACTATGGCAAGGCAAGGAGGTTGGGTACAGCTGGAACAGTCAGACATGCGCCTCACCTTGAATCTGGCGAAAATGGCCAAAGGAGGGTTTTCGCGCGCCACAATAGGGGAAACACAATGCCTGATCATGAAACCTTGCGTAGAAGTGCGGGAAGAGAAGAAGTGGTATGTTGAATTTCCTAGGCATAGAAAGGTGAAAGCTGCGATAGAACAACACCCAGCGATGGTTTATGATATTCACACTGACAGCTGCCTTCCTGGCAAGAATGGCACCGCAAAGAATCCATGGACACGCTGGAGCCGCAAAGGCACGGGCGCACCTCATCAAGTCCGATGCAAACAGCCGACACCAGAACTAACGCCACCTCCACCCGGAATGCCACCTGCGCCATCCAGTGACAAAAATAGCACCCAAATTTCCTAAATCTCAAATATGCCTGTCGGATATGAATGTAAACATGCTCCTCCTCCTGGCGCTGAATTTTTCAATCATGATACATATGCCGACGATACCAAGCACGATGATGATTTCATTCCAGATTTGCGGAATGATGAAGGAACATCCACTGGTTAGTACACTATCTGCTGCATGGGAATACAGCTGACGTCCATTTTGCAGATGACGGCGGCCAATTGAGTGGAGCTGCCAGTGAAAACAAACATGGATCATACGGAACGTAATTTTTGAGTGTAGTATTATCTACAATTGCCGGACACTTTATAGCATGTTTTAAAGGATCTATTTATATGTATTATTAAAGAACAATGAAGTGATAAAGAAGATAGT
>Ga0307515_10000586_pt1 | contig 85517 bp, 76 predicted proteins | sample 17_EM_MG_FD_194513 | JGI IMG/M metagenome (GOLD analysis project Ga0307515, IMG submission 194513) | Populus trichocarpa ectomycorrhiza microbial communities from riparian zone in the Pacific Northwest, United States - 17_EM | ecosystem: Host-associated > Plants > Roots > Unclassified | place... | reverse complement strand
AGCCCGGGAAAGTACGCGGTTTTGGAAGATCGAAGTTCAAATCGGCACCAAACAAAATCGGCCGCTAGGCCGCGCCAATGCTTGTGAATCGGCGTGACGAGCCTCGTTTAACCGGACAGTAGTGATCGAATGTATCGAATGGCGGCTATAGCATGTATTTCTCCGAGAGTAGAGATGACCAGTTAGAGTGCTGCCGACTATGCGACGGGCAATCCGAGGCACTGTCAACAGCGTCGGTCTCGCCTCCGGCGACTGTCTGCGCTGTGAGCCACTGAGAGATCGCTCTGGGTTGGAGTGCGCCGATCGACCTCGATACCGGAAGGTCAGCACCCAGTCTGTTGCGCTCCTTCGGCCGCCGGATGTCAGTTGATTTTCAGTCGCCGTCAAATCCGGGCCACCAGTGGACGCTCCCTGTTTGTGCGACCGAGATTGGCATCGGAATCACTGGTCGGAGCAAAGCGAGGCAAGTTCGACACATTGACCGCCAGTTCGAAACTCTGTTTTCAACTTCCAGCGATAACATCGCGCCGGGTTTCGCTTCACGCGAAGCCACGTCGCTCGGACGGTTCCGGGCGCTCACGTGAAAGTTCAACATGACCTCCTCTGTAGGCCAGCGCCGTTTCGCGCGCATTGACCGCCTTCCTCCCTACGTCTTCAACATCACGGCCGAGCTCAAGCTCGCTGCGCGCCGCCGGGGCGAAGACATCATCGACATGAGCATGGGCAACCCCGACGGGGCCACGCCGCCGCACATCGTCGCCAAGCTCACCGAAGTTGCGCAGCGGCCTGACACGCACGGCTACTCGGCGAGCAAAGGCATCCCGCGCCTGCGCCGCGCGATCTCGCATTGGTACCAGGATCGGTACCAGGTAGAGATCGACCCCGATGCCGAAGCCATCGTCACCATTGGCTCGAAGGAGGGCCTCGCGCACCTGATGCTCGCGACGCTCGACCGGGGCGACACCGTGCTGGTGCCCGACCCGAGCTACCCGATCCACATCTACGGCGCGGTGATCGCGGGGGCCGACATCCGCTCGGTGCCGCTGGTGCCGGGCGTCGATTTCTTCGGCGAGCTGGAGCGAGCCATCCGCGGCAGCTACCCCAAGCCGAAGATGATGGTGCTCGGCTTTCCGAGCAACCCGACCGCGCAGTGCGTGGAGCTCGATTTCTTCGAGCGCGTGATTGCGCTGGCCCGCAAGCACGACATCCTCGTCGTGCACGACCTGGCCTACGCCGACATCGTGTTCGACGGTTGGAAGGCGCCGTCGATCATGCAGGTACCGGGCGCGAAAGACATCGCGGTCGAGTTCTTCACGCTGAGCAAGAGCTACAACATGGCGGGCTGGCGCGTCGGCTTCATGGTCGGCAACCGCGATCTCGTGGCCGCGCTTGCGCGCATCAAGAGCTACCACGACTACGGCAGCTTCACGCCGCTGCAGGTGGCGGCGATTGCGGCACTCGAAGGCGACCAGCAGTGCGTGAAAGACATCGCCTTGCAATACCAGCGGCGGCGCGACGTGTTGGTGAAGGGCCTGCACGAAGCCGGCTGGATGGTTGAGAGCCCCAAGGCCTCGATGTACATCTGGGCGCAGATCCCCGAGCGCTATCGGTCGTTGGGCTCGCTGGAATTTGCGAAGCTGCTGCTGGCGAGAGCCAAGGTCTCGGTGTCACCCGGTATCGGCTTCGGCGATCACGGCGACGACCATGTGCGCTTTGCTTTGATCGAAAACGAATCGCGCATCCGCCAGGCTGTGCGCGGTATCAAGGCGATGCTGAAGTAGCGGAGCGGGCGGCACGAGCGAAGCAAGTGCCCCATCAAGCAACGCCCGCGGATCCGGCTTTGCCGGTCCGCCAGGCGGCGCCCCTCGGGGGCAGGAGCGTAGCGACTGGGGGGCTGTCATCCACGGCTCTGGAACAACCGTTCCAGAGCCGCGTCGATCACCATGCCGCACACGCTGTAGATCAGCGAGCCGATCAGTGCGGCACCGAAGCTCGCGACCGACAGACCTTCGAGCATCGATGCAGCGAAATAGAACATCAGCGCATTGATGACGAAGAGGAAGAGGCCGAGCGTCAGCACCGTCACGGGCAGCGTTAGCAACACCAGCAGCGGACGCAGCAAGGCGTTGAGCAAACCCAGCACGAGCGCGGCAATCATGGCCGAGCCGAAGCTCTTGACCGTGACTCCGGGGTAGAGGTGAGCCACCAGCAGCAAGGCGGCGGCGAGCAATAACCAGCGGACCAATGTCTTCATGCCTCAAGCATAAGCCTTCGGTGCGATGAGCCCGCAAGAGGGGTGGGCTACCCAGGTACATACCCGGAGCCCCGCCTGCTGCCTTGAGTCGGGATGTCATAGGGGTGTCACCGGAGCAACCGACGATCGGCGTTTTCTTTCGGAAACCACCCCCATGAAGTCCAAGCCCTCACGGCGCAGCCAGCGCCAGCTCGCCACCCTGACCCTCATCGCCGCCACGCTGGCGGCAACGGCTTGCGGTGGTGGCGACGATGACGCGCCGGCCCCCACGCCGTTCAAGACGCTCGACGGTGCCGCACCCCTGGTCATCGGCCACCGCGGCCTGCCGGGCCTGCACCCCGAAGAAACCGAGCCGGCGTACACCGCCGCCGCCGATGCCGGCGCCGATTCGCTCGAAGAAGATTTGCACCTGTCGAAAGACTGCATCTTGGTCGCCCGCCACAACCCCTGGCTCAGCGACAACACCAACATCACGGCAGTCGCGGCCACCAATGCCACCGTGGCCGCGCGCAAGCGCACGGTGCCCGGCCGGCTGGTCAACGTGACGTATTCGCTCGCCACCTATGGCGGCCCGGCCCAGTATCTGACCGACCTCACCGACTCGGCCGACCCGAAGTCGGTGCTCAAGTCGCTGATCGTCGACGGCGAGGACCACACCAACGACTGGTCGATCACCGACTTCACGGTGGCCGAGCTCAAGCAATGGATCGCCGGCACGACCTACGACGCGCGTGACCAGCGCCCGACGGCAGAGAACGGCAAGTTCCCCGTCCTGACGATGAAGGAAATCATCGACATCGCCAAGGCCAAGAGCGCCGCCACCGGCCGGACCATCACGGTCTACCCCGAAGCCAAGAACCCGTACTGGAACAACGCGCAGGCCATTGCCAACGGTTGCGGCACGGGCACCCACCCGTTCGAAGACGCCATCATCAAGCTGATCAAGGACAACAACCTGAACAGCAAGACCGCACCGATCCTGGTGCAGAGCTTCGACCCGGCGAGCCTGAAGTACATGCGCGCCAACGGGCTCAACACGCGGCTGGTGCAGCTGGTCGACGGCAACGACGTCAACTACAAGACGGGCGAGATGATCTACAAGACCGACGACGTCTACAACTTCGTCGACGGCCGCCCCTACAGCTGGACGCTGGCCGGTGACGGCCGCTTCTTCGGCGCGATGCTCACGCCCGCGGGCCTGGCCGAGATCAAGACCTATGCCGACGGCATCGGCCCCTGGAAGCCGCAGGTGATGACGCTGACGGTGTCGCCGTGGAAGACGACCAACCCCGACGGCACGCCCTACACCGGCTCGCTGGCCGACGTGAACACCGTGACGCCGACGAGCCTGATCGCCGACGCGCACAAGGCCGGCCTCTTCGTGCACAGCTACACCTTCCGCAACGAGGCCAAGTACCTGGCCGGCGCCTTCAAGGGCGACCCGGTGGCGGAGTACCTGCCGTACTTCCGTGCCGGCATCGACGGCGTGTTCACCGACTTCGCCAACACCGGCGTGGCGGCGCGTGCGGCTTATCTGAAGGAGACCGGCCGCTGACCCCAGCGCACTGAGGCCCTCGGCGCAAGAGGCCTGCAAGAGCGGGCCATGCCGGTGTACGCTCGGAGTCCGTTGGCTGTGCCGCGGGTTCTCCGCGCGGTGCATCCGGGTGTCCCCCCTCTTGCCCGAAAGGAAGGCCATGACTGTGTTCGCCGTCTCCAAAGTTCGCCTCGACAAAGACGGGCGCGTGATCGCCGTTCTGTGGGGCCGCGTCGATACGCGCAGCAACGACTGGGCCGAGCCCGAGAGCGTGGCCACCGTCGATGCGGTGGTGGCGGCGCTGCACGCCGGCGACCAGGTGTTCGCCCTCTTCCCCAGCACGCACGGGCACCTGCCCGAGCGGCGGTTCCGGGTCGTCGATTACGACAACGGCTGGGAGAGTATCTCGCTCGACGGCCCGCCGACGCACGAGCGCGAGATCCACGACATGGACCGCCTCGGCCCGAAGGACTGAGCGGCTAAGGCTGGCGCGTCAGGCGTCGGGTGCCGAGCGGGGCGGGAGCCTTGTTCGACCAACCTAGCCGAAGTTCTGCACCCACTCGATGCCCTGCGTGTAGGCGGCGTCGATGGCGACTTCTTCGCTCTCGTAGTCGGCACGCTGCATCGCGATCACGCGCGGCCGGGTCGGCCAGGCTTGCTTGGAGACGATGAGCGTCGGCACGAACTTTCCGCTGTCGATGGCCTTCGCGCTGCAGATCAGTTCGTAGTCCTGGTGGCGGAAAGTTTTGATGGCGGTCATGGATTCTTGCTCGCACGAAAGGGACCAGTATGCGCCTCCCGCGAGGCGTGGCCACTTCGGTCGGCGGCCGGCTGCGCGGAGAGCCTTACGATGGCCGGCTCACCACATCACCGAGGTATTGCATGAACTTCCATCTGAGCCTGACCCCACTGATTTCTCTGCTCGCCGGCATCTTGATTCTGATCATGCCGAAGCTGCTCAACTTCATCGTGGCGATCTACCTGATCCTGGTGGGGTTGATCGGCATCTTCGGTCTGAGCGCGCTGCACATCCGCTGAGGGTCACGCACTGGGCAAGGCGTCGGCCGCGGCGGCGGTGCCGAGCTCGACCACGTCGCTGCGGTCTTTCAGCTGCACGCCGGTGAGCTGCAGGCGCTGCGCTTCGCGGCACAGCCACAGCAGCTTGCGCACGGCCTGCGGATAGTTCAAGCCTTCGGGCCGCACGTTCGAGATGCAGTTGCGCTCGGCGTCGCTGCGGCCGCTGCGTGGCGCCCAGGTGAGGTAGAGCCCCAGGCTGTCGGGTGAGCTGAGGCCGGGGCGCTCGCCGATCAGCATCACGACCAGCTTGGCATGCAGGCGCTCGCCCACCACGTCGCCAAGCGCCACGCGGGCTTGCTGCGCAACGACGATGGGGCCGAAGCGCCAGCCTGCCGGCGCCTGCGCGCGGATCTGTTCGATCAGCGGCACGGCATGGCGGCTGATGGCGAGTGACGACAGGCCGTCGCCGATCACCAGCTGGATGTCGCAGGCGGCTTGCGAAGCGTGGTCGCCCAGCGTGGCCAGCGAGGCCTCATCGAGGCGCCGGCCGAGGTCGGGGCGCAGCAGGTAGGTGGCCCGGTCCACCGCGGCGCTGTGCACCGCCACGGTCGGCCAGCCCTTGGCCTGAAGCTGCTCGCACAGCAGCGGCACGTCGAGCGGCAAGTGCACCGCATCGCGCGCCAGCGCATGCGCATAGCCGAAGCCCAGCACCTCTTGCGTGGGCATGCTCACGCCCGAGCGGCCAAGCGCCACGCGCGCCTGCGTGTGCACGCGCAGCTCGGCCCAGGGGTCGGGGGTGATGACCTTGCTGTCGGTCATGTTGTCGCTCATGCGGGACTCACGCGGCCAGACGCGGCAAGCGCATCTGCTCGATCAGGCGGTGGCCCGACGAGATGGGCTTCACACGGCCTGCTGCGTCGGAGATGTTCATCTTCTGCAGCCAGGCCTCGAACTCGGGCGCGCGCTGCAGGCCCAACACCTCGCGCAGGTACAGCGCGTCGTGGAACGAGGTGCTCTGGTAGTTGAGCATGATGTCGTCGGCGCCCGGCACACCCATGATGAAGCTCAGGCCGGCGGCGCCGAGCAGCGTCATCAGGTTGTCCATGTCGTCGGAGTCGGCTTCGGCGTGGTTGGTGTAGCAGACGTCGCAGCCCAGCGGCAGGCCGAGCAGCTTGCCGCAGAAGTGGTCTTCGAGGCCGGCGCGGATGATCTGCTTGCCGTCGTACAAATACTCCGGCCCGATGAAGCCGACCACGGTGTTGCTGAGCAGCGGCCCGAACGCGCGCGCCACGGCATACGCGCGCACCTCGCAGGTCTGCTGGTCGACACCGTGGTGCGCGTTGGCCGACAGCGCCGAGCCCTGGCCGGTCTCGAAGTACATGACGTTGGCGGTCGACGGGTCGCCCACCGTCGCGCGCTTGAGCGACAGTGCCGCGTCGCGCGCTTCCTTGAGCACCGCGAGGTTGATGCCGAAACTGGTGTTGGCTTTCTCGGTGCCGGCGACGGACTGGAACACCAGGTCGACCGGCGCGCCCGCCTCGATGGCCTGCAGCGTGTTCGTCACATGCGTGAGCACGCACGACTGCGTGGGGATCTCGAAGCGCGTGATCACCTCGTCCATCAGGTGCAGCAGGTCGACCAGCGCCGGGATGCTGTCGGTGGCCGGGTTGATGCCGATCACCGCATCGCCGGCGCCATACAGCAGCCCGTCGAGCATGGACACCGCGATGCCCTGCGGGCTGTCGGTCGGGTGGTTGGGCTGCAAGCGCACCGACAAGCGCCCCGGCAGCCCGATGGTGTTGCGGAACCGGGTGACGACACGGCACTTGCGCGCGACGAGGATCAGGTCTTGATTGCGCATCAGCTTGCTCACCGCGGCCGCCATCTCGGGCGTGATGCCGGTGTGCACGCGGGCGAGTGCGGCGCTGTCGGCCGCGTCGGACAGCAGCCAGTCGCGAAAGCCGCCGACCGTGAGGTGCGCGATCTCGGCGAAGGCGGCTTTGTCGTGCGTGTCGATGATGAGGCGCGTGATCTCGTCGCTCTCGTAGGGAACGAGCGCTTCATCAAGAAAGCGTTGCAGCGGCAGATCGGCCAGGCACATGCGCGCGCCCATGCGCTCGGCGTAGCTCGCGGCTGCCACGCCGGCGAGCTGGTCGCCCGAGCGCAGCGGCGTGGCCTTGGCCATCACCGCCTTCAGGTCGGCGAACTGCCAGGTCTGGGTGCCTATGCGGTGCTGGTAGGGCATGTGTTCGGTGTGTCCGTTGCCCGGCTGCGGGGCTCAGCCCGCGGCCGAGACTCCGGCCGCCGCCGCCTCGCGGCGCTTGCTGCCGCCGAGCATGAACACAACATACGCCAGGATCATGATCCCGGCAAACACGCCCGCCAGCAGCGTGTTGTAGTAGACCATCGCGACCAGGCACAGCACCGCCAGCGCGAGTGCAATGGCGGGGAACAGCGGGTAGCCGATGGCGGGGAACGGGCGCGCCAGATTCGGCTCTTTCTTGCGCAGCGCGAACAGGCTGAGCATCGACATGATGTACATCACGATGGCGCCGAACACCGACATCGTGACGATGTTGGCCGTGAGCGTCTGCCCGCCGAAGGAGAACAGCTCATCGCTGAAGATCGCGGCGATGCCGATCACGCCACCAGCGAGCACCGCGCGGTGCGGCGTGCCGAAGCGCGGGTGGATGGCGGCGAAGTAGCTCGGCAGGTAGCCGGCCCGCCCGAGCGCGAAGATCTGGCGCGAGTAGCCGAGGATGATCCCGTGGAACGAGGCCACCAGCCCGAACAGGCCGATCCACACCAGCATGTGCAGCCAGTTGCTGTTGTCGCCCACCACGGCCTTCATGGCCTGCGGCAGCGGGTCGTTGATGTTGGACAGCTTGCGCCAGTCGCCCACCCCGCCGGCGAACACCATCACGCCGATGGCCAGCAAGACCAGGGTGATGATGCCGGCGATGTAGGCCACCGGAATGGTGCGCTTCGGGTCCTTGGCTTCTTCGGCGGCCATGGCCACGCCTTCGATCGCGAGGAAGAACCAGATCGCGAACGGGATCGCGGCAAACATGCCCGAGAAGGCGACCGCGCTGAACGTGTCTTGCCCGGCCCAGCCGTGGGCAACGAAGTTGGCGACCGAGAAGCCCGGCGCCACCACGCCCATGAACACCAGCAGCTCGAAGATCGCGAGCACGGTGACGATCAGCTCGAAGGTCGCGGCTGTCTTCACGCCCACGATGTTGAGCGCCATGAAGATCACGTAGGCCCCGGTGGCCATGAGCTTCTGGTCGGCACCGGGAAACTGCACCTGCAGGTAGGAGCCGATGGCCATGGCGATGGCCGGTGGCGCGAAGACGAATTCGATCAGCGTGGCGAAGCCGGCGATGAAGCCGCCGACCGGGCCGAAGGCACGCGACGCATAGGCGAAGGGCCCGCCCGCGTTGGGGATGGCGGTGGTCAGCTCGGTGAAGCTGAAGATGAAGGTGGTGTACATCGCCGCGACGACGATGGACGTGATCATGAAGCCCAGCGTGCCGGCCGTGGCCCAGCCGTAGCTCCAGCCAAAGTACTCGCCCGAGATCACCAGGCCAACGGCCAGCCCCCACAGATGCCAAGCATTCAACGTCGGTTTGAGGTGGCCCGTTTGCATGAGGACTCCAATCAGAGGAAAGCGGTGGGAGGGAACTGCGCGCAGCACGGAACTGGCAAGTTCCATGCCGATGCAGCTCCCGCGCCAGCGCGCGGATTGGAGGCCGTCAAAGGGCCGTCAGAACGGGCTCGTCAATGGCGGCGGTCTTGTTCCTTGCCCGACACGGTCTGGGCGTCGAGCCCGCGTGCGGGCGACTCGAACACCTGGCCTTCGTCGTCGACGGATTCGATCAGCTCCTCGATCAGGAAGTTGCCGTACTTCTGCGCGCGCTCGGCGTGGAAGGTCTTGGCGATGTCGGCCACCTGGCGGGTCTGCTCGTCTTTCGGTGCGTGCACCACCAGGAAGCTGTAGCCCTCGTCGGCCAGCGCCGCGTGGGCGCGCACGAGGTTGGCCTCCTGGCCCAGGTCGGCCAGCGGGCTGGCGCGGGCGAGGTCGATCTCGGCCTGCGCCTTCATCTGCTCGGGCGAGTAGCGGGTGACCTCGTCGCCCTGCCAGCCTTCGCGGCCCAGCGCATCGGCCGCGCCTTCCATGTCTTGCACGGTGGGGAACGAGATGACCACGTGGTTCACGGGCGAGAACACACCGAATGTTTCGGGGCGGGATTGCTTTCGCATGGCAGCTCCTCTGGGCGGGGCTCGGCGAGCCCTTCGTCGGGCTATGCTGTGGCAGATGCCGGGTGCAGTCACCCGGACCGCTACCCAAACCGGTGTCGGCAATCGCCTACGCCGAGGCGGAGTTCACTCGCCGGCGCGCAGCCCTTGTTGCCACAGCGGCCAGGCCTGGTCGAACAGCGTGTCGGCCGTGGGGAACGCAGCGGGTGCGGGGGCCAGGCGTATCCATGCCAGGGTGTCGTGGTGGCTGCCCGGGTAGCTCGGGTCGTTGCGGAATTCGACGAACCAGGCGTGCACCTCGGCGTAGCGCTCGGGGTGGTGGCGCTGCGTCCACGCCAGGCCGACCAGGTCGGCGAAGCCTTCTTCGCGGCGGGTGTCTTGCATCTCGCGCAGCTTCTGGCCCAGCACCGGGTCGGCGGGTGCCGTTTCGCGCGGTGCGGCAAAGCCGGCCGGCAGCGTGTGCCAGGCACCGCGCACGTAGCGCCAGCAGTGGCCGAGTTCGTGTGCCGCCATGGCCTCGACCACCGGCGTCAGCAGCGCGGGGGGAATGGCGTCGAGCGTGGACTGCGCTTCGGGGTTGCCGCGCATCGACAGCACCAGTTTGCAGCGCCCGTCGATGAAGGCCATGGCCAGCGGGGCGTTGTCGGGCGTGGGCTGCGGCTGCACCACGATGTCCAGCGGCAGGCCCTGTTCGCGTGCATAGGCGACGGCGGGCCAGCCCAGCGTGATCCAGCGGGTTTCGGTGTCGGTCAGCGCCGATGCGTCGGCCCAGGCCGCTCCGGCCAGCCAGCACGCACACGACGCAAGCAACTGCTTCCACATGCAGCCATTGAATCGGGAGCCGGCGTTTGCCATCGATCGATGTCTGCCGAGAAAGCACGACTTTTCCTGAAAACGGCGGCCACGGGTCGGCGCTCGCGCTACGCTCGGGTGATCCAACTCTCTTCCGCGCATGAAGGGCTTCCCTGAACTGCTGGGTGACATCGGTGTCGGGCTCGACGGCGGCACGCTCTCGCTCACGGGCGCCGCGCTGCGCGTGGCAGAGCATGTTCAGGGCCAGCTCCGGTGCTCGCGCGTGAGCCTGTGGGTGGTCGAAAGCCCGTCCGGCCAGCGCGTGATGCGCCGGCTCGTCGGGTTCGACGGTGCCAGCCGCGCACCCATCACCGAGCCGCTGGTGCTTGGCGGCCCGCACCTCGACGACTACTTCGACACATTGATCGGCCAAGGCATCTACGCCAGCCACGACGCCTGGGCCGACCCGCGCCTGCAGGCCATGGTTGCCGGCTACCTGGTGCCGAACGACATCCGCTCGTCGTTGTATGCGGCGATCGGCGTCAACGGCAACACCTGGGGCGCGCTGTGCTGCACGCAGTTCGGCCAGACCCGGCAGTGGACGCCGAACGAGGTGCGCATGCTCAAGCACTTTGCCGATGCGATCTCGGTGCGGCGCGCGCGGCGCCGCCGGCGCGAGGCCGAAGCGCAGTCTCTGATGCAGCGGCTGCTGAGCCCGCACCTGCTGCCGTCGCACACGCCAGCGCCGTAGCCGAGCGCCGTCAGGCCTTGGGGCGCGCCGGCCAGCGCGTCGCCAGCAGCGCCGCCGCCATCAAGCCCACGCCGAGCAGCTGCACGCGGTCGAGTGCGCGGCCGTACAGCGCCCAGTCGACCATCACCGCGGTGATCGGGTAGGCGAACTGCAGCACCGCAATGCGCCCTGCCGCGAGCCCGGCCATGCCGGCGAACAGCAGCACGTACGCCAGGCCGGTGTGCACCACGCCCAGGCCGATCAGCCAGGCCCACGACGCATTCAATGGCGGCAGGCCGTGCCACAGCATCCACGGCAGCGTGAGCACCGTGCCGGCGAGGCACTGCCACCACGCCATCGCCAGCGGGCTGACCGTGCCGGCCGAGCGCGCGATCAGCGTGACCACGGCATACGTCAGCGAGCCGCCCAGGCACATGGCCACGCCCCAGAGGTATGACGGTTCAAGCGCCATCGCGCCGTGGCCGAAGATGCCCATCGCGAGCGTGAGTCCCACCAGCGCCACCCCGGCCGCCGCCCATTGCCGGCGCGACACCGGCTCGTGCAGCCACCACGCGGCCAGCGCCATCACCCAGAACGGCTGCACGTGGAAGACGACGGTGGCGACAGCAATCGACGTGCGCTCGATGGCTGCGAAGAACAGCGACCAGTTCAGCACCGTCAAGCTGCCGGAGCCGAGCGCGATCAGCAGCCCTCGGCGCTTGAGGCTGAACTCGCCCAGGCGACCGGTCGCTGCCGCCCAGGCCGCCAGCGCGAGCGCACCGAAGGCGCAGCGAAACCACACCGTCGTCAACGGGTCCTGCGCGGCCTCCTGCACGAACACGCCCAGCGTGCCCAGCAGCACGCCGCCGGCCACCATGCGCCACGGGCTGCCTTGCGCTGCCGCGGCGGGTGAAGCGCTTGCCGGGAGCGCGAGCGAGGCGGGTGTGTTCGTCATGCAGCCCAGTGTGGCCAGCGCCGCCGGTGCTGTAAAACGAATCCTGCTGCACATCTGCATTCGATAATCGGGCAGATGAACGCTTGCTCCCATGCCCGCCGCCGACCTTCAGCTTGACTGGCTGCGCGCCTTCGTGGCGGTGGTCGACGCCGGCTCGCTCTCGGCCGCGGCACCGCTGATCCACCGCTCGCAGTCGGCGGTCAGCATGCAGATCAAGAAGCTCGAAGACGCCGTCGGCCGGCCGGTGCTCTCGCGCGGGCCGCGCCACCTCGAACTCACGCCGGCCGGGCAGAAGCTGCTGGTCTATGCGCGGCGCCTGCTCGAGCTGCACGGCGAGACGCTCACGTCATTGCACGGCCCGCAACTCTCGGGCCGCATCCGCGTGGGTGTGCCCGACGACTACGCGGCAACCTATTTCACGCCGGTGCTGCGCAGCTTCGTGAGCCGGCATGCGGATGTGGAGATCGAGCTGAGCTGCGAGCAGTCGACCGCGCTCGTGCCACGCGTGCAGCGCGGCGAGGTCGACCTGGCGCTCGTCTCGCAACCGCGCGCCGGCGTGGGCACGCGCCTGTTCCGCGAGCCGCTGGTGTGGGTGGGCGCAGCGCAGCACGAAGCCTGGCGGCGTTCACCGCTGCCGGTCGCGGCCTACGAGCAAGGCAGCCTCGCCCGCAAAGGGGTGGTGGCGGCACTGAATGCCAAGCGCATTGCGCACCGCGTGGTCTACAACAGCTCCAGCCTCGCGGGCCAGCTGGCCGCGGTAGAAAGCGGCTTGGCGGTTGCGGCACTCACGCGCTGCAGCGTGCCGCCGGGTTTCCAGATCCTGCAAGAGAAGCACGGCCTGCCGCCGCTTCCGCCGATGGAGGTGGTGGTGATCCGCAGCAAGGCCTCGGCCCGTTCGCCGGTGGTCGATGCGATGTTCGCGCAGGTGCTGTTGACGCTGCAGCGCAAGGGCTGAGCGCTTCTACAGCCCCAACCGTTGCGGCGACAAATACTGCTGCCGGTAGATCTCGAACGGCATGGTGTCGGCCGCCTCGATGCTCTTTTGCGCGTCGATCGATTCGCGGGCCATCTCGCGGAAACGGGCTTCGATGTCGGCCGGGAAGGGCCGCGCCAGCAGCTCGGCCTGGGTCTGCTTGCTTTGCGCCTGCGTGAACTGCTGGAAGGAGTTGCCGAAATCCTTCGCCATCGCGGCGAGCACGCGTGCAGACGGGGCGAGGCGGGCGTCGCTCAGCGTGGCCGACGCAGCTGCCACGGCGGCGCTGTAGAGCGTGTTGCCGTTGACCGCATCGAGTGCCGCGGCGATGGGTGCGCATTCTTCGACCAGCTGCACGCCCCATTCGACCAGCGTGACTTCACGGCCGCGGCGCTCCAGGCGCAGGCCGGGCTCGCGGCCGCGGGCGGCGGTGCGGTGCTGGTTGCGGCCGAGCGCGGCGATCTCGTCGGGTGTGTCGGGCGGGCTCTCGCTGAGCAGGCAGTGCAGCAGGAACACGTCGAGGAAACGCATGGTGTCGGCGCCGATGCCGATGGGCACGAAGGGGTTGAGGTCCATCAGCCGCACTTCGACGTATTCGACGCCGCGCTCGCGCAGCGCGTGCAGTGGCCGCTCGCCGGGGAAGATCACCCGCTTCGGGCGGATGGTGCCGTAGAACTCGTTCTCGATCTGCAGCAGGCTGGTGGCGAGCTGGTTGTACTCGCCGCCGGGGTTGTGGATGCCCACGCGAGCGTAGGCGGGGTAGGGGTTCGTGAGCGCGTCTTGCAGTGACGCGCCGTAGCTTGCGAGGCTGTTGTAGCTGACCGCGAGCGTGGCCTGCGCGTCGCTCTGGTAACCCAGGCGCCCCATGCGCAGCGAGGTGCCGTGCGGCATGTACAGCGTCTGGTCGGCCAAGGGCTGCAGCTCGTGCGGGCGGCCGGCCACGAAGCTCGCGCCAACGGCCGGCGAGGCGCCGAAGAGGTACAGCAGCAGGAAGGAATGGCGGCGGAAGTTGCGGATCAGGCCGAAGTAGGCTTCGTCGCGCTTTTGGCCATCCACGCCGGGCAGCGACCAGTTGTAGTGGATGCCCGAGATGGTCTGCATGCGCCGGCCGTAGCGGTGACCCAGGCCCATGCGGTAGACGCTCTTCGCGCGGCCGACGTTGCTCAGGCCGTAGCGGCCGATGGGAATCGTCTCGTCGGTGGGCAGCTCGCAGGGCATGCTCGACACCCACAGCATCTCGTCGCCCATGTCGCGCATCGCGCGGTAGCTGGCCTGGTGGATCTGCGTGAGCTCTTCGAGGCAGGTCTCGATGCCGGCATGCACGCCGGTCACGAGCTCGATCTGCGATTCGCTGAAGTCGGTGGTGATGTGCGGGTGGGTCAGCGCGGAACCGAGTGCCGCGGGGTGCGGCGTCAGCGCCAGTGCGCCGTTGGGTTGGGCACGCAGGCTTTCCTTCTCGATGCCACGCCGGATGCCGGCCAGCAGGCCAGGCGACAGTGCGCGCAGGCGGTCTTGCAAATCGCTCATGCGTTTGTCCTCGGGCCTCTTGGTCAGGGAGCGGAAGGTACCAGAGCTTGGCCGGTTTTGCTTGGCGTGAGGTTGCTCTGTCTTGTGGCAGGCGCTCAGCCCGGCAGCAGGGTTACGCGGTAGCGGCCGCCGGCCTCGATGAGCGCCAGCAGGCGGTCGATGTTCGGGTGCTTGCCGGGGTGGGCACGCGCATCGGCGGTGTGCTCCGCGTACAGCATCAGGCCCTCGTGCGCAGCCTGCACGGTGATGGCGTCGCCATGGCGCTGCGCAAGCGCCGCATACACCGCGACCGAGCCGGCCTGGCCGGGTTTGTTCTCGAGGGTGGCGACGATTGCGCCTTGCTCGTCGAGCAATTGCAGGCCGGCGAGGTGCGTGATGGGAGGCAGCTGCTTGAGCGTGTCGGCGAAGGTCATGGTGCGTGTGATGGCAAATGTGCGAGGTGAATGTCAGGCAGCTGCGCGGAACAGCGCGAGGGTGCGCTCAAAAGCCACTGCCGCGGCGGCGTCCTGGTGGTTCGGGCCATCGCCGTTGAAGCCGTGGCCGGCTTCGTAGATGTGGACCGGCACCGCAGGGTGGGTGGCTTTCACCTTGTCCACCCCGTCCATCGGAATGCTTTGGTCATGACGGCCGAAGTGAAGAATGGTCGCGCACTGGGGTGTCTCCTGCGCCAGGCCGGGGATGAGGCTGCCGTAGTAACCCGAGGCCGCCGCCAGCCCGTCGGTGCGGCAGGCCACGGCCCAGGTCACGCTGCCGCCGTAGCAGTAGCCGGTGACGAAAACGGGGCCACGCGGCCCGAGGTTCTGGATGCAGGTCTGCGCGTCGGCGACCGACTGCGCAAACGGGTGCAGTTCGCGCGCCAGCTTCATCGCCTGCTGCATGTCTTCGGCGCTGCGGCCGAGCTGCAGGCCCGGCGCTTCGCGGTCGAAGAGGGCCGGTGCCCACACTTCGTAGCCTTGGTCTGCAAAGGCATCGGCCTGCTGCTGGATGTGCTCGGTGACGCCAAAGATTTCCTGGATCAGCACCAACCCGCCGCGGCGCGTGCCCTGGGCCTGGACCTGGTAGACGTCGATCGAAGCGCCGTCGCTCATGCTCATCTTGATCATCTGGCCGCGTGTGCTCATGAGGGGGTCTCCGGTGAGAGGCTGAAAAGTCGGGAGCTGCGCAATATACGCGGCCCGGCGCTCTGACGGCGGCGCGTGGTTTCATGCGTTTCACTGGCCGGCGGAGGGAAAGCAGAACGCGGTAAGGTGCGCCCTTCCCCAGCCCCTTTTTCGGAACACACCTCCATGAAAACCCGCGCCGCCGTTGCCTGGAAAGCAGGCCAGCCCCTGACCATCGAAACCGTCGACCTGGAAGGGCCCAAGGCTGGCGAGGTGCTGATCGAGGTGAAGGCGACCGGCATCTGCCACACCGACTACTACACGCTGTCGGGCGCCGACCCGGAAGGGCTGTTTCCGGCGATCCTCGGCCACGAAGGCGCGGGCGTGGTGGTCGACGTGGGCCCCGGCGTCACCACGCTGCGCAAAGACGACCACGTGATCCCGCTCTACACACCCGAGTGCCGGCAGTGCAAGTTCTGCTTGTCGCGCAAGACCAACCTGTGCCAGCTGATCCGTGGCACGCAGGGCAAGGGCCTGATGCCCGATGCCACCTCGCGTTTTTCGCTCGACGGCAAGCCGCTGCTGCACTACATGGGCACCAGCACCTTCAGCAACTACATCGTGGTGCCCGAGATCGCGGTGGCCAAGGTGCGAAGCGACGCGCCGTTCGACAAGATCTGCTACATCGGCTGCGGTGTCACCACCGGCGTGGGCGCGGTGATCTTCACCGCCAAGGTGGAGGCGGGTGCCAACGTGGTGGTGTTCGGGCTGGGTGGCATCGGGCTCAACGTGATCCAGGGCGCCAAGATGGTCGGCGCCGACAAGATCATCGGCGTCGACCTCAACCCCGAGCGTGAAGCGATGGCGCGCAAGTTCGGCATGACGCACTTCGTCAACCCGAAGAGCGTGGAGAACGTGGTCGACGCGATCGTGCAGCTCACCGACGGCGGTGCCGACTACAGCTTCGAGTGTGTGGGCAATACCAAGCTGATGCGTCAGGCGCTGGAGTGCACGCACAAGGGCTGGGGCCGCAGCATCATCATCGGCGTGGCCGAGGCCGGCGCCGAGATCAGCACGCGGCCGTTCCAGTTGGTGACGGGCCGCAAGTGGGAGGGCTCGGCCTTCGGCGGCGCACGTGGCCGCACCGATGTGCCCAAGATCGTCGACTGGTACATGGACGGCAAGATCAACATCGACGACCTGATCACCCACAAGCTCAAGCTGGAAGACATCAACAAGGGCTTCGAGTTGATGAAAAGCGGCGAGTCGATCCGCTCCGTGGTGATGTACTGAACCGGACGCACTGACATGCAAGGCACTCGTTCGATCACCACGCTCAGCGAGCACGCCTGCTTCGGCGGCGTGCAGGGCTTCTATCAACATGACTCCAACGAGACGGGCACGCCGATGAAGTTTGGCGTGTTCGTGCCGCCGCAGGCCAAGACGAGTTCGGTGCCGGTGTTGTTCTATCTGGCTGGCCTCACCTGCACTGAAGAGACCTTCGCCATCAAGGCTGGTGCGCAGCGCCTGGCAGCCGAGCACGGCCTGATGCTGGTCACGCCCGACACCAGCCCGCGCAACACCGGGGTTGAAGGTGCTGATGCAGCCTGGGACTTCGGCACCGCGGCCGGCTTCTATCTGGATGCGACCGAAGCCCCCTGGCGAAAGAACTGGCGCATGGGCAGCTACATCACGCAAGAGCTGCGCAAGCTGGTGCTTGAGCACTTCGCGGCGCGCGATGACAAGGTCGGCCTTTTCGGCCACTCGATGGGCGGCCATGGCGCGCTGACGCTGGCGCTGAACAACCCCGGCCTGTACCAGAGCGTCTCGGCCTTCGCGCCGATTGCCGCGCCGATGCAGTGCCCCTGGGGCGTGAAGGCGTTCAGCGGCTACCTGGGCGACGACAAGGCTGCCTGGGCACGCCACGACGCCACCGAGCTCATCAAGGCCGGTGCACGCGTGTCGCCGCTGCTGATCGACCAGGGCCTGGCCGACAAGTTTCTGGCGGAGCAACTCAAGCCCGAGTTGTTCGAGGCCGCGTGCCTGGCAGCCGGCCAGCCGCTCACGCTGCGCCGGCACGAGGGCCACGACCACGGCTACTACTTCATCGCCACCTTCATGGCCGACCACATCGCCCATCACGCCAAGGCATTGGCGTAGGCGCCGTCATTCCCGCGAAGGCGGGAATCCATGCCGCTGTTGGCACTGCGTTTGAAAGGCAGCACGATGCTGGCATCCTGGATTCCCGCCTTCGCGGGAATGACGCGGCCCGTGGTGCGTCGATATGTAAGTTGCACAGTACATCTTGTATGGCTATACTGAAGCCACACGAAGGAGAGAAGACCATGAAGCGTCAGATCCAGTTGCTGATCATCGATCCGCAGAACGACTTCTGCGACCTGCCCGAAAGCCACCGCCCCGCCGACCCGTTGACGGGCCAGCGCGTGTCGCCCACCTTGCCGGTGGCCGGTGCGCACACCGACATGCTGCGCCTCGCCGCGTTCATGCGCGAGACCGTGGCGAGCTGGAGCGACATCACCGTCACGCTCGACTCGCACAACCGCCTGCACATCGCGCACCCCACGTTCTGGAAACGCGGCGACGGCAGCTCGGTGGCGCCCTTCACTGCCATCAAGGCACAGCAGGTGCGCGACGGCGAGTTCCAGCCGCGCGACCCGGCCGCCTTGCCGCGCGCACTGGCCTACCTCGACGCGCTCGATGCGCGCGGCCGCTACACGCTGATGGTGTGGCCGGTGCACTGCGAGATCGGCAGCTGGGGCCACAACGTGCATGCCGACGTACGCAACGCCTACAACGTGTGGGAGACGCAGCAGCTCAAGGTCGTGCGCAAGGTGGCCAAGGGTTCCAACACCTGGACCGAGCACTACAGCGCGATGCAGGCCGAGGTGCCCGACGAGACCGACCCCGACACCTTGCTCAACCGCCCGCTGCTCGCCACGCTCGATCGCGCCGACCTGCTGGTGATCGCCGGCGAAGCCAGCAGCCACTGCGTGAAGGCGACCACCGAAGACATCGCCGACCACCTGCCCGGCGGCCGGCCGGAGCGCATCGTGCTGCTCACCGACTGCATGAGCCCGGTGAGCGGCTTCCAGACGCAACATGAGGCGTTCTTCGCCGACATGAGCAAGCGCGGCGTGCAGCTGGCGACCACCGCCGACCTGCTGGTCGAGATACAGGCCAACGTTGTTGCCTGACCCACTGAAAGTTCACATGACCCCCGTCATCAATCACCTGCTCGAGACCGACCTCTACAAGTTCACGATGTGGCAGACGCTGCTGCACGGTCACCCACAGGCACAAACCGAATACCGCTTCGTCTGCCGCAACGAGACGGTGTACCCGCTGGCTGAGCTGCTGCCTGAAGTGAACGCGCAGCTCGACCACCTGTGCAGCCTGTCGTTCAGCGAAGACGAACTCGCCTACCTCGGCGGTCTGCGCTTCATCAAGGCTGACTTCGTCGACTTCCTGCGCATCTTCCGTTTCCAGCGGCGCTTCATCCGCGCCAGCGTGAACGGCCCGCACCTGGAGATCGTGGCCGAAGGCCCGCAGGTGCATGTGATGGGCTTCGAGATCTACGTGCTCGCCATCGTCAACGAGCTGTACTTCCGCCGCCTCGGCAACCACGAGGCCGCGCTCGCCGAAGGCCGCAAGCGCCTGCAGGCCAAGGTGGCGCAGCTGAAGGCCTTTGGCCAGGAGCCCGCGCGCGCCAACCCCTTCGAGTTCTTCGACTTCGGCATTCGGCGCCGCTACAGCGGCGTCTGGCAAGAAGAGGTGGTGCGCACCTTGCGCGATGCAGTGCCCCAGTTCTTCAAGGGCACGTCGAACGTGCACCTGGCGCGCACGCTGGGCCTGGTGCCCATCGGCACCATGGCGCACGAGTACCTGCAGGCTTATCAAAGCTTCGGCGTGCGCCTGCGCGACTTTCAAAAAGCAGCGCTCGAAGACTGGGTGCAGGAGTACCGCGGCGACCTCGGCGTCGCATTGACCGACGTGGTCGGCATGGACGCCTTCATCGCCGACTTCGACCTCTACTTCGCCAAGCTCTTCGACGGGCTGCGCCACGATTCGGGCGACCCCATCGTGTGGGGCGAGAAGGCGCTGGCCCACTATCAGAAGCTGCGCATCGACGCCCGCACCAAGCGCCTGGTGTTCTCCGACGGGCTGAACTTGCCAACGGCCTTCTCGATCTACCGCCACTTCGCCGACCGCACGCAGCTCGGCTTTGGCATCGGCACCTCGCTCAGCAACGACGTGGGCCTGAAGCCGCTCAACATCGTGATGAAGCTGACCCACTGCAACGGCCAGCCGGTGGCCAAGCTGTCTGATTCACCCGGCAAGACCATGTGCACCGACGAGACCTTTCTCGCCTACCTGCGGCAGGTCTTCCATGTGAAGGAGCTCGCGTAATGCTCAAGCTCACCGTAGCGCAGCTGAACTACTTCGTTGGCGACATCGAAGGCAATGCGCAGAAGATGATCGCCGCGGCACAGCAGGCGGCCGTCGACGGCTCGGACCTGATCGTTTTCTCTGAGCTGTCGCTGACCGGCTACTACCCCGGCGACCTGCTCGAAGAGCCGCTCTTCATGGACCGCGTGGCCGCCGGCATTGCGAGCCTGCAGAACGCGTCGCGCCAGCTGCGTGGCCTGCACTGGGTGATCGGCGCGCCGGTGCCGCGCACCGGGCCGGGCAAGCAGCTGCACAACGCGCTGCTCGTCATCAAGGCCGGCGAGATCGTGCTGCGCTACGCCAAGCAGCTGCTGCCCACCTACAACATCTTTGACGAGCACCGCCACTTCGAACCCGGCCCCGACGTGGCACGCGTGCTGCGCATCGGCGACGCGCAAGTCGGCCTCTTGATCTGCGAAGACGGCTGGAACGACGAAGGCCTCGACTACCTCGTCAACCCCTTCCAGCGCATGGCCGACGCCGCGCCCGACTTGGTGGTAAGCATCAACGCCAGCCCCTCGAACATCGGCAAGCGCGAGCAGCGCCACCAGGTGTTCGGCGATGCGAGCAAGCGCCATGGCCTGCCGATCCTCTACGTCAACCAGATCGGTGGGCAAGACCAGATCGTGTTCGACGGCGCTTCGTTCGCGGTGGAGCCCGATCGGGGCGTGGTCTACGAAGCGCAGCGCTTTGTCGAAGACGTGACGACGCTGCGCTTCGAGAACGGCCACTTCCTCACGCGTGGTGGCGAGGCCTTGCCTGTGGTGCCGCCGCAAGGCCTGAGCACGCTCGCGTTCTACCAAGAACAGATCGTGCTGGGCCTGCGCGACTACGCGCGCCGCTGCGGCTTCAAGCAAGTGGTGGTCGGCTCGTCCGGCGGCATCGACAGCGCGCTCACGCTGGCGCTGGCGGTGCAGGCGCTCGGTGCCGAGAACGTGGTGGGCGTGACCATGCCGTCGTCCTTCTCGTCCTCGGGGTCGGTGGACGACTCGGTCACCCTGTGCCGCAACCTCGGCATTGCGTTGCACACGCACCCGATCAAGGAAGCGGTCGACGTCTACGCGCGCCAGTTCGAGGCCAGCTTCGGGGCGCCGCTCAAGGGCCTGCCGCTCGAAAACCTGCAGGCGCGCATCCGCGGCACGGTGCTGATGGAATACAGCAACCACTTCGGCCACCTGCTGCTGACCACGGGCAACAAGTCGGAGCTGTCGGTCGGCTATTGCACGCTGTACGGCGACACCAACGGCGGCCTCGGGCTGCTCGGCGACCTCTACAAGACCGAGGTGTTTGCCTTGTCGGCGCATGTGAACGAGGCAGCCGGCCGCGAGCTGATCCCGCAGGTCGTGATCGACAAGCCACCGTCGGCCGAGCTCGCGCCCGATCAGAAAGACACCGACAGCCTGCCGCCGTATCCGGTGCTCGACGAGATCTTGAAAGTGCTGATCGAAGGCAAGCGCCTCGCGGCCTGGGAGTACGCACAGGCCACCGCCTTCGTCGAGCGCCAGCGCGCGGATGCGACGGGCCACGCGCTGGTCGAACGCATCCGCGGAATGATCGCTCGCAACGAATACAAGCGCCGCCAGTCGCCGCCGATCATCCGCGTGCGCGCACGCTCCTTCGGCACCGGCCGGCAGATGCCGATCGCTGCCAAACACGTCTGAGAATGCCCATGACACCAAGCCACGATGTCGCCGTCTATGTCGGCCGTTTCCAACCCTTCCACAACGGCCACCTCGCCCTGCTGCGGCACGCGTTGTCGCTCGCGCCGAAGGTGATCCTCGTGATCGGCTCGGCCCACCAGGCACGCACGCCGAAGAACCCGTTCAGCTGGCAGGAGCGCGCGGAGATGGTCCGCCTGACGCTCACGCCCGAAGAGCGCGAGCGGGTGGGTTTTCTGCCGGTGCGCGACTACTACGACGAGTCACGTTGGGTCAAAGCCGTGCACGCAGGGGTGGATGCGATGGGCGGCGGCAACACGAAGAGCATCGCCCTCGTCGGCCATTACAAGGACGCGACCAGCGAATACCTGCGCGCCTTCAGCAGCTGGACGGTGGTCTCGGTCGACCGCGTGGCCGGCGCCGACGGAACCCACCTGCGCGACGCCTTGTTCTCGTCCGCCGCCGATGCGCTCGAGCCCACGCTCGCGGCGCTGACCGACCAGGCGCCTGCGAGCACGCTCGCCTTCATCCGCGCCTGGGTGTCATTGCCCTTCTTTGCGGCGCTCGCCGAGGAATGGCGCATGTTGCGCCAGTACCAGGCCGAGTGGGCGAGTGCGCCATACCCCCCGGTGTTCGTCACCGTCGATGCGGTCGTGAAGTGCGCCGGCCGCGTGCTGCTGATCCAGCGCGGCCGCGCACCTGGCCGCGGCCTGTGGGCCGTGCCGGGTGGCTTCATCGAACAGCGCGAGACGGCCTACCAGTCCTGCCTGCGCGAGCTGAAGGAAGAAACCCACCTCACGCTGCTCGACCTGACCATGCGCCGCAGCCTGGTCGAAGCCGCCGTCTTCGACCACCCCGACCGCAGCCTGCGCGGCCGCACCATCACCCATGCGCACTACTTCGACCTCGGCGACCGCGAGCTGCCCGAAGTGCAGGCCGACGACGACGCGCAGGCGGTGGAATGGGTGCCGATCGAGAAGCTGTCAGCCCTGGAAGATCAGTTTCACGACGATCACTTCCACATGCTGGATCACTTTCTGGGGCTGACCGAAACGTGAACCGGCGCGTCGCTCCCAAGTCACCATCCGACTTCGCTCGACCCTTCACCACGGTCGACGTGGTGATCTTCACCGTGCGTGAGGATGCGCTGCAGGTGCTGCTGGTGAGGCGGCCGGCCGGTGACGATGAACCACACCCCGGCGCGTGGGCCCTGCCCGGCGGCTTTGTCGACGTGAACGTCGACACCGACCTGGTGGCCTGCGCGCGGCGCAAGCTGCAAGAGAAAACCAACGTCAAGAGTCCGTACCTTGAGCAGCTGGGCAGCTGGGGTAGCGCCACGCGCGACCCGCGCGGCTGGTCGGCGACGCACGCGTATTTCGCGCTCATTGCTGGCGATGACGTGGTGCTCAACAAGGGCGCCAATGCAGCCGATGTGGCGTGGTTCAAGGTCGATGCCTTGCTGAAGAAGCCGCGCCTCGCGTTCGACCATGCCGAGATCCTGACCACGGCGGTGGAGCGCCTGCGCAGCAAGGTCGAATACACCTCGCTGCCGGCCTTCCTGCTGCCCGAGCCTTTCACGCTGCCGCAGCTGCAGCGCATGTACGAGATCGTCCTCGACCGTCCGGTGGACAAGAGCGGGTTCCGTACGCGCATGATGGCGGCCGATTTTCTGGCCGAGGTCGGCGTGGTGGAAAGCGACTCCAACCGCCCGCCGATGGGTTATCGATTGAAAGACCGCGCGAAGGCGGTGTTCTTCCCGCGCACATTCAGCCCGCGAAGCAGCGAATGACAACACTACGCGCCTTGCGGGCCGACATCACGACGCTGCCAGTGGATGCGATCGTCAATGCCGCCAACTCGTCATTGTTAGGCGGCGGCGGAGTGGACGGTGCGATCCATCGCGCCGCCGGGCCGGAGCTGCTGGCCGCTTGCAGGCTTCTGCACGGTTGCAAGACGGGGCGGGCCAAGATCACGCCGGGCTTTCGCCTGCCGGCGCGTCACGTGATCCATACCGTAGGCCCGGTGTGGCAAGGCGGAACACGCGGCGAGGCGGAGTTGCTTGTCTCGTGCTACCGAGAGAGCCTGGCGCTGGCACGCGCGCAAGGCCTCTCGACGCTGGCCTTCCCGAGCATCAGCACCGGTGCCTACGGCTACCCGCTGGCCCAAGCGGCGGCCATCGCGGTGAACACGGTGCGCGCCGAGGCCTCGGGCCTTCGCGAAGTGGTGTTCTGCTGCTTCTCGGCGAGCGATCTGGTGGTCTACGAGCAATTGCGCACGACCTGATACCTCACGCCTGCCACACGCCCCAGCCTATCTCGCGCAAGCCGATCGCCAATTCCACCTCCATGTCACGCGCGCCGTCGTACGGCATCGGGTTGTAGACCTCGTACAGCTGCGGCAGCAGGCGCAGGCCGTGGTCGAAGACGAAGCGGTTCGACTGGATGCCGGCCTTGTGCTTGTCGAAGCGCACGTCCGGGTCCAGCCCGGTCATGCCGACGTAGACAAAGGGTTTGCCGAGTTCGTAGTCGGGGTTTGCCGCGCGAAAGCGCGCGTGGTTCCAGACCGGGTCGGCAAGCTCGATGACGTACACGTGGTAGTGATGGGAACGCGGCGTGGCCGCGGCCTTGGTAGCAGGTTTGCGGCGTGGTTTGGCGCGGGCTTTCTTCGCAGGAGCGGCAGGCATGGCGGCTGCAATTCTCGCGTGTCAACGCTCGGGCATCGTCAAGCCCGCTCAAGCCCCTGGTGCGGGTCAAGCACAAGACCAAGGCCTTCTTCGCGCAGAAGGCGGGCTTTGGAGCCGTGGACGACAATCCAAGGCCTCCGATTCGCCTCTTCATGACCCCTACCCACGACCTCGCCACCGACCCGGCCTTTGCTCGCTTTTTCTCGCGCATCGAGAGCAGCCTCGACGATGCCAGCTTCGCCCGGCTGGTGCTCGCCAAGCCGCAGCGCGCGCCGGATGACCTGTTGCGCGTGACGGCGCGGCAGGTGGTGTTGCGCGGTGACGCGGCGCTGTCGCTGGTCTACACGCACAAGACGCGTGACATCACCAAGAACTTCTCGATCGCTGATGGGCTGGCCACGCTGAGCGAGCTGCTGGGAGCGGTGTTTCGCAACGCCCATCTGCATACGCGCGACGAAGAGTGGCAGCTGTCGATCAGCAAGAAGGGCCAGTGCACCGTGCATGTGGGCAAGGCCGAGCAGGCCGTCGACGCGCCGGCCACGCACGACCGCGAGAAACAGCGCTGGCTGGACATCGACCGCCCGTTTCTCACCGAGCTTGGCGTGATGACGGCGCAGCACCAGCTGATCCCGGCGATGTCGCGCAAGTGGAAGCAGATCAACAAGTTCGTCGAGGTGTTTGCGCACGCGCTGGCCTCGTCGCGCCTGGCGGACGCGAAGCAGCTGAACGTGATCGACTTCGGCTCGGGCAAGGGCTACCTCACCTTCGCCATCCACGACTGGCTGCGCGAGGCCAAAGGCGTGGACGCGCAGGTCACCGGCGTGGAGCTGCGGCCCGACATGGTGCGGCTGTGCAACCAGGCCATCGCCAAGCTCGGCATCGATGGCCTGCGCATCGAAGAGGGCGACGTGCGCAGCTACCAGCCCGCCGCGCTGAACGTGATGATCGCGCTGCACGCCTGCGACGTGGCGACCGACTACGCGATTCACCTGGGCATTCGCGCCGGGGCCGACATCATCATGTGCTCGCCCTGCTGCCACAAGCAGATCCGCCCGCAGCTGCTGAGCCCGCACCCGCTGCGGCCCATCTTGCAGCACGGCGTGCACCTGGGGCAGGAGGCCGAGATGCTGACCGACGGCCTGCGCGCGCTGCTGCTCGATGCGAGCGGTTACGAGACGCAGGTGTTCGAGTTCATCTCGCTGGAACACACCAACAAGAACAAGATGATCCTCGCGGTGAAGCGCGCGCAGCCGAAGCCGCCCGGCGAGGTGCTGGCGCAGATCGCCGAGATCAAGCAGTTCTACGGCATTCGCGAGCAGTGCCTCGAGACCTTGTTGAAGGCCGATGGCGTGATGGCCTGAAGCTTGTTTGCTGCGGCCCTTGCCGCATCGGTTACCTTTTCAGCATCGATTGCAGGCAGGCCGAGCCTCGCGCCTGCGTCATGGCTCGGAACACCGATTGCTCCTTGTGGGCATCATCGGAAACCGTGCATGACGCCCCTGTCGTTTCTCTTCGGTCGTGAATCGAACGGCCTGTTTGCTCCCAGCAAGAACTGTGTGATCACCACGCTGACCGCAAGAGGGGTGCCGCGCTCGCGCAAGCTGCGGGTGGGCACCTGCTCTGAAGACGGCGCCCACGTCTGGTTCGTGATCCCGAAGGACCGCGGCATCGCCAGCGACATCGCGCGCGACTCGAACGTGATGCTGACCGTCTTGAACACCAGCTCCGGGCGGCTGGTGCACGTGTCGGGCGTGGCCAGCGTGTTGAGCGACCGCGTGAGCCCGCTGTACCTGGCGCCCGATTTCCAGCAGCCGCGCGCGCTGAGCGTGGTGATCGGCGAGATGGACATCGCGCTGCTGTGCGTCGAGGTCGACGAGCAAGATCTGGCCGATGAGCGCCGGGCACCGAACAGCCTCTTCGGGGTGTTCCAGAGCAGCCTCGGGCTGACGCAAGACCGCCAGCAGCACCGCTGAAGAGCGGTCTGGCCCGGGGCGCAATCACGGCACGGCCGGCTGGGCCGGCAGCGTCTCGTTCGTTCGGCTGAGCGTTATCAGCGCGAAGATGACGGTGATGAGCGCAAAGCTCACCAGCAGGTTGACCCTCTCAGCCTGCGGCGCGGCGTGCCACGGCCACCACGGTGTCGAGCTCCTGCAGGAACTCGCGGTAGCGGATGGGCTTGGTGACGTAGCCGTCGCAGCCGGCGGCGCGCATGGCTTCTTCGTCGCCCTTCATTGCGAAGGCCGTCAGCGCGATGACGGGGATGTCTTGCAGCTCGGCGTCGGCCTTGATCAGGCGCGTGGCGGCCAGGCCGTCCATGTCGGGCAGCTGGATGTCCATGAGGATGGCATCGGGCCGCTCCGCGCGGGCGAGCGCGATGCCCTGGGCGGCGGTCTCGGCCTCGATAGGCTGATGCCCCGCACGCTCCAGGATCGCAACCGTCAACAGCATGTTGACGGGCAGGTCTTCAATGATGAGTACGCGCATGCGGAACCCTGGCCTCGAATGAAAGTGGATCACCCTCGGCGCATAAGTACTGCAGGTGCGCCTCCCGTCCTCGTTATGGAGCCTATTAGGCCTTGCACCGGCACCCTGGCGCAGCTGTCATGTCTTACAGGTCGGGCGAGCGTGTCTGCGAAGATGCGCCATCCAAAAACCGGGAGACGCCTTGGACCATCGCCTTGCACTTCCCGCGCCGGCCGGCGCGGCGCACTGGTTGCCGCGCGGCCTGGCGGTGCTGGCCGCCGCACTGCTGGGTTTCGGCGGGGTGATGTGGATTGCAGCCAACTGGGAGAGCCTGGGCCGCTTCGGCCGCTTTGCGCTGCTGATGGGTTTTGTCGGCGTGGCGGGTGCGGGTGCCGCGCTGCGCCCGGCGCTGCGTGCGCCGCTGGGTCTGTTGACCCTGTTGGGCATCGGCGCCTTGTTCGCCTACTTCGGCCAGACCTACCAGACCGGGGCCGACCCCTGGCAGCTGTTTGCGCTGTGGGCGCTGCTGGGTTTGCCGCTGTGCCTGGGCGCGCGCAGCGACGTGCTGTGGGCGCCGTGGTCGCTGGTGGTGGTGACGGCGATCTCGCTGTGGGCGCATGCCCGCCTGGGCCACCGCTGGCGGGTCGAGCCCGAAGACCTGGCCACGCACGGGCTGGCCTGGCTGGCCGCGGCCCTGCTGGTGGCGTGGCTCAGCCGCGCGCTGCAGCGCTACACCGGTGCCGGCCCCTGGGGCTTGCGCACGGCGGCCACGCTGGCAGTGGTGATGACCACGGCGGCCGCGCTGGGCGGCTTGTTTCATAGCCCGGTGGCGCCGCACTATGCGCTGGGCTTGCTGCTGCTGGTGGGCGCGGCCGCGCTGCTGTGCCTGCGGCAGGGTTTCGACGTGTTCGTGCTGAGCGCGGTGGCGCTGAGCCTCAACACCCTGGTCACCGCCGGGCTGGTGCGTGTGCTGTTCGACGACCACCGTGGCGACACCATCGGCTCGCTGATGCTGATCGGTCTGGTGGCGGCGGGTTTGCTGGCTGGTTCGGTGAGCGTCATCCTCAGCCTGGCCAAGCGCCATGGCGCGGTGGCAGGAGGCTCCGATGAGTGACGTAACGAGTGACGTCACGAGTGACATAACAGAAGCGCCACGCCCCTGGCCGGTGGTGCTGCTGACGGCGCTGGGTGCGTGGCTGGCGGCCATTCCGCTGTTGATCGTCGTCGGCATGCTGTTGGACGAATTCATGACGCGCGGCGCCGGGGCTTACCTGGTGGGCCTGCTGATGCTGGCCGCTGCGGTGGTGGTGCTGCGCTCGCGCTCGGTGCCGCTCTTCATCGAGCAGCTGGCCGTGCCTGCTTTGCTGGTGGGCGGTGGCAGTCTCGCCTTCGGGGTGTTTCGCGACCTGCCCGAGCGGGCCGGCGCGCTGCTGCTGGCCGCGGTGGCGCTGGGTTTGGCGCTTGCGGTGGCGCGCGCCTGGTTACGGGTGCTGCTGGGTGCGCTGATGGCGGGCCTGGTGGGCTTTGCGTTGCTCGGGTCGCAGTCGATCTTCTTTGGCAGCCAGGGGCTGGACGAAGCCTGGCTGGCTTGCCATGGGCTGTTGTTGCTGTGGTTGGCTGCGATGTGGACACAAGGCCGCATGCAGCAGGCCGTGGCGGCCGTGCTGGAGCCGCTGGCCGCGGGCTGGCTGCTCGTCACCCTGGCGGGCTTGGCCTGGCTCTCGGGCGTGACCTTTCTGGTGGGAGGTGCCGTGGGCGGTGGCGTGCTGGGTGACGTGGCACGCGAGGTGGCCGCCGATACAGGGCGCGCGAGCTTCATGCAAGGCGCCATGCGCGGGGCGAGCCTGGTTTTTGCCGCAGGCGCTGCGGCCTGGAGTGCAGGCGCCTGGCCGCTGCTGCGGCAGCCTGCGCTTGCGGCTGTGGCGTTGATCGCCCTGGGCGGGGCCTGGCTGTTGCCCACGCTGGGTGGCGTGCTGCTGGCCCTGGCGGTCACGCTGACCCGGCACCGCTGGCGCCTGGCTGCGGCCGCGGGCGTGGCGGCGGCCTGGGTGGTGGGCAGCTTCTATTACCAGCTGGCCTGGCCGTTGGCGAGCAAGGCGCTGGTGCTGGTCGCGGCCGGCGCGGTGCTGGGGGCGCTGGCCTGGTGGCTGCTGCGCCGTGAGGCCCATGTGCGTGTCGCGGCGGCACCGCTGCGGCTGGACCGCGCGGCGCTGTGGCTGGCCGGTGCCACCGTCGCCACACTCGGCGTGGCCGGCGCGGCCATCTGGCAGAAGCAGGACCTGATCGCCCACGGCCAGCCGGTGTTCGTGGCGCTGGCGCCGGTGGACCCGCGCTCCCTGATGCAGGGCGACTACATGCGGCTGAACTTTCGCGTGCCCGATGGCACCTGGAAGCTGGCCCCACCTGGCGTGGCGGCAGGCCGCCCGCATGTGGTGGCGCAGCGCGACGCAAGCGGCGTGGCCACGCTGCTGCGCCATGCCGATGCGGGCGCGGCGCTGGCACCCGGCGAATTCCTCATCGAACTCACACCCGGGAACGGCGGCTGGATGCTGGTGACCGACGCCTGGTTCTTTCGCGAAGGCGATGGCGAGCGCTGGTCGCGCGCCAAGTTCGGCGAGTTCCGCGTGGCGCCCGATGGCCGGGCCTTGCTGGTCGGCATGGCCGACAGCGACTTGAAACCCATTCTTCCGTAGGACAACTCCATGACCATCGATGCTGTGATTGATGCCCTGGTCCAGGCGCGCCGCAGCCGTGGCGTCAGCGACGATGCGGCGCTGCCGCAAGCCGTGACCACCGCCGACGACGCCTACCTCGTGCAGGCGGCAGTTGCCAACGAGCTGGGCTGGTTCGACGCGGGCGTGCCGGTCCACTGGAAGTCGGGCGGCGCCTCGCGCACCGCGGTGATGACGCATGCGCCCTTGCCGCCGGCCGGCATGTGGGCGAGCCCGGCGGATGCGCGGGCCTGGCCGTTCAACTGGCGCGTCATCGAGGCCGAGATCGCGTTGCGCCTGGGCCGCCCGGTCGACGCGGCGCTGGCCGCCACGCTGGACATGGAGAGCGCCGCCGCGCTGATCGATGCGATGACGGTGTCGATCGAGGTGGTGGACTCGCGCTGGAAGCAGAACTTCAAGGCCCCCGCGCTGCTGCGCCTGGCCGACCTGCAATCGCACGGCGCGCTGGTGCTGGGCGAGTGGGTGCCCTTTGCCGCGCGCGACTGGCTGGCCCAGCCCTGCCGCGTGCAGATCGGCGCGCAAGTACATGAATTCCGCGGCACGCATTCGTGCGGCGACCCGGCCTGGGTGCTGCCCGCCTGGCTGCGCCACGCGACCCGCGAAGGCGACACGCTGCCCGCCGGCACGGTGGTGACCACGGGCACCTGGTGCGGCGCGTTGGAGGCGCGAGCCGGTGAACGCGTCAGCGTGACGTTCGACGGTGTGGGCCGCGCCGAGATTCAGCTCTGAGCGACGAAGGTGAGCCTGAAGGGTGTTTGAAGACTCAGTGCAAGGTGACGTTCACGTCAGCGATGCCCTTGGCTCCCAGCGCCGAATGCCTTGCCGCCCAGCCGCTGGCCCAATTCGCGAACTCGGGCGCCGGGATCGGCCGGCTCATGTGAAAGCCTTGCGCTTCGTCGCATGACAGGTCGCGCAGCAGCTCCCACGCCTGAGCGTTCTCGACGCCTTCGGCAACTACCGTGAGCCCCAGGCCGTGGGCCAGGTCGATGGTGGAGCGCACGATGCGGGCGTCGTCGGTGTCTTTGGCCATGTTGAGCACGAAGGACTTGTCGATCTTCAGCTCGTCGACCGGCAGGCGCTTCAGGTAGGCGAGCGACGAGTAGCCGGTGCCGAAGTCGTCGATCGACAGGCGGAAGCCCAGGCCGCTCAGGCGCTCGAGCGTGGCGAGTGCGCGCTGCGGGTCGTCCATGATCGCGCTCTCGGTGATCTCGAGGCAGAAGGCCTCGGCAGGCACGATGTGTTTGATCAGCAGGGCTTCGAATTTCTGCGGCAGCTCGACGTCGAGCAGATCGCGCGTCGACAGGTTGACCGAGACGACGATGCGAACGCCGCCTTCGTTGAGCACCCGCCACATGCGCGCAGCTTCTTCGAAGACCCACATCGTCAGCATGCGGATGAAGCCGGTCTGCTCGGCGAAGGGGATGAACTCCATCGGCGGCAGCAGGCCGCGCACCGGGTGCTGCCAGCGCAGCAGGGCCTCGGCCCCGACCAGGCGCGCGCTGTCGAGTGCGAGTTTGGGCTGCAGGTAGAGGCGCAGTTCGTGGTGATCGAGCGCGTGCCGCAGCTCGCTCAGCAGCGACAGCGTCTGCGAGCTGGCAGCGTCGATCGACGGGTCGTACAGCACCGGGCCTTCGCCGCGGCGCTTGGCGCTGTACATCGCCACTTCGGCGTGGTTGAGCAGCGTGTCGACATTGCTGGCGTGGTGCGGAAACACGGCCATGCCGAAGCTCGCGCTCATGTCGACCGTGTGGTCTTCGAGCACCATCACGTCGCTGAAAGCCTGGTGCAGGCGCTGCGCCACCGAGCGGGCATGCGAGAGGTCGCTGGCGGGGTCGATGTCAGCCAGCAGCACCGCGAACTCGTCGCCGCCGAGGCGTGCAACCAGGTCGCCGTTGCGCACGGCCTGCTGCGACAGGCGCTCGCCCACGCCCTTGAGCATCAGGTCGCCGAAGCGGTAGCCCAGCACGTCGTTGACGTGCTTGAAGCGGTCGAGGTCGAGCATGATCACGGCCACCGAGCGGCGGTCGGCCTTGCCGATGGCAATCGCCTCGAGCACGGCGTTGCGGAACTGCACGCGGTTGGGCAGGCCGGTGAGGCTGTCCCAGTAGGCGAGCTTCAGAATCTCTTCTTGCTGGCCGGCCACGCTGACGCGCATGTGCTCGAAGGAATGCGCCAGCTCGCCGATCTCGTCGGTGCGGCGTTGCCCGCCAAGCGGCGTGGTGTAGTCGCCCGCGCCCAGGCGCTCGGCCGCCGCGGCGAGCTTGCGCAAGGGCGTGGTCACGTGGCGTGCCGTGAGCACGCTGCCCAGGCCGAACACCAGCACGCTCAGCAGCGTGAGCGCCGCCAGGCCGAGCTGCAGCTGGCGATACGGCGCCACCGCCTCGTCGACCGAGCGCATCAGCAGCGCCGAGACGGCCGACCCGTCGGGCTCGGCGGTGAGCGACACGCCGCGCGCGCTGTACTCGCCATCGGGCAGGGCCAGCGCGAGGCTGCTGTTGCCGGCGATGGTGTTCTGGTGCTCGAGTGCCTTGCGGGCTTCGCTCGGCAGGGTCGAGGCGGTGGTCTTCCAGGGTGACTGTGCGTTGCGGCGCGTTTCCAGGCTCACGTGCAGCGGAGAGAGGCTGCGCATCTGGTCGAGCAGCGGCTGGTCGACGGGGAAGCCCATCAGCACCCAGCCCGTCAGCACCGGTGCGCGCATCGGCACCAGCACGAACTGGAAGGCCTTGTCGTCGACCATCATCACCTCGCCGGCGTGCCTGGCATTGCCGACATGGCGGGAGAGATGGGCGAGCACGGGTTGCAGCGATGCCGCGTCGGTGCGGGCCGACGCGAGCAGCCGGAAGTCGGTGTCGAGCAATGCCGCCACGCCGGCTCCGATGCGCTCGCCGTGGTTGGCGAGCACCGAGCTGATGGTGGCCGCATCGCGGCTGGCCACCGCGGAGCGGAAGCCGTAGTCAGCCGCCAGCAGCGTGGCGCCTTCGGTGAGCTGCCGTGCGTTCTGCTCCAGCACGTGCCGGAGCACGCGTTCGCCGACTTCCAGGTCGGCGCCGATGGCGGTGCGTGCATTGCGGTCGATGGTGGCGCGAATGGCGACGAAGCTCGCCGCCTGCACGGCCAGCAGCAGGCCGAGGAACAGCAGCACGATGCGTGCGCTGAGCGACTTGGCGAGCCAGGTGCGCAATGCCTCCACCCGGCCGTGGCGCGGCAGCCAGCTCATGGCAGGCTCGCGGGCAGCTTGATCTGCGCGCTCATGTCAGTACCGGCCATGGTCAAGGCCTCGGCTGCGGGTTCCTTGCCGGCCGGCACGGCCTGGTGCCAGGCACGCAGGCGGTAGCTGCCGGCGGGGACGTTGTCGAGCCGCACCTGGCCGTCTGCGGCGGTGCGGGCGTGGTGGGGCGTGTCGACCACCACGACCCAGGCCGCCATGCGGTCATGGATGTTGCAGCCCAGCACGGCGGTGCCCGGCTTGTCGAACACGATGGGTGCGTTGGGCACACCGGCGTAGAGCTTCAGCTCGAAAGGCTTGATCGGCGAGAACGAATACACGTGGTGGCGCACCGTGTCGAAGTTGGGAAAGTTCACCGGCGTGCCCACGGTCACCACGGTGATCTGCGGTGTGAACTGGCGCTTGGACTGGCCGATGTCCACCTGCGCCATCGGCTTGGTGGGCAGCTTGCCGCTGGCGGGTTCGAGCATCACCACGGCGCCCGGCAGCGGCTTGCCAGCGTCGTCGATCACCGTCACGGCCAGCGAAGCAGCCTGGGCGCACAGGGCGCTGCTCAGCAGGGTGAAGGCGACGAGGCGGGAAGGCATGGGGAGGGAATGCGCGAGGCGAGGGATTCACACAGGACGGTTCGTCTGGTGATTTCGACATCTCGCGGGCGGACTTTAGGTGGCCGGCCATGCTCTCCGAGGGGAGCGAAGCACATGAGCCGCGTCGGCGTGATGGACATCACGGCAAGAGTCCACGGCCTTGTGCACTTGCGCTTAGCCTGCGCACATGCCTTCGTTCTCCAAACTGCGCGCACTGAGTGCGGCCAGCGCCGTGCTGGCTTGCGCCGCGGCCTGTGCTGCCGATGCTTCATCAACGAATGCAGCGGCGGCTGGCACATGCGGTTTTGCGCGCTTCGAGCCTGCGCTGCTGCAGAGCGTCAACGAGTTTCGTGCGTCACCTCGCCGCTGCGGCACCCGCGGAAGTTTCGGCCCGGCCGCGCCGCTGCGCTGGAACGACACGCTGGCGCGCCTGGCCTCGACCCACGCGCAAGGCATGGCCGCGCGCAACGAGGTCGAGCACAACGACGCCAAAGGCCGCGGGCCGGCCGAGCGCGCCACGGCGGCGGGCTATGCGTGGCAGGTGTTCGCAGAGAACGTGGCGGGCAACTACCCCGGCACGGCCGAGGTGATGGCGGGCTGGCAGGCGAGCCCCGGCCACTGCGCCAACCTGATGAACCCGGCCGTGCGCGAGCTTGGCGTGGGCTGCGCACCCGGCGTGCGCGGCAGCGCGTTCAAGACCTACTGGGCGATGGAGCTGGCCAAGCCGCGCTGAGCGCAAGGTGCCGCGGGCTCGGCTGCGGCCGAGGCGGCGATCACCCCACCGCCCAGGCACACCTCGCCGTCGTACACCACCGCCGACTGGCCGGGCGTGACGGCCCATTGCGGCTGGGCAAACTGCAGTGTGATGCGCTCGGGCGATGACGAGAGAGTGCAGGCCGCGTCGGCCTGGCGGTAGCGCGTCTTCGCCGCCACGCCGCCTGCTGCGGGCGCGTGGCCCGAGACCCAGCTCAGGTCATCGGCGTCCAGCGCCTTCGAGAGCAGCCAGGGGTGGTCGTGGCCTTGCACGATGTAGAGCGTGTTGGCCGCCATGTCCTTGCGAGCGACGAACCATGGCGCATGCTCGTTGCCGCCCTTGGCGGCACCGCGTTCCTTCAGCCCGCCGATGCCGATGCCCTTGCGCTGGCCCAGTGTGTAGAAGCTCAGGCCCACATGCTCGCCCACCGTGCGGCCGCGGTCGTCCTTGATCGGGCCGGGCTTGTTGGCCAGGTAGCGGTTCAGGAACTCGCGGAACGGCCGCTCGCCGATGAAGCAGATGCCGGTCGAGTCCTTCTTCTTCGCGTTTGGCAGCCCGATCTCGGCGGCGATGCGGCGCACCTCGGTCTTGGGCAATTCGCCCACCGGGAACAGCGTCTTGCTGAGCTGTGATTGCGTGAGCCGGTGCAAGAAGTAGCTCTGATCTTTCAACGGGTCCAGCCCCTTGAGCAACTGAAACTCGCCGTTCAGCTCGCGAACGCGTGCGTAGTGCCCGGTCGCGATCTTCTCGGCGCCGAGCCGCATCGCGTGGTCGAGAAAGGCCTTGAACTTGATCTCGGCGTTGCACAACACGTCGGGGTTGGGCGTGCGGCCGGCCTGGTACTCGCGCAAGAACTCGGCGAACACGCGGTCCTTGTAGTCGGCCGCGAAGTTCACGTGCTCGATCTCGATGCCGAGCACATCGGCCACGCTGGCGGCGTCGATGAAGTCTTGCCGCGACGAGCAGTACTCGTCGTCGTCATCGTCTTCCCAGTTCTTCATGAAGATGCCGATGACCTCGTGGCCCTGCTGCTTGAGCAGGTACGCACTGACCGCGGAATCGACCCCGCCAGACAGGCCCACGACGACGCGCTGTTTGCTCATGGGCCGAATTTTAGGCGCGCAAGATGTCGCGCCGGGTGCGTGGGGACTTGGGGGCGCTTGTCACCCGGGTGACGAACACGCCGGCCGCCCGGCACATAAGATCAGCCTGCCGGCTTCACCGTCGGCACACGTCTTCAGGGCGGGGTGGAATTCCCCACCGGCGGTATGTTGCGATGTGATGGTCACGTACGCAACGAGCCCGCGAGCGCCTTGCGTCTCTCGACGCGAGGGTCAGCAGACCTGGTGAGATGCCAGGGCCGACGGTTTGCGTTGATGCGAGTTCGCTCGTGCTGGCGTCACAGTCCGGATGAAAGAAGATGTGCCGATGCATGGGCGCGCATGCCGGTCCCCCGGCGTGAGCGCTCGTGTGTCTGCGCGCCCTGAAATGTTTTTCGCCACCGGCTTTTTGCCAACTCACGCGAGGAGCGTTTCAATGTCTCAACTGTCTCTCTCTACCGAACTTCCCCCTCGGCTGCACATGGCGCTGCAAGCGCTGCGCGAGGGCCGACCCATCCTGCTGTTCGACGATGACGAGCGCGAGAACGAGGCCGACCTCATCGTCGCCGCCGAGCGCATCACGCCCGACACCATGGCGCTGCTGATCCGCGAAGGCAGCGGCATCGTCTGCCTGTGCCTGCCCGACGAAACACTGCAGCAGCTGCAACTGCCGCCGATGGTGCCGCGCAACGAGAGCCGCTACGGCACGGCCTTCACGGTGTCGATCGAAGCGCGCGTAGGCGTGTCGACCGGCGTGAGCGCGGTCGACCGCGTGGCCACCATCCAGGCGGCGATTGCCGAGGGCGCCCAGCCCGGCGACCTGGTCAGCCCCGGGCACGTGTTCCCGCTGCGCGCGCGGTCGGGCGGCGTGCTCGAGCGCAATGGCCACACCGAAGGCTCGGTCGACCTCATGCGCCTGGCCGGCCTGAAACCGGCGGCCGTGCTGTGCGAGCTGATGAACCCCGACGGCACGATGGCACGCGGCCAGCAGGTCGAGCTGTTCGCGTTGGCGCACGGCCTGCCGATGCTGACCATCGCCGAGATCGTGGCGTGGCGGCGCGAGGCCGAGTTGATGCCAACCGGCTGACTCCGTCAGACCGTTGTCGCCTTGGGCGCGGTTGCGTGCCGCGCCCGTCGAACTGCTATTGCGGGATGGCCGCTGCGAGCTTCGCCGCCAACACGACGAACCCCTCGCGGGTGGGGTGCAACTCGTTGCTCCAGTCCTTCTCGCACAGCGTTTCGGTGAGGTCGACAGCGGTCACGATGCCTTGGAACTCCTGGTTAAGGCTGACGTCGAGCAGCATGTCGTTCAGGCGTTGGATCAGGCGCCTCATCGTGTCGGCACACTGGGCCGGGTCGGTGTAGCCACGCGCGTCGAAGTCCGGCTTCAGCCACGCACTGAAGGGAGATTCGAAGGGGCCGAGTCCGGTGGGGTACGGAAAGTCGTAGCCGTGCAGGAGAACCGGGACGGTGTGCCCCAGGTGCTTGCGGCACAGTGCGATGACCGCCGTAATGATGTCCTCTACGGCCCACCGCATGACCATGTCGATCAGCATTTCGACATGGGGCTCGATCAGGGAATCCTGGTCTGGCTGATACGGGCGCAGCAGTTCGGCGAGAGTCGGTGTGACGACGTCATTGCCGCCGGCCGACAGCATGATGGCTGCCGGCTCCTTGCCTTCACGCTTCTTGTTGACCAAGGCCAGGGCAAGCCGTTGCAGCTGCGCCTCGAAGGCTGTGTGGTTCAGCAGGCCGACGCCTTCTTCGGCGAGCGACAGCGCTTCGAAATCTCCGCTGTCGCCGAAGACGTCGAACATGTCGAAGGCGAAGTAGTGGAACCAGGAGTCTCCCAGTCCGATGACCAGCCGCGTGGTCTGCGGGTTCGGTGGGCAGGCGCCAACGGGCAATGAGTATCCATCGGTGCCTCCTGATGCCGGGCCGCCGAGAGGCTGTTGCCCTTGCTTGGCGGGGCTCACGGGTTTCGGCATGGCGCGCGGCGCAGGCTTGATGCGTTGACCGAACGGGCCGCTGAAGGTCAAGGCCATCGGCACGGCGCTGGGCCGCATCTCTTCTTCGATCTCGAGCAACGCCGTCATGAAACCCAGCAAGCCGCCCATTGCCGCTGCGTAGCCGGGGCAGGCATGGGTTGGGTGCTTGTCCAAACTGCGGTTGCCGCCGAAGAGAGGCGAAATATCCGGGTCAGCGGCAGCGAGGCATTGCTGCGCCGCCGACACGATGGACAGCACCACGATGTCGCCGGATTGAATGTCGACCTCCCCCAGCCGATGAGGATGAACTGCCGTGCGCCACGCAAGCTCAGGCGATGGGCGCAGTTGCATGGAGCGAACCAGCGGTTCGCGCAACACCTTTTCGGCGTCGGCCATCGTGCGTTCGGACGCCGGGCGCGCCAGCCATTGGCTGCGCAAGGACCAGAAGCTGCCGTCGAACAGCCATTCATGCAGCGAGCGGCGCAGATTTCCGTCCAGCGTCGGCAGCAGCCCCATCATCGTTCCGACCAGCGTGCGCGCGAGCTGTTCATGGCTGGGAGAACTGCCGCCGAACGCCTGCCAGATGGCTTCGCCGATGGGTGCCGGAGTGGCGCCGTCCGGGGCCAATCTCGTCCAGGCGCCTTTCTCGCTTGCGGGAACCTTCACGAAGCGCAGGAAGGCAGCGCTCACGATCGCGCCGTAGTCGCAGCCATAGGCTTCGGCCGACCGGCCGGGCCGTGGCTGGAAAACGAATCGAGAGGGTGCCGTGAAATGCCCTGGGTACAGCGCTACGTGCGGATCGGCATCCCAGCGGGCGCCTTCCAGCTTGATGTGGTCTGTCTCTTCAGGCAAACCGAACCACCACTGGCACAAGCACCCGAGAACCTTGTCGATGGGCTCTTTCAAGTCGAGGATGAGTTCCCATTCGTCGGTGGCTGCCGGATTCGGCAAAAACTTGGCCCTCCCGATGAACTCGGCCATGACATCTTTTGTCAGGCGCCTTGCAAGCGCGAATGCTTCGGCCTTGCTGACGGATTGGATCGCTGCGTTGGTTTCCCGCGAGAGTTGTTGGTAGGTTTCATCGTCGTCGCGACCGAGGTAGATCTCGCCAATGGAGCGGGTCAGGCGATCGAAATAGCCTCGCACCGAATACCGCCCGGTGTCCGAGAACACCTGCATCACCAACTCGCGGCTGGCCACCAGCACGCCGTAGGGCGTCCGCAGAACACCTGCGTGGTTCGCACGAATGGCAGCCCAGATGCCGGCGCTGCGGAATTTCTCGTGCTCGACCGGATCTTCCAAGGCTGTTTTCCAGGCCTCGATCAGCTGCTCGCGGCTGTGGGCACCGTCCATCGCCAGCAGGGCCTGAATGCAGCGCTCGCCATCCGCAGAAGACCACAACACGTCGGGCGGTGCCGCATGCTGGGCCAACCGATCGCGAAGCCGCACCAGGGTCGAGATCGACGGTGCGAAAGCGTACAGGCCCCATTCGAGAGACACGAAGGGCATGCGATCGCCCAAGGACTCTTCGGAGCCATCCAACCTGACGCTGACCGCCTCGGGGTGGCCGTTGGCGTCGTGCTTTTCGAAGCGGAAATGGCGGCGCTCGCCGTTGCGCGGGACGCCACAGAAAGGGTCGCTTTGGCCTGAGTAGCCACCGCTGCTGTTGCCTCCGCTGATCCAACGCTGAATCACCTCGAATTGCTCGCCCAGGCTGGCGTTGTAGGCCATGAACAGCAGCCCGCGCTCGGCGTCGAGCGGGGCGCCCGTGCCGTCCACGCGCGGGCCGTAAGACATGCCGCGCCGCACGATGCGGGGAGTCCGGCGCCCCGGCAACTCGTGCAGCTCCTGGCTGGTGTGCCGGGGGTTCGCACGGCGGATGTGCGAATGAAACGGGCAGGCCGCCCCGTCCGGGTCCCCGCTGTAGTCGAAGTCGTTGTGTGGGCCGTCGGTTCCGGGGTGCGCCAGCGGTGTGCCGTCGAGCTTGCGCCCCATCATCTTGGCCAGCACGTCTTCGGCTGGCATGCCTTTGACGCTCGATGCAGCGGCATACAGGCCCGGCACGTCTTGAGAGAGCTTGCGAATCACGAGGAAGCTGCCGTTGTGCAGCCATTTCAGCCGTTCGCGCACGGCGGCCGGATCGGCGCTTTGCTGCGGGTCTGGCGGCCAATCCGCTTCGTTCTCGTGGCCGAAGAGGATTTCGCCCAGATGGATCTGGTTGCGGTAGACATGGCCGGGTTTCCGCGGGTCGATCGTGGGGTCGCTGTCGGCATCGGCAAACCCGAAGTGTTCGACGCTGCGGCGCCCTTGAGGAGAGGCTTGGTAGTACCGCTGCGTCGTCTGCAGGGAAAGCACCCTCAGCCCCGAGCCGGCTGCATCCACGCACCACTTGTCGACGGATTCTTTCAGAGGGTGAAGGCGGCCCTGGCTGTCCTTGCCGCCGAGGTCGCACCAGTCGTTCGCATAGTCCGCCTGGATGCAGCGCAACTGAAGCACGATGTGCACCGCAGACAACTCGACCTTCTGCGAAGCCGGCGGGTGCGGCTTCGGAAGGCGCCATCGCCGCGGATGATTGGTCCACACGTCGCCCAGCATGCCGGCACGTGCTTCCATGCCTTCCCGGAAATCCAGCGGCAGCAGCTCGAGTTCACGCTCTGTCAGGCCTGCGGCCCGGAACCCTTCATACGTGATGGCGATGTTGACTGCAGGGAGGCTGTGCGCATCGAGCGGCAGCGAGTTCTCCCGCGTGACTTCCTCGATCAGCCGTTTGAAGAACGGCATGGCCTGCGCACGGTCTTCGATGGCCAGCAGCAGCACGCAACCATGGGTGGCGCCTTCATAGCCGGTGATGATGCCGCCCTGGACGTCGTCTCGGTCGAACTTTGGGTAGCTCGTGGGCAAGGGCGGGCCGACCCGGAGGGGGTTGGTCGGCGGCGGCAGGGGCTCTTGCAGCCAGGCGAGCTGCTTCTCGAAGCGCCAGCGGGCCAATTCCTGCACGTTTTGGGGGACCTCGTCGTTCTCGAGCAGCATGACGAACTCGAGCAACAGGTCGCGCACGGCACGGCGGAAGTACAGGCCGTCGTCGGTCGACGGCAGGTACAGGTCGGTCAGGCGGTAGAGCGCGGCCAGCGCTTCGAGCCCCTGCTTCAATGCCTCCAGCGAGGCTTTGCCGGTTGTCTTGGCGGCGTCGCGCCAGGCTTTTTCTTCGGCCGAAACCACATGCAGCCGGGTCGCGTCGACATCGTCCGCCTGGGCCTTCTTCACGCTGCTTCCGTGGCCGAATGGGCAGGTTCGCTGCAGTTCTTCGGTTTCGCGCAGGTAATGCGTGTCGGCCACGGTCATGTACGGGGTGCTGTAGAAAAAATTGGTCTCCACCTGCACCCGGCGGGCCCACGCTTCCCATTCTTCGAAGCGGTGGTCGCTTGCGGTGACGTAGTCTTCCGTGTCGCAAAAGATGATGTCGAGCAGCGTGCCCACCTTCTGCCACAGCACGCGGATGTAGGCCTCCCAGCTCCCGTCGAAGGTGACGGCGAGCAGCAGCTTGTCTTCGGGCTCGATCACGGCCACACGCACCGAGTGGATCTTGCCGACGCGCTCGACGGCATCGGAGAAAGGCCGCAGCAGTGCGTATTCCTGCGATGAACTGCGGCCGGTGCTCAGCGCCTGCAGCAGGCGCTTGATGCGCGTCTTGTGGCTGACCGACTCGAGCGAAGACACCAAGCCTCGCTTGATCGGCGCCAGCAGGGTCAGATCGCTGGTGCCAGCAAGACTCTTGGACTTGATGACGAGTTCGCTGCGCATGCAATTCCCGATTTGTGCCACTCGGTGGCGGGTCGGGTCGATTGTGTTCAGGGCAGCTCCGCGCGCAAGCGTGCACAGGCGATGCTCATCAATCTTGATGATCGTCGCCAGGCGACGGGGTTCTCAGCCGATCTGCGCGCGCAGCTGTTCGGCCTGCTGCGTGTGCCAGTGCATGGACATGGCTGCGAAGGCTGCCGTCGCCGAGTCGAGCCAGGCCCCGCACTCGCCGCGCTGACCGCGCCATGCGTGCAGCTTGGCGCGGCAGAGCTGGTTGGAAGCGGTCTCGTGCGGCGAGCCCCGCGCTGCGGCTGCCCGCTCGGCTTGCGCGAGATAGCGCTCGGCGGCATGGAAATCGCCGGCCTGCCCTGCGGCCACGGCGAGCGCCCGGCAGCCCATGGCTTCTCCGAGGCGATCGTGGCGTCTCGCACGCAGGAACAGGCGCGCTGCATGGCGCCGCGCATCGCGAATGCGAGCCTCAGCCACTGCGCCGTTGACGAGGTAGCCATAGTTGAGCGACGTGACCAGCGCGCCCTGGCGCTCCTCGATCCAGGTGGTGGCATCCAGCACGGCTTGCAGCCCGTCCTCGCGGCCGGTGAGCATCCAGTGGGCGTGGCCCCACAGAGACCGGCTCATGGCCAGGAGCTGGCGGCTCTTGCCGCGCTCGGCGATGGTCATGGACTCCTCGGCGATGTCTGCCGCTTCCTGCCATCGGCCTTGCCATTGATACACCGCGCTGATCCAGTTGCGCACCGAGCTTGCCACCTGGTGTGTGGTGGCACCGAGAAGGGCGAGAGATTCCGCGAAGCATTCATCGGCCTGAACAAAGAGGCCTCGATCGCCCAGCATCGCACCCTTGCAGGCGAGCGCGTAGGCCGAACCCACCGCCACGCTGCTGCTGGCCCGGCCGCGTGAGCGTTTGGCCTGCAGGGCCATGTCGATCAGCGGCATGGCGCGGTCATATTCGCAGGCGCAATGCAGCGCCTGGCCGAGCGTGGCGCGGACTTGTGCGCTCAAGCGTTCGTCCTGGTGCTGTGCCAGAGCGAGCGCCTGCTCGCAGTGGCGCATCGTTTCAAGCGAGTTCCCCTTGGCGTAGTGGATGTATGCCAGCCAGTAGTGCGCGCGTGCAAGTGCTCGCGCATCGTTGGCCAGTTGCGCCAGCCGCAGCGCGCGTTCGAATATCGCCACGCCGTCGTGCAGTGCGAGGGGGTCGAATACGATCGCCATCCCGAGCTTTTCGGACAGGGCGCACCACTGCCGCGGATCCGCCGCCTGCTCTGACTGCGCATCCAGCGCGTTCAGCGCGGTTGCGTACTGAGCCCGGGCGCGGTCAAGCGCAAACGCAGCCATGGCTTTGTCGCCGGCCAGTTCTGCAAAGCGGGCGGCCTCGGGCGGCATGCCGCCCGCTGTGTAGTGGTAGGCCAGCGCTTCAAGCAGGCTCTCCTGGTCGGCCTCGAGGTTGCGCGTGCGCAAGGCCTCTGCCACACGCAGATGGAGGGCTTTGCGCTCGTCGAGGCCCACGGCCTCGTAGATGACGTCGCGTGTCACGCCGTGCTTGAAACGCATGATGCCGGGTTGCTCGGCGGGAAAGATGAGGTCTTGGTCGGCCAGCGCGCGCACCAGCGGTGCATCTTCGGAGTGGCCGGTGATGCGCTCCAGCAGCCAGCTCGGGAATGTGTTGCCCATGACCGCCGCGACGCGCACCAACTCCCGTTGCTCAAATGGAAGCCGCTCGACGCGAGACTCCACCAGGCCGGCCAGCCACGCAGCCCCCGTCAGCCGCTGCCCGGAAGGTCGTTTCAGGCGCTGCGATGTCACCGAGTGGCATAGCTCCTCGATGAAGAGAGGCACGCCGCCGCCATAGCGGTGGATGTCGCCCACCATCAGAGGGTCGGCTTGCGGCAGCAGGTGCGCGAGCGTGCGCCGTGTTTCGTCGAGCGCCAGCGGAGCCAGCTCCAGCAAGCTGGCGGCGCGTGGCAGCAGGCCCAACGAAGCGCTCTCGGCGCGGGAAGCGAGCAGTACCGCCACCGGGCGCGTCAATGACAGGATGCTGTCGAGCACCCGTTGGCTGAGTTCATCGGCCCACTGCCAGTCATCGAGTACCAGCAGCAGCGGACGCTCGCTGGCCAGGGTGTCGATCAGTGCGGCATACGCGTCAACTGTCATGCCCGCTTCGCTGCGCGGTAGTGCACTGCCTTGAGACAAGGACAGTGTGCGCAGCAGTTCTGCGCGCAGGGTTTGGGGCAAGCCGGTCAGCGCCGCCAGCGAGATTTCGGCACGGCTCGCAGCTTGCTGCGCCGGCGTGCCGGGCTCGATGCCGCACACCGCGCGCAGGATCTGCAGAAAGGGCTGCAAGGGCTCTGCGCTGAGATAACTCTCGCAATAGCCGTGCAGCGCGAGCCCGTTTGCCGCGCGCGCGGTGCGGAGCACTTCTTCCACCAGACGCGTCTTGCCCAACCCCGGCTCGCCAATCACGGCGACGCAGCGGGGCTTGCCCTGCGTGGTCGCGTCTACGCAATCCAGCAGCATCTGCAACTCGATCTCCCGGCCCACGAAGGGTGCCAAGCCGCGCACCGCGCGTGCTTCGAAACGCCGGTGCACGGCTGAGCGGTGACGTACGCGGCAAATCGCCAGCGCATGGGTACGGCCGCGCAGCTGGGCGATCTCATGTTGGTACGTGTCGAAGAAGTGGACCTCGGCTCCGAGCGTCTCTTCGCTCACGACGATCTGGTTGCGTTCGGCCAGGCTGCACAGGCGAGCCGCTGTGTTGGGCACGTCACCCAGCAATTCGAGCGTGCCCACTTCGACGCCGCCGCCTTGCACGAAGGTCAGGCCGGCGTGAATGCCTGAATGAAGAGCGAGCGCGCCCTGCGGCAGGCCGAACTCTGGAAACGTGACGTGTCCGATGGTGTGGTGCAACTCGAGTGCGGCTTCGCAAGCCCGTCGCCCGTCATCTTCCTTCGACTCTGGAAAGCCGAAGACTGCCAGCAGGCCATCCCCTTGCAGGCGAGCAATGTGGCCGCCGTGCCGGACGATGACCTTTCGGCAAGCGGCCCGCAGTGCGCGCAGCATCTCGACATAGTGTTCGGCTTCCATCCGGCCGCCGAGTTCGGTCGAGTCGCAGAGGTCGGCGAACATCACGGTCACATAGCGTCGCTGCCCTGAGGTGGTGCTGGGCTGGGCGTCAGTGGTTCCCTGTCCTTGCATGGCGCAGTGTGGATTCCCAAGTCGCGAACTCGCGCTCTGTGGCGCAGTGATCCCCTGTGTCCAAACATTCTCTCGCAGGCGTTGGCACCCGGCGAGGCCTCATTGCTTGATCTCGGGTGAATACACCGTGGCGTCTGCCGTCACCAGCGACAGCGGGTAGCGCTTGCCGGCCAGATAGTCCTTGATGCCGGTCAGCACCAGTGCGCTGCGGTGGCGTTCGCGGCTGGCGTGCAACTCGTCGAGCGTCATCCACAGCGTGCGGACGATGCCGTCATCGAGGCTACGTGCCGGGTCGGGCTCGCCTGCGATGCCGGCGTAGGCGATGCGCAGGTAGGTCACGTCTTCGCCGGTGCTCGGCCGCTGGAAGCGCGACAGGTAGATGCCGACGACGCACTGGGGTGTGAACGTGCAGGTGGTTTCTTCCAGCGCTTCCCGCACCACGCCCTGCTCGGGCGACTCGCCCGGGTCCAGGTGGCCGGCGGGGTTGTTGAGCTTCAAGCCTTCGGCGGTGTGTTCTTCAACCAACAGAAAACGGCTCACGCCGTCGGCGACGCGCTCGACGATCGCCGCCACGGTGACACTGGGTTTCCAACGGTCCGACATGGATTCGGATGGTAGCGGCCTGTCTTGACAAGGCGCATTCGAATCAACGACGAAACGCGCGCGATGCGTTAGGCTCTCGTGTTTTTGTAAGCTCGGCGCAAGTTGATCATCCCGTGCCGGCGACTGAGGAGGCAGATCCATGTTGATTGGGGTACCGCTCGAGACGATGGCCGGCGAAACACGCGTGGCCATGACGCCTGAAACGGCCAAGAAACTCAAGGCGCAGGGCCATACGCTGCGCATCCAGTCCGGTGCCGGCGTGTCCGCCAGTGCCACCGACGAAGCCTATGTGGCTGCGGGCGCCGAGATCACCGACCAGGCGGGCGCGTTTGCCGCTGACCTGGTGCTCAAGGTGCGCTCGCCGCTCGATTCGGAGCTGAGCCTGATGACCACGGGCGCGGCGCTCGTCGGCATGCTCAACCCCTTCGACCGCGACGGCCTGCAACGCCTGGCCGGTGCCGGCATCACGAGCTTTGCGCTCGAGGCTGCGCCGCGCACCACGCGCGCCCAGAGCATGGACGTGCTGAGCTCGCAGGCCAACATCGCCGGCTACAAGGCCGTGATGATCGCGGCCGACAAATACCAGCGCTTCTTCCCGATGCTGATGACTGCCGCCGGCACCGTGAAGGCCGCGCGGGTGGTGATCCTCGGCGTTGGCGTGGCGGGCTTGCAAGCCATCGCGACCGCCAAGCGCCTCGGCGCCGTGATCGAGGCGAGCGATGTGCGGCCCTCCGTCAAGGAGCAGGTCGAATCGCTGGGCGCCAAGTTCATCGACGTGTCGTACGACACGGCTGAAGAGAAAGAGGCCGCGGTCGGCGTGGGCGGCTACGCCAAGCCCATGCCGCAGAGCTGGCTCGACCGCCAGAAGGTCGAAGTGGCCAAGCGCGTGGCAGCGGCCGACATCGTGATCACCACCGCGCTGATCCCGGGCCGTGCGGCACCGGTGCTGGTGACCGAAGACATGGTCAAGGCCATGAAGCCCGGTTCGGTGATCGTCGACCTGGCCGCGGCCCAGGGCGGCAACTGCCCCTTGACCGAAGCCAACAAGACGGTCGTCAAGCATGGCGTCACGCTGGTCGGCGAGACCAACCTCGCGGCCCTGGTGGCTGCCGACGCCAGCGCGCTCTATGCGCGCAACGTGCTCGACTTCCTGAAGCTCGTGATCACCAAGGAAGGCACGTTCAACGTGCCGATGGACGACGACATCGTGGCAGCCTGCCTGATGACGCAGGGCGGCGACGTGAAGAGAAAGTGACGAGGAAAAGACCATGGACATCATCTCGCCGACCATTACCAATCTCATCATCTTCGTGCTCGCCATCTACGTGGGCTACCACGTGGTGTGGACCGTGACACCGGCACTGCACACGCCGCTGATGGCCGTCACCAACGCCATCTCGGCGATCGTGATCGTGGGCGCCATGCTGGCCGCTGCCGGGACTGAAACGCCGCTGGGCAAGACCATGGGCGTGCTCGCCGTGGCGCTCGCGGCCGTCAACGTGTTCGGTGGCTTTCTGGTGACGCGCCGCATGCTCGAGATGTTCCGAAAAAAGGAGAAGAAGGTCGTGAAGGAGGAGCCGAAATGAGCATGAATCTGGTCACGCTGCTCTATCTGATCGCCAGCGTCTGCTTCATCCAGGCCCTGAAGGGCTTGAGCCACCCGACGACCTCGATCCGCGGCAACCTGTTCGGCATGGTCGGCATGGCGATCGCCGTGGTGACCACCGGTGCGCTGATCGTCAAGCTCGCGCACGGTAACCCGCTCGGTCTCGGCTGGGTGCTGCTGGGCCTGCTGGCCGGTGCGGCTTACGGCGCCTACCGCGCCAAGACGGTCGAGATGACCAAGATGCCGGAGCTGGTGGCCTTCTTCCACAGCATGATCGGCCTCGCGGCGGTGTTCATCGCCGTGGCGGCGGTGGCCGAGCCGTCGGCGCTGCTGCATGGGGTCGACAAAGGCGCACCCATTCCGGTGGGCAACCGCCTTGAACTCTTCCTCGGCGCGGCCATCGGGGCCATCACCTTCAGCGGCTCGGTGATTGCCTTCGGTAAATTGAGCGGCACCTACAAGTTCCGCCTCTTCAAGGGCGCACCGGTTGTGTTCGCCGGCCAGCACTTGCTGAACCTGGCGCTCGGCCTGCTGACCATCGGGCTGGGCATCGGATTCATGCTCACCGGCAGCTGGCCTGCGTTCTTCGCGATGCTGGCCTTGAGCTTCCTGATGGGCGTGCTGATCATCATCCCGATCGGCGGAGCCGACATGCCGGTGGTGGTGTCCATGCTCAACAGCTACTCGGGTTGGGCCGCGGCCGGCATCGGCTTCTCGCTCGACAACAGCATGCTGATCATTGCCGGCTCGCTGGTGGGCTCGTCGGGCGCGATCCTGAGCTACATCATGTGCAAGGCGATGAATCGCTCGTTCTTCAACGTGATCCTCGGTGGCTTTGGTGGCGATGCCGCGGTGGCTACCGGCGGCGCGACCGAGCAGCGCCCGGTCAAGAGCGGCAGCGCCGACGACGCGGCCTTCGTGCTCGGCAATGCCGAGACCGTGGTCATCGTGCCGGGCTACGGCCTGGCGGTGGCGCGCGCGCAGCACGCCGTGAAGGAGCTCGCCGCCAAGCTCACCGAGAAGGGCATCACCGTCAAATACGCCATCCACCCGGTGGCTGGGCGCATGCCGGGCCACATGAACGTGCTGCTGGCCGAGGCCGAGGTGCCCTACGACCAGGTGTTCGAGATGGAAGACATCAACGGCGAGTTCGGCCAGGCCGACGTGGCCATCATCCTCGGCGCCAACGACGTGGTGAACCCTGCCGCGCACACCAAAGGCAGTGCGATCTACGGCATGCCGATTCTTGAGGCCTACAAGGCCAAGACCATCATCGTCAACAAGCGTTCGATGGCAGCGGGCTATGCCGGCCTCGACAACGAACTCTTCTACATGGACAAGACCATGATGGTGTTCGGCGATGCCAAGAAGGTGGTCGAGGACATGGTCAAAGCTATTGAATAGAGCCCCTAGGGTGCGCCGCCCATCGGGCCGGGAGACCCGTCCCTGGGGCGTTGCTTGATGGGGCGCGGCTTGCAGCTTGCTTGATTCGACACGCGGCAGCTATCGATGAAAAATGCCACGCTGCGTCAGTTGAAGGTATTCGAAGCAGTGGCGCGCCTGCTGAGCTATTCGCGTGCGGCGGAAGAACTTCATCTGACTCAGCCTGCCGTGTCGACGCAGGTGCGCAAGCTGGAAGAGCATGCCGGTAACGTGCTGTTCGAGCAGTTCGGCAAGAAGATCTACCTGACGCCGGCGGGCATCGAGCTGCTGAAAATCAGCCGCACGATCATTCAGCAGTTCGAGGTGGCGGAAAACGCCATGGCGCAGGTCAAGGGCGTCTCTGGCGGCAAGCTCAACGTCGGGGTGATCAGCGCCGGCGACTACTTCTTTCCGCGGCTGCTGGTGGAGTTTGCGAGCCGGCACCGTGGCGTGACGCTGAACTTCACGGTTCACAACCGTGAAGAGCTGCTGGCTCACATCGCCGAGAACCTGGTCGACCTGGCGATCATGGTGCGGCCGCCGGCGGACCCCGACATCGTCCACGAAGACTTCGCGCCGCACCCTTATGTGATCCTGGCTGCGCCCGGGCACCCTCTGGTCGGCAAGAAGAACATCTCGATCGAATCGGTACTGTGCGAGCCTTTCGTCGTCCGCGAAAAGGGCTCGGACACCTGGCACTCGATGGAAGAGGGGTTCGGCCGCAATCTCGGTGACATCCACATCGCGATGGAGATCCGAAGCACCGAGACGATCAAGCAAGCCGTGATCGCCGGCATGGGGGTGAGCTTCTTGTCAGCCCACACGATCAGCCAGGAGCTGAAGGCCGGCAGCCTGTGCGTGCTCGATGTTCAGGGCTTCCCGCTGATGCTGCACTGGTACGTCTTGCATCGACGGAACAAGCGCCTGCCGCCGGTGGCGCAGGCGTTCAAGGACTTTCTGCTCAGCGATGGCGCATCGCTGATCTCGCAGATCGTTCCGTTCAATCCTTCAAGGTAGAAGGATGGGCAGAGAGAGTCTGTTTCTCTCTGTCAGGCACGCGGGATCAGTTGGCTGCAGCGCCTTGGATCGACGCCTGAACGCCCTTGCTTTGCTGGAACATCGAGCCGATGGCCTTGGCCAGCAGCACGATCGGCATGGCGGCGATCATGTCGCGCAGCGGGTCGCCGGTTTCGATTTTCGAGGCGGGCAGCTGGGTCTGGGCAGCGGTGTTCGACATGGCGGTTTCCAGTTGAAATTAGGTGTTTAAGATTATAGGGAAACTACCTAGTTTTTCAACCGGAGCAGGCCGTTTCTGCAGCCTGCACCGAGGAAGAAATCACTGAATCAGATGGCGGTGCTGCGCGAGAGCTTGCTTCACCAACAGGTTGAGTTCGCCATCGCCTTCGCGGTCGATGTGCCCGAGCAGCGCTTGCCGCATGCGAGGGGCCCAGAACTTCTTGATGTGCTGGGCCAGGTCCATCGTGGCCTCGGTGCGATCGGGCATGGCTTCGAAGAAGCCGCCGATCTGGTTGGCCATGCGAATGAGGTGATCAGGTTGCATCGAAAGTGTCTCGTCGAGTGAACTGCGTTGCGCTATTTGGCCGGGACGGCGACCGCGGGCGTCGCACCGGCCTTGTGGCGCTCGGCCAGCAGCCGCTCCTGCACTTCGGTGAAGCGGCTGTACTCCTTTTGCCAGCCCGAAGGCTGCATCACCGGCATCACCTGCACGGCCGTCACCTTGTACTCGGGGCAATTGGTCGCCCAGTCCGAGTTCTCGGTGGTGATGACGTTGGCGCCCGACTCGGGGAAGTGGAAGGTCGTGTAGACCACCCCCGGCTGCATGCGCTCGCTAACGATGGCCCGCAACACGGTCTCGCCGGCACGGCTCTGAATGCCGACCCAGTCACCGTCTTTCACGCCACGTTCTTCGGCGTCGTGCGGGTGGATCTCCAGCCGATCTTCGCTGTGCCACTGGTTGTTCTCGGTGCGCCGCGTTTGCGCGCCCACGTTGTACTGCGACAGGATGCGACCCGTCGTCAGCAGCAGCGGGAACTTGCGCGTGACCTTCTCGTCGGTGGCCACGTACTGCGTGATGATGAATTTGCCCTTGCCGCGCACGAACTTGTCGATGTGCATCGTGGGCGTGCCCTCGGGCGCTGCGTCGTTGCAAGGCCATTGCACGCTGCCCAGTTCGTCGAGCTTCTTGTAGCTCACTCCCGTGAACGACGGCGTGAGCGCCGCGATCTCCGCCATGATCTGCTCGGGGTGCGTGTAGTTCATCGGGTAGCCGAGCGCGTTCGACAGCGCGACCGTCACTTCCCAATCACCCAGGCCAGCCTTCGGCGGCATGACCTTGCGCACGCGCGAGATGCGGCGCTCGGCGTTGGTGAAGGTGCCATCTTTCTCAAGGAACGACGAACCGGGCAGGAACACATGCGCGTACTTCGCCGTTTCGTTCAGGAACAGGTCTTGAACGACGATGCATTCCATCGACGACAGCGCATGCGCCACGTGCTGCGTGTTCGGGTCCGACTGCACGATGTCTTCGCCTTCGCAGTACAAGCCCATGAAGGTGCCGGCCAGCGCAGCGTCGAACATGTTCGGAATCCGCAGGCCCGGCTCGGCTTGCAGCTCCACGTTCCATGCTTGTTCGAACTGGTTGCGCGTGGTGGTGTCCGACACGTGGCGGTAGCCCGGCAGCTCGTGCGGGAACGAGCCGATGTCGCAAGAGCCTTGCACGTTGTTCTGGCCGCGCAGCGGGTTCACGCCCACGCCTTCGCGGCCGACGTTGCCGGTGGCCATCGCGAGGTTCGCAATGCCCATCACCATGGTCGAGCCCTGGCTGTGCTCGGTGACACCCAGGCCGTAGTAGATGGCGCCGTTCGGCCGCTTGCCCGTGAGCTTGCCTTCGATGTTGCCGGTGGCATAGAGCCGCGCTGCGCTGCGCATGTCGGCCGCCGGCACGCCGGTGATCTCTTCCACCATCTCCGGCGAGTTGGCGGGGCGCGAAACGAACTCCAGCCATTCGCGGAAGGCCTTGTCTTCGCAACGCTCGGCGATGAACTCGTTCGCCAGCAAGCCTTCGGTGGCGATCACGTGCGCCAGCGCGGTGATCACGGCCACATTGGTCCCCGGGCGCAGCGGCAGGTGCAGGTCGGCCTTCACATGCGGCGACCTCACCAGGTCGATCTTGCGCGGGTCGACGACGATCAGCCTTGCGCCCTCGCGCAGGCGCCTCTTCATGCGCGAGGCGAACACCGGGTGGCCGTCGGTTGGGTTGGCGCCGATCACCATGATCACGTCGGCCTTCTCCACCGACTTGAAGGTCTGCGTGCCGGCCGAGGTGCCGTAGGTCTGGCCGAGGCCGTAGCCGGTGGGCGAGTGGCACACGCGGGCGCAGGTGTCGACGTTGTTGTTGCCGAAGGCCGCACGCACGAGCTTCTGGACCAGGTAGCCCTCTTCGTTGGTGCAGCGTGACGAGACGATGCCGCCGATCGAGTCGCGCCCATGCTTGGCCTGGATTCGCTTGAACTCGCCGGCGGCGTAGTTGATGGCCTCGTCCCAGCTCACCTCTTGCCACGGGTCGCTGATGTTCTTTCGGATCATCGGCGTGGTGATGCGGTCTTTGTGGGTGGCATACCCCCAGGCGAAGCGGCCCTTCACGCACGAGTGGCCTTCGTTGGCCTTGCCGTCTTTCCACGGCACCATGCGCACGACCTCGTTGCCCTTCATCTCGGCCTTGAAGCCGCAGCCGACGCCGCAATAGGCGCAGGTGGTGGTCACGCTGTGCTCGCCCTGGCCCATCCAGATGACGGACTTCTCTTGCAGCGTGGCGGTGGGGCAGGCTTCGACGCAGGCGCCGCAGCTCACGCACTCCGATTCCATGAACGATTCGTTCTGCCCGGCCGACACACGCGACTCGAAACCGCGGCCGCTGATGGTCAGCGCGAAGGTGCCTTGCGTTTCTTCGCAAGCACGCACGCAGCGGTTGCAGACGATGCACTTGCTCGGGTCGTAGGTGAAGTACGGGTTGGACTCGTCCTTCTGGTCCTTCAGGTGGTTGGCGCCGTCGAAGCCGTAGCGCACGTTGCGCAGGCCGGTCACGCCGGCCATGTCCTGCAGCTCGCAGTTGCCGTTGGCGCTGCAGGTCAGGCAATCGAGCGGGTGGTCGCTGATGTACAGCTCCATCACGCCTTTGCGCAACTCTTGCAGCTTGGGCGTTTGCGTGCGGACCTTCATGCCGGCTTCGGCCGGCGTGGTGCACGAGGCCGGGAAGCCCTTGCGGCCGTCGATCTCCACCAGGCACAAGCGGCAGGAGCCGAAGGGCTCCAGGCTGTCAGTGGCGCAGAGCTTGGGCACCTGGATGCCGGCGTCGACCGCGGCGCGCATCAGCGACGTGCCCTTGGGCACCGTGACCTGGTTGCCGTCGATCTCGAGCGTGACCTCTTGCTCCGATTCGCGACGCGGTGTGCCGTAGTCGGTTTCTTTCAGATGATCCAGCATGGTGTTTCCTTCAGGCCGCTTTTTCGGCAGGCGTCTCAAGACCGAAGTCTTGCGGGTAGTGGTTGAGCGCCGACAGCACCGGGTAAGGCGTCATGCCCCCCATGGCGCAGAGCGAGCCGTAGATCATGGTGTCGCACAGGTCGCGCAGCAGCTTCTCGTGTTGCGGGCGGTTCTTGTTGAGCGTGATCTTGTCGATGACTTCGACACCGCGTGTCGAGCCGATGCGGCAGGGTGTGCACTTGCCGCAGCTTTCGATGGCGCAGAACTCCATCGCATACCGCGCAAGCTTGGACATGTCGGCCGAGTCGTCGTGCACCACCAGCCCGCCGTGGCCGACCACCGCGCCGACGGCGGCATAAGCCTCGTAGTCGAGCGGGATGTCCCATTGCGACTCGGGCACGTAGGCGCCTAGTGGTCCGCCGACCTGCACCGTCTTGATCGGCCGGCCCGATGCGCTGCCACCGCCGAAGTCATAGAGCAACTCGCGCAGCGTGAGGCCAAAGGCTTTCTCGACCAGGCCGCCTTGTTTGATGTTGCCGGCGAGCTGGAACGGCAGCGTGCCGCGCGAGCGGCCCATGCCGAAGTTCTTGTAGAACTCGGCACCACGCGCCAGGATGATAGGAACTGTGGCCAGCGTGATCACGTTGTTGATGACGGTCGGCTTGCCGAACAGGCCTTCGATGGCCGGCAGCGGCGGCTTGGCGCGAACGATGCCGCGGCGGCCTTCCAGGCTTTCGAGCAAGGCGGTCTCTTCGCCGCACACGTAGGATCCCGCGGCCTTGCGCACTTCGAGGCTGAAGCTCTTGCCGGAACCGAGCACGTTCGCACCCAGGAAGCCGGCAGCTTGGGCGTGGCTGATCGCCGCGTTCAGCGCGGCGATGGCGTGCGGGTACTCAGAGCGAACGTAGACGTAGCCCTTGGTGGCACCGGTCGCGATGCCGGCGATCGTCATGCCTTCGATCAGCATGTACGGGTCGCCTTCCATCGTCATGCGGTCCGAGAAGGTGCCCGAGTCGCCTTCATCGGCATTGCAGACGATGTACTTCTGCTCGGCCGGCGTGGCGGCTACTGTCTTCCACTTGATGCCGGCCGGGAAGGCGGCGCCGCCGCGGCCGCGCAGGCCGGCATCGAGCACCTGCTGCACGATGTCCGTGGGTGCGAGCGTCAGCGCGCGGCGCAGGCCGGCGAAGCCTTCGTGCGCTTCATAGTCCGCAAGCGACAGCGGGTCGGTGACGCCCATGCGCGAGAAGGTCAGGCGCTCCTGCTTCTTCAGGTACGGGATCTCGTCGGTGAGGCCGAGGTGCAAGGCATGTGCGCTGCCTTGCAAGAAGCCGCTGTCGAACAGGTTCGCGACGTCTTTCGTCGTCACCGGGCCGTAGGCCACACGGCCGGAAGGCGTTAGCACTTCAACCAGGGGCTCCAGCCAGAACATGCCGCGCGAGCCATTGCGCACCAAGTTCACGGACAGGCCGCGCGCCGTCGCTTCGGCTGCAATGGCGCGAGCAACGCGATCGGCACCGACTGCCAGAGCGGCAGAGTCGCGGGGGACGTAGACGGTGATGCTGTCGCTCATGTTGCGCTCCGGGCTTGCGCCACCAGTTCGTCGAAGGATTGGGGCGTCAGCCGCGCATGCAGCTCGTCGTCGATGAGTGCGGCAGGTGACGATGCGCACATGCCCAGGCAGTAGGCCGGCTCCAGCGTGAACACGCCGTCGGCCGAGGTGCCGTGCACGTCACAACCCAGGGTTTTGCTGGCGTGCGCAAGGAGCGCATCGGCGCCCATCGACTGGCACGCTTCTGCGCGGCAAATGTGTACTACATGTTTACCCGCAGGCTCGCTGCGGAAGTGGTGGTAGTAGGTGATAACCCCGTGCACTTCAGCGCGCGAAAGATTGAATTCGCTCGCGATGGCCGCCACCGATTCCTTCGGAATGTGACCCAGTGCATCCTGGATTCCATGCAGTGCCGGCAGCAGCCCCCCAGGCACGTTCTTATGGGTGGCGGCGATGGAGCGCGCGATCTCGGTGCTGTCATTCATAGGCTGTGGTGGGCATGTCTCGGTTGTGCCTCTGGGGGCAGGTTCGCCGCAGTCTATGGACGCGCTTCCAGCGCTGCAATATGGCGCAGAGGGTCGTTGTAATATGCTGCGGCGGACATATGGAACCCCGTTCATGCACGAAGTCACGATCAAGCAGCAATGGACCATCCGCGAAGCCGGCGGCACCGCGCTGGCACCGCGCGCCATCAGCCTCCTGGTCGGTGTGCACGAGCAGGGCAGCCTCGCCAGCGCCTGCACCAGCCTCGGTGTTTCATACCGACACGCATGGGAGCTGATCCGCCAGGGCGAGGTCTTGTTCGGCGAACCGCTGATGGTGATGGAGCGCGGCAAAGGCTCCAAGCTGACGCCGTTGGGTGAGCGTCTCGTGTGGGCCGACAAGCGCATCACGGCGCGCCTGTCGCCGGTGCTCGATTCGCTGGCGTCGGAGCTGGGCGCCGAGATCCAGAAGGTGCTGGCGCGCGTGCCCACGTTGCTGCGCATCCATGCGAGCCACGGCTTTGCGGTGCAGACGCTGCACCACGCGTTGGTGGCGTCCGGCGTGCCGAACGACCTCAAGTACTGCAGCAGCGTCGAGGCGCTGGCCTCGCTGCGCAACGCCACCTGCGACGCTGCCGGCTTCCATGTGCCGCAGGGCGAGTTCGAGACACCGGTCGTCGAGTTCTACCGCCAGTGGCTGAGCGTGGGCTCGCAGAAGCTGATCAACATCGCCTGGCGACACCAGGGGCTGATGGTGGCACCCGGCAACCCGAAGAAGATCTACGGGCTGAAGGACCTGCTGCGGCCGGGCGTGCGCTTCATCAACCGGCAGGCCGGCTCCGGCACCCGGCTGCTGCTCGACATGCTGCTGCGCAAAGAGGGCCTCGACCCAGCGCGCATCAAAGGCTACGAACAGTGCGAGTTCACGCACGCCGCCGTGGCCGCCTTCGTGGCCAGCGGCATGGCCGATGTGGGCTACGGCGTCGAGACGCCCGCGCGCCAGTTCAAGCTCGACTTCGTGCCGAGCCAGAGCGAACGCTACTTCCTGCTGTGCGACGAGCGCTCGCTCGACGCACCGGTGATGCAGCAGATGCTGGCCATTCTTCGTGGTGACGCGTTCAAGCAGGCCGTCGACCGCCTGCCCGGCTACGAGGCGCGCGATTGCGGGCAGGTCATCGAGCTGGACGAGGCCTTCGAGGTGCTCCGAAAGCCGGCGGCGAAGAAGCGGCGCGGTTGAATCGCGCGCTGCTCTGCGTCAGGCGGATGGCGAGCTCAGCTCGGTCTGGATCTCGGTCGTCGCGGTGGTCATCAGCCGGTGCACCGGGCACTTCGACGCCACGTTGAGCAGCTCCTGGCGCTGCGCGTCGGTGAGCGAAGAACCGGTCAGCGTCATCACCGCTTTCAGGCGGTAGGTGCCCTGACGCTCTTCGCTGTCGTCGCGCTCGATGCTCACCTCGATGCCTTCGACCGGAATGTTCTTGCGCTTGGCGTACCACAGCGTGGTGAGCGCCTTGCACGCGCCGAGTGCGCTGTCGTACAACTCGTGCGGCGTCGGCCCGAAGTCTTCGCCGCCGTTCGACTCGGGCTCGTCGACGACGAACGCGTGCTGGCGTATCGCCACCGTGTGCTTCATCTTCGCGCTCGTGTCGCGCGTCACCGTGATCGTCATGCAAAGCTCCTTCGGGTTCGGGGTGTCGACTGTGCCACTCGGCTCTTCATCTTCAATGTGCCCGGCTCCACCATGATTCAGGGAACTGCCCTTCGAGCCACTTCACGAAGCCGCTGACCTTGGTGGGCACGAGGCGCGGCGACGGGTACACGGCATGGATCTCCTGCGCCGGCAAGGCCCAGTCCGCCAGCACCGGCACCACCACGCCCTCACGCACCGAGTCGTGCGCCACGTACCAGGGGAGAGTGGCCAGGCCGAGGTCTGCGCGCGTGGCGGCCAGCAGCGCCGACAGGTTGTTCGAGCGCAGCGGGCCTTTGACGGGAATGGGCATCGGCTGGCCGTCGGCGCCGGTGAAGTGCCAGCGTTCGTCGCCTTGCACGGTGCTGTAAATCAGCGCGTCGTGCTGCGCAAGGTCATGCGGCGTCTTCGGCGTGCCGCGCTTCGCGAGGTAGGCCGGCGTCGCGACCATCACCCACGGGTTGGCGCCGAGGTAGCGAGCACCCAGCGATGAGTCGGCCAGGCGGCCCATGCGCAGTGCGACGTCGATCCCCTGCTCGATCAGGTTCACGTAGCGGTCATCGAAGCTCAGGTCGACCTGGATATCAGGGTGCTCGCGCATGAAGCGCAGCACCAGCGGCACCATCACGCGGCGACCGAAGGCCACCGAGCTGCTGATGCGCAAGGTGCCGCGCACGCGCGATTGCAGCAGTGCGGCGAGGTTGTCTGCCTCTTCGAGTTCGCGTGCGATCACGCAGCACTTCTCGTAGTACAGCGTGCCGATCTCGGTGGGCGTGACGCCTCGCGTGCTGCGATGAAAGAGGCGCGAGCCGAGCCGCTGCTCGAGTTCGGCCACGTGCTTGGTGGCGGTCGGCTGCGTGAGCCCGAGGTCCGATGCGGCCTTGCTGAACGAGCCGGTTTCGACGACGCGGATGAAGAGGCGAATGCCTTGAACGCGGTCCATGCGCGCAATGTAGGCGCAAACGAGAAGGCCATTCCAGCACGGAATATCAGATATCCCCTGACTTGGATTCACAGAGTCGAGCGCCGCACCGACCATGGCCTCGACGATTTCAAGACAAGCCGCTACCGACTCTTTCGGTGGTCAAAAAGGAGACCGATATGGCCCGAATGAAAGCCGTGATGGCTGCTGTGCTCGTGATGGAAAAGGAAGGCATCTCGCAGGCCTTCGGCATCCCAGGTGCTGCGATCAACCCGCTCTACTCCGCCTTGCGCGAGCGTGAATCGATCGCGCACGTGCTGGCCCGCCACGTCGAAGGCGCCTCGCACATGGCCGAGGGCTACACCCGTGCCAAGGCCGGCAACATCGGCGTGTGCATCGGCACCTCCGGTCCGGCGGGCACCGACATGATCACCGGGCTGTACTCGGCACAGGCCGACTCGATTCCCATCTTGTGCATCACCGGCCAGGCGCCGCGCGCGCGCATGCACAAGGAAGACTTCCAGGCGGTGGACATCCAGTCGATCGCCAAGCCCGTGACCAAATGGGCCACGACCGTGCTCGAGCCGGCGCAGGTGCCGCGCGCCTTCCAGCAGGCCTTTCACCTGATGCGCTCCGGCCGCCCGGGCCCGGTGCTGATCGACCTGCCGTTCGACGTGCAGATGGCCGAGATCGAGTTCGACATCGACACCTACGAGCCGCTGCCTGTCTACAAGCCGGCGGCCAGCCGCAGGCAGGTCGAGAAGGCGCTCGAGATGCTCAACGTATCGGACAAACCCCTGCTCGTGGCCGGTGGCGGCATCATCAATGCCGATGCGTCCGAGCTGCTGGTGCAGTTCGCCGAGATCCTCGGCGTGCCGGTGATTCCCACGCTGATGGGCTGGGGCGCCATCCCCGACAAGCACCCGCTGATGGCCGGCATGTGCGGCCTGCAGACCAGCCACCGCTACGGCAACGCCACCATGCTCGCGAGCGACTTCGTGCTCGGCATCGGCAACCGCTGGGCCAACCGCCACACTGGTTCGGTGGAGGTCTACACCAAGGGCCGCAAGTTCGTTCACGTGGACATCGAGCCCACGCAGATCGGCCGCGTCTTCGCGCCCGACTTCGGCATCGTGTCGGATGCCAAGCTGGCGTTGCAGCTCTTCGTCGCGGTGGCGAACGAATGGCTCAAGGCCGGCAAGCTGCGCGACCGTAGCGAGTGGGCCGCCGAGTGCCTCGCGCGCAAGGGCTCCATCGACTACCAGCGCAAGACCAACTTCGACAACGTGCCGATGAAGCCGCAGCGCGTCTACCAGTGCATGAACCGCGCGTTCGGCGAAGACACCTGCTACGTCAGCACCATCGGCCTGAGCCAGATCGCCGGTGCGCAGTTCCTGCATGTCTACAAGCCGCGCAACTGGATCAACTGCGGCCAGGCCGGCCCGCTCGGCTGGACGGGCTCGGCGGCGCTGGGCGTGCGGGTGGCCGACCCGAACCGCGAGATCGTCGCGCTGTCGGGCGACTACGACTTCCAGTTCATGATCGAAGAGCTGGCCGTGGGTGCGCAGTTCAAGCTGCCGTACATCCACATCGTCGTCAACAACAGCTACCTCGGCCTCATCCGCCAGGCGCAGCGCGGCTTCAGCATGGATTACTGCGTTCAGCTTGGTTTCGACAACATCAACACGCCCGAGAGCGACGTGTCGGTGAAGGGCTACGGCGTGGATCACTTGAAGGTGGCCGAAGGCCTGGGCTGCAAGGCCGTGCGTGTGGAGCGCGCCGAAGACATGGGCCCGGCGATCGACCAAGCGCGCGCCTGGATGGCCGAGCACCGCGTGCCGGTGGTCATCGAGGCGATTCTCGAGCGCGTGACCAACATCGCCATGGGCACCGAGATCGACAACATCAACGAGTTCGAAGAGCTTGCGAAGAGCCGCGCCGATGCACCGACCGCGCTCGCGTTGATCGACTGACGACACGAAGAACCCGGAGACATCGCATGCCGAAATTCACCGCCAACCTGACCATGATGTTCAACGAGGCGCCGTTCCTCGAACGCTTCGAGCGGGCTGCCAAGGCGGGCTTTCAAGCCGTGGAGTTCCTGTTCCCGTACGACTTCGCACCCGACACCATCAAGCTGCTGCTCGATCGCCACAAGCTGAAGCTCGTGCTGCACAACCTGCCGGCCGGCAATTGGGCCGCCGGCGAGCGCGGCATTGCCTGCCTGCCTGAGCGGGTGGACGAGTTCCGCGCCGGTGTCGCGCGAGCCATCGACTACGCACGCGTGCTCGGCATGAGCCAGCTCAACTGCCTGGCCGGCAAGGCGCCGCAGGGCGCCGATGAGGCGGTGCTGCGGAGCACCTTCGTGGCCAACCTGCGCTACGCCGCGCGTGAGCTGGGCAACGCGGGCCTCAAGCTGCTGATCGAGCCTATCAACACCTACGACATCCCCGGCTTCTACCTGAACCGCACGCAGCAGGCCATCGACATCCTCGACCAGGTGGGTGCCACCAACGCTTTCGTGCAGTACGACCTCTATCACGCGCAGCGCATGGAAGGCGAGCTGGCGGCCACGGTGCAGAAGCACCTTGCACGCATCGGCCACATCCAGCTGGCCGACAACCCGGGGCGCAACGAGCCGGGCACCGGCGAGATGAATTACCGCCCACCTCGACCGCATCGGCTACGCGGGCTGGATCGGCTGCGAATACAAGCCGGCCACGACGACCGAAGCAGGCCTGGGCTGGCGGCAGCGCCTTGCGCAATGAACACATCCAGAACATCACGCTGGTGGGCGGCTTCGCGTCGTCGAAGGTCCTCGATGTGCACGGCGAAAGCATGATCAGGCGCAGCTTGCTTCGCCTTCAGCGTGTTCGATGACAGCTCCGGTTCACAACCGCGGCTCGCATTAGGGACAACGAGCATGCCGATTTTTTCAAAGTTGACCCGCGTCAAGAGTTTTTGAGCGCAACCCTCCGACAGTGAATTTTGTTTCGAATGCGCGCGTGGCAACACGTTGCCGAGAGAGTCCGACGAAGAGCGGAACGACCGGTCCTCAAGGCGCTTCGACCCTCGTCCACCCCGACACACAGAGACAAAGGACAGCTTCGCCATGAGTCATTCATCTGCCACCATCCCAGCCCACGGCAGCGCCAGCGGGTCAACCGCCGCGGTTCGAAGCCCCGCCTACCGATGGGGGCAGCTGCTCATGGGCATCGTGTGCATGGCCATGATTGCTAACCTTCAATACGGGTGGACCCTGTTCGTCAACCCGATTTCCGACAAGCATGGCTGGAGCCGGGCTGCCATTCAGGTGGCGTTCACGATCTTCGTGCTGACCGAAACCTGGCTGGTGCCGATCGAGGGTTACCTGGTCGACCGCTTCGGCCCGAGCCCGGTGGTGCTGGTCGGCGGCATCTTGTGCGGCCTCGGCTGGGCGATGAACTCGGTGGCCGACTCGCTGACCATGCTTTACATCGCCGCGGCCGTGGGCGGTGTCGGTGCCGGTGCGGTGTACGGAACCTGCGTCGGCAATGCGCTGAAGTGGTTCCCGGATCGGCGAGGCCTCGCGGCGGGCTTGACGGCCGCGGGCTTCGGTGCCGGCTCGGCGCTGACCATCGTGCCGATCTCGGCCTTCATCAAGTCGAGCGGCTACGAAGCGGCCTTTCTTTACTTCGGCATCGGCCAGGGCCTGATCGTGTTCCTGATCTCCTGGGCGCTGACGCGTGCTCCCGATCACCCGAAGAAGTCGGCCGAGATCTCCGTCCAGCAGACCCAGCGCGACTACAGCCCGACCGAGATCGTGCGCAAGCCGGTGTTCTGGGTGATGTATGCCATGTTCGTGATGGTGGCCGCCGGCGGCCTGATGGCCACGGCCCAGCTCGGCCCGATCGCGAAGGACTTCAAGATCGGCGACATCCCGGTGAACATCATGGGCCTGGTGCTGCCGGCGCTGACCTTCGCACTGGCGATCGACCGCGTGCTCAACGGCTTGACGCGGCCGTTCTTCGGCTGGGTGTCGGACCAGATCGGCCGCGAGCAGACCATGTTCATCGCCTTCGCGCTCGAAGCGGTCGGCATCCTGCTGCTCTACAAGTTCGGCCAGAACCCGGTTGCCTTCGTGATCCTCACCGGCCTGGTGTTCTTCGCCTGGGGCGAGATCTACAGCCTGTTCCCGTCGACCTGCGCCGACACCTTCGGCTCCAAGTACGCGGCGGCCAACGCCGGCATGCTGTACACGGCCAAAGGCACGGCGTCGCTGCTGGTCCCCTTGTCGAGCGTGCTGGCCTCGGCGACCGGAGGGTGGGAGACGGTGTTCATCGTTGCCAGCCTGATGAACGCGACGGCTGCGCTGATGGCGTGGTTCGTGCTGAGGCCCATGCGGCGCGCCCACATGAACAAGGCCTGAGGAAGCCTGGAGCCAGTTCCCCCGCGCCGGCCCGCTGCGTGCACCTGATTCGGGTGCATGCAGCGGGCCGGCGCACTTGCATCAGGCGTTTGCTCGGTGCACCCCGGGTGCGTGGCTGAACGGGGCTGCATTCGGGTAACGAATTTATTTTCGGTTTAGCTTCGTATCAACCCTGATATAGCATTCCCGAAAAGTTGACCGTGATCAAGCCGAATCCTCGAGACTCGGCCGCAGCATTCATCTTGAGAATCGGTACAGCTTTTCAAAGCGACGTGCATCGTAAACACACACAGGACACCCACAGGAGAACGCATGATCAAGAGACTCTTTTCGCGCGCGCAGCCAAGACCGATTCACCTTTGCCTCGGCGCCTTGCTGGCGCTGGCGGTCTCGGCACCGGTGCTGGCCTGGGAGCCGACCAAGCCGGTTGAATTCGTCGTGCCCGCGGGCACGGGCGGTGGTGCCGACCAGATGGCGCGCCTGGTTCAAGGCATCGTCATCAAGCACAAGCTGATGAAGGAGCCGCTGATCGTCGTCAACAAGTCGGGCGGCGCGGGGGCCGAAGGCTTCCTGTCGGTGAAAGAAGCGAAGGGCGATCCGCACAAGATCATCATCACGCTGTCGAACCTGTTCACCACGCCGCTCGCCACCGGCGTGCCCTTCAACTGGAAGGACATGACCCCCGTTGCGATGCTGGCGCTCGACCAGTTCGTGCTGTGGACCAACGCCGACCAGCCCTACAAGTCGGCCAAGGAATACATCGCCGCGGTGAAGGCCGCCGGCCCGAACAAGTTCAAGATGGCCGGCACCGGCTCCAAGCAGGAAGACCAGATCATCACGGTCGCCATCGAGAAGGCCACCGGCACCAAGTTCATCTACGTGCCTTTCAAGGGCGGCGGCGAGGTGGCGGTGCAGCTGGTGGGCGGCCATGTGGATTCGACCGTCAACAACCCGATCGAGGCGGTGGCCCAGTGGCGCGCCGGCAAGCTGCGCGCGCTCTGCGTGTTCGACCATGAGCGCATGCCGTTCAAGGCCAAGGTGACCGATACGCAGTCGTGGAACGACATCCCCACCTGCAAGGAAGCCGGTGTGCCGACCGACTACACCATGCTGCGCGGCATCTTCATGGCGCCGGGCGTGACGCCCGACCAGCTGGCCTTCTACGTCGACCTGCTGACCAAGGTGCGCGCCACGCCCGACTGGGCCGAGTACCTCGAGAAGGGTGCCTTCAACTCGACCTTCATGACCGGCGCGCCGTTCACCAAGTGGCTTGAAGGTGCCGAGGCGGCTCATCGCACCTTGATGACCGAAGCCGGCTTCCTCGCCGCCAAGTAACCGGCTACCGGCGAAGCAGAACAGCCAGTCCATCGCAACGCGTGTGGGCTGGCGGTGGTGCCGCGCGCGTGTGACCTCACCGTCTTCACAGGAGTTGCATGAACAACGAAGAAAACACCGAGGGAACCGGCACCGGCGTCGCCACCTGCTACGTCGAGGCCGTGGTGGCGGCGCTGCTGCTGCTGGTCGGGATCGTGGTGATCGTCGAGAGCCGCCGGCTCGGCGCGGGGTGGACGAGCGACGGGCCCGGCTCGGGCTACTTCCCCTTCATCATCGGCGTGATCATCGCCATCTCGAGCGTCGGCATGCTGTACCAGTCGCTGCTCAGCAAGAACAAGAACACCGAGGTGTTCGTCGACACCGTGCAGATCAAGCGCGTGATGTCGGTGCTGCTGCCGGCCGCGGTCTATGTTCTGGCCGTGAGCTTCCTCGGTTTGTACGTGGCCTCGGCAATCTACATTGCCTTGTTCATGATCATCCTCGGCAAGTACTCGTGGTTGAAGAGCATCGTGGCGGCGCTGGCCGTCAACACGCTGTTCTTCTTCATGTTCGAAGTGTGGTTCAAGGTGCCCTTGTTCAAGGGTTCGCTCGACCCCCTGCGCTTCCTCGGTTACTGACAGTTCTGGAGCACACGCGAAATGGAAGAAATCAGCGCCCTGCTGCAGGGCTTTTCGGTGATCCTGACCCCGATGAACATCGGCCTGATGTTCGTGGGGATCATCCTTGGCGTGCTCATCGGCGTGCTGCCTGGGCTGGGCGGCGCCAATGGCGTGGCCATCCTGCTGCCGCTCACGTTCACGATGTCGCCCACCTCGGCCATCATCATGTTGTCGTGCATCTATTGGGGTGCGTTGTTCGGCGGGGCGATCACCTCGATCCTGTTCAACATCCCCGGTGAGCCGTGGTCGGTGGCGACCACTTTCGACGGCTACCCGATGGCGCAGAAGGGCCAGGCCGGCGCGGCGCTGACGACGGCTTTCACCTCGTCCTTCGTCGGCGCGCTGGTGGCGGTGATCATGATCACCTTCCTCGCGCCGCTGGTGGCGAAGTTCGCGCTCAAGTTCGGCTCGCCCGAGTTCTTCGCGGTGTACCTGCTGACCTTCTGCAGCTTCGTCGGCATGGGCAAGGGCTCGCCGTTCAAGATATTGGTGTCGATGGCGTTCGGCTTCGCGCTGGCTGCAGTCGGCATGGACACCGTGACCGGCCAGCTGCGCCTGACCTTCGGCCAGCCCGAGTTGATGCGCGGCTTCGACTTCCTGATCGCGGTGATCGGCCTCTTCGGCATCGGCGAGATTTTGCTGTCCATGGAAGAGGGGCTCAAGTTCTCCGGCAAGACTGCCAAGATCGACCCGAAAGTGGTGCTGCAGACTTGGAAGCAACTGCCGCAGTACTGGGTCACCTCGCTTCGCAGCTCGCTGGTCGGCATCTGGATGGGCATCACCCCCGGCGGTGCCACGCCGGCTTCGTTCATGAGCTACGGCCTGGCGAAGAAGATGTCGCGCAACGGGCCGAAATTCGGCACCGGCGAGATGGAAGGCGTGATCGCCCCCGAGACCGCGGCCCACGCAGCCGGCACCAGCGCGCTGCTGCCGATGCTGGCGCTGGGCATCCCCGGCTCGCCGACCGCGGCGGTGCTGCTGGGTGGCCTGCTGATCTGGGGTTTGCAGCCCGGGCCGCTGCTGTTCGTCGAACAGAAAGACTTCGTGTGGGGTTTGATCGCCAGCATGTACCTCGGCAACGTGGTCGGGCTCATCGTCGTGCTGAGCACGGTGCCGCTGTTCGCGTCGATCCTGCGCATTCCGTTCTCGATCATTGCGCCGGTGATCATCGTCATCTGTGCGATCGGGGCCTACACGGTGCACAACGCGATGCTCGACATCTGGTTCATGCTTGGCTTCGGCGTGGCGGGCTACCTCTTCAAGAAGCTCGACATTCCGTTGGCGCCGCTCGTTCTCGCGCTGGTGCTGGGCGACAAGGCCGAAGACTCGTTCCGACAGGCGATGCTGGTGTCGCAGGGCGACGTGGGGATCATGTTCTCCAACCCGCTGGTCGGGGGCATCACGACCCTGGCCCTGACTCTCCTGTTCTGGCCGCTGATCTCCAAGGGCATTGCGATGATCAAGCCGGCCAAGCCCGACGAGTTCGCTGCCGAGCGCCCGGTGGATTGAAAAAGGAGCTGCCATGCCCGTGATCGCCATGACCCAGGAAATGGGTTCGCTCGCCAAGGACGTCGCGCTGCAACTCGCGCAGACCCTGAACCTGGCGGTCATGCGCCACGAGGTCGTCGACCATGTGGCGGAGAAGATGAACGTGCCCAAGAGCCTGATCAACCGCTTGCGCGGCGGCAAGGCGGGCATGGTGGAGCGTTTGACCACCGACCAGGGCAGCGTGGCGCTCTACACCGCCGAAGAGTTGTTCGCGCTGGCCGATCGCGGCAACGTGGTCTTGCGCGGCTGGGGCGCGACCTGCCTGCTGCGCCCGGTGCCGCATGTCGTGTGCGTCAGGGTCACACGTTCGCTGAAGAACCGCGTGGAGTGGCTGATGGGCCACCTGGAAACCGACGACGCCGAGTTCGCCGAAGCCGAGGTCCGCCGCAGCGACCAGGCGCACAGCTCGCGCATGAACGACCTGTACGGCGTGACCTGGGGCGACTCGCGGCTCTATGACCTGGTGCTCAACACCGACCGCGTCTCGGTCGAGAGTTGCGTCGAACAGATCGCAACCCTGGTGCGGCGCCCCGAGTTCGCCGAGACGCCGCAATCCAAGGCCTTGCTGGCCAACATGGCGCTCGAGGCGCGCGTTCAGGTGGCCCTCAAGGACCACGCCGCCACGAACGACATCAACATCACCGTGAGCGCGGACGAAGGCAAGCTCACGCTGCAAGGCATCGTTCTCAACAGCGAGGAGCGAACGCAGGCGGAAAGCGTGGCCACCGGTGTGGCCGGCGTGGCGAGCGTGGACAACCAGCTGCGCCTGATGGCGAGTTCAAGGCGTTTCGCTTCGGCGAAGTACACCTGACGGAGCGCCGGCCGGGCGATATCAGGCCTTGCTGCGCTTCTTCAGCCGGCTCAGGGTTTCGGCCGAGAGGTTCAGGTAGGACGCCAGTTCCTTGCTGGGGATGCGATCGACCAGCTCGGGGTGCTTGCGCATGAAGCGCTCCAGGCGCCCGGGTGCGTCGAGCAGGTGCAGCGTGATGGTGTGGGCCATGATTTCGCTCATGCCGCGCATCACGTAGTACTCGAACAGTTCCTTCGTCGTGGCGTGGCGGTTCAGGAACGCGATCCATTCCTTGAGCGGCAGGCTGGCCACGCGCGCCTTGGTGACGCACACGATGCCGTAGGGCGTGGGGGTGCCCAGGCGCATGGCGGCATAGCTCGTCTCCATGTCGCGCTCGTCCGCAAAGCGCAGGATCATCTCCTTGCCTTCTTTGTTGGAGACGACGCGCTTCAAGATGCCGTCGATGATGAAGTACTGCTCCATCTCGCGCACGCCCTGGTGCAGCAGGAAGTCTCCCTTGTTGCAGTCGACGATGACGAGGTGCGGCTCCAGCTCTGCGCGATCTTCTTCGTTCAAACCCTCCAGCGCCACGTTCTGCTTGAGCTGGAGATTGATGACGTTCCGTTCGGGATGGTTCGCGAGCAAGGTCATGAAGAGGCCGTCATTCCTGATAGAGCCGAGCCCTGCGCCGAAGAAACTCGAATGACGTTTTTCCCGGGATGGGTATCGAACAGCGAAGCTGCTGCAGCGAGAAGAAACATGGCGCAAAACCAGGGCGCTCAGCGGTCCATTTTTCGAAAGTTGACCGCGGTCAATTCGTAGAACAGCGATCGATTTCTATGATACCCCCCGACGATGCAAAACCCCGTACCCCGGCACTCAGCGGGGCGGCGACACCCGCCTTCGGAGGTCGCTGCCGCACGTTGCTGCGCGACCCTTGTAGCAGCCAAAACGAAGAGACGCACACCATGACAAACGACAGCCAAGCCAGCGAGCAGACCGACGGGTTCCACCTGCTCATCGACGCCCTGAAGCTCAACGGCATCGACACGATCTTTGCCCTGCCCGGCATCCCCATCACCGACCTCACGCGCATGTCGCAAGCCGAAGGCCTGCGCGTCATTTCGTTCCGCCACGAGCAGCACGCCGGCAACGCCGCCGCGGCGGCGGGCTTCCTGACGCAGAAGCCCGGCATCTGCATGACGGTGTCGGCACCGGGCTTTCTGAACGGCCTGACGGCGCTGGCCAACGCCACGACCAACTGCTTCCCGATGATCCTCATCAGCGGATCGAGCGAGCGCGAGATCGTCGACCTGCAGCAAGGCGACTACGAAGAGATGGACCAGCTCGCGATCGCCAAGCCGCTGTGCAAGGCGGCCTTCCGCGTGCTGCATGCCGAAGACATCGGCGTGGGCGTGGCGCGTGCCATCCGCTCGGCGCTGTCGGGCCGCCCGGGCGGCGTGTACCTCGACCTGCCGGCCAAGCTGTTCGCGCAGACCATGGACGCGGCAGCCGGCAAGAAGTCGCTGATCAAGGTGGTCGACCCTGCGCCGCGCCAGATCCCGGCGCCCGATTCGGTTCAACGCGCGCTCACGCTGCTCAAGAGCGCCAAGCGCCCGCTGATCGTGCTGGGCAAGGGCGCGGCATACGCGCAGGCCGATGCCGACGTTCGCGCGCTGGTCGAGAAGAGCGGCATCCCCTACCTGCCGATGTCCATGGCCAAGGGCTTGCTGCCCGACACGCACAACCAGTCGGCATCGGCCGCTCGCTCGTATGCGCTGGCCGAGGCCGACGTGGTGCTGCTGGTCGGCGCGCGGCTGAACTGGCTGCTGTCGCACGGCAAGGGCAAGACCTGGGGCGAACCCAGCTCGAAGCAGTTCATCCAGATCGACATCTCGCCCACCGAGATGGACAGCAACGTGCCGATCGCCGCGCCGCTGGTCGGCGACATCGGCTCGTGCGTGGCCGCGCTGGTAGCCGGCATGGGCTCCAACTGGGCCAAGCCGCCGACCGAGTGGACGCAGGGGCTGGCCGAGCGCAAAGACAAGAACCTGTCGAAGATGGCCGCCACGCTGGCGCTGACGCCTTCGCCGATGAACTTCCACAGCGCGCTGAACGTGATCCGCAATGCGGTGAAGGCGCGGCCCGATGCGATCGTCGTCAACGAAGGCGCGAACACGCTCGACTTCGCGCGCAGCATCGTCGACATGTACGAGCCGCGCAAGCGCCTTGACGTGGGCACCTGGGGAATCATGGGCATCGGCATGGGCTTCGCCGTGGCTGCCGCGGTGACCACCGGCAAGCCGGTGATCGCGATCGAAGGCGACAGCGCCTTCGGCTTCAGCGGCATGGAAGTCGAGACCATCTGCCGCTACAACCTGCCGGTCTGCGTGATCGTCTTCAACAACAACGGCATCTACAAGGGCACCGACGTGAACCCGCGTGGCGGCGACGTCGCGCCCACGGTGTTCGTGAAGAACGCCCGCTACGAAATGATGATGCAGGCCTTCGGCGGCGTGGGCGTTCTCGCCAACACCACCGAAGAACTGGCCAAGGCGCTGGAAGAAGCGGTTTCCTCCGGCAAGCCGACGCTGATCAACGCCGTCATCGACGAAACGGCCGGCACCGAGAGCGGCCGCATCACGAGCCTGAATCCTCAGAGCGCCAAGAAGAAGTAACCCAGCCAACACTAGGAGTATTGACATGAGCAACCTGCCACTCAAGGGCATCAAGATCATCGACTTCACGCACGTCCAGGCCGGCCCGGCCTGCACTCAAATGCTGGCTTGGTTTGGTGCCGACGTCATCAAGCTGGAGCGCCCCGGTGCTGGCGACGTGACGCGCAGCCAGCTGCGCGACATCCCGAACGCCGACGCGCTGTACTTCACCATGCTCAACAGCAACAAGCGTTCGCTGACGCTGAACACCAAAGCGGCCGAGGGCAAGGAAGTGCTGGAGAAGCTGATCCGCGAGTCCGACGTGATGGTCGAGAACTTCGGCCCCGGCGCGCTCGACCGTATGGGCTTCACCTGGGAGCGCATCCAGGAACTCAACCCCGGCATGATCCTGGCGTCGGTGAAGGGCTTCTCCGACGGCCACCACTACGAAGACCTGAAGGTCTACGAGAACGTGGCGCAGTGCGCCGGCGGTGCGGCATCGACCACCGGCTGGTGGAAGGGCGAGAACTCGCAGCCGACGATCAGCGCGGCCGCGCTGGGCGACAGCAACACCGGCATGCACCTGGCCATCGGCATCCTCACGGCCATCATCGGCCGCCAGGCGACCGGCAAAGGCCAGAAGGTCGCCTGCTCGATGCAAGACGCGGTGCTGAACCTGTGCCGCGTGAAGATGCGCGACCAGCAGCGCCTCGAGAAGGTCGGCTACCTGGAGGAGTACCCGCAGTACCCCCACGAGATGGATGCGTTCAAGGACAAGGTGACACCGCGCGGCGGCAACGCCGGCGGCGGCGGCCAGCCGGGCTGGATACTGAAATGCAAGGGCTGGGAGACCGACCCGAATGCCTACATCTACTTCACGGTACAGGGCCACGCCTGGGAGCCGATCTGCGACGCGCTCGGCAAGCCCGAGTGGAAAACCGACCCGGCCTACACCACGGCCCGTGCGCGCCAGCCGCACATCGAAAAGATCTTCGCCACCATCGAAGACTTCATCAAGGACAAGACCAAGTTCGAGGCCGTCGACATCTTCCGCAAGTTCGACATCCCTTGCGCGCCGGTGCTGTCGATGAAAGAACTGCTGCGCGACGAGTCGCTGCGCGCGAGCGGCTCGATCGTCGAGGTCGACCACAAGGAGCGCGGCAAGTACTTCACCATCGGTAGCCCGATCAAGTTCTCCGGCTTCAAGCCCGAGGTCGTTGGTTCGCCCTTGCTGGGCGAGCACAGCGACGAGGTGCTCGCCGAACTGGGCTACAGCAAAGAGCAGATCGCTGCTTTGCACAAGTCCGAAGTGGTCTGACGCGCACGGGAGCCGCTTTGCAATCGAACGTCGATCTGACACAGCTCGTTGCCGGGGCCGGCGACGCGATCATGGTTTGCGATGCGAAGGGGGCTATCACGTTGTGGAATCAGTCCGCCGAGCGCATCTTCGGCTTCACCGAAGCCGAGGCGCTCGGGCAGTCGCTGGACCTGATCATTCCGCAGCGCCAGCGTCAACGGCACTGGGACGGCTACCACAAGACGATGGAAACGGCGGTCACCAAGTACGGTGCCGACGTTCTGCGCGTGCCTGCCCTGCACAAAGAGGGGCACACCTTGTCGATCGCCTTCACGGTGTCGATGATTTTCTCGGCCGACAAAAAGGTCAGCGGCATCGTCGCGATCGTCCGCGACGAAACCGCCCGATTTGCCGAAGAACGCGAACTGCGCAAACGTCTGGTAGAAATGGAGGTCAAGACAACTGGAAGCAAGCAATGAGCAAGGCACTCGACGGCGTTCGCATTCTCGATTTCACCCACGTCCAATCCGGACCCACCTGTACCCAGCTGCTGGCCTGGTTCGGGGCCGACGTGATCAAGGTCGAGCGGGCCGGCGAAGGTGACGCCACCCGCGGCCAGCTGCGCGACATCCCCGGTGTGGACAGCCTCTACTTCACGATGCTGAACCACAACAAGCGCTCGATCACGCTCGACACCAAGAAGCCGAAAGGCAAGGAGGTGCTCGACACGCTGATCAAGACCTGTGACGTGCTGGTCGAGAACTTCGCCCCCGGCGCGCTCGACCGCATGGGCATCACCTGGGAACACATCCAGAAGCTCAACCCACGCATGATCGTGGCCTCTGTCAAGGGGTTCGGGCCGGGCAAATACGAAGAATGCAAGGTCTACGAGAACGTGGCGCAATGCGCCGGCGGCGCGGCCTCGACCACCGGCTTCGATGACGGCCCGCCCGTCGTGACCGGCGCCCAGATCGGCGACAGCGGCACCGGCCTGCACCTGGCGCTGGGCATCGTGGCGGCGCTCTATCAACGCAACAGCACCGGGCGCGGCCAGAAGGTGCTGGCGCCCATGCAAGACGCGGTGCTCAACCTCTGCCGCGTGAAGCTGCGCGACCAGCAGCGGCTGGACCGCACCGGCACCATGCACGAGTACCCGCAGTACCCCGATGGCGCTTTCGGCGAGGCGGTGCCCCGCGCCGGCAATGCGTCCGGCGGGGGTCAGCCCGGCTCCATCTTGAAGTGCAAGGGTTGGGAGACTGACCCCAACGCCTACATCTACTTCATCACGCAAGGCGCCGTGTGGTCTGCGGTGTGCAAGGTGATCGGCGAAGAAAGCTGGATCGACGACGAGGCCTATGCCACGCCGGCGGCGCGCCTGCTGCACCTGAAACCCATCTTCGCGCGCATCGAAAAATGGACCATGACCAAGACGAAGTTCGAGGCCATGGAGATATTGAACAAGTACGACATTCCCTGCGGCCCGATTCTTTCGATGAAAGAGATTGCCGAAGACGAATCCCTGCGCAAGACCGGCACGATCGTCGAGGTCGACCACCCCACACGGGGTAAATACCTGACGGTGGGTAACCCGATCAAGATGTCGGACAGCGCCACCGACGTGACGCGTTCACCGCTGTTGGGCGAGCACACCGAAGAGGTGCTCACGCAGCTGGGCTACAGCGCCGATGACCTGGCCATGCTGCGCGCCGAGCGCGTGATCTGAGATTCGCGCTCTGGGCGGCCGCGGCCGCCCGGCCCCAGGCTTGACCCAAACCAATCCATAACCTGTGGAGAATGGATTTGATAAATTACTTTAACTATTAATTATGGATCGGTGATCCTACATTTTGAACCTGCTCGCCAACTTTGATTTATCAACTGCGGCAGCCAAGTTCAAAGGAGAAGATCGTGGCCCATGGTTTGCAAGCTCATTCCGCCCAAGACGAAGAATTGAATGCCTATAACGCGGCATTCTATGAATTGGGTTTTCGATGGCATTGGGACAGTGATACCTATAACGAACTGGTAAATCACAGCCCGAATACCACCGAGCGGGTGCGCCATTACCTCCAAAGCCGCCAGGCGCATCTCTTGAGAGCGTATGACGCGGACTTTCTGGTCGATGCCATTCAAGCCAAAAAGGCCCTGCTGATCAGGAACTGGACGGCCCAGGGCTCGGGGCGCCACGCCCAGTTCGATTGGTCCGAAACGCTGGGCGGCGAATTGGGCGTGTGAATTGCATGGGTCGGATCGGCTCGACCCACTCAACGACAATGTCCAACGCCATCGGCTCCGGCTTTCCCTGGGGCGGGCTGTTCCAACAGAGAAAAACCGCACCATGCACCTTCGCTGGATCCGCTTCGAACACGCCGGTCAAATCAGTTTCGGGACGCTCGAGGGCGACACCGTCCACCAGCGCCAGGGCGACATGTACGGCTCGTCCGAGCCGACGGGAGCCGTCTTCGCACTGAGCGACGTGAAGTTGCTCACGCCCTCGGCGCCGAGCAAGGTTGTCGCGATGTGGAACAACTTCCACGCGCTGGGCGCCAAGCTGAACCTGCCGGTCCCTGCCGAGCCGTTGTATTTTCTGAAGTCGCCGAACTCCTTTCTCGCGGCCAACGAGGTCATTCGCAAACCGCTGTGCGACGGCAAGGTGGTGTTCGAGGGCGAACTCGGCATCGTGATCGGCAAGACCTGCACGGCGGTGGCCGAATCGGAGGCGCTCTCGCACGTGTTCGGCTACACCTGCGCCAACGACGTGACGGTGGCCGACATCCTCAACCGCGACGCGTCGTTCGCGCAGTGGACCCGCGCCAAGGGCTTCGACACCTTCTGCCCGATGGGCCCGGCGGTGGCAAGCGGGCTCGACCCGTCCACGCTCACCGTGACCACCGTGCTCAACGGCGACGTTCGCCAGAGCTACCCGATCAGCGACATGCGCTTCTCGGTCCAGCAGCTGGTCAGCCTGATCTCCTTCGACATGACGCTCTATCCGGGCGACGTTATCCTGTGCGGCACATCGGTCGGCGTCGGCTCGATGAAGCCCGGCAGCCTCGTCGAGGTCGAGATCGGCGGCATCGGCAAGCTCAGCAACCGCTTCGATTAGGGCTCGCACCAGAATTCAACAACGGGAGTTCGACATGAAGATTGCAGTCATAGGCGCCGGCGCCATCGGCGGCCTGGTGGGCGCGAAGCTCGCCCTGGCCGGCGAAGACGTCACGTTCATCGTGCGCGGCGCCAACCTCGACGCCATCCGCGACAACGGCATCAAGCTGATCTCGGCCGAAGGCGGCGAGCAGGTGGCCCGCAACGTGAAGGCCACGAACGACTACGCCGCGGCGGGGCCGCAAGACATCGTCATCCTTGCGATGAAGGCCCACCAGGTCGAGGCGGTCGCGAACGACGTGCCCAAGCTGTTCGGCCCCGACACCGTGGTGGTGACGATGCAAAACGGCGTCCCCTACTGGTACTTCCACAAGCACGGCGGAGCGCTCGCCGGCAGCACCGTGCGCAGCGTGGACCCGCACGGCCTCGTCGGCGAGAAGATTCCGGCAGACCGCGTGATCGGCTGCGTGGTGTACCCCGCCTCCGAGCTGATCGCGCCGGGTGTGGTCAAGCTCATCGAAGGCGATCGTTTCCCGGTCGGCGAACTCGACGGGTCCACGAGCGAGCGCGTCAACCGGGTTTCGGCCTGCCTGACCCAGGCGGGCTTCAAGTCGCCGGTGCTCGACAACATCCGCGCCGAGATCTGGCTCAAGCTCTGGGGCAACCTGACCTTCAACCCGATCAGCAGCCTGGCCCATTCGACGCTGGTCGACATCTGCCAGTACCCCCTCACGCGCGAGCTGGCCTCGGCCATGATGCGCGAGGCGCAGGCCGTCGCCAACAAGCTCGGTATCGAGTTCCGCGTGACGCTGGAGAAGCGCATTGCCGGCGCCGAGAAGGTCGGCAAGCACAAGACCTCGATGCTGCAAGACGTCGAAGCTGGCCGCGCGCCGGAGATCGATGCGCTGGTCGGTGCCGTGGTCGAACTGGCACGCCTGACGGAAACGCCGACGCCGCACATCGACACGGTGTACGCGCTGGTCAAGCTGCTGGCGCAAACCATGGACGCGCAGGGCGGGCACGTTCGGCTGACTGCCGCGAGCTGAGGCGCAGAGCGCTCGCATCGCGCCTTCTTCACCGAGGCGCGATGCGTTCATGCCTCCCGGCTGCCTTTATTCACGCCGACTGTCCGCGGCCTACCTGCTGAGCAAAGAGCACGGGCGAGGCCGGTTTTCACATCAATTGGAATTGCACGGCCGTTCGACGCTCGAAACCCCTGATGTGAGCCGTGTCAGGCATGCGTCAGAATCGCCCCTTCATGCAAGAGTTGCATTCGGAGCAGAAGATGGAAAAGACATGGCTCAAGCAATACCCCGCAGGCGTGCCTGAGCAGATCGACGTTGGTCAGTACGCGTCTCTCACCGCGCTGATCGAGGAGGCCTTCAAGAAATACGCAAGCCGGCCTGCCTACAAGTTCATGGGCAAGAGCTTCAGCTTTGCCCTGGTCGACGAACAGTCGCGGGCGTTCGCGGCCTACCTGCAGTCGCAGGGCCTGGAGAAGGGCGACCGCGTGGCCATCATGATGCCCAACGTGCCCCAGTACCCCGTCGCAGTCGCAGGCATCCTGCGCGCCGGCCTGGTGGTGGTGAACGTGAACCCCTTGTACACACCACGCGAACTCGAGCACCAGCTGAAGGATTCGGGCGCCAAGGCCATCGTCATCATCGAGAACTTCGCTGCCACGCTGCAAGCGTGTTATGCCGCGGTGCCCACCAAGAAGGTCATCCTGGCCAGCATGGGTGAAATGCTCGGCTTCCCGAAGGGGCTGATCGTCAACTACGTGGTGCGCAAGGTGAAGAAGCTGGTGCCGGCCTTCACACTGCCCGGCGCAGTGCACTTCAACGACGCGGTGGCCGCCGGCCGCAAGGCGGCCTACCGCGCCCCCGATCTCAAGCCGACCGACATCGCCGTGCTGCAGTACACCGGCGGCACCACCGGCGTGAGCAAGGGCGCCGTGCTTCTGCACAGCAATCTGGTGGCCAACACCTTGCAGTGCGAAGCCTGGTACCAGCCGGCCTTGAAGAGGATACCCGCGGGCGAACAGGTGTTGACGGTGTGCGCGCTGCCGCTGTATCACATCTTCGGTTTCACCTCGAACATGATGCTGTCGATGCGCATGGGCGGCTGCAACATCCTGATCCCCAACCCGCGCGACATTCCGGCGGTGTTCAAGGAGATTGCGCATGAGCGCGTGCACAGCTTCCCGGCGGTGAACACGCTGTTCAACGCGATGGCCAACCACCCCGAGTTCGGCACCGTCGACTGGAGCAACCTCAAGATTTCAGTCGGCGGCGGCATGGCCGTGCAGCAGGCCACGGCCAAGCTGTGGCTGGAGAAGACCGGCAGCCCGATCTGCGAAGGCTATGGCCTGTCGGAGACCTCGCCCTCGGCCACCTGCAACCCGGCCGATAGCAACGCCTTCACCGGCACCATCGGCTTGCCGCTGCCCAACACCGAACTGGCCTTGCTCGACGACGACGGCAAGGAAGTGCCCGCCGGCATGCCGGGCGAGATCGCCATCCGCGGCCCGCAGGTCATGGCCGGCTACTGGCAGCGCCCGGACGAGACGGCCAAGTCGATGACGTCCGACGGCTACTTCCGCACCGGCGACATCGGCACGGTGGACGCGCGCGGCTACTTCCGAATCGTCGACCGCAAGAAAGACATGATCCTGGTCAGCGGTTTCAACGTCTACCCGACCGAGATCGAAGACGTGGTGACGCAGATGCCCGGCGTCCGTGAATGCGCTGCGGTGGGTGTGCCCGACGCCAAGGCCGGCGAGGCGGTGAAGCTGGTGATCGTACGCAGCGACCCAGCCATCACCGAGGCCGATGTGCGGGCCTACTGCGAAGCCAACATGACGGGCTACAAGCGGCCCAAGATCATCGAATTCCGCAATGACCTGCCGAAGTCGCCGGTCGGCAAGATTCTTCGCCGCGAACTCCGCGAGAAAGCCTGATTCCCCGTGCCCGGCGTCGAAATTGCTTCACTGCTGGGTGGGGGAATCGTGAAAACTTGGCGCGACAAGGGGTCTAATGCGGAACGTTGTCATACAGAAAGTACCCAACTAAAGAATAGGGTGCACAAACGACGCACAGTCGCAAGTGCGACGATGTTATTCACGGGAGTTCGCCAGTGATCTGGTCCAAGACTGACGCGGGAAGAACTGAAATGCAGGCGCGTGCTCTGGTCAAGGAGCGCAGCCAACGCAATCTCTTGCTTCTGATCGACGGCGCCAAGACCGAGGAAATGCTGTTGGCCAACGTCGTCGGCATCAAGCCCGAGGACTTCAAGTTTCTTGAGTCGCTGGGCTTGATCGCACCCGTTGCAGGCTCGTCGTCGAGCCGTTCCCACGCTTCGTCCTCGTCTGCCTCTTCCAGCAGCGCCCCGGCTCCCGCGGAAGACGCCGAAGAGCATTTCCTCGACTACTCCGAATTCACCGCTGCCCTCACGCAGCTGATTTCCAGCGAACTCGGCTTGCGCGGTTTCACGCTCACGCTGGCGGTCGACAAGGCCAGCAGCATCGAAGAGCTGCGCGACGTAGCCACCCGCGTGATCGACCAGATCCGCGATCGCAAGGGCCTGCCTGCCGCCGAAAAGGCACGGCGCACGCTGTTCGGTGCCTGACCTGCCGCCCCTGCTGCGGCCGGAATCTCCTCGATGACGTTTCTGCGCAGCCTGCTGCACGGCTTGCGGCGCGTCCTTCGCGGCGTGCTGCTGGTGTTGGCGGCGGCGATCCTCTTCATCGAGGAATGGGGCTGGCGGCCGCTCACCGCGTGCATGGCCTGGGTGGCGAAGTGGCCGCCGCTCGCGCGGATGGAAGCCGCCATTCGCGGTGTGTCGCCGAGGTGGGCGCTGGTGCTGTTCATCGTGCCGGCCTCGCTGTTGTTCCCGATCAAGCTGGTGGCGCTGTGGCTGATCCACCGTGGCCACACGGCGCTGGGGCTGGGGGTGATCATCGCTGCCAAGCTCGTGGGCACGGCACTCGTCGGCCGCCTGTTCGTGCTGACCGAATCGCAGCTGATGCAGTTCGCGTGGTTCGTGCGGGCGCTGACGTGGTGGCGCGCAACCAAGGAGCGCGTGAAGGCGGCCATCAAACGCTCCGAGGGCTGGCGCATTGCCCAGGTGCTGAAGCGGCGCGGGCGCATCTTGTTCAGGCGCTTCTCGCGCTAGGAGGCTGCCGGGCTTTGGCGCGGGCCTGACCCCAACCCGAGAGCCTCCTAGAATCCCCACCCTGCCACCAACCGAGTCTCACCTTGGACCTCAAACTGCCCATCACCATCACCGACGAGTTGAGCGACAGCGTCATCAAGTCGACCGGCATGCTGGACCTGGCCAGCGGCGAGATCCGCAGCGTGGAGTACGAGGACTACGACGCCTCGACCATGGGCCTGCCGGCCGAGAACGAGGAGTACGAGTTCACCTCGGGCACGCTGTCCAACGGCAAGAAGGACGTGGAGTTCGGCATCCAGGTGAACCTGGCCACCGGCCAGTATTCGGTGACGCCGAACGAGCTGCTGGAGCTGAAAGGCCGCGCGGCCAAGCTCTTCACCCTGGCGCCCGGCGAAACCACGCGGCCTGAAGCGCGGCCGGGCGCGGCAGCCGCCAAGGCCGCCGCGCCGGCCAAGCGCAGGCCGCGCTAACTGATCGTCTGCGGGCCGACCTCGAGCTTGCCGTGGTCGCCGCGGCTGCGCTGCAGGTCGTCGAGCAGCGCGATGTAGTAGTCGAGCGGCGGCGTGCGCTGGCGCGGCACCTTGGCGAGGTCGTCCCAGCGGCGCAGTTGCAGGGCGTCCATCGCGAAGGGCGTGGCCTCGAAGGCGTCTACTTCGGCCGGCGTCATCGCGCCGCCTTGCAAACCCAGCGAGTGCACCGAGGCCGGCGACAGCCCGCCCAGGTAATCGGGGTCGGTCGCCACCAGGTAGCGCGTGGCCGCCACGTGCAGGCGGATCGGTTGCAGCACCTCGGGGCCGAAGCGGTTTTCGAGGAAGGGCAGGGCGCGCGTCTCGTGGCGGTCGTCGGCCGCGTCGCCAAGGCCATCGTCTTCGAGCGGAAAGTGCCCGAGGTCGTGCAAGAAGGCGGCTGCCACCAGTGCGTCATCGGCATGCGCCCATTCGGCGAGCTGGGCGCATTGCAGCGCGTGCTCGAGTGCCGTTACGGGCTCGCGCCGAAGCGAGTCGCAGGGCTGCGCACCGTGCCGCAGGAACAGGGCTTCGATGTCGTCGCAAGAGAGAGCGTGGGCCATGAAAATTCCTTTGCTTGCGCAGCGTCGACTTGCCCGAACCCGATGCGCCGAGCCGCGCCACCATCTCGCCGCGCCTCGACGATTGTGGAAAGCGGGTATGACGATGGCGTGACGCCACGCGCAAATGAAAGCGCCTCCCGCAGGAGGCGCCTTGCAGCGGGTGACCTTGCAGCCGGTGACGGCGATCAGGGCAGCACGAAATCCGACAGCTTCTTGTCGAACTTGATCAGCCACAAGCGCGTGGGCCGCTCGCTGTCGGTGCCGCGCGTGAGCCGCGCACCGACAACGCCGGCCGGGCAGCCGGAGGCGATGGCACCGGCCGCATCGACCGTGCAGTCTTCGATGCTGCCGGCCACGGTGGCGCCATTGGCGTCGAGCAGGATGGTGCGCAGGCCGAAGTCGTCGTCGTTCATCAGCGCCAGCGTGTGGTCGTCGACCAGCGTCAGGCCCTCGGCTTTCTCAGCGAGCCAGCCAGCCACGTTGAGGTCGAGCAGCTCGGTCTTCTTCAGCGTGACCACCGTCGAGTAGTCAGCGCCGTTGGAGGCGGCTTGCGTGATGCTGCTGACCTCGAGGTTCTGGTCGAGCGCGGCGATGTTGGTCGCGTTGGCGGGGATCTCCACCAGCATCAGCTTGTTGAAGACCTTCGCATCGCTCTTGCGCGCGCCCTGTTCGATGACGATGAACTTGCCGTTGCCCAGGCTGACCACGTCGCCCAGCTTGGCGTTGCCGGTGCGGTCTTTGTCGTACTGGCTGCCGTCGATCGGGTAGGCGTAGAGCTTCGACTTTTCAGTCGCCGGGTCGAACTCGAGCCAGCGGGTGAACTTGGCGATGTGGCGCACGTCGGTATTGCTGCCGCCGGGCGGCTTGGCTTTCAGCGACTTGCCGGCACCGTCCTTCGGGTCGATCGGGCTTTGCAGGAAACCGTGCAGCTTGCCGCTCGCGACGTCGAGCGTCAGCCCTTCCATGCCGCGGTTGACGCGGCGCAGCGCCAGTATGGCCGGCAGGTCGGCCGCACCGGTGCCGGGGCCGTACTTCTTCTGGATGATGCCGGTGGCGATGTCGATCTTGGCGATGAAGGGGCCGTACTCGTCGCTCGTCCACAGCACGTTGCGCGCGGTGTCGAGCACCAGCGTCTCGGGGTCGAGGCCGTTGGCGTCGTAGTTGGACTTGGCGGCGTCGAACACGTACGCGTCGGTCAGCGGCGTTTCGCCGGTCGAGCCCAGGCCCGACTGCGGCGGCAAGCCGGTGACCTTCTTGCTGGCGTTGACCTTGAGCGGTGTGCTCGACGTCAGCACCGCGCCGGCCTTGCCCACGCTGACGACACCGAAGCTCGGCGCGAACGAAGGCGCCGGGAACACCTTGCTGATGTTGACCGTGCCGGCCGCAGCACCGGGAACCGGCGCGTTGGGGCCGTCGCCGTTCGGGCCGCGGTCGGTGATGGCATAGAACTCGAGCGTGCCGTCGGCCGCCTTGCCCTTGAACGCGAGGCCCGAGCCGTAGGCGGGCAGGAAGCCGTCTGCGAAGTCGGCCTTGATGGCGGCGTTGCTGCCCTCGTAGGGCACGTTGAAGCGCTTGTCGGCCTGCAGCTGGTAGCGGGTGATGCTCACGCCGACGCTGCCCAGCGTGTTGCTCTGCGTCGATGCTTCGGCAACCGGCGCGCCCAATGCGGAACCCAGCGTGTTCTCGAAGTGTTCGCGCGCCAGCATGCGGCGATTGTCATCGACGACGCGGGCGTTGTACGGCGCAGGCAAGGCGGCCAGCGTCGTGTTCAGCGCGGTGTTGAAGGCAGCGGCCGAGGCGCTGAAGTCCAGCGTCTTGCCGGCCAGCGCGGCCTTCGCGGCAGCGGTGAGGCGGATGCCGTTCGACGGGTCGAGGTCGTCGTCGAGCGACTGCAGTGCGAGCAGGCGGTTGACGACCGCATCGGCTTTCACATCGGTGCCGCCGGCCAGTGTGAGCGGCGTGATGGTGGCGGCGCAAGGTGCCGAGCCGAGGGCCAGGCCGCCTGCGCTGAAGCTCAGCGTCTGGCCGGCCTGGCAGCTGAAGTGGCCTCCGGCGGTGGTGGCCGTGGCGGTGCCGCCGGCTACGCTGTAGTCCAGCCCTTCGACCGCTGAATCGAGAAAGCTGCCGATCGTGGTGGCGGGTGCCGGGGCGGGGGTATCGTCGTCGCTGCCGCCGCAGGCGGACAGCAGCATGGCAGCCGCAGCGAGCGCAGCCCAGGTCTTGTGGTGGTGTGTGTTCATGGAAGCCGGAAAGTCCACGCGACATGCGCAGTCCCCCGGCATTGAACGTTCGGTGTGTGAAAGCGCTGTGACAGTGCGGCTGTCCGCTGTCAGCGTTCACCCTTGCGGTATGGCTTCATCAGCGCCTGCGGATAGGCCGCGCGGCGTGCCATCACGACCAGCGCAACGATCGACAGCAAGTAGGGCAGCATCAGGTAGACCTGATACGGCACCGCGATGCCGAAGAGCCCGCTGCCCGATTGCTGCAGGCGCAGCTGCAGCGCATCGAACAACGCGAAGAGCACCGCACCGAGCAAGGCCTTGCCCGGCCGCCACGAAGCAAACACGACCAGCGCCACGCACACCCAGCCGCGGCCGTTGACCATGTTGAAGTAGAACGCGTTGAAGGCCGCCAGCGTGAGGAAGGCACCGGCCACGCCCATCAACGCCGAACCGGCGACGATGGCGCCGATGCGCACGCGCGCCACGCTCAGGCCCTGGCCTTCGGCCGCCGCAGGGTTCTCGCCCACCATGCGCACGGCCAGGCCGATGGGCGTGCGGTAGAGCACGTAGCCGATCAGTGGCACCAGCAAGAGCGCGAGCAGCGTGAGCGGCGTCTGCGCATTCAGCACCGGGACCGGCAGCCAGGCCATCTCGGCGAAGGGCTGAATCGTTGGTGGGCTGTCGACCTTGGGAAAGCTCACGCGGTAGGCGTAGCTCGCAATGCTGGTCGCGAAGAGCGTGATGCCGAGGCCCGACACATGCTGCGAGAGGCTCAGCGTCACCGTCAACACACCATGCAGCAACCCGAACGCCGCGCCGACTGCCGCCGCCGCGAGCACACCCCACCAGAGCCCGGCACCGTGATAGACCGCGAGCCAGCCGGCGAAGGCTCCCGCCACCATGATCCCTTCGATGCCGAGGTTCAGCACGCCCGCGCGCTCGCACAGCAGCACGCCCAGCGTGCCGAGGATCAGCGGCGTGGCGATGCGCAGCACCGCGACCCAGAAGGGCACGCTCAGCAGCAGGTCGAGGGTTTCAGCCAGCATGAGCGACCCGCCGGTTGAAGACGATGCGGTACTGGGCGAAGAGCGTCGCCACCAGCATCGACAGCAGCGAGACCGACACGATCACGTCGGCAATGTAGGTCGGCACGTTGACCGCGCGGCTCATGCTGTCGGCACCGACCAGGATGCCGGCGACGAACACGGCGGCCGCCACCACGCCGAGCGGATTGAGGGCCGCCAGCATCGCGATCACGATGCCGCTGTAGCCGTAGCCGGGCGACATGTCGAGCGTGAGGTAGCCGGTGCGGCCTGCGACCTCGATCGCACCGGCGAGGCCGGCGAGCGCGCCCGACAACAGCGCCACCTTCACCGTGACCCAGCCGACCGGCATGCCGGCGAAGGCCGAGGCGCGCGCATTGGCACCGACCGCGCGAATCTGGAAGCCGGTGGTCGTGAACTTGAGCAGCGCCCACAACAGCACGGCCAGCACCAGCGCACCGAGCAAGCCCGTGTGCACGCGGCTGCGCTCGATCAGCTTGCCGAGTTGCAGCGCGTCTTGCAGCGCCACGCTTTGCGGCCAGCCCATCGCGGTCGGGTCTTTCATCGGGCCGTCGAGCATCATCGAGACGAAGAGCAGCACGATGAAGTTGAGCAGCAACGTGGTCACCACCTCGTCGACGCCGAGGCGGCTCTTCATCAGCGCGGGGCCGAGCAGCAGCAGTGCACCGGCGAGTGCGGCCGCGAGCATCATCAGCGGGAACAGCACCCATGGCGACAGCTCGAAGCCGTTGCCGCCGTGCAGGCCGCCCACCGCCACCGCGGCCAGTGCGCCCACATAGAGCTGCCCTTCGGCGCCGATGTTGAACAGCCGCGCGCGAAAGGCCACCGCCGCAGCCAGGCCGGTGAGGATGAGCGGCGTGGCGCGCGTGAGTGTTTCGCCCCAGGCGAAGCGCGAGCCGAAGCCGCCTTCGACCAGCAGCGCATAGGCCTGCCCGACCGGCGCGCCGGCCCACAGCACGAGAAGCGACGACACCGCAAGCGTGAACGCGATGGCGATCAGCGGCGCGGCGAGCTGCAGCGCGCGGGAGGTTTGTGCGCGGCGTTCAAGGTGCATGGGCAGTCTCACCCGTCATCGCGAGGCCGATGTCGGTCAGCGTCCATTGCGCGGCCGGCTTGGCTTCGCTCAAGCGCCCGTGGTGCATCACCGCGATGCGATCGGCCAGCGCGAAGATCTCGTCCAGGTCTTCGGAGATCAGCAGCACGGCCGAGCCTTTGGCGCAGGCGTCGAGCAGCTGCTGGTGCACGTAGGCGACGGCGCCGATGTCCAGGCCCCAGGTGGGCTGGTCCGCGACGATGAGCAGCGGTGCAGCCGCATCGTCCGTCATCAACGCACGGCCGAGGATGAGCTTCTGCATGTTGCCGCCGGAGAGCGCGCGTGTCGGCGTGTCGACGCCGGTCGACTGCGTGCCGCGCACGTCGTAGCGGTCGACGAGGCTCTGTGCATGCGCGCGTGCCGCGCCGCGCTTCATCACGCCGAGCGTCGAGAACACCGGCGTCGCAAAGCGCTCGAGCACCGCGTTCTCCCACACCGGCAGATCGCCCACCACGCCGACTGCATGGCGGTCTTCGGGGATGCGTGCGACGCCGGCCTGCACCCAGGCACCGGCACGCGCCGGCATCGGCTTGCCCTGCAATCGCAGCTCACCGCCATCGAGCGCACGCAAACCGAACAGCAGTTCAGCCAGCGCCTGCTGCCCGTTGCCGGCCACACCAGCAATCGCGACGATCTCGCCCGCATGCAGTGACAGGCTCACGCCGTCGAGCACAGCGCGTTCGTTCGCGCCGCGCACGGTGGCACCACGAAGCCTGCACGCCTCGGCTTGCTGCACGGCAGCGCTCGGTTCGCGCCGCGGCATCTCGACGCGGCGCCCCACCATCAATTCGGCCAGCATCGCCTTGTCGGCCTCAGCCGCAGGCAGCGTAGCCACCAGCTTGCCGCCACGCAGCACCGCGATGCGGTGCGACACGCGCAGCACCTCGTCGAGCTTGTGGCTGATGAAGATCACGCTCAGCCCTTGCGCGACCAGCTGCTGCAGCGTGGCGAACAGCGACTCGGCTTCGGCCGGCGTGAGCACCGCGGTGGGCTCGTCGAGGATCAGGATGCGCGCGCCCTGGCGTCGGCCGACGGACACCAGCGCCTTCAGGATCTCGACGCGCTGCCGCTCCCCGACCGACAACTCGGCCACGCGTGCGTCGGGGTCGACCTGCAGGCCGAAGCGCTGCGCCGTCTCGACCAGGGCTGCACGCGCCTCGCGCCGTTTCGAGAACGGTTGCCACAGCGGCTCGGTGCCGAGCAGCACGTTGTCGAGCACGCTCAGGTTGTCGGCCAGCGTGAAGTGCTGGTGGACCATGCCGATGCCGGCTGCCAGTGCCGCTTTCGGCTGACCCGGCGGCAGCGGCTCGCCGAACACCTGTACGCTGCCTTCGTCGGCACGGTAGTGGCCGAAGAGAATCGACACCAGCGTGCTCTTGCCCGCGCCGTTCTCGCCGAGCAGCGCAAGCACCTCGCCTTGATCGAGCGTCAGCGAGATCGCATCGTTGGCCACCAGGCTGCCGAAGCGCTTGGTGATGCCTTCGAGCGACAGCGCTGGGGTCATGGCACTTTGGGTTTGTGCGCCGCGTCGGGTGATGCAATCCAGGCCTGCAGCTCGGCTGTGCGCGGGTGCTTGGGAGAAAGCCCCACGAACGTTGTGTACGCCGCCAGTGCCTTCGCATCGGCACCGGCCTGCAGGTGCGCATCGCCCAGGTTCAGGTAGGCGAGGGCGCGGCTGCCGTCCATCTCGATCGCCTTTTCGAACCAGCGCGCCGCCTCGGTCGGCTTCTCGCGCTTGAAGTAGACGAAGCCGAGGTTGTTGGCCGCGAGCGCGAACTTGGGTTGCAGCTTCAGCGCTTCGGTGAAGGCCGCCTCGGCCTCGTCGTAACGGCGCTCACGGTAGAGCGCGAGGCCGCGGTCGTTCGCGCGCTGCGCGGCCACGCGCGGCGCAACCGGCAGCGCGGCTGGGGTCGACAGCTTGGTTTCGCCGCCTTCGAGGTTCTTCACGACCACCTGCACGTTCGAGGGCGCGCCGGGCTTCGTGGCCGCGGTCTGCACGGCTGCAGCGCCTGCGTCGTCGAGCCGCTTGTTCAATCGGCTGGTGTCGGCGTCGAGCTGCTGCGTGTCGCCGCTCAGGGCTTCGCGGTCGATCGGCATCTCGAACACGAACTCGCCGCCTTCGGAGCCTGGCAGGCTCCCGAAGGCCGGTGTCTGGCGGGCGATGGCCGCGACCGAAGGCGCCACATAGGCGGCCAGTTCGGTGCCGGTGATCACACCATCGCCATTCAGGTCGGCCTTGCCGTTCAGCGCTTGCAGCAGCGTCCAGGTGAAGACCGAATGGCCTGCAGGGCCGTCGTCGGCGACCTGCTGGTCGGCACCGCCGGCGGTGAGCATCTGGCGGCCCAAACGGCGCGCGTTGTCGGCCAGGAAATTGGTGGACGTGCTCGCGCCGCCACCGCGCGTGAGGCCCAGCCCGGAGTAGCACGCGTCGACGATGAACAGCACGTGCTTGGCCGAAAGGGCCTCGGCCACTTCTTGCAGCTGCGGCATGGAGATGGCGTCGGAGGCGAAGTCGCTCACCGCTGCGTCGACCGGGATCAGGTAGCCCACGTCGCGGCCACTCGTGAGCTTGCGCGTGCCGCCATGGCCTGCGTAGAACACCACGACGCGGTCGTCGCGCTTCACGCGCTTGGCGTCGCTCAGCTTCTCGTTCAACACACGCAGGATGTTGGCGCGCGTGGCCTCACCGTCGTACAGCGCCGTCACGTTCTCGGGCTTGAAGCCGAAGCGCGAGACGAGCAGCTCTTGCATGGCCTTTGCATCGCGCACCGCGTGGTGCAGCGCGGGCCATTTGGCGTACTGGTCGATGCCGACCACCAGCGCATGGCTGTCGCGGTAGAGCGTGTCGGCCGACGCGGCGAGCGCGGCCTCGGGGGCCGCCTTCTTCGGCGGGTTGACGATGAAATGCCCGTCACGCCAGGTGGCGAAGCGGTAGCCGTCGGCCACCAGCTGGTCGAGCACCACCGGCAGCGCCTGCACCGTGCGGCCCTGGATGTCGTGGAACAGGAGCACGCCGCGCTGGGCCTTGTCGACCTCGCTCAGCACGCGCTCGGCAATGCTCTTGGGGACCGGGTCGGCCCAGTCGAGCGAGTCGACGCTCCACATCATCGAACGCAGCTTCAGCGTCTCGACCGTGCTCAGCACCGACTCGTTGCGTGCGCCGTAGGGAAAGCGGTACAGCGATGACGGCTGGCGGCCCGCCGCGTCGAGCAGCAGCTCGGTGTTGGCGGTTTCCACGCGCACCGCGTCGTCGGCCATCTTGGCCATCACGCTGTGGCTGAAGCTGTGGTTCGCCAGCGTGTGCCCGGCGGCGAGCACACGTTTGGCAACTGCGCCGTTGGCACCCAACTTCGCATGCCCTTGCGCGTCGACCGTGCCCAGGTTGCGCCCGAGGTTGAAGAAGATGGCCGGCGCGTCGTAGCGCTTCAGGATGTCGAGGATGTCGTCGGTGTACTTGGCGTGCGGGCCGTCGTCGAAGGTCAGCACCACCGTCTTGGCCGGCAGCGAGGTGCCGA